>Ga0315281_10003189_pt1 | contig 24112 bp, 20 predicted proteins | sample YL17G07_0_MG_FD_204540 | JGI IMG/M metagenome (GOLD analysis project Ga0315281, IMG submission 204540) | Sediment microbial communities from Yellowstone Lake, YNP, Wyoming, USA - YL17G07_0 | ecosystem: Environmental > Aquatic > Freshwater > Lake > Sediment | place: USA: Wyoming | collected... | reverse complement strand
AGAAATGAACCCAGAGAAAAAAAGGAGGCTTGAGCCTTGCGAGCTCCCGGAGAGCCGATTCGGCCACCTGGCTCGCGCCCCGCTCCAGGTATCCGAACGACTGCTTGGACCCGATCCGTTGGTTGTCGTCGTAGATGTCGAATCCCCGATCGAGACCGCAGGCGCGATCGAGAACGACCGAGCCGACGACCCCAACCGTGGCATAGCCCCGCTTCCGGAGCGCTGCGGCAAGCGTCGGAACGTCCGGGGGTAGCTCGAAAAGTCCGTTTCCGCGAACGCGGGTCCGGGGCGGAAGCCGCCCGGTCAGAATCGTGGCGTGAGAGGGAAGCGTGAGGGGAACGTGACTGCGCGCTTCCTCGAACTTCACTCCCTCGAGCGAGAGTCGATCGAGATTCGGCGTCGTCGCCGCGGAATCTCCGTAGCAATGAACGTGATCGGCACGGAGAGTGTCGATCGTGACGAGCAGGATCGAAGGGGGGGACGATTCAGTTCCTTTGTCGGCGCTTCGGGCCCCGGAAGCGAGCACCGAAAAAGTGGATGCCAGAGCCAAAGCTGAAAAGAAAAAGCCAGCGGAGGTAGCCCCGGTTCGTTTCACCCGGGGAAGTATAGACGGATGGCCCGGATCCGGTGGCGGCTCGTCGGGAGGTCGGTATAGAGTTCCGCTTCTCGTCCGCGGATCTCCCGTTCAGATCCGGAATACCGGGCGCTTCAGGAGGACATCGATGATTCCGACCACTCGCGCGCAGGAAGCGCTTCTCCGTACCGACCTCCCCTTTCCCCTGTTCCGGCGAGGGAAGGTTCGCGATGTCTACGATCTTGGGGAGAGTTTCCTTTTCGTCGCCACCGACCGCATCAGCGCGTTCGACGTCGTCCTGTCTCCCGGCATTCCCGACAAGGGGAAAATCCTCACGCAGCTGTCCAATTTCTGGTTCGACCGTTTCTCCGCCGACGTGCCTCATCACATTCTCGAGCGGAACGTCGACCGATTTCCGCCGGAGCTCGTCCCCTACCGGGAGCTGCTCGCCGGCCGGAGTGTTCTGGTTCGAAAGACCGAACCGATACCCGTCGAGTGCGTCGCCCGGGGATACATCATCGGCACGGGATGGAAGGACTACCAGAAGAGCGGCCGCGTCTGCGGAATCCCCCTCCCCGCCGGACTCCGGCTCGCCGAAAAACTTCCCGAGCCAATTTTCACGCCGGCGACAAAGAACGACAGCGGCCACGACGAAAACATTTCGTTCGATCAGATGTGCAGCGTTCTTCCGTCTGATCTCGCTTCGCGCCTCCGGGACTTGACGATTTCGCTTTACGAACGCGCCGCCGCTTACGCCCGGGAGCGCGGAATCATCATCGCCGACACCAAGTTCGAATTCGGCCTCGATCCGAAAACCAAAGAGTTGATCTGGATCGACGAAGTCCTGACTCCCGACTCCTCGCGATTCTGGCCTGCATCGAGCTACGAGCCCGGGATGTCCCCGCCTTCCTACGACAAGCAGTTCGTGCGGGACTGGCTCGAGACCACGACCTGGGACAAGACTCCTCCGGCGCCCGAGCTTCCGCCGGACGTCGTTTTGAAAACCCGCGAGAAATACATCGAAGCCTTTCGAGTCGTGACGGGAAGAGATCCGGAACTGGGATGATTCCGGGGCGAACCTCCGGTTCGATCTCCCGCCAGCTTGCCTCGGGCGGCGTTATGGGAGATATTCGTTCGTAGAATATGGCTTTCACCCCCGATCACCTTCCGATCCGGATTCTGTGCGTCGAAGACGACGAGGCGCACGCCGAGCTGATCAGCTCCTACATCCGGAGCTTCCCCTTCCCGACCGAAATTCTCATCGCGACGAGTGCCGAGGAAGCCAGGTCGATCGTCGCCTGCGAGCCCATCGACGCCATCGTTCTCGACTACCATCTTCCCGACGGAAGCGGGCTCGATCTCATCGAAAAACTTTCCCCCGAGGGGGGGCCGCCGGTGATCGTCGTCAGCGGAGTGGGAAGCGAACGGGTCGCCGTCATGGCGATGAAAATGGGCGCCGCCGATTATCTAAAGAAGGATCTCGATCTTTCCCAATCGCTCCCCCGCTCACTCCTGGAAGCTTTCGAAAGGCGAAGCAGAAAAATCGAAAAGCGAAGGGCGACTCGCGAGCTCGAGCTGCTCGCCTTCACCGACCAGCTGACGGGTCTGCGAAACCGGCGATTTTTCGAGGACGTTTACGACCGGGAATTCTCCGCCTCGAAGCGGTACGGCCACCCCCTCTCTCTTCTGATCGTCGACTTCGACCATTTCAAGAACATCAACGACACTTACGGCCATCAATTCGGCGATCGCGTACTCACCGAGAGCGCTCAGCGACTGCAGGAGATGGTCCGCGTGTCGGATCTCGTGGCGCGGTACGGCGGAGAGGAAATCGTCGCGCTCCTTCCCTGCACCACGGTCTCAGGCGCCGAAATTCTGTCCGAACGTCTTCTGGCCAGCGTCAGCGCGTTGCCTTTTCAGGTGAACGGTCAGCCTTTTCGGGTGACACTGTCGGGAGGTCTCGCCACCTACACCAGCGGACCCATTTACTCGAACGCAGCCAAGCTGTTCGCCGCCGCCGACGCAGCGCTCTACCGGGCGAAAAGCGACGGGCGCAACCGGCTGATCGTCGCGCCGCCCGATGGACCGCCCGTCCCCGAGACCAAGAGGCCGAGCCGTAATTTTTCGATTCAGTCCCACTGACCGCTCGCCCCTCCCGTATCGCCCCCTCCCCCTGTTCCGCCGTCCGCAGCGGAAGCTTTCGACTTAGAATGCCCTCTCCGAAGCTGGTTCCGGAGAAAGGAATTCGTTTCCTTGTCGAAGTTCTACCTGACGACTCCGATTTATTACGTCAACGACGCCCCGCACATCGGTCACATCTACACGACCGTCGTCGCCGACGTCGTCGCACGATTCCGCCGCCTCGCCGGGGATGACGTTCGTTTTCTCACGGGAACCGACGAACACGGGCAGAAAATCGAGAGGGCGGCCCGGGAACAGGGAATCACCCCCATCGAGCTGGCCGACCGCGTCGTCGCGCGCTACGCGGAGCTCTGGCCGAGGCTCGGGATCTCCCACGACGATTTCATTCGAACCACCGAGGCGAGGCACAAAAAAGGCGTTCTGGCTCTCATCGAAAGACTTCGGGAGAAGGGGGACCTCTTTCTCGCCCGACATGGCGGCTGGTATTGCAGCGGCTGCGAAGAATTCAAAACGGAAAAAGAGCTTCTCCCCGGGAACGTCTGCCCGGATCATGCCCGCCCCGCCGCCTGGCAGGAGGAAGAAAACTGGTTTTTTCGCCTTTCGGCTTACGGCGACCGCCTCCTCGAACATTACGAAAGAAACCCGGATTTCATCCGCCCCGAGAGCCGCCGGAACGAGGTGGTGGCGTTCGTCCGGGGAGGGCTGCGCGACCTGTCGGTCTCGCGCACGAACATCAGCTGGGGAATTCCGTTCCCCGGATCTGACGGGCACGTGGTCTACGTCTGGCTCGACGCGCTGACGAACTACATGACGGCGCTCGGATTCGGCGAGTCCTCCGCCGCCGATCCCCGATCCCCCTATTCACGCTACTGGCCGGCCGATCTCCACATCGTCGGCAAAGACATCCTCCGTTTTCACGCGGTTTACTGGCCCGCATTTCTCTTCTCGGCCGGGCTCCCGTTGCCGAAATGCGTTTACGCTCACGGGTGGTGGCTTCGAGACGAGAAGAAAATGTCGAAGACGATCGGGAACGTCGTTCGGCCGGACCACCTCATTGATGATTTCGGGCCGGACGCCCTCCGTTATTTTCTGCTTCGCGAGATGACTTTCGGCCAGGACGCGTCCTTTTCCGACGAGGCTTTCGCCGGGCGCTACAACGCCGATCTGGCCAACGACCTCGGAAACACGGTTTCCCGCGTGACGAAAATGGCGGCTGACTACTTCGACGGGAAGACTCCGCCCGAGCTGGACGGCGATTCACCGCTTCGAACCAGCTTCGAAGCGACTCTTCCCCTTTGGAAGAAAGCCATGACCGACTACCGCTTTCAGGACGCTCTGAATGCGATCTGGCGATTTCTCACCGACATCAATCAATTCGTCGTCCAGAACGAGCCGTGGAAGATTCACAAGGAGGATGGATCGACGGCGAGGCTGTCGAAGTGCCTCTGGAGCAGCCTCGAATCGATCCGGCTGGTGTCGATCCTGATCGAACCGGTGATGCCCGGAACCGCAGCATCGATCCGGCGGCAGGTCGGACTTCCCGCTTCACCGCCACTCGAAAGCGATCTGGTCTGGGGCCGGCTGCCGGTTTCGCAACCGCTCAGCGCCGCCGGCGCGCTTTTCCCGAGGATCGACACGAAGGAATATCTCAAGCCGGCGCCCGGCGTTCCGGCCGAATCCGCCAACAAAAAGGAGACTCCCATGAGCCAGAACGAAACTCCCGGACCCGGCGCCCCGCCCCCGGCTGCAACCGTTCCCCCGCCAGCCGAAACACCCAAACCCAAAGCCGAGCCGGAAGCCGCGGCCGAGATTTCGATCGATGATTTTTTTCGAACCGACCTTCGAGTCGGAGAAGTCGTTGCCGCTGAAGCGGTGCCGAAATCGAACAAGCTCCTGAAGCTCTCGGTGCGAATCGGCGAGAACACTCGCACCGTCGTCGCGGGAATCGCAAAACGCTACACGCCGGAACAAATGGTCGGCCGCAAAATCGTCGTCGTCGCCAACCTCAAACCGGCAAAGCTCATGGGAATCGAAAGCCACGGCATGGTCCTGGCCGCATCGCAGGATGGCGAGCCGATCGTGCTGACGGTGGATCCCGCCGTTCCAACCGGGACCAAGGTTCGATAGACACCCGACGAGCCCCTGACACAAGATTCCCCCTGCGCGCGGTGAGGATGGTTCGATGGCGCCGCCGACCCGGCGAGCCCCTGACACAAGATTCCCCCTGGGCGCGGTGAGGATGGGTCGATGGCGCCGCCGACCGACGAGCCGCGAATGAGGCGTACTTCCTTGTACGCCGCAGTGAGCCGGCGAGGAGGAGGCGGCGTCAGCGGCCCATCATCGCCGCGCCTCGCCACCCCCCTTAAACACGAAGAGCCGAGCTCTCGCTCGGCCCCCCGGTCTGCCGCTTTTTTGGGTGAATCAGTTCAGATTGTTATCGACCACGATCCGCCGCTGTCCAAGAATCTGGAAGTTTCCGGATTTGTCGTGGACCGTAACGTACGTATCGTGTTCGCTGTCCGCAAGAAGCTCGGTGTCGAGGTAGAACACGAAGCCCGAATACTGCGTCGAAGTGATGGAGTAATTCGGATAGGCCGGAGGCACGTCATCCCGGCGGACGCCGTACGTCGCCTGACCCATGTCGCGTCCGTCCACCCACACGTGAACATCGGCGATTCCGTCCCGGTCGAGCACCCAACCCACATACTGGACGGTTCCGTTCACGAACTCATACTCGCCGGGGTAATCGATGTATCCAATCGTCGGATAATCGACGACGGCGGGACATGACAGGAGAACAGGGAGCGAATCGATGTTCTGGACCGCTTCCTCGACGTCACCCGACCGAATCGTCAGGAAGTGGAGCCCTTCCACATATCCGTTGTTCAGGAACATGTTCCAGACGTCGACCACGAAACAGAATCGGGCGTCTTTTGAATGCTCGAATCCGGGGAAGAGCAGATTCACGTCGAAACTCTGAAGCCCGTAGCAATTGACCTTGGTGGACGCCAACGGTTCGGCGATGGTCGGAGGCTGGGGTACGAACCAGAGATTCTTGAACATCGTGCAGTCGGTTCGAGTGTTCCACACCAGAGCGCCGTCGAAGAGCATCTCGACGTAGGCCACGGAACCGTAGTCGCCGCGCGAACCGACGTCGAGCGCCCATCCGTTGACGAAGTAGACGTCTTCCGGAGCCACGTCGCCGCAGGGAGAGGTCGGGCAGCCTTGAACCGAACAATGGGTCGACGACCAGGTCGTGTTGTAAAGCGGAACGTCGATCTGCCCGAAGGGGGGCTGGTTCACGCCGTTGTTGAACGTCTGGATCTGATGCGGACCGAGGGTTCGGGCGAGCCCGTCGTTGTCGGTCACACGAACGGAAACCTGGTGAATTCCCGGAATGAGGCGATTGGTATCGAGCCACATGACGAATCCCGCGCCATCGGCGCCCGGAATCATTCCAAATGCGTTTTCGACGTCCGGCCGGTAATCGCCCGTGACCGCTCCGCCGACGATCAGCCCGTCGACCATCACATCGACCTGAGTGACGACGCCGTCACCATCCAAAGCCCAGCCGATGACGGGAAACGGCCCCGTGAGCCCTTCTCCGTTGGTTGGAGTTTCCAGACTTCCGAAGGGAGGCACCTTGATCGAAGTATCGACGACGGCGACGATCGGATCGGTATCGAACGACGATCCGTCACCGATGGTGATTCGCAACGAAATGCTCAGAGTGTTTCCGTTATGGTATTTCGTTCCGTTGCCAACTCGAAATCCCGTGACGAAACCCGGATTTTCGCCCGGCGAGCCGGCGTATTGAGGGTAAATCTCCGTCACGTCGTCCCGAGGAAGATCGTGGTCGGCCGAGGAAACGTACTCGTTGTTGACGAAGAGATCGATGTTCGACACACCGTAGAAGGAGAGAACATACCCCTTGACCACGACGAGGCCGTTCATCGGATTCCCGTCGCGGGGATTGTCGATGCACCAGTATGTTGCCGCACTTCCCTCACCGGAGCTTCCGCAGGGCGGAACGGTGGTTGCGCTGGCGATGGACGAGGCCATCAAGAGCGCGATCAGGGCAAGCGACGTCGCGTATTTCCTCATTTGTCGACCTCCGAGAGAGATTGAAATCGAGACGAGACGGGCCGATCTCTGCTCGGCCTTATAAATTAAGTATCAAGTTAGCGAATTCTTTACGGAATGTCAACCGGCAGGCTCCTTCGCCGAATGAATTTGGTGCCCGGAGGGTGACAGGGCCTCGAAGTGAGCGACCGCAGAGTTCCCCAGGGCGAGCCGATCGTACCCTCCTTCGAGAAAAGAGAGGATTTTTCCGCCGGAATGAGCTTCCGCCCATTGGACGACCCGCCGGGTCCAGCCCGCAAATCCCTCCTCGGTCACCCGCATTCCCCCGAGCGGGTCGTCCTGGTGGGCATCGAAGCCCGCGCTGAGAAGAATGATCTCGGGGCCGAAGCGATCGACGACGTCGGTGATTTCGTTTTCGATGAGAGACAGGTAGCGCGCGTCATCGGTTCCGGCTGGCAGCGGAAAATTTCGGGTGAAGCCACGGCCTGCTCCTTCGCCGACTTCGGCCGCCGACCCGCTGCCCGGATAAAACGGATAGCGATGAATCGAAAGGTAGAGCACCTGCTCGCTCTGCCAAAAGATCTCCTGGGTTCCGTTTCCATGATGGACGTCCCAGTCGAAGATCAGGATTTTCCCCGCACCTCGGCGCCGAAGCTCCTCGGCAACGACGGCGATCGTGTTGAAGAAGCAGAACCCCATCGCCGACCCCGAACGTGCGTGATGCCCCGGCGGGCGAACCGCGGCGAACGCACGCCGGACGTTCCCGAGGGCCACATCGTCGGCCGCCGCCAGCGAGAGAGAAAGCGTCGCGAACGCCGCCTCGAAGCTCCGGGGCGAAAACGGGCAGTCGGGAGTGTCGAGAAATCCCCGTCCCCGTTCGAGACAGGCCTCGCGAAAACGTTCGACGTAGCTCGCGTCGTGAACTCCGAGCAGGGCCCGTTCGACGTCACGTGGATCCGGCCCGGGAGAGTCCCGAAATACACTTTCCCCGAAGCGCTTCGCGAGAGCGTCGACAACCGTCACGACGCGGTCCGGCCCTTCCGGATGTCCGGGTCCGACCTCGTGGTCACGCACGATCGGATCGAAATAAACCGCAGCCATCGTTCCGGTCGTTTTCGACATTCTTTTCCCCCGGGCCTCGGGCGCCAGAATACCTCCGGGCAGCCCTTCCTGAATTCCCGCTGGTTTCGGGATCCAATTTCCCTGCCATTCTCATTAATGGTAGACAACGTTTCCGGGCCGCCGGACAACGGCGCGCTCCCTCGAATCGGACCCGATGAATTCTCGACCCCTTCGCCTCTTCGCCACCTTCGCCCTGACCGGCCTGCTCGTTTTCCTTTTTCTCCGGGGAATGGACATCCGGGAAACCGTGGAGGCGATTCGTTCAGCCAACCCTCTGGCATTGCTGATTGGCTTCGCCCTGGGGTTTGCAGCCCTCTGGATCCGGGTCTGGAGGTGGAAGCGCCTCCTCGCGGAAACGGGGAACGTTCCTCTTCGATCGGCCTATCACGCCACTGCGATCGGGTTCGGAGCTTCGGTGATACTCCCTTTCAAGGCCGGTGAAGTGATTCGGCCGATCCTGCTGGCTCGAGAGAGAAAGCTGCCAATTTCCCGGCTTCTCGCCAGCGTCCTGATCGAACGGCTTTTCGACCTGGTCGCGATCCTTTCCCTGTTTCTCTTCAGCGTGTTTTCTCCCGTCGGGCTCAAGGCCGACCCGGCCTATCAACGAACCATCTCGAACGGCGCTCTCGTCGGGCTCGGCGCACTCCTCGCTCTCGTTTCGGGCCTCGTGTTTCTGGCGATTTTTCGAGAGCGCTTTCTCGCTCAAACCCTCGGCCGGCTTCGCTTTCTTCCCGAGAACCTGCGCCACCGGCTCGAAGAGTTCGCTGGGCACTGCCTCGAGGGGCTCGCGGCGCTCCGACGCCCGGTCAACCTTATCGTGATCCTGGCGCAATCGTTTTTCCTCTGGGTCGTCATCGATTTCCAGGTCTGGGCGAATCTTCAGGCTTTTCGGTTTTCCGTTCCCTTCCGATCGACCTACCTGATCGTCGCCTTCGGCGCGGCCGGTCTCGCAGTTCCGACGCCGGGCGGAGTCGGCGGCTTTCACAAGACAACTCAGGAAGCCGTCAAGCTCTATGGAGTGTCGCCGGCCAACGCCACCGCTTTCGCAATCGTCCATCACGCAGCGTGCTTCATACCCGTGGTCCTCCTCGGCGCGATTTCGATCCTCATGACCGGCATGAGCCTGCGATCGGTTCGTACTCTGGCGAAGGAGACCTCCGACGCGCCCGCCGGCCCGTCGAATCCCGAAGATTCCTGACCCAAAAAGCGAAACTCGGAGCGCCATTCTTCGTTCCAACCAGTGACGCGGTAACATTCCGGGTCCGGGGAGTCGCACGGGCCCCCTCAAAATCATGAAATGCCCCTACTGCAATAGCCGAAAAGACCGAGTGGTCGACTCCCGGGAGAGCCGGGAAGGCGCGGTCATCCGCCGGCGGAGGGAATGCCTGGAATGCGTCCGCCGCTTCACCAGCTATGAAACGGTTGAAGAAGTCCCTTTCATGGTCGTCAAACGCGACGGGCGGCGCGAACCCTTCGACCGCCGCAAGCTTCTCGGGGGCCTGCACCGCGCCTGCGAAAAGAGGCCGGTCGCAGTCAAAGCCCTCGAGCAGATCGTTCTCGACGTCGAGAATCGAACCCACGAGCGCGAGGAGCGCGAAATCGAGACGAAGGAAATCGGAGCGATCGTGATGGAGAAACTTCGCACCCTCGACCAGGTCGCCTACGTCCGCTTCGCCTCCGTCTACCGCCGTTTCGAAGACATCGACGAATTCATGACCGAGCTCAAGGGCCTCCTGGGTCCTCGCGGGGATGAGACGAAGGGGTGAGCGGAAAGGGCGCGCCGATAGCGGGCCGCTGACGCCACCTCCTCCTCGTTCGCTTCTTCGCTGTGGCGCTGCCACAGCTGCGTCGCGACCTCGTCGGTCGGCGGCGCCATCGACCCACTCTCGGCGCGCCTACTCAGTTCTTAAGTAGGAGCTCAATACTTGCCTCGCGCTCCCGTGCTGTTCGATCAGGCGCGAAGCGCCGCCATCGCCCCTCGATCCTTCCTCACCATTCTCGCTGGTCGCGGCGAGGGTGGGTCGATGGCGGCGACAAGCCCGGAGGGCCGTTCGACGCTGTGGCAGCGCCACAGCTAGAACGCGCCCGAGGACTTCGGCGCCGTCAGCGACCCGCCATCGCCGCGACCTGCTACGATCGGCAGATGCCGATGAGCCACACCGACCCCTTCGCCGAACTGACAAGACTCCAGAACGAGCTGAACCGGATTTTTTCGACGCTGCTCGAGAGCGGTGAAACCCCCGCGGGCACCCTCAGCCAGTGGGATCCGGCGATGGACGTGGTCGACGCGAAGAGCGCGGTTCGAATCCTTCTGGAAGTGCCGGGAGTTCGAATCGAAACGATCCGGGTTCGTGCCCGGGGAACCACGATCGTCGTGTCGGGAAAGAAGGAGCCGGCGGTGAATCAGGGGGGGGATCGGAAATTCCATTGCATGGAGCGCTCGTTCGGCCCGTTCACCAAGAGCATCACCCTCACGCAGTCGATCAACTCACACGACGGGCGGGCCTTTTTATCGGCCGGAGTTCTCTGTCTGGAGTTTCCGAAAGTCCCGGACCTCCGGTCCCGGGAAGTCGACATCCCCGTCCGCGCCGGAGACGAAGATCCGGCCTGCACTCCCGGGGGGCAGGCGCCTCCGCCTTCGAAACCCCGCCGAAAGCCGACCGAAAGAACGAAGAAATGAACCCATGAGCGAATCCCCGGCCGAAATCGCAAAAGACGAACCGATCAAGATTCCCGACGTCCTTCCCGTCCTGCCGCTGAAGGACATCGTCGTATTTCCTTACATCATCCTTCCCCTCTCGGTCGGCCGCGAGAAATCCATCGCGGCCGTCGACCAGGCGCTCACCGAACAACGGATGATTCTTCTGACCGCTCAAAAACAGGCCCAGACCGAAGAACCGACCTCGGACGACGTCTACACGGTGGGAACGGTCGCGGTCATCATGCGAATGCTCAAGCTCCCCGACAACCGGATCCGGATTCTGGTTCAAGGGCTCTCGCGCGCGTCAATCGAGTCGTTCGTCCAGTCCGAGCCCTATTTCCGGGCGCGGATCAAGAAAATCGAGGAAGCGCCGGCGACCGCCGAAAAGGGGCTCGAGCTCGAAGCTCTGGTTCGCTCGGTCAAGCAGAACCTCGACCGCGCAGTTTCGCTGGGCAAAGCCATTTCGCCCGAAGTCATGGTGATCGCGGGAAATCTGGACGACCCGGCCCGGCTCGCCGATCTGGCAGCTTCGAATCTCGACCTCAAGGTCGACGAAGCCCAGTCGGTTCTGGAGACGACGAAATCGAGCGACCGCCTTCGCCGGGTCAACGAGCTGATCGTCAAGGAAATCAACCTCCTCACGATGCAGCAGGAAATTTCGACGCAGGCGAAAGGGGAGATGGACAAGAGCCAGCGGGAATATTTTCTCCGCCAGCAGCTCAAGGCAATTCAGCAGGAGCTCGGCGAAGGGGAGGAAATTTCCGAGGACATCGAAAACTATCGAAAGAAGGTCAAAGACAAGGGACTGCCGGAAGAAGCCGCCGCCGAAGCCGAGAAACAGGTCAAGAGGCTGGAACGCTCCCATCCCGACTCGGCGGAGACGGCGATCATCCGCACGTATCTCGACTGGCTCACCGGCCTCCCCTGGAACCTCAAATCCGAAGACGCAGTGAATCTTTCGCGCGCACAGGAAATTCTCGACGAAGACCACTACGACCTCGAAAAGATCAAGGAACGAATCCTCGAATACCTCGCCGTTCACTCGCTGAAAAAATCGATGAAAGGGCCGATCCTCTGTTTCGTCGGTCCGCCCGGCGTCGGAAAAACCTCCCTGGGGCGATCGATCGCTCGCGCTCTTGGAAGAAAATTCGTCCGCATCAGTCTCGGCGGAGTTCGCGACGAGGCCGAAATCCGCGGGCACCGCCGAACCTACGTCGGGGCGCTGCCCGGGCGAATCGTGCAGGGAATCAACCAGGCGGGAACATCGAACCCGGTCTTCATGCTCGACGAAATCGACAAGATGGGGGCGGATTATCGCGGCGACCCGTCGTCCGCCCTTCTCGAGGTTCTCGATCCGGAGCAGAACTTCTCCTTCCGCGATCACTACCTCGGTGTTCCCTACGACCTCTCTTCCGTTCTGTTCATCACGACGGCCAACACGCTCGAGCCGATTCAGCCGGCCTTTCTCGACCGGATGGAAGTTCTTCGCCTCTCGGGGTACACCGAGGGGGAAAAAGTGAAGATCGCCTTCCGACACCTGATCCCCAAGCAAACCGAGGAAAACGGCGTCGGCGGAGGCCGGATCGAATTCACCGAGGCCTCGATTCGCCGCCTGGTGAGCGGTTACACGCGCGAAGCCGGGCTTCGAAATCTCGAGCGCGAGATCGGTTCGATTTGCCGCAAGATCGCCGTGAAGATCGCGGGAAATGTCGGAAAGCCCGGCGCCGATGAGAAAAAATTTCACATCGCGCCGCAGACCGTCGAGTCGCTGCTCGGCCCGGTCAAACACCTCCCCGAGGAGCAACTCTCGAAAGACCGGGTCGGGGTCGCGACCGGCCTGGCGTGGACCGCCGTGGGAGGTGACGTCCTTTTCGTCGAAGCCCTCGTCATGCGGGGCAAGGGGCACCTTCAACTCACCGGCCAGCTCGGCGATGTCATGAAAGAGTCCGCCCACGCAGCGCTTTCGTTCGCCCGCGCCCACTCTTCGCAGCTCGGCGTCCCCGACGAATACTTCGAGACACACGACATCCACGTTCACGTGCCGGCGGGCGCGATCCCCAAGGATGGCCCCTCCGCCGGAATCACGATGGCGACGGCGATGGTTTCCGCCTTCACCGGGCGCCCCGTCGACCGGGCCATGGCCATGACCGGCGAGATCACGCTTCGCGGCGAGGTGCTCCCGATCGGTGGAATGAAAGAAAAAGTTCTCGCCGCCAAAGCGGCGCACATCACGCGATTGATCCTCCCAAAACAGAATCGGCGCGACCTCGAAGAAATTCCGGCTCCGCTCCGAAAGAATCTCGAATTCCACTTCGTCGAAACGGTGGAAGAGGTTTTGGAGCTCGCGCTCAAGCCGGCCCCCAAAAAAACTCCGCCTGCCCCCAAACCGCCGGCCGGGCCGGAAACAAAACCTGCGAAGAAGAAGACCGCGAAGACTCGCGTGCCCCTTCACAAAGGGCCGCGTCAAAAGGCTCGGCGGCGTCCCCGCGGATGAGCCTTCGGCGAAGCGAGTCGGAATTGCTCGCGAATCTGCGATCCCGGTTCGCCTCGCACTCCCCTTTCGTCGAAGTCGGAGTCGGAGACGATGCCGCCGTGCTGCGAACCACGGGTGACCGGCAAATCGTTTCCACCGATCTTTTGATCGAAGGGGTCGACTTCGTTCCCGGAACATCTCCCGTTTTTCTGGCGAAAAAATCGATGGCAGCCAACCTATCGGATGTCTACGCCTGCGGCGCGGCTCCCACTGCGGCTTTCGTGGCGCTGGGTCTTCCCGATTCGGCGACGGACGGCGACGTCGACGAATTTTTCGACGCTCTCTCCGCCGCCGCGGAGCGCAGCTCGTGCACCATCGCGGGCGGAGATCTTTCGCGCGCGCCGGTCTGGACCATCGCGATCACCATCTGGGGCAGGCCGATCGGTGAACCCTGGCTTCGCTCGGGGGCGAGGGCCGGCGACGAATTGTGGTACTTCGGCACACCCGCCGGAGCCGCCGCCGCAGGGCTCCAGCTTCTTCTCGCCGGCGCCGAAGCTCGGGGCGACGGATCGTTTCGAGTCCCCGAGGAGTGGAGCTTCGACGAGAACGAGCTGTCGGCCGCGGGGGAAGCGATTTTTCGCCAACTCGATCCCGAACCTTTCCACGGGGCGGTCGGGCTTGCCGCCGCCGGAGGAATCAAGGCCGCGATCGATACGTCCGATGGATTGCTCATGGACGCCACGCGCCTGGCCGACTCGTCCGCCCTCGCTCTCGAAATCGAGCTGAGTGAGGTTCCCTCGTTCGCGCTTCCTCCCGTCGTTGAGTCGCGGCTCACCCGTGACACGACATCCGACGCTTTGTCCGGCGGAGAAGACTTTGCCCTGCTCGTCGCCGCCGAACCGCGCGCCGCCTCCGGCTGGCCCGAAGAGATCCGTGGATTGGGCTCGAAAATCGGCCGGTTTCGAATCGGACAAGGCGTCACCATTTTGCGAAACGGCATTCCCTTTGAACCCCGAGCACTCGGATTCGACCACTTCGCCCCGTGGGTTCCGGGGAGGCGCGCGTGATGGGACGGTTTCGAAAGCTCCTGGGTGGGCGCGTCCTGGAAATTCTCGGCCGCGACGAACCGGCCTGGGAAATCGCACTGTCCTTCGCAGTCGGCGTCGCCATCAGCTTTTCACCGTTCCTCGGGCTTCACTGGGCCATCGGTCTTCTGATCGCATGGATCTTCCGCCTCAACAAGGTCGACGTGCTCATCGGAACGCTCATCCCGGTCAATCCCTGGACCCTCGTTCCGATTTACTCGACTTCGACGTACGTCGGATGGTTCGTCCTTCACAGCCGCGCGCCCGGGCGAAGATTCGAAAAAATCCCCTGGAGTGAAATCCCTCACCTCTCGTATTGGGAGGAGCATGGGTTCGGCCAGTTTCGCCCTTATCTTTCGTCCTTCATCCTCGGCTCGGCCATCTTTTCGGTGCTCGCCGGACTGACGACTTACGTGATCCTCGTCAATGTGATTCGCCATCATCGGGCGAAACGGGCGACACGAATGGAATCGAATCGGGCGGATGAAAAAACGAGCGGAGCCGATTCACCGGGAATCACCGAACCGCTCGACACGGATTAATTGCGTTTCGCTTTCGAGCGCCGGCCGGACGAATCGTCCCGGCGCCCACCGGGGCAACATCATGGAAGTCGCGCTCAGCCTCGACGCAGACAGTCGCGCCGGAGTCCTCGAAGGAGCTCCGGCTCTCCTCGCGCTGTTCGACCGCCTCGAGATTCGCGCAACGATTTTCCTGAGCTTCGGCCCTCCGCTGGAGGCGCCCGTTCCGAGGAGCTCCCGGTCGATGGCAAGGACGTCCGGCCTCCTCGGGAGATGGATTGCCAGAACGCGGTCGGCGATTACATCCGAACGCCTGGCGGCGCTTCTTCCTCCGCTCATCGCGCGCGCGCGATCGCGTGGTCACGAGCTCGGCGCTCGCCCGGCCAACCTGCAGCGATGGAGAGACGACCTGGAGCAGGGCCCGATCGAACAGTTTCGGGAAAACTTTCTCGCCGCGTCGCGCGAATTCGAGGTGTCGACCCTCCAGTCGTTGCATTCGTTCTCTTCTCCGGATTGGCTCGCTTCGCCCGCGCTCTTCGAGCTCGAAGACGAACGTGAGCTGCTCTACGCCTCGGACACTCGCGGAACCAGCCCCTTTCTTCCCTCGATCGACGGCCGGAATTTCAAAACCCTTCAACTGCCGGTGACACTTCCGACGTGGGACGAAGTGCTCGGCTCACCCGGCCTCGACGACGAATCGCTTCTCGCCTTTTACCGCTCGTCCGTTCGCGAAGGGATCGCCCAGGTTCACCGCATTCACGCCGAAATCGAAGGGATGAGCCATTTCCCTCTCTTCGAACGCCTCGTCACCGGCTGGAAATCGGACGGAGTGAGATTCGTCCGGCTCGAAACCGTGGCCCGGCGAGCTCTTTCACGAAAGGACACGCTGCGCCGCCGCGACATCAAGAGACGCGAAATCCCCGGCAGGGATCGCAGGGTCGCCTGCGAGTCGTAGCGAATCGATCGCCCGCTTCTTACGGGAGCGGACGGATCATCCTTCGCGAATCCGATCAGCTTGCACCCGGACCACCTCCGCCTCACCGGATTTTCCGAGCGAAACGTAAGCGGTCTCCGCATCTCGGAACGACCGGCTCGTTTCCCCCAGTCGATCCAGGCGGCCGAGTTTCAGCTGCTCGGCGAGCGTCAACGCCCGCTGAAAGCTCGAAATCGCGAAACCGAGCGGCTGCTCCCCGAAGGTTCGAATCGTCAAGGCCTCGGCAAAAACGCTCTCTGATCGATCGAGGATTTCGAGTCTTCGTTGCGGAGCTGGCTCCAGCTCGGCCCGGCGACGCAGGGCGATTCCGAGGGAATGGAGCGAAGCCCCGCGCGCGATGGAATTCGACTCCATCGTGCGATATCGAAGCGCCTCTTCGAAACCGGCGATCGCCTGATCGAGCTCGTCCGTCGTGGTTCCAAGCGAGACCAGAGCGTTGGCGCGATTGTGAAGCGCCCGGGAATAGGCGCCCGAATCGAGGCCCGGATTCCAGATCGCGAACGGCACGTCGAACGCCTCCAGAGCCCGCATGAGGTTTGCGGCAGGCCCCCGGCTTCCGAGAAAAACCGCAAAGTCGTGGAACCATCGCGCCCGGTCGTCGTCGGAATCGAACACGAGCTCGGAGGAGAGAACCCAGAGATCCTCGGAAAGCATCGCCGCCAGCTCGCCATTTCCCGCTTCCTGGTCGTGGTCTCGAAGGTGTTCCTGAAAGACGTACCACTCGCGAAACGCGCGGCGCGGGTGTTCGCGAAACGCGAGGCGGAACTTCTCGAGAAGGGGGGGCGAGTCGGCCATGAAGAGATTCTATCGAGGCTTCTTTGTCAGTTTGAGAGCTGTGTAGGGGGCACGAGGCGCTTCGAGGAGAGTTGAATGCCGGAAGAAAAATGGGGACCACAGCGGGAGACCGCGGCGGGGGCCCCGAGGATTTCTCTTCGATCCCGCCTCGACGTCAAACGGATCGGTCACGTCTTCAATTGCCGCGTCCCGAACAACATCGATATCTACGTCCAACGGATCGACCGATTAGGCGCGCAGGCGAGACTCGTGCTTAGTCTGCCACGGTCCTCGCGAATCGTCGGCGCTGCGCGCATCGGCGTCGATTTGACGAAGGATCATCCGATCAACTTCGCTTACGACGATGCGCTCGCTTCGGCCGACCGCTCCCTCGCGAAACCCGGAACGCGATCAGTGGCGAAGCTGCTGCTCGACGGCGGAGTTCAGTGCAGCTCTTGTCACGGCGTTCACGATCCGGCTTTCCCCCCATTGCTCCGGATGGACAACAGCGGGAGCGGGCTCCTTCTGACCTGTTACGAGAAGTGAAGCGCGGCGGTCGAGGCTCACTTCGCGGGCAGGGAATCGGCGGGCGCCGTCCGCCGGCCCTCCCGGCCAGGAAATAGCCGCCGAATCCCGGTTCGCCGCGACGAGCCGGCGCCGATCCCGTAACTCTTCGGCCCGTGATCGACGCCGTGACAGGAGAGCCAACACGATCCCGAGCCCGGTTCCTCCGAAACGAAATCGAGTCGGCCCGTGGAGGAGGAGACTGAGACGCCGGTGCTGGTCGTATCCTCGCCGAATCGAATCAGGGCGCGATGAGGCACCGAGCCGTGAGGATTGTGGCAGGTGGAGCAGCTCGCCTTGACGTCGGTGATGTGCTCGCCGTGCTCTGGAAAGAGGGATCCGGAAAGTAGGCGATTACGGTCGTGGCAATCGTAGCAGAGCGCATAGGTATCCGGCGATTCGGCCGCATCGTCGCTCTTGACGTACCGAAAGCCGAGAAGCGGCGCCACGCGCGAGCCGTGCGGCCCCCGCCGGCCGGCCGGGTCGTCGTTGCCATGACAGTCGGTGCAATTGATCTCTCGCCCGGAGAGCGGCGAGAGGACCGACGGCGAGCTCTCACGCGCCGGTGCTTCGACGGGGTGATACGAGCGATTGTTCGGATCGAAAAGACGGCTGATGTCGGTCCGGCTCTGCGTCGTCGCTCCGCCGTTGCCGTGACAGCTCTCGCAGAGCTCGAACTCGGCTTCGTTCGGATCCCTGGGGGAGGGGAGCCGCCGACCGGCAGGGCGAGGCCCCTGCCGGTCGGCCGGCATACTGCGGTGAGGAGAGTGGCAAGAGCTGCAGGTGACGGCGAGCCGGTCGGAGGCGGAGAAGACGCCATTGTCGATCGGGTGAACCGACGGTAGTCCGAGCGTAGTGGCAAGCAGAGGCGGGCGTGCGTCGACCGAGACCGCCCCGCCAGCGACCATCTGATCGAGCGACCCCTTCGTTCCGTGACAGGTGAGGCAAAGCCCCTTCTGCACGGCCGGAAGCATCGGCGAACGGGGCACTCCGTGCCCTTCGTGGCAGGCGGGACAGCCGGCCAGGACGATTCCAGGATCGAGATGGGGGTTGAGCCTCGACGCACGGAGCGCCTCGATGGGTGCGGCGCCGAGGACGAGGGCGAGCCCGAAGGTCAGCGCAGCTCGTGACATGCCGTACAAACCTCGGTGATGGTCGGCTTGTTCCAGAAGTGTGGAACCCTTCCGGGCTGGTAGTAGCGGTCGGCATGGGGGTCGTGGCAGGTCGTGCATTGCATCTTTCCTCCCGCGTCGAGCCTAACATCTGCGTCGGCCACGATCACGGAGAGAGGTCTAAGACCGATGTCTCCGTGATCACCGGGCACCAGGGGCTCCGATTCGGGAACGACGATGGATATCGGATGGCTGCCCGAAAGGTCGGTGCCGATGTATCCCTTGCGGCCGGGGCCGAGTCGCTCGCTCTTACCCATGACGATCGGCTTTCGGCCGCGACCGAGGTCCCCGAGCGCAACGGTACCGTCGTGACAAGAGAGGCAGAACCGAGAGCTCCCGTCCGGCTGCGGAGACAGGCCTGCCCCGGGCTGGCTGCTTCGAAGAGGGGCGGTCGCGTAGCTCTTCACCTCGGAGAGGGCGTGGCCCCAGAGCGGTTGTCTGACGACGGGATTGTGCGGCACGTGACAGAACTTGCAGACCTCCCGTTCGCTCTGCGCCTTGATCTCTCCCGGGCCGCCGACCGAGAGGTTGTGGATCGTCGAAATGACGCTCCCCTCTTTCGTTGTCGCTTCGGCGCCTGATGAGACCAGCCACGCCGCGACCGCGAGAGTACGAAATCGGTGATCGATCTTCCGCGATCGATGGCGGGTTCTCATCGAGAGGGTTTCCTTCGCTCTTTGTTCTCGATGTCGTTTCGCTCGTCTCGAGTGAGAACCCGAAAGATCTGCACTCTGGCATTGAGCGAATCGGCGACGGCGACCCGTCGACCCCGACTGGCGAGCCCGGCGGGGAAACGGAACTCTCCTGGCTCGATTCCGGTGCGACCGAGGTCCATCAGAAACTCACCGGTCGGACTGTAAATCGCGACCTGATCGAGCTGAGCGTCGGAGATCCAGACATCACCATCGGAGTCGATCGCAATCCCCTTGATTCGCGGCATGTCTCCCGGCGAGTCACCCGCGGTACCGAACACTCGGAGAGAACCACCGTCGAACCCGAGCTTCTGCACTCGGAAATTGAGTGTATCTCCAACCCAGACGGCGGAGGGGGAGTCCGTCGAGACCGTCGCAGATGTCGGGAAATTGAATTGACCAAGGGAAACACCCCGTTCCCCGAGGTTGGTCCTCGAACCGTCACGTCCGAAGATCGCGAGGCGGTGCGCTCCGGTCTCCACGACGACGGCTTTCTCTCCGGCGCACGTGATCCCCGTTGGGCGATCGAGATCCTCTGCAAGCCACTTGACGCGGCGAAGGTCTCGATCGAGAAGAGCGACCCGTCCCGTTCGTCCCTCGGTCACGAGAATGGCCCCCAGGCAAACGGCAACGCCGATGGGATCCTCGACCACCGACGCGGCCGAGGTCACAACGCGTCCATCCGGTGAAATCTTCAGGACCTGTTGCGCTCCGGGATCCGTCACGAGCAGATCCTCGCCGTACCAGGCTACGCCGTAAGGGCGTTTGAACAGTGGTGCGGAGGTTTCCCCCGTGAGCCAGCGAAACATCGTCGTCGAGCCAGCACCGGGCCGTTCGGAAGAAGCGAGCACCCTTTCGAGCTGGATTCTCGGATCGTCGAGCGGCCAGGTGCGGATCGTTGGCTCCGGACTCGGGGATCGGGTGGTCACGGTACAAGCACCGAGAGAGAAAACCAACAGTGCGGCTCGAATCGTCGTCGAGAGAAGGCGGCACGAAAATCCCGCGAGTCGAAGCGAGCAACTCTTCTCGACTTTCCATCGTCGTGTTGCGCAGCAATCCGGGCGGCTCATTCGACGATTCCGCGCCGAGAAGGGGCGCTCACGATCGGCAACCAGCCGCCGAACCTCCGCCCGAGTGACCATCGCGAGCCGACATTCCGGCGCCGAGTCGATCCTACGAACTGTTCCTCGACGGCGAAGATATGGCCGGTCAACGTGAGCTGGCCGATTGCGAAGTCGAGCCCCGCTTCGAGTCGCTCGGTGTCGAAGGAAGGTTGCAGAAGAAGCCGGCGATGATCCTGGCGGTAGGACGCCGTCAGCAGGACGAACGCCCAGGGACGCCACGAGAGCGATGCACCTTCGTACTCAATTTCCTGTTTGATCGGACGATCGACACGAATCAGGCCGGCGGTGGACGTGATGGCGAGGTTCCACAGACCCAGATCGATTGTGGCCGAAGCGGTATCGGCCGCGAAGGGGTAGGGGCTCTGGCCCCCGGAGCTTTCTCGCTTTGTCCAGTCTCCCCAGATCGACGCGCGAAGCCCTCCCCAGGTCCCGTTGAGCTTCAGTCGTCCGTGCAAGATGTCATCTTCCCCCGGTCCGAGGAGCTCGCCACCGAGTCCCGGCAGGCCGTTCGAATCTTCGCCGGCGCTCCTCAGCTGATTGTGCTCCCAGGAAACTTCAAGCTCCTGGCTGAGCGAAGTCACTCCCGCGTGCGAGAGTGAAGCACCCGCCGAGTAACCGAGCGACGAGGTACCAGGGGTCGAATTCGTACCACTCCAGGAGAGCGAGGAGTAGTTCACGGCGGCGCTCGTCGAGACATCGAGCGTGCCCATCGAGGCGTGCCAGCCGGCCCCGAGCCCGGCCCGAGGCGCGGAGAGCTGGTGGTTTCCAAGGCTCTGGAAACCGTAACCGACGAACGGAGTCAGCTCCCAATGGCTCGATGCACGCCAGACGATGCGAAGAAGAGCGTCGTGGGTGAGAAAATCCTCCGAGGCTCCCTGTCCGAGAAAGCCACCGGTGTAGCTGAGGCTGACGAGGCTCGCGCCTCCAAGCGATCGAGTCAGATTGCCGCGAAGACTGGCCGTATCGAGCGTGGTGGAGCTCCCTTCCCACGTCGACTCGCGCCTCGCTCCGGTCGCCCCGAGGTTCCACTGCCAACTCTCCGCGAGGCGCCCGCGTTCGTCGATTCCGAGTCGATAGTCGTTTGTCTGCAAGGGAAGGGTACCGTAGTCCCGGGCGACCCTCTCGATCTCGTAATGCTGTTGGCGGGACTCGCCGCCTCGCGACCAGTCTAAGAATTCCCTCTCGTCCGTCTGGTCCCGGATGCTCGGTTCGACGAAGCTGATGGCGGATCGTTCGAGTCCGAGCCGGAGGCCCGACAGCAGCCCCTCCCGGAAGCGCAAAGCCCCGCCCCAGCTCGTCGTTTCCATGGGCGTGCCGCGAAGAGTGAGCGGATCCTCGCTCGAGAGGCTGGAGTAATCGTACGTTTCTTTCGACGCGAAAACTCGAAACGGGAAAGATCCGCCGGGGAACGCGGAGAGCTCCCCGCGGTACCCCCACTGAACCGTATCGAGCCTGTTGCTGGGCGTGTATTTCGAAAGAGACGCCCCGATTCCCAGCGAGAACCGCGCAATGGCCGGGTTCAGGACGAATCCACTGAGGCCGAGCGACAGCGCGCCCGTGCTTTCTCCGTAGAAGCCGGCCTCGCGCCCTTCCAATTGGGTCGAATACTCCTGGCGAGCCACGCGGATGGCGCCGTCCCAGGACCACTGTCCGAACTGCTGCCCCTCCGCTGTCGAAAGCATCATCGAGAAGAGTAGGAGAATCAACCGCGACACTCGCGCGGGGATTCGCAATCTCAACGTCCGCCCTGGGCCAGCTCCGGATCGAGAATCACGATGGGATGTCGCGCCGCGAGGTCTTCGAACCAGCATTTCGAATTCTCTTCGAGTCGGCGGCTCTCGAGCTCCCGGCGGGTTTTCGGAGAAATTTCGTCGAGGCTGATCCTGTGCGCCCCCCGTCGCTCGCGAACGCGGAGGATGTGGTACCCGGTTTCCCCTTTGAGCGGTCCGACGATCTCTCCGAGCCGCGCGGCCCAAGCGACGGACTCCGCCGGCTCCGACAGCCTTCCGCGGTGGACCCAGCCCAGATCGCCCCCCATGATCTGATAGTCGTCGTCCGAAAACTTGCTGGCGAGGTCCCCGAAGCTCTCGCCGGAACGGAGGTGTTCGGCGATGACCTTTCCCTCCTCGGCACGGGAGGCCCATTTGGAGGGTTTCTCGTCCGCTCCCACGGCGAGAAAAATGTGTTCGACGCGGATCTGCTCCGGGAGTTGGAAGCGATCGGGATCCGCAGCGAAGATCTTCTCGAGCTCCGCCTCGCCGAGCCGGGAGGGCTCTTCCACGTAAACGAAATAAATTCGTTCGGCGAGTATCGTCTCGGCGACGATCCGGGTTTGATCTTCCCGGCTCCAGCCGACGGAAGCGAGCGCTTTTTCGTACTCCTCGCGGCCGAGACGATTCTGGTCGGCGGTGCAGCGGCGGCGGGCCGCATCGAGAGGGAGCTTGAAGCCGCGAGCTTTCCCTTCGAGCAAATTCAGGTTTCTCCGGATCAGTCGCTCGAGGGCAGCCTTTCGCAGCTCGACGAGCCTCTCGGCGGACGGTTCGGAATGGTGGTAGCCGGTATTGAGACCCTGTTCGACGGCGAGATCGAGGGCGGCCCGCGGAATTCGAGTCTCACCGACCCCAGCGACAGGGTCGACGGGCGAGAGCGCAATCGGTTCTTTCGGCACTCCCTCGGCGCCTGAGACGATTTCGGGACCGCAAATGGCGAGCACCCATCCGAAGGCTGTCGCTCGAAGCGCTCCAACCGCCAGTGGCCCCATGCCCCGGATAGTAGCAAATCGAATCGTCGGTTTCTCACGTCGCTGGCGCGGAAACTCTTTCTTCTCACGCATCGGGGAACGAGGCCCGCTGGGGTGCGGCAGGATCCGGAGCGGAATTCCGGCGGCGCAGGCGCGAGCTCGAAAGAATCGCATCGCGAGGATGGGCGCTCCAAACAAAAAACCGGCGGGGCATTCGCCCCGCCAGTCGAGAATAATCGGTGAGGTCGCCGCTCGTTACTTGATGTGACAGGCGAGGCAAAGAGCGCTCCCCGTGTTGTCCATTCGGAGGAACGGAACGTTTGCCGGGTTATGAACGTTGTGACAGGAGGCGCACTGGACGGTCTGAGTGAGCGCACCCGTTCCCGGGAAGAGCGGGATTACGCAAGGTACCGCCACGCCTACGCAGGTGACGCTCGCAGGAGAGTTCAGGCCGCCGTCGGCGGTGGCGAGAGCTGCATTGAACGTGAAATTGACCGGGTGATCGTCGGAGAGATCGGTGCCGATGTAGGCAGCCAGGGTGTTGTTCATGGCGCCAGCGGTGTACCCGGCGAGGGCAGCGGCGGCCGGGGTGCCACCCAAAACCGGTTGCTTATACATCGAGAGGACGGAAATCGTACCGTCGTGGCACGAAAGGCAGAGGTGCGAAGTCGTCGCGCTGCCGGCAACGGCCGCCCCGAGCGGGCTGGGCGCCGCATTCATCGTCGCGCTGCCGTAGACGGTGGCGAAGTTGGTCGCGGAAAGAGTGTGGTTCCAGAGAGGGTCCTGGGCGTTGGCCGTCGTCGCTTGGTGCGGCGTGTGGCACGTGACGCAAACCTGAACGAGGCCTGTGCCGATGGGAGTGCCGCCGCCGATGGCACGAAGATCGTGCTTCGAAGCGACGACGCTCTGTGCGCTGGCCGCACCGGCAATCAAGGCGAGGGCGAGTGTGAGAAAAATGATCTTTTTCATGCTTCGGTTCTCCTTTTCGTTATTCGCGCTCGCTTTGCTGTTAGAACCCGACGAAACGAGCCCCTGTCGCAATGCCGACCGCCGATTTACTTTCCAATCCTCAATCAATTTATGCGTCGATCAGGGGATTGTGAATCGTCCAGTTGATCCCATTTCGAAGCTCAAATGGCTCAGGAATGACAGGTGTTCTTGACGGATCGGTCGACTTCTCTTGAGCGGATGGGAAGTCTTGTCCGCTTTTCTCGAACGGTCGCCGTAGCCTTCGAAGGGCGCAAAGCCTTCTTGCGAGGAGGCTGTGCTCGGAGCCTGTCCCGGCAATCGCCTACTACACGCGGCGATCCTCTCGCTGCAGCCGGCGTGCTCGGAAAAGCCCGCCGGCGTCGTA
>Ga0315281_10003188_pt1 | contig 24118 bp, 19 predicted proteins | sample YL17G07_0_MG_FD_204540 | JGI IMG/M metagenome (GOLD analysis project Ga0315281, IMG submission 204540) | Sediment microbial communities from Yellowstone Lake, YNP, Wyoming, USA - YL17G07_0 | ecosystem: Environmental > Aquatic > Freshwater > Lake > Sediment | place: USA: Wyoming | collected... | reverse complement strand
CAAAACTGAGAGAGACAGCAAAATCGACGACACAAACAATCATGTCGTAATCTTCGGGCTGTTCGCTGTAAGGCGATCCATCCTGAACTTCTCCATTTTGCTTCCCAACTCATGAGTTGACATCCGATTATTACTGAGATAATTACTCAGTATTTCAATAATCTCCTTGGGAAGCCCGCCCTCGATCTCGACAACAGGCGGTTCCAAGAAGCCCAGTGGTCCATTCGGAAGACATTCCTCCTGCTCTGCAAATATGTCTTCGAGCTGGGGGGAGTCATACCAATCCTTATCTCCTGACGAGGGGATGAAAGAGATAAAGAGGCTTTATCCATCATTAAAACAGGAAAAAATTATCACAAAAAGGATAATTTTCTGTGCAAAATCGATTTACTAGCCTTTTTCGATTTTCGCAATACCGATTCGATAGATTTATCATCTGAATCTTGTATGTTCCCCTCATAATATCGGATTTTTTTGGGGAAAATCCGGTAGGGGAGTCTCGCAGAAGCCCTGCGCCAGGGTCTTCTGTTGTACCAGCGGCGCCGCGTGAACCTACCGGAGGAATGGAGGAATGGAAGAGGCAACCAATTCAGCGAAGAAAGAGAGAGTAATAATCGCACTCGCTATTACGGCTATTTTTTTGAGTACAGGTTTCCTTGCGATTTATGTCAATGACAAACCTGTCGCAGAAGCCGGTCCAGATCAAATTGTCGAAGTCGGTGAATCAGTGCAATTCGACGGCAGCCAATCGTGGGGAGCGAGTATATATTATTGGAATTTCAGAGACAACGGGTGGGGTGAATACGGTCCGTTTCAAACTCATATTTTTAAAACCGAAGGAATCTACGACGTCGGGTTAATTGTTGACGGAGTCAATGGAAAGCAAGATTTGGATACGGTACGAGTATATGTGAGGAACACCCCTCCAATCGCTGAGGCCGGTCCGGAAACTACTGTCAATGAAGATCAACTTGTGAATTTTGATGGAAGCGATTCGATGGATAGTGCTTCTGATATCGACAATCTCACATACGAATGGTTTTTTGGCGATGGTACAAGTGCTGAAGGCAAATGCGTGCAGCACAGATATTCAAAATCTGGTCAATATGTCACGTTGCTCACTGTACGGGATGATCAAGGGGCCATTGGTCGTGATACGAGAAATATTACCATTTTGAACAGCGTTCCTTCTGTGAGCATATCCGATATTACAATCGATGAAGGGTCTGTCGCAATAATCTCAGCAAATGGCAACGATACATCTTCGGATAGACCCAATCTCAGATATTATTGGGATAACGACCGATTTGGACAGAAAACCGTCTATCAGTTCGATGATGACGGAATATTTTATCCAACAATCACCGTAATGGATGACGATGACGCAACTAATAACACCATTGGAAAAATCGTCGTCAATAACGTGCCACCGGTTGTCGGGATATCCAAATTGTATGTCAATGCAAGTATTACCCTTCGAGCTTCGGGCGAAAAGTGGCATGACCTCCAGTTTTGCATGTACGAGAATGGAGTTCCAATTCAGAATCTTACAGTCTACCGCATTCCCGGCGGACCAAATGAACAAGAAGTGACAATTTCAAAATTCTCATTTGATCTTACTTCTTATTATTCTGTATTGATTTCATACACGCCAGAGAACGACCCAATCAACGGTCAGATTCAGGGAGCCACTCCGAGCTGGTTATTTTTCAAATTTGAAGACAACTCATCAGAAACACTTTCGCATGTTTTCAATTATGAACAGAACGATAGTTGGAATTGGAAAGTGTTCCCGACAGCCATCTTCGGCAGCCATGATTTAACGTTTGAAATATTCTCATTCGATCCAGGATCCGACGACATTACTACAATTTGGGATTTTGGAGACGGAACTATTAATTCAATCCAATATTACTCATCAAATGCGCCTACGTATTTCAGATCACTTATTAAACATACATATTTCCAACATGGAAATATGACATTCAAGGTTACTGCTTTCGATGATGATGGTGGTGCCAATTGTTTTACAACGCAAATACTACTCAATGCAACAATGCTGCACATAGAAAATGTCGCTCCGAAATTGACCATACTCCTTGAATCCAATGCCGCGGTCGAGGACTCAGAAATTCGATTCTTTGTTAGAGCAGAGGATAATGGACTTGCCAATGAGGGAACAAATCTCAGTTACGAATGGCAGTTCGGTGATGGTTCGTTTTCTTGTGAACGAATTGCAACACATTCATACGCATTTTCCGGAAAATATCCCATCGTTATCCGCGCTACAGATGGGCAGAATACTTCGGGGATTGATTTTTGTTGGATCGAAATCTCGAACCTACCTCCAAACAATGTAAGGATACTGACGAACAATCAATCGCTGGAGGATAGGACATTCGCAATCGAAGGAATCGCAGATGATACATTCTCAGATGTAAGTATGCTTTCGTATTATTGGGACTTCGGAGACGGTTCGATAGGATATGGAAAACTCCAGAATCATGCCTATTTTGGCGTTGGAACTTACGACATTATACTTGTGGTAATGGATGACGAAGGTTTGGCGAATTCCACATTTTCAAGGATTTCGATTTATTCCGAAAAACCAACAGCCTACATATCATCAAGAATCATCTACGGCTCAGATTCGGCTATATTATTGACCGGCTATGGTGACGATTCACCTTCAGACATTCAGAATCTGGTCTATGAATGGGATTTTGGAAACAATGACTTGCAGACAGGTCAAACGATAAGTCATTCCTTCCCTGGAGCTGGCATATTCTCCCTGACACTGACGGTAACAGATTCTCACGGAGACTCGGGCTTGAATACGACCACAGTCATGATATCCATCGACAGTGATGGTGACGGTCTATCGGATACAGATGAAGTCGCTATCTGGTCTACGGATCCACATAGATATGATTCGGATGGAGACGATATCATTGATTACTGGGAGATTTACACCTATAATACTGATCCAACGAAATATGATTCCGACGATGATGGTCTAAATGATTGGTATGAGATTACCTATCTGGGTTACTCGGTCGATACGGATGACGATGATCTGAACAATACACTCGATTGGGATTCGGATGATGATGGAATCCGAGATGGAAATGATTCTGACCCACTCATATTCAACGCCCCAAATGGTCAAGAATACGCCTCTGTGACTTCGAGACATAACTTGAGTGGCACCGGATTCGATGTCACCGTAGCCATAACATACTCTAATGGCCCAGGTTCTAGGCCGAATATTTCTCTCTCATCTATTCAAGGAATTAATGGAGCCGGAATGAGTCCGACGTTTGAGATTTCAACTTCCTGGCAAGATTCATTCGATGCCTACATTATGATCAAGTATCCAATCGGTCTGATAGATAATGCAACGGAATCGAGACTTGTTCTAATCGGATATGACGAATGGCAAATTCTGAATGAAACGGGCATCAATACCATCGGTCATTATGCATGGGCGATGGTCAGAAATCAGTTCCTCTCTGCATACCAAATAGCTGATTCAGCGAGGATGGACAGTGATAATGATAATCTGACCGATATCGTAGAACTTTCGACTTTCTCTCCGATCAAGAATTTCAATTTTGATGAATTCGTCCCATGGTTTAGGTCAATTATGTTCCCAAAAGAAATCATTGATCGGGAATGGTCCAATCGGAATTGGAGAAGTTCGAACCATTGGTTTTTGGCGGAAGCACCTGATAATCCATATGATTGGCAAAGAACTAGATCGGTGGAGTTTCACTCCTACCCCTTTTCATACGGGATCTGGAATGTCGACTTTGATCCTGAATATCCTTGGAGTACTATTGATTCTCCTTTTGTCTATTTCTCTGGAGATAGACATGCAACATTAAAGATTCAATTTTGGGAATACTCCAACCTAACGAATGAATCTGGAAATCAAACTATGTTCGTCAATTGTCAATTGTTCCAGAGCATTACTAATGGATTTCTGGATATTGAAAGCACGCTTGAGATTCCCTCGAGCCCAAATCATTGGACTCTAATCGAAATGACGTTCGGACCGATGAATTTCCATGATACAAATATGCAGCTGTCCTTCACGGCGAACTTCACAAACAAATCGAGTTTTCTATTTATTGACGACGTTCAATTCTTAGTTTCCCTCGATCCTCAAAACAATGACACAGATGGAGACGGATTGATTGATGGCGACGAGATCCAAAAATTCAGAACAAACCCAAGCAATCCTGATTCGGACGGAGACAATCTCACCGATCGAGAAGAAATCAAAGGAACCTATGGCAATGTGACAGACCCACTTCGACCCGATACCGATCTCGATGGCCTAGCTGATGATTTTGAGATCAAGGGTTTGAGTACTCGGGCAGATTGGGACTTCATAACGGACCCAACCCTTTTTGATACTGACGGTGACGGGCTCTCAGATGGACTCGAATATCAATTGGGTACGGATCCGTTGGATCCCTTGGGTGATAAAGATGGCGATAATCTGACCGATGTCTATGAAATCAACATAATCAGCGGATATGATCTCGACTACAACGCTCACGACACCGACGGCGATGGACTATGGGATGATTTCGAGCTTAATCTCGTGCCCCGAGTGACTGATCCGACTAACCCCGATACTGATGGCGATGGCGCCTCCGATGGTCAGGAATACTATGCAGGAACGCTCATCGGACCGAGTTGGGATAGAGACGTAGATAGCATAACGAATGCCGATGAGCTGAATGCCACCTACGGGTATGTGACCGACCCCGACGATTGGGATACGGACAACGACGGTCTGGGCGATAAAACCGAACAATATCATAAACGTGGCGGATTCTATACAAATCCTCAGCTATGGGACACCGATGGCGATGGCCTAAATGACAGGGAAGAAGGGTCGCCCGGTGCCGATCGGTTGACGACAAACCCAAATGATCCAGACATGGATGATGATGGTTTAACCGACGGTGAAGAGTTCATCGGTTGGATCACCTGCATAATCAAGGACCCTTCGGCATACATCGCTCTCTTAACCTGCCTTGAAGGCCAGGGAGGAGCGAACGTCGGGGATTTGATGATCAGATACCATGTGACCTCTCATCCTTGGTACCCTGATACCGACTTCGACGGTCTGCGTGACCTTGGTGAAATGCTCAACTGTTCCGATCCGAGAAATCCCAATACCGATGACGATGGCTATTACGACGGCGAATCGATTTATCAGGACAATTCATCTGAGCAGGAGGATCCATCACTCTTCGAATTCTTTTCACCGATTGTTAATGGATGGGCAGTGAAATATCCATTTGATTTCAACATCTATGTAGACTGGACGGTTTGGGATAGAAGCGGTATCCTTACCGTAGAAGTGTATGCAAGTGATTCAATATTGGGGGATTCACTGATAGATTCCCGCAATTATTCTGATTGGTACAATGACGGATACCGATTTTCATATTGCGGTGGGCACTGCTCATGGTTCCTTCCAATTTGGGCGGCATATACCCCGGATAACATCTGGATAAGAGCGACTGACATCTATGGAAATGTCAGAGAAATCACCATAGTACAGACCCCAAGCCTACTCATGGATATTGCAAAACTCTTCGCACAGATACCGATAATCGGCTCCCGATTGGGCGGGCAAATGGTTGGGATGTTGCAGTGTTTCCAGGATTTCGTATTTGACATAGTCTATCTACTTACACACCTGGGAGATGCATGCAATGCAATATCTGAACTCTTCAATGTTATGATGAAGGAAGGAATCATCAATGCAACGATATTGATGATTAAAGGGATGATCGCGGATCTCGAAGCAAAGCAAAATCGATCCAATCCATATTGGAATCACCCTGATCAAGAATTCGATAATCTGACCTTCAAAATCAATTGGTATCTGGGCTACATCGGAGGAATGATAATCCTTTCGGGGGCCGCAACGTGCAAAGCGGCTCCGACGATAAAGGGTCTTCTGATCGGGCTCAAAAATTCCATTCCCAAGCTCTCTTCCATAATGGATCGATTGATTGAGGGGGCTACCGATCTCCTTAAGTTCACTAAAGCCAGTCTCGCAAAGGCGGCTCTAGCGGCATCACGAGCTTTAGAACGCTTTTTTGGTCTATCCGATGAGATTTCACCTGGACTGATGAGTCTATGGGTCGATCGCGGTTTCTCATTCCCAGTCTCGATATGGCGCGTTAGTAATACAATGGGAGACGTCTTTGAAGACTTGACACAAACACAGAGATCATTATCGTTTATTGCGTCACACGCCCACGATATTGATATCGTAGGGGTAAATGCAAAATTCAAGTTTTGGTTTGGAACTGGGGTGGAGTACGCTGAGAGGCTTGAAGAAACAGCAGGGTGTCGCGTAGTCTTTACCCCAACGGAATATGCTGAGTGGTTGACTCAGAATGTAATAAAATATAATGGAAGATACTACGTGACAGAACTCCGAGTGGCTTATAGGGATGTTCTTATTCCAAACGTTGAAAGAATCGATGAAAAAATCTGGTACGTCACCGAGCGTGGAGAATGGCGTGTTGCAACGGATATCGATATCTTTGGTAAGATTGATCCGATAACTGGGAAGAGAACACTTTATAGCGTGAAGGACGGCGATAATATTGATAATGTAATTGATAGTCTTGATAAAGATTTGTGGGATACGAAGACGGATATGCCCCATCTTACCTCATTGGAATGGTATCATCAAGCACATCCAAATGCGAAAATAGTCCTCTATGTGCATAAAGGATTCGTGACCGATATTCAGGATTGGCTATCGACCAGATTTACATTTAAGGTGGATGTGATGCCTATCTACGGGACATAATGATGTCAGTGTTATTCGCATGATCGGAATCTGATATTTACTAGTCACATTGAATATCTAAACGTTCATTAAAATCCTTTAATGTTCGAAGATGGTTATGCCCAAATAGCCGAATAAGTATCTGAGAGTAGGTGAGCCCTCTTGTCTGCATCATTCAATTTAGAATTCTACATACAAAAAAAACCGATTGACCGGAACATCCTGGAATCCGTATTCTTAGCACTTAAGAGAAACAACATGAAATATGGCCATTTCATTGCAAGGCGATTGGATCGTCTTCATCATCCTCTCCAATTAGACCCATCTCTTCCTGAGAGCGAAGCTATTGAAGCGATAATAAAGAAGGAAGACGGCATTTTCTTCTCCATCGGACACGAAAGTGGAAGTTTTGGCATGGGAATTTATTCCAACGGTTATCCAGGTTCAATTCTACAATCAAAGAAGCTCAAAGAAAGTAATGAAGGAACTATTTCCTATGGTCGTGTTCGTTTGGAGTGGGAAATGCTTGAGCAGGAACATGATCTTCAATCATTCACTGTTACTATGAAAATCGCTCCTGACCTCTATAACGCTCTGCGTCCCATTTACGGTTTCTCCTACTTTGAGCTTTTTGGATCCGAATATTACAACCTAATTCCTACCGAAACGAATATCTTTTTAAATGGTCCAAAGGACTTATTCGATATCAATCTGTGGAACCCTGGAATCGTAACCAAAATCGACTTGAGCAGGCTGAAGAAAGAGACATCCCTCTCAATCATGGAACTGAAAGATGGAGGAGTGTTCATCCATATTTCGCCTGAAACTTTCATGTCAGGAGATCGGAAGGAGCTTATCAAAGCAGAACAGATCTTAGGATGGTACCGCAAGGACCGTCGCGAAACTCGCATCTTCTAACGTTAAGAATATTTTGATAACGTTTTTCATTTGAGGGGCTTTGAATAAAGGCTACTATATCCTATCCCAAGAATTCACACACGACATCTTAGAAAGTGTGATTTCTAATTCCAGCATTCTCTTCCTTTGCAGTAAAGTAACCCTACCTCTTCGATCGACGGATGATTAGGCCAGTTGCTATAAGGAAAACGATTGGAATAATTATATCATTAAATTCCGGGATAGGGAATGTGAATGTTGTAAGAGGGAAGTAATCTTTTGAATTCGCTCCGCCTGAAATGTTGTAGGGGAGATCAACTATTCCGAACGGGGCAACATTATCTGGAGTCGTCCAATCATCCCAGAAATTCCCAAATCCTGATGAGGAATTCCATTTACTATTTACCCCGGCATCATAAGCCTGAATGTGCAAAAGACTAAATGCGGATGTTGCGCCATTATTATGGGCGAAGGAATTATTCCAGATTCTATTATTGAATCCGGAGAAGATATTGATTCCATATTTCGTACTATTCTCGATTCTATTTTCAGATATGTTGTTGTTGCTAGCAAAACCAAAATAAATCCCATATTCGGAGTTATTCGAGATCCCATTCGCGCAGATATTGTTCAAGTTCGATGAAAGTAGGGAAACGCCACGCGAATCTCTAGAGCAATTATTGTTGGAAATCGTGTTCTCATTGGAATACGACATCTGAATGCCTATGAAATCATTCGAACAGGTGTTGTCAGTGACTAAATTCTTCGATGAAGTGTAGAGATATACTCCCCGGTAGTTGTTGGAGCAATTCAGGCGCGATACGGTGATGTTTGTGCAATAAGCGAGCTCAATGCCGATGGAGGCATTGGTAAGCTCTTGATTTTCAACCGTGGAATTCTTACAATTCGCCAAAATGACTTGACCTGCACCGGATGGCACTACGAATCCTTCCTGGTCCTTATAGTAGCGCAGCGGCTTTCCGTTCACGGTGTTTGAAGTATCTATGGAATGAGAGTTATACTGTGGAATGGGGTTCCCAGTGATGAGCATCCCATTATTGATCATGGAGTTGCTTGAAACTGTTGCGTTTATGCTCTGATCCAGATAGATTCCATAAGCAACACTATCGGTGCAGATATTTCTTTGGACGACTGTATAATCTGAAGCAAAAACATGTATCCCCCTATCGTTTTCGATGCAAGTATTGTTAATTATTTTATTGGTGTGACTGTACGTGGATAGGAAAATGCCGACAGAATTGCCTTGACATGTACTGGAATTGACTTCATTATCGCTGCTGTATGAGAACAGGAAAATACCGTATTGATTCCAGGAACAATTGTTTCTCAGTAATCTGTTATCATCCGATCCAGACACTTCTATTCCGACATACGAGTTTGAAAGGCACGTGTTGTTTTCGATTACGTTGTTGTTCGCTTCCTTGAGAACAATGCCGATATAATTATTCGAACAGGTGCTGTTGGATACGTTTACTCCGGAACAATAAGCTATCTCAATGCCTATGCCAGCTTCACTCAAGTTTTGGTATTCAATAATCATGTTCGTACAATTGGCTATCAGGATTTGCCCTGCACCAATGGGTACAGTGACCCCGGTCTGATTGGCATAGTAATAAATTGGTTTCCCGTTCGCGATATTGGACGTATTAATCTTTTGACAGCAATAATTATCCTTATTCTCGCCCCAGATTGCAATGCCACCATTAATCATTTTGTTGTTAGATAACGTGGTGCCCAGACAGCCATTGATATTCATTGCATACCATGAACTGTTCGTTAAATTGTTGTAGGAAATCATATTGTTATTTGAAGAAAGAAGGAAGATGCCGTTTACATTGTCGTAGCAAGTATTGTTTGAGATATCGCTATTATTCGAAAAGTACATTCTAATGGCCCAATAATCGTTCCAGCAGGTGTTGTTTGCGACACTAACTCCTACTGAACGCTCGACATAAACTGCATTATTTGAATTGTTGCAACAGGAATTGTTCTTCACGATTCCGTCAGTACAATGATAGAGATAGATTGCATTTGTTGATCCAGTGCCTTCGTAGATTAGACAGTCTTGAATAATAAACGAGACATTGGCATATCTGATCTCAATACCATTCTTCGAAGAAGCGTTGATCTCCCATTTTTCTATGATGTATGGATCCGGATCTGTCCCACTTCCTCTGACAATGCCTGTTGAGGCATTTGGACCTGCAAAACCAATATCGCCCTTTATTGAAATGGGGGCATGAGGGGTATACACTAGGACTGTTGAGCGGGTAGGAGAGTCTTCCGGAGAGTCCGCCATCAAATTGATTTCAATCGAGATCAATATTAAAGAAAGCATCATGGATGCAATTATGATGGCTGTGTAAACCTTGACTCTCCTAGAGTAATCTGGTTCTGACCAAAAATTTTTCCCCTGATTGAGGTCAGGTAATCGATCCTTTCTATACAATTTCCACACCCACTCTGTCTCTGAAATCGAATCAAGCAGTATTTTAGGATATTGATTAATTGAAGAAACGAGTGTAATAGGTACATAGACAACATCAGTGGTACGATTGCCTGCCATCCATTGGTCTGTGTCTGCAGCCCCATCAATCGCCGCCAATCCCATCAAGTTTCCTGCGGCCAATCCTCTTTATGCTCCTAATTGTTGCTCAGCCATTTCCTTCCGAAAATCGTATTTGCTTTTATACCCAAAAGTGCTAATTGCCAGTAATTTTGATGCTAATATCTCTGCCCGCGTTACTGTTTTGAAGAGAGATTAAAAAAAAGCTTGAAAGGGGTTTGAGGACACGGCAATGCTATTAGTTTCATGACAGGCCAGTATAGTTTGTACCGACGATTTCGGCTGTTTAAAACTGATTGATGCTCAAATAGATTTCCTTATCGCCTCTAGGTGTCACAGCGCAAGGGGCTACTGGTTGATCGCTTGTCTGACCTTGCTCTCCTTCTCGCGCACTGCCGAGAGCCTCTCGATGACCTTCTGAGCGGTCCCCTGATCCGCTGCCTCGTGCAGCACGCCTTCGAGTATGTCCGAGAGTCCAGAGGCACGGCCGAGGAAGTTCTCGAACTTCAGCCGCGCGCTCGTGAAACTATCGAGCTGCTTGACCGCGAACGAGCCATAGGTCTTCTGAAGTTTCGCCGCAGCGATGTTGACATCATTCCAGGCACCGGAGACCTTCTCGCGGGAGACGATCAGCGCGTCGGCGACCTTCCTCAGCGATTCGATCCTTTCCTTCTCGTCCGTGACCCTAGACAAAAGCCTCCCCTGTCGGAGTGCCATCCTGATCAGCGCGTGCTCTTCCTCGCTCATTACCGTCTCGAAGTTCTTGAGCGCCCTCACGACGGCGTACTCGATCGCTGCTGTATCTTCGTCGGTCATAGACGAGGAGGCATGAGAGCGCTATAAAATAAACCTTAGTAATAAAAAGGGTGGATGGGCGTCTGGCAGGACGCTCATCCTTGGGTGGCTTGAAACGGAGCCAAGAAGGATTGGGAAGCAACCGGGCTCCGTTTCAATCGGGATGCACTTCAATGTCAACGATCGAATCATCGCAACCCAGGAGGGCGTAGACTTCCTCCCAGCTGCAGTCATCGCAATCTGCGCTCATCATTCTCCTCATCACCTGCAGAGCTACATCGGAAATGAAGGCTATATCCTCGACAGCAGGGGGTGGGCGAAAGTAGTAGCCAGCATTATCCATGATGGCGAATATGCACAGCCTCTCCCCTCTTCAGGACGACCATCGACGCGCCATTCATCCGAGCCGTTCCGACGGCTCTGACCTCGCCGCCGTGATGAACGTAGACCTCGTCGCCAGAACGTATCTCATCAGATGCGTTCGTCACGCCGATCGCGAAAATATTGGTCTTCGGGACGAAGTCGTCGATCTCGACCCCGAATTTCCCAGATCCAGCAAGGGCTTTCCCCCCATCTAGGGTCAGTGACAGGCTCCCTTTGTCCGGCACGAGGGAGCACAGCTGCACCCCTCCTTTTAGGACCCTGACCATCGGATACCCGCCGCGGACCTCCGCTCCCTCCAGCAGGAACTCATAAGCTTCCCCGAACTGGTACGACGCCATCGAGCGGATCTCCTCCGCTGTCCGCTGGTTCCATCCAGGCTTGGGAATGTCGTCGCCGAAAGACCTCAGCGTCTCTGTGAGCTTCTCCAGGTTCTCCTTACTCGTGACGCTCTCACCGCCTGTGTGAACCGCTCCGGCCTTCTCGAGCATCTCTCCCAGGAATTCCCATTCATCGTCGATGTGCGCGACGATGCGCGAATATTTCCTCCTTGACAGCAGCCAGCGGAGCAGGTGCTTGATGATGTTCTTCTCGTCCTCATCCCAGTGGCCGGTCACGGGGATGTCGTACTGCTGAGCCGGATAGACCGTCTCAAGTTCACGAGGCACGATGCCGAGCGGCGATGTGACAATCACCTCTTGGACCGATGAGGCGATCCCCGAGTTCCTCACCGCCTCGCGGAACATCTTGTGCGTCTTCGACAGGGAGTACGGCTTCCTGGCGGAACATGGAAGGAGAAGAAGGACCTCGGGCGAGGTGGGCGGGAGATAGCGCGTTTCGATGCGCTCCCTGTACCTCCTTATTTCCGGCCTCCAGAGGGATTCCTTCGAGCTTGCCAGGAAGGGCCCCCCGAAGGTGGGAGTCCATCTCTCGAACGAACGGTACTCTTCCAGATCGGCGAACCGCAGCGCTTCGACCATCCACGCCGCATGTCTGGCACGGAGCTCTACAAGATGCCTGAGCGTCCCCTCGCGGATCGCGTCCCTCACGATGGCTAGCTCCGACTCAAGCTGCCTCAGGTTGTGCTTCAGGATCGCGCCGTGGTCCGGGTTCTTGCCGATCCCGACGACTCTCTCCAGCTCCTCCGAGCCGGACTGGATGATCCTCCCGTTCATGATGACCTGGCCGAGCGAAGAGCGGACCATCGTGCCGTAGGGATCCACCAGGTCGATGCCGAAGTAGCAGAGCAATGCGAGGTTCAGCGGATCCGCCGCGCCCGGCGCATACACCAGCTTCCCCGGCCCGAGCCTCTCCCTCAGGTTCGAGAAGAAGTGCGCGAACCTCTTGGGCTCCCGGCTGAGCAGGAGGGCGTCCCCGACCGGGACGATGTCGCCGACCGTGCCGAATTCGATCGATGAGAACACGGTCGCGAGATCCTTTTCATACGCGCTCTGGGCCGGTCCTGCCCCCCTGAAGCCGGGATCTATGCCTGTGTCAAGACGCGGAGCCCTATCGAAGAACCTCGATGGCAGCAGGTCGATGACGTTCTTCGCCCCCTCCGGCGGGCACAAGCCGTCTGAGATGAATGTCCTGGCGAAGGACGGCGGTTCCACTCCCTTGCCCGAGATATAGAGTATCTCCGGCGTGCTGAGATCCAAGCATCCAGACTGAAAGGAGGTTATCCTCCCCAAGCAGTTCTCCTTGACTACCTCTAACATGGGCTGTTGGCGATTGCCGTCTAACAGAATAAACTTCCGCCAGGGATTGACTGTCCGCCCGCGAAATTCCAACAGGCGAGCGACAATTTGCGGACAGGCAGGAAAAAGAATAAGTACGGAAGCGGTTTAGTTGAACCTTATGAGGGCTTCGATCGCAAAGATACTCGCAGGGAACGGCACCTGCAAGGACGTCCTCAAATGTCTTTTCGGATTAGGCGAGTTCGAGATGACGGTCTACAAGGGGTTGTGCAAGATGGGCCCCGCCAGGGCGGACGAGCTGTCCCCGTTCCTGAAGAAGGACAAGAGCACGGTGTACCGGGCGCTGCAGAAGCTCGTGGGCGCCGGCCTCGTGGTCAAGCAGACCGAGACCCTGAAGCGTGGAGGCCATTTCCATAATTACACGGCCGTCCCGCCGGAGCAGGTCAGCAAGACGATCAAGACCTGCATCGACGAGTGGTTCGAGAGCGTGAAGACCGCCATAGAGAAGTTCGACATCCCGTGATTTGCCAGTCGGATGTAGCCTAGAATGTATTTATTCATAGAACGGATTACATGGCTCGATGTCGCAGGAGTTCAAAGGATGCGACCTTGTCGCCATCCGGGATTTTTCCAGGGAGAGCATCGAGCATGTGATGGACCTGGCGGAGAAGATGGTCCCGATCGCCCATGGGGATGAGCGGTGCACGCTCGCTGCTGGTTATGTCCAGGGTTCGCTGTTCTTCGAGCCGTCCACAAGGACGAGGCTGTCATTCGCGTCCGCGATGGCCAGGCTCGGCGGAACGACCCTCGGGTTCGACCAGCCCGGCGGTTCCTCGGTCCAGAAGGGGGAGACCCTGGCGGACACTATCAGGATGGTCGACACATACTCGGATGTAATCGTTCTAAGGCATCACGCTGAAGGCTCCGCGAGGCTCGCGGCGCACTTCGCGAAGAAGCCGGTCATCAACGCGGGGGACGGGGCCGGCCAGCACCCGACCCAGACGATACTCGACCTGTTCACGATAAGGAAGGAGAAGAAGAAGATCGAAGGCATCAACGTCGCGCTGGTAGGCGACCTCAAGTACGGCAGGACGGCGCACTCCCTCGCAGAGGCGCTAGCGCTCTTCGGGGCGAACCTGATGTTCGTCGCACCCCCGGCGCTGCAGATGCCGAAGGAGACCGTCAGGTCGGTGGAGAAGCTGGGCTCTAAGCCGCAGATAGTCAACCAGGTCGAGCAGGCGCTGCCGGACGCGGACGTCCTCTATGTCACCAGGATCCAGAAGGAGAGGTTCCCGGACCTCGCCGAATACCAGAAGGTCGCCGGGTCCTACAAGATCAACAACGCGCTCCTGAAGGACGCCAAGCCGGATCTCTCGATCATGCACCCTCTGCCGAGGATCGACGAGATCAACCCGGAGGTGGACCAGACCAAACATGCGCTGTACTTCCAGCAGGCATTCTACGGGGTGCCGGTCAGGATGGCCATCCTCGCGCTGCTCCTGGGGGTGGTGGACTGAAGGAGTTCAGGGTCACACCGATAAGGAACGGCACCGTGATCGACCACATCGACGTCGGCATGGCGCTGAAGGTGCTGAAGATCATAGGGATCAAGGGCGACAACATGCAGAGCACTGTGAGCGTGCTGCTCCACGTCCCCAGCAAGATGGCGGAGTGGAAGGACATCGTCAAGATCGAGGACAGGGAGCTCGACCCGAGGGAGCTGGACAAGATATCGCTGATCTCCCCGAACGCGACGATCAACATAATCCGGGACTACAACGTCGCGGAGAAGTTCGTCGTCGAGGTGCCCGACGTCGTCAAAGGCATCGTGAGGTGCCAGAACCCCGGGTGCATCACGAACCTGAGCGAGCCGATCGAGCCGGAGTTCGTCGTCGAGTCCAAGAAGCCGCTGCTCCTGAGATGCATCTACTGCGACAGGATAATGACCGACGCCTCTGATTACCTGATCTGAACCGAACCGTTTCTACGGAGGTCTGCTATGCCACACCTGAAGTATCATCCTGAGAGATGCATCGGCTGCGCAGGATGTGAGGCCGTGTGCAACATTCAGCGCGACGGTCTCCTTTCGACGATGCTTTCCAGCATCATGTTTCACGTCGAGGAGGAGAACGGGTACTTCGGGATCATCGTCAAGCGCCAGGGAGGGGAGCTGCTCATCGGCAGGCCCGAAGGCGTCGAGATCAGGAGACCGGGGGAGATCACCGGCGGGAACGCCTCCGCGAAACCGATCGCAATGCGCCCTGCCTGCGACATGTGCCACGGGAAGCCACAGTGCGTGATGTACTGCCCGACCGATGCTCTTGAGGAGGGCGATTGAAGATGCCCAAGCTGTTCAACGGGAAGATGCTATTTGTCGATCTGGCCGAGGGAACTCTCGAGGAGCGCGAGATAGACGACGACCTCTTCAGGCGGAGGATCGGAGGCGCCCCTCTCTTGGCGTCACTGACGCCGAACGAGAGCATCGGCCTAGCAGCCGGGCCGCTCACCGGGCTGCCATGTCCAGCGGGCGGCATGGCCGTCGCCTGCGTGGAGTTCGAAAGGAAGCACAGGTTCGCGCCGGTCCTGCTCAACGCGGGGCTTGAGCTGAAGCTCACAGGTTTCGACGCGGTCGTAATCGAGGGGAAATCCGAATCGCCCGTATACCTCTGGATCAGGGACGAGGTCGCGGATCTCGTCAAAGCTGACAAGCTCTCCGGAAATGATGCCTGGGAGACGATCGCGGGAATCCGGAAGGAGCAGGGAGACCAGCGGGTGCAGGTCATATCATCCTCAAAGGGGCCGTCCGCCTCGCTTGACTATGTCTCCGGGTGGGACGGCATCGGCTTCGGGGGCGCCATGCGGGACATGAACCTCAGAGCCATCGCGTTCAGGGGCATGGGGGAAGTACCGCTAGCTAATCACGAAGCGGTCCTATCAAAATGTTCGGAGATGATGAAAGCATCAAGCAAAACGGTAGGCCAGAGGAGTGGGGTCAAGAGCCTTCTGCGTCCGGAGGCTGCCGCCAGGATCAAAGGCCTGAAAAGGGACCGTGCCTGCTTCTCCTGCCCGTATCCCTGCATGTCCTATGTCGACACCGGGGATGCGACCCACCCGAGCGCGCTGCTCATGGACCAGATATCGATAAACAACATCGCGAAAGCTCCAGGGGAGGGCGACCTTACCGCGCCGCTTGTCAGATTGCACAGAAACGGTTTTTGTCTAAGAGGCGATATGGGTGCGTCGAAGACGCCGCTAGACGGGCTGGTGGAAAAGATAATCTCAGGTCAGGAAGGAAGCTCATCTGCCGACGGCACATTCGACACGATGACCGAGGGCGTGGGAGAATACGACCTGATAGCGGCTGGATACGCTCTCGGGGTTTGCCCGAGGTTCCTCGGCTTGATGCAACCACCACTCACAGCATATTGCGAGCTGCTCGACCTTGCGGCCGGTGGGAGCATTAAGAAAGAGACGATTCTTGCGCTCGGGAACTCACTGATGATGGAGGGGCGAAATGGGCGAGCATAGCATCGGCCTGATACTTCTGACAGGGATGCCAGGCTCCGGCAAGGAGGAGTTCGTGAAGGTGTGCCTCGGGCGCGGCATAAGAGTGCTCAAGATGGGCGACTTCGTCCGGGCGGAGGCGAAGGAGAAGGGGCTGGCGCCGACCGACGAGAACGTCGGGGGCCTCGCGCAGAAGATGCGCGAGGAGGAAGGGTTCGATTACTGGGCGAAGAAGACCGCCGAGGCGCTCGACGATAGGCTGACCCTTATCGACGGCCTCCGCGGGAGAGCCGAATACATCCTTTTTCACAAGCGGGCGAAGTGCGGCATTGCGGTCGTCGCGATCCACTCATCCCCGAACGTCAGGCACCAGCGCCTCGTCGCCAGGGGCAGGAGCGATGCGCCGAAGTCTCCCAACGAGTTCGAGCAGCGCGATGTCAGGGAGCTGCGCTGGGGGCTCGGGGACGTCATCGCCAGAGCAGATTATATGATCGTGAACGAGACCTCGCTCGAAGACCTGAGGGCTCAGGTGGAGGCGGTCCTTGACGACATCGTCGAAGGAAACAAGGCGTGCGTTTTTGTCAATTAGGCCCTGCGGCAGGGACCTGTTCGAACTCGTCCCAAGGAAGGGCTTGGTGGTCGACCTGCAGAAGGCGGAGAAAGCTCTCGCCCGCGTCGGCTTCTCAGTCACCGAGGTCTCTGAGATGGCGCTGACCGCGAGCGGGCCCCACGAGATCAGTCTGTTCCCGAACGGCAAGCTCATCGTCTTCCCGGTGAAGACCAACGGCGAGGCGGAGCGGGTCGGGGAGGGCCTGCTCGATGCCCTCATGTCCGAGGAGGGCTGCGTTTCCGAGACGACGCGTTGACTATCAGACTAGATATACGCAGTTATATAGAAAAGGCCGGAGGAAGTCCGCTGGCATCCGCTCCGTCCAGATTGTAGAATCAAGCAAAATGCTATATACGGAAGGCTTTTCTCATTAATTTGGATTTCACTAATTGCGGGCTGGCAAAATGACGACGCAGGGAATCATCCACATCGAGAACCTCACCAAAGACTTCGGCACGGTCCGCGCGGTCAACAACCTATGCCTCGACATCAAGCAGGGGACCACGGTCGGGTTCCTCGGGCCTAACGGCGCCGGAAAGACGACCACCATCAAGATCCTCACGAACCTCATCCACGCAACCTCTGGGAAGGCGTTCATGCTGGGGATCGATGTCACCAAGGAGCCGCGCGATGCATTGACAAACGTCGGCGCGGTCGTGGAGACTCCGGAATTCTATCCGTTCCTCACCCCCGTCGAGACGCTCGCCTACCTCGGGAAGATCAGGGGGATGCATCACGATGAGATCGAGAAGCGCACCGCAGAGCTCCTGAAGACCGTCAAGCTCACCGAATGGAAGGATCAGCGCATAGGGAAGTTCTCGAAGGGGATGAAGCAGAGGCTGGCGATCGCCCAGGCGATGCTCCACGAGCCGGAGATCCTGATCCTCGACGAGCCGACGAGCGGCCTCGATCCTAGGGGCATGGTGGAAGTCAGGGACATCCTGAACGTCCTGCGCTCCGAAGGGTATACGATCTTCATGAGCTCGCACCTCCTGGCCGAAGTCCAGGAGACATGCAACTACGTCGCGATGATCGACAACGGGAAGCTCCTGATCTACGACTCCGTCGACAAGCTCGCCAAGATGGCGAACATGAACCAGATCGAGGTCGTCCTCGCGGACGCCCCGTCGAAGGAGGCTCTTGAGAGGATCGCCCGGTTCAAGGACGTCGCGAAGATACAGCAGCCGGCCCAACTCAGGCTCTACATCGAATTCACTGGCGACCCGAACACGAGATATCTGCTTCTGAAGGAGATGCTGGCCGCCGACATGAAGGTCCTCACGTTCAACCCGCGCGGCCTTGCGCTAGAGAACCTCTACATGCAGCTGGTAGGTGATTCCAGATGACCGATTGCGGGCCAGTCAAGAGGACCCTTCCGACGCACTTCACCCAGATGCTCACCGTCACCAGGTACGAGATGCTGAAGTACATGAGGAGCCGGAGGCTCGTCGGATGCATCGCCGTGATAATCCTCATCGTCGCACTGATCTACATCATACCTATCGCCCTCAACCAACCGTACTCTGGGCACATCACGATGGAGCTGCAGATGAAGCCAAATCTGCTCGACCCTACCAACTCCTCTTTTGACTCCCTGAACCACAGCTCCATCCTGGACGAATCGATCGTCATCAGCATCAACGGGACGGAGATCCCCCGTACGAACAACTGGACTTACACCAGTTCGGGGAATATCGTGAAAATCAACCAGAGCATAATTGATTTAGCTGGCAAGCAGGTAGTTGCGGATTTCGACTTCAGGGAGTCCGCGAAGAGCTTTGCCTCGAGCTTCATGCAGTTCGCCAGCACTCTGATAATCATCTGCATCGTCTTTTTCGGTGCGGATGCGCTTGTCAGCGAATACCAGACGAGGACGGCGTACCTGCTCTTCCCCAACCCGATCAAGAAGGAGATCATGTTCCTGGGGAAGTTCCTGGCCAGCTTCATCGCCAGCCTGTTGATGGTAGGGCTCTTCTATGGTTTGATCGTCGTACTTTCCCTGATGTCGGTCGGTGGGGTGGCGTTCTACATTCCGCTCTCCTTCGCGTTCGCGACACTATTCCTACTATCCATACTCGCAGTCGCTTTCTTCATCAGCTCGATAATGAAAGGCTCCACGGGCGCAATCGTCCTGACCTTCTTCCTGATGTTCATGATCCTGCCGATAGTTCAGAGCGTCGGGATGTTCTCCGGCATGAAGATGTGGTTCCTAGTTACTTTCACGGGTGACCTGACGAGCACCTCGCTGAGCTGGGACCATTACCCCGTCGATTCTGTGGACAACATTCCCGGGATGGGATTCACTCTTTACAACTACTATCCGGATCCAGGGACGAGCGTTATCGTGATGTTAGCCTATCTCGTCATCTTCGGCGCCATCAGCATGTACCTTTTCAAGAGGAAGGAACTGACCGGGTGACCCACTAGCGGACTGCGGGCGAAATCTTCTTTCAATTCGATTTTCGGAATAATTCACGCCAGACATTCTCAAAACCGGTATTTTTAAACAAAAGACTATTATAAATGACGCCCATTTGCTGACTAAGGGATGGGGTTAGCGTGAGCCGATTCGATGCTCGAGTGCCAGATTGTCTGATTTTGCTCTCCCGCACTCGCCAACCGCTCCGGATGAAAAGTGAAACTGCGACCGCGGAGAAGGTGAGGTGAAGATGGAGCCAGGACTTATTCTCCTCTACCTTGATGTGTGCTTCGCCCTGGCGGCATTCGCCTACTTCCGAAAGATTCTTGACATGAAAGGATCGATCACCGCGTTCTTCGTCGGCGCTGTCATCAGCCTGCTCGGGAGCATCCTCTGGCTGGTAATGCTGCTCATCTTCCTCCTGACCAGCTACGCGCTGACCAAATACAAGTTCGAGATCAAGAAGCAGAAAGGGCTGCACGAGGGGACGCAGGGGGAGAGGGGCTATAGGAACGTCGTCGCGAACGGCCTGGTGATGACCTTCATCGCCGTGTTCGCCTGGATCGACGGGCCCATGTTCGACATCTCCACCGCGAGCTTCATCTTCGTCTCGGCTTTGGCAGTCGCGGCAGCCGACACCGCGGCGAGCGAGATCGGGGTGTTCGACCCAAGGCCCGTATTGATTACGACCCTCAAGCGGGTGGAGCCGGGGACGAACGGCGGGGTTTCAATCACAGGGCAGCTCGTCGCGTTCATCGCCGCTGGTTTCACGAGCGCCGTCGCCTACATGCTGTTCTCACTCGACCCGCATCTGGTCGCGGGAGCTTCGACCGTCTTGATCCCGATGCTCTGCGGGTTCTTCGGCTGCCAAGTGGACAGTGTCATCGGGGCGACGATCGAGAGGCGGGGAAAGATCGGCAAGCTCGGGAACAATTTCATATCGATTGCATCCGGCGCGATCCTGGCATGGCTGCTTTTTCAGCTCATGTAAGCCGTCAAAGGATTCCGAGCAGGTCCGAAAGCGCTTGGATTCTATCTTCACCAGGTGCATGCTCGTTCCCCCTGTCGAGGAGGACCGCCTTCATCCCGACCGCCTTCGCCCCCTCGTAGTCGGCGTCGAGGTCGTCCCCGATGTGCATCGCGAACTTCGGGGCAGCGCGCATCTGCCTCAGGGTATGCTGGAATATCTCCTTCTTCGGTTTCCGGACGAGGACCTCGTTGGAGAAGGTCATGTGGTCGAAGTACTGGTCGATGTTCAGCCCGTTGAGGACGACCCTCAGGACGTCGCCCGGCGTCCTGCCAGTGTTGGAGATCAAGCCAATGCGGTACCCTCTGTCTTGGAGAGATTGCAATGTCGGCGCGACATCCTCCATCAGGACGGGCGGATGTTTCAGCAGGGTCCCGACATAGATGCCCCTGATGTCCTCGTACTTCTTTTTCCCGAGCTCCGAACGGAGCTTCGGGTCGATGCAATTGAGCATGAAGAGCAGGTGGTCGTCGACCGGTAAATCCTTCTTCCTGGCCCAGACATCGTCGCAATATTCTCCTGACTGCTTGTACGCCCGCTCGAGATGTTCTAGCCCGTAATCAAGCCCGAAGGAGCGAAGCTTGGAACGCATCTCCCTGACTCGCACCTTCCCCAGAGTCGGGTTCTTCCTCGGGACTTCCTGGATGAGCGTGTCCCAGAGATCGAAAGTAAGAACTTTTAGGCGAGGCATCTGCTCAGGATGACTAGAAGCGGAATCAGTATTCAAACTAACTGAGCTATCGTGACTTCAATGAATGCGCCTTCTCGCGGCATCTTCGCAAATAGGAAAAGGCTTATCGAATAAATCTTATGTGTTTCGGGGATATGGAATGAAACTGAGGATCAATGTCCTATGCATGGTCGGAGCGATTCTCGGAATAATTGCTTTGAACTATCGCTGGTTCCTCATAGGTTCCCCTTACGGAAACCAAGGTGGCTTCCCTGCTGCATTCACTCCAGTTTTCATGGTTTTCCTCCTCGGATCGATAATTGCGTTGGCATCTCCACTGGGCGGGTTCCTCCAACTTTATGGTTGCTCAAGTTTTTTCTACGTATTTGCACAGTCTTCGACTTGGAGAAACGATATCGATCCGACGCTCGATGTGGGCTGGTTTCCTTATATGACCCCAATCGTTATTTTAGCAATCGTTGCCACAGCAATCACATTAGCTAGTCTAATATTTCCATTGGGGATAGGATTTCACAAAGGATTAATCAAGAAGTTCTCAAGATTCTTGACAGTGAGTTCAGTAGATACGGAACCTTCGTCAAGGAATTTGAAAATAAATTCGTTTTGTCTAGCAGGTGCAATTATCGGATTGGGCAGTGCTTTTCTCATCTGGATTTCCGGTATCCCTGTTCTATTCCCGCAAGGCGGCGCCTCATTGAGTGCGATTGATTATGCATACTGTCCGAATGGTGGCCCCTTGCTCGCGGCTATAACAAATCTCATGTTCCAATATTCAGAAATTCATTTTGCAATTATCATATTCCTAGTCGGTACGGGGTTAGCTTTAGTTACCCCGCTCGGGGGTTTCCTGCAATTGTCTGGTTTGATCGCTTTCTGGAGCTTCACTGGGGAATCCATGGGTACGCACGTGGCTCACCCAGAAGTGGAATGGACTCTGAGTTATGGTCCTGGATCATACGTCGCTCTCTTTGCAGTGTTTATTGTGCTATCTTCTCCGATATTCCAAGCATGTCTGTATCGTCGAGCCGAAAAGCCGTCACTCAGAGAAAGGTTCTTGGTCTGGACGGATTGAATACATAAGACTAACATCGAGCCGACCCGTAATAATCATTAGAATAGGACGCCCGAAGAGCCCTGCAACATTTATATACGACCTCTCAATTAGTCGGTGATAGAGTGCGTGACGGCCAAAGCGGTGGGGCCACACCTGGTCTCTTTCCGAACCCAGAAGTTAAGCCCACCCACGTTCTCCGCGGTACTGTGGCGCGCGAGCCCACGGGAGGCCTAGGGCTCTCCGGAGCCTCGGGTGCTTTCAGACTAGATGTACCAGCCCGGTATCTTCGGATATCGGGTCAACTGCATCGTTTGAAATCTGAAAGTGCACGGAACGCTGTCACGCGCTCTACGAGCGATTTCTCGGAGCGTCACGCCATATCAGTGATGCCATTTCGAGGCAACATTTTATATTTGACGACATGCTGGTATCCTCCTGGTCGTTCCCCATGGCAGGTCTTTCCGACAGCGATAAAATGATTCTTCTGGTGGTTATCCTGATTGTCGCCGCCATCACGATCTACGCCGAGCTGAGGATCAGGAAGATCGGCGTCGGAAAGAAGTACTCCACTTCGAAATTCAAGAAGGACCAGGCCTTCAATGCGCTTCACACGACAAGGGCTGTCAGGACCAAGTTCAGGGCCGAGCGGGTCGACACGGCCAAGGCGGATTACATGATCCAGAGGGCCGAATCGGCGCTCAATTCCAACGATCATGATTCATGCATCGACCTCTGCCAGCGTGCAAGGGAAGAACTCATCAAGAACAAGCGGGAAGGTTCCGTGACCGCCGAGTCAGAATCATCCGGCGGTGATGAGGAGGTCATTCTATCGACCGCAAAGACGACCGCTTCAGTCCAGGTGAGCAGGAGGGTAAAGGCCCCGGAGAAATCGATCGACACCTTGCAGCTGCAGGCCAAGTTCGAGCTCAGGGCGGCGCAGGACGATCTGGATACATACTCCGGGGACAGCAACATCCGGCAGAAGGCATCACAATTCATCGATGAATCGCAGCGGCACATGGACGCGGGCGAATATCAGAAATCGCTTTCGGATTCCTTCAAGGCCAGGAAGCTCCTTTCCGGCGAGCCTTTGGCGGACAGGGTGGGCGAGACGCGGGAGCCGATGGTCGTGGAGGAGGGCGCGAAGAAGGAGCTGGATATGCTCGAGACGCCGGTCGAGGACGATTGGAAGCCATCCTCGCCGATCGCCGGGAAGTGCAAGAAATGCGGCACCGAGTACGACGCTGACGATGTCTTCTGCCACTCCTGCGGAAGTCCTCTCAAGGCAATGAAGTGCCCCAGTTGCGGCGCCGAGCTGAAAGGCATCGAGAAGTTCTGCCGGAAGTGCGGCAGGCGTGTCAACAGCTAGTTCTTGGACCGCGCCAGCCTGATTACCGAGAGGGCGAACACCCCGGCGCCGAAGCCGTTGTCGATATTCACTACCGCAATGCCAGGCGAGCAGCTGCAGAGCATCCCGAGCAAGGCTGCGATGCCCTTGAAATTCGCCCCGTATCCGATACTAGTGGGGACTGCGATGACCGGTCTGTCCGTGAGGCCCGCGATCACGCTCGGAAGCGCCCCCTCCATACCGGCGACGACGATGACAACATCTGAATTGTTAATG
>Ga0315281_10003187_pt1 | contig 24124 bp, 21 predicted proteins | sample YL17G07_0_MG_FD_204540 | JGI IMG/M metagenome (GOLD analysis project Ga0315281, IMG submission 204540) | Sediment microbial communities from Yellowstone Lake, YNP, Wyoming, USA - YL17G07_0 | ecosystem: Environmental > Aquatic > Freshwater > Lake > Sediment | place: USA: Wyoming | collected... | reverse complement strand
ACGCAAAAAGATGCGATCAGAATCAATCCCCGGGTTTTACAGTATAAACAGCCTACGATTTTTGTCCTGCGCATTAAATTAAAAATTGTAAACGATGAAGAAGGGTTCTATAGCCGACTCCGTAAGTTATATAGCGTTTAAATTGCTGGGGCCTCTCATCAGAATGCTGCCTCTTGAGATAAGCTTTTTTTTAGGCAGGCTCATCGGCGAAACCCTCTATGCATTCGACCTTCCACATAAGAACCAGGCTTACGCGCATATCAAGACCGCCCTCGGTAAACATCTACCGTATAAAAAACTGAAGAGTATAACCAGGGAATTTTACCGGAATTTCGGGCAGAGCCTTATTGAAATTCTTTTGATTCCGCGCATCGATAAACAATATGTAAGTAAATATATCGCCGTTGAGGGGCTTGAAAATATACACGCGGCCTTTAAAAAGGGCAAAGGCGTGATTCTGCTTGCTGTGCATGCGGGCAGCTGGGAACTCGCCAATGTCGTTTCGGCAAACCTCGGGTTTCCCTTTAACATGTTTGTGCGCGACCAGCGCCACCCCCGTTTAGAAGTCCTCCTTAATTCCTACCGTACCCATAAAGGGTGTAAATTAATCAGGAGAAAAAATGAGATAGGAGGGTTAATCGAGGCGCTTAAGCATAACGAAGCGATAGGCATGACTGCCGACCAGGGAGGGAGGTCCGGGCTTCCCGTTGACTTTTTCGGCAAACAGGCCTCCATGCCTTCAGGCGCAATACGCCTGGCGTTAAAATACGGCGCCGGGATTTTACCGGTTTATTTTACCCGCGTCGACGCAGCCCGTTCAAAAATTATCGTCGGAGCACCCCTGGCCCTTAAAAACACGGGAAATTTCAATGCCGATGTTGCCGATAACCTTAAAGTCGTTATCGGCATATTTGAAAAATTAATTTTATCTTATCCTGCCGATTACCTCTGGACGTACAAAATATGGAAGTATGCCAGGGAAAAGAATATTCTCATTGTAAGCGACGGCAAGGTCGGGCACCTGAGGCAATCGCAGGCGCTTGCCCGGATGGTAAACGATTATCTTAACACCAAAGAGATCAGTGTCAGGGTCGACACCGTAGAAGTAAGATTTAAGGATAAATTTTCCCGCGTCGCCTTGTGCGCAAGCAGCGGTTTATCCGGGAAATATCACTGCCAGGGGTGCCTGTGGTGCCTTAAGCAGTTTTTATCGGCAGATACCCATAAGGCAGCCGTCAGTTTTACGCCCGATATTATCATTTCCTGCGGCTCGTCAGTTGCCCCTGTCAATTATATCCTAGCGAAGGAGAACCTGGCGCGTTCCATCGTGATTATGCGCCCGTCGTTTCTAAGCACCCGGAGATTTGATCTGGTTATTATGCCCCGCCATGACCGGCCGCCGAAAAGAAAGAACGTCGTGGTTACCGAAGGGGCGTTGAATATGATTACTGATGAATATCTCAAAGAGCAGGGAGAAAATCTAAAGAAGTCCACAGTCTACAGTCCACAGTCCACAGATTTAAGGATTGGATTGCTATTGGGAGGGGATACAAAAGATTTTTCGCTGGATAAGGAAACGGTGCTTACGGTGATCCGTCAACTAAAGTCCGTATCCGAAAGATTATCCGCAGATATCCTGGTTACTACTTCGCGCAGGACTTCCCGGGAAGTCGAGGAGTTGGTTACGAAGGAGTTTAAGGATTATCCCAATTGCAAGCTGCTTATCGTCGCCAATGAAAAGAATTGCCCTTCTGCCGTAGGGGGCATAGTAGCGTTAAGCGCACTGGTGATAGTTTCGCCGGAGAGTATTTCTATGGTTTCGGAAGCCGCCTCCTCCGGGAAATATATAGTTGTTTTTAATGCCGCTACCGGCAAGAGGCACGCGCAGTTTGTCAGGTATTTGGCGGATAAAAAATATATTTATCTTTGCGAGCCCGGCAAGATGGCGTCATTGATGGAGGGGCTGTTAAGAGAACATCCGCCTGTAACGCGGCTGACGGATAGCTCAGCGGTTACGCGCGCGCTTAAAAGAATCCTTTAGGAAATGAACATATTGCAGATATTGCCCGAATTGAATGTTGGAGGCGTTGAAACCGGCACCATTGACCTGGCAAAGTACCTGGTCAGGTACGGACACAAGGCAGTGGTGGTTTCTGCGGGAGGGGAGCTGGTCAAAGAACTAGAATCCGTAGGCGGCATCCATTACCAGTTACCCGTGCACAAAAAATCCATCTTTTCCATACTGAGGAGCATCCCGAAATTAGTCCAGATCATTAAAAAAGAAAATATTGAAATTGTGCATGCGCGGTCCCGCGTGCCGGCGTGGGCGGCGTACCTTGCGGCTCGCCGTACCGGGGTGGTCTTCATTACGACCTGCCACGGATACTACCGGAAACACCCTTTTAGTTATGTGATGGGGTGGGCAAAACGCGTTATTGTCTTAAGTAACGTTATTGGCCGGCACATGATTGATGATTTCAATTGCCCCCACGAACGCATCCGGCTGGTGCCGCGCAGCGTCGATTTGGAAAAATTCACCTACCTCAGCCCCGATGAAAAACGGAAAGAAGATTTTAATGTCGGCATCATCGGCAGGATTACTCCCCTTAAGGGGCATACATACTTTATTAAAGCCATGGCTAAAGCCGTTAAGTCCATCCCGAACCTGAAGATCTGGATTATCGGCGATGCGCCGGAATCCAAAGGCACCTATAAAGAAGAGCTGCAAATTTTAGTAAAACGGCTCGGCCTTGGGAACTCCACCCAATTTTTAGGTAACCAGAGGGATATCCCGGGAATACTGGCCAGTTTAGATTTGGTCGTGATGGCGACTACCACCCCGGAGGCGTTCGGCAGGGTTATTATTGAAGCCCAGGCTGCGGGGGTGCCGGTTGTGGCAACTCAAGTAGGAGGAGCGGCGGATATTATCGAGGACGGCCGCACGGGTCAGCTCGTCCCGCCCGCGGATGCCGATAGCATTGCCGAGGCAACCGTCAAAATATTCCAGGATAAAAAACTGGCGGCATTGCTGGCGCAGGCGGCCTTCAAAAAAGTAAAAGAGCAATATAATGTAGAGCGCATGGTTAACTCGACGCTGGCTATTTATACCGAAGCCCTTAGCCATCACAAACTGCTGATTATTAAATTAAGTTCTCTGGGCGATATCATACTTTCCAGCGCCGCGTTACGGGCAATCCGGGAGAAATTCAATTCCTTAACTTCGGGGCACCATCACGCCATAAGCCTTTTGGTAAACCCGGAATACAAAGACTGCCTGATCGGTTGTCCCTATATAGACGAGTTATTAATGTATGATTTTAAGGAGAAGGATAAGGGAATAGGGGGCCTTTTGCGGCTAGGCAAAGACTTGGCCAGGAAAAATTTCGATATCGTCATTGATTTACAAAATAATCGCACCAGCCATATCTTATCGCGCTTGTCCTTAAGCCTTAACCGCTACGGATATGCGAACAAAAAATTCGGATTCCTTCTCAATCACGGTATCCCCGATGAAAAGCCGTTCCTCGATCCCATAACGCATCAATTCCGGATCTTGAACCTCCTCGGGATTGATCTAAAAAATCCGGCATTGGAACTTTGGCCGCGCCCCGAGGACGAAGAATATATCGATGAGTTCTTAAAGTCCCAATGGTTAAGCGCCAACCAGAAACTTATCGGCATCAATATGAGCGCAAGTTCCCGATGGGCTACTAAAAGCTGGCCATTCCATCATCTGGTTAAGCTGTGCGAAGCGCTGGGGCAGCGGGCAATGCGCATGGTTATTACCGGTACGGAAAAAGACGCGTGTGAGGCCGGCGGTATTCACGCAGTTATTAAAAGCACCAAGCCCATTATTGCCTGCGGGAAGACTACGGTCAACCAGCTGAGCTGCCTTATCAAGCGGTGCAGCGTCTATGTGTGCACTGATTCAGCGCCCCTGCATATCGCCGCGGCCATGAAGGTTCCTTTTGTGGCTTTATTCGGCGCCACCGATCCCCGCCGGCACCTGCCGCCGGTAAAAAACGGGATCGTGATCCGTAAAGACCTTGAATGCGCGCCTTGTTACAAGCCTCAATGCCGGCACAAGCAATGCATGGATTTGATTACGCCGGAAGAGGTACTGGAAGCGATAGATAAACTGCTCACATGAACATATTATTTCTTACTACTCATCTCAATACCGGCGGTATTACCAGCTATATTTTTACCTTAGCCAAAGGGCTCACGAAGCGCGGACATACCGCATATGTGGCCTCGAGCGGAGGCGAGTATGTTGCGCGCCTTGCCGCAGAAGGCATCAACTTCATCCCTATCCCCATAAAAACAAAATCCGAGGTTGACCCCAGGATTATGGTGAGCATGTGCAGGCTGCGCAAACATATCCGGGAAAAAAATATCGAAATTATCCACGCCAATACGAGGGTAACGCAGGTATTGGCCGGTCTTCTCCGGAGGTTTTCACATAAAACGTTTATTTCAACCTGTCACGGGTTTTTCAGGCCCCGGTTTTTTCGCCGGGCCTTGCCCTGCTGGGGGGAACGGGTAATTGCCATAAGCGAAGGGGTAAGGGAACATTTGCGCCGTGATTTCAAGGTTGAACAGGAACGCATTATTACCATTCACAACGGCATTGATCTTGAGCACTTTCAGAAAAAAATTTCCCAAGAAGAAGCCAGAAAACTGTTCGGCCTCGGGCCCGGCCCTGTCGTCGGAATTATCGCCCGGCTTTCGGATGTGAAAGGGCACCCCTTTCTTATTACCGCCATGAAAGATGTTACGGAGAAAATTCCCGGCACCCAGCTTCTTATCGTGGGGGAAGGCAAGGAGAAAGAAAAGCTTGCAGATTTAGTCAAACGTTTAGGTATCGGAAAGAGCGTTTATTTTATTCCTTCGGTGCCGGATACCCGCGAGGCCCTCGCAGCAATGGACGTATTCGTAATGCCATCACTTAAAGAAGGCCTGGGCCTTAGCCTTATGGAGGCGATGGCGTCCGGCGTGCCGGTTATCGGCTCAGCGGTAGGAGGGATTACCACGCTCATCCAAAACCGGGCAACGGGCCTTTTGGTCCCCGCGGGGGACGCAGGAAGGCTCGGTTCGGCGATTATCGAATTGCTGCAGAATCTGGCTGAAGCCGGCGCATTCGCACAGGCTGCCCGCGTTTTTATCCATGCCGGTTTTTCTCAGGAAGAGATGATTACGAAAACAGAAGAGGTATATCGGCAATGCCTGGAAATTGGGAAGATTTAGTGCTAAAATATAAGCAGAAATGAAACCCGAACAGAAGCGCATACTTATCTTTAACGTTAACTGGCTCGGCGACGTTCTCTTTTCAACGGCCGTCATTCGCAATATCCGTTATAATTTCCCCGGCAGTTTCATCGCCTGCGCGGTGCCGAGCCGCTGTTACCAGATCTTGAAAGATAATCCCCACCTGGATGAAATCATTATCTTTGATGAAAAAGACCGGCATAAGGGGTTAATCTCAAAGCTGAATTTTGTACAACAGTTAAAACACAAACGCTTTGATACGGTTTTTCTCCTGCACCGGTCATTTAGCCGGGCCTTGATCTGCAGGCTTGCCGATATCCCCGAGAGGATCGGCTACCATACCAGAAAACGCACCTTTCTTTTAACCAAAAAGATTACGCCGATTGCCCCCCATACGCTGCACCGCATCGATTATTATCTCAATATCATCCAGCAGGCGGGATTGAAGGTTGAAGACCGGTATGCCGAATTTTTCTTCAGCCATGACGATGAAAAAGTGGTGGCAGATTTTTTAAAGAAGCAGGAGCTCTTAAAAGAAGATTTTCTGGTGGGGATTAATCCCGCGGGTAACTGGGTCCCTAAGCGTTGGCCGGAGGAATATTGGGCGCAACTGGCCGATGAACTCATCGCCAAGCTTAAGGCCAAGGTGATTATTACCGGCAGCAGCGCCGATGTGCCGCTGGTAAAGGGCATACGGCATCTTATGAAAGAGCAGCCGGTTATTGCCGCCGGCGCCTTCAATCTTAAACAGGTAGGCGCGTTATGCAAAAGGCTGGACGTATTTATCAGCGCCGATACCGGGCCTTTGCATATCGCCAATGCCGTAGGGACGAAAACAATCATTGCGCTTTTTGGGCCAACCGACCCGAAAATCACCGGTCCGTATCCTCTGAAAAACGTCATTGTTTTGCAGAAGGATATAGGATGCAAAATACCTTGCTATGTGGTTGATTGCAAGGACAGGCGGTGTATGATGGCGGTGACCCCCGATGAGGTATTTACACATGTCAAGTCGCTGGCACATTGAAAAGATCCTCTTTATTACCCTCAGCAATATAGGCGATTGCATCTTAACCCTCCCCGTTTTAGACGCCTTAAAGGAAAACTTCCCTTCAGCTCAAATCACTGTCGTAGCAGGCCCCCGCTCAAAACAAATATTTCAGGATAGTGCCGCGGTAAGCAAGTTTGTCGTATTCGATAAGCTTGCTTCCTTCAAAGATAAGGCGGATTTGTTTTTATCGCTGAGAAGAGAACGTTTTCAGATGGTGGTGGACCTGAGGAATAGCTTCTTGGGGATGCTTATCCCGGCAAAATACAGAACGAATCCGTGGGTGATTATGCCAGAGGGCATGCTTCATATGAAAGACCGCCATTTGTACAAAATAAAGGGCATCATGTCGAAGCTGGGTATCAAAGACTACCACAACGCACCCCGGCGTTCATTAAACGGGACCCTGCAGGATGAAGATTTTATCGACAAAACATTACAAGAACATAATGTCACCGGAGGAGATAAAATCGCAATCATTTCCCCCGGCGCGCGCAGCCACACCAAGCGATGGTCGGAAATGAAATTTTTAAACATAGGCTCTCTCCTTATTGAGGAATTCGGCGTCAAGGTGGTTGTAGTCGGGGATGAGGATGACCTTCCTCTTGCCTCGAAGCTCGCCGCTCAAGCGGAGTGTGCCATGATAAATTTGGCAGGGCAGACGAGCATCGGTGCGCTGGCGTATCTTATAAAAAAATCATCCATTGTGATTACGAATGACAGCGCGGTGCTGCACGTCGCCGGTTACCTGAACGTGCCGACCGTCGCCATATTCGGGATTACCGACGAACGCAAATATGGGCCATGGTCGCAGTCGTGTGCCGTTATAAAAAAAGATATGCAGTGCCGGCCATGCGGAGAATCCCAGTGCCGCTATGCAACGCTTGAGTGTATCCAAGCGATATCGGTACGGGAAGTATTGACTGCCGCCCGCAACATGCTCCTTGGCGTTGTCCAGGAGGAGCCGACCGTTTCCCCGCAAAAGATTCTGATTGTGCGTACCGACAGGATAGGAGACGTGCTTCTCTCAACACCGGTGATTAAGGCGTTGCGAGAAGGATATCCGGATGCCCATATCGCGATGATGATCGGCCCCTACACCAAAGATATTGTTGACGGCAACCCTTATCTGGATGAAGTTATCATTTATGATAAAGATGTAAGACATAAGAGCTGGAAGGCATCGAGGCTTTTCGCCCGGAATCTTAAGGCAAAACGGTTTGACCTGGCAATTATCCTTCATCCCACCAACCGCGTGCACCTGGTGACGTTCTTTGCCGGTATTCCCCGGCGGGTGGGATACGATTATAAATTAGGGTTTTTGCTCACCGAGCGCATAAAACATACCAAACAGTTTGGCCGCAAACATGAATTAGAATATAACCTGGATGTCGTGCGCGCCTTAGGCATTGTGCCGAAGGATAAGCACGTATATATGCCGATTAAGCCTGAATCGGAAAAATGGGTGGATGAGACGTTGGCGCATTACGGAGTAACTTCTGCGGATAAATTATTGGCTGTTCATCCCGGGGCAAGCTGTATTTCCAAAATTTGGCCGGTAGAAAGATTCGCGGAAGCGGCGGACCGGTTACGAGAGAAGTACGGCTTTAAGGTTTTAATCGTCGGCGGCCCCAAAGACAGGGAAACTACCCATGCCCTGGCCGAGGCCATGTATGAACCGGGCTTTGATTTGGGGGGAAGGACCTCGATAAGCGAGTTGGCGAGCCTTTTAAAACGCTGCCGCTTATTTATATCCAATGATTCAGGGCCCGTACACATAGCCTCTGCCGTTGGCACGCCGGTTATTTCCATATTCGGACGAAGCCAGGCCGGTTTAAGCCCGAGGCGCTGGGGCCCGCTGGGGCTCAAAGACAAGTTCTTGCATAAAGAAGTCGGCTGCATGGTCTGTCATGCCCATAACTGTAAAAAGGGTTTTAAATGCCTTGCTAAAATAACCGTGGAAGACGTATTGAAGGCTGCCGATGAAATTTTAAAAGAAGGAACAAACTCATGAAGTATATCGCGATAACCATCATAGCCTTGTTTGTCGTCTGGGTGGTTGCGGTGAAGATGCAGGAGAACCAGAGGGTCCCCGTAGCCCAAGAGCTCATCAGGCAGAAAATGACGGAATTGAAATCAGCGGGGTTTTATAAACTCTCCGAAAAGATCGGCAAAGGCTCCGAGCGGCAGAATATCGTTAAAGACGGCGTGACCTATTATCTTAGCTTTACGGTGGTCAGGTCCGCCAATACCGACAAGGAGCTCAAGGTTATCGGTAAGGTTGACTGTATTACGCTTTTTCCGTTCGGCGATTTGCGCACAGGCCCGACGTTTGAGCTAACGGTCGCCAAAGAAATTACATATTCTGAAGCGCCAAATTAGGGACTCCCCGCAGAAGGCGGGGCACCAAACCATCCGATAGGTTTGGGTGCCCGCCCGCTGAAATGTCCCTGAGCTATACTGATTTTGCTCCGGGTTTGTTCGCGCGCTGAAAATTTTCGCCGTGCGCTGCGGTTTCCGGCTCGCTCCCGGCATTCTTCAGGTGGTAAGGGCCTCCGCTCGCCGTAAATCCTTGCGCACATTTGCCGAAAATTTTCTAATGCGCGCTCACAAACCCTCCGCAAAATCTCAACGTCTTTTGGGCACAGGATATAGATAACCAGTAGCTGGTGTAGAGCGAGGTGCTCTTAGCTAGAAAGAAGATGGGAATTGTGTGTAAATAGGTTCGAGTCCAAGCGGGGCAGTTGTTAATTTTTTGAAAGGAGGCTTGCAAGGTGGAAAATGAAACAGATTTTATTCAAAAAAATAAATTCGAAATTCTTAAGATGAAATACGAAAGTTATGCAAAAAACTTAGATTTTAGGACGGAATTAGATTTTAAAATTTTTTCTGGATATATTACCTTGAGTTTTGCTTTTGTCGCATGGTATTCTCAGGCTCCGTTACCTCAAGCATCGTTCTTATATAAATTAGCTTTCACTCTTTTTGCTCTTGCGATTTCAGTAAGCGCAGTGGTATTTCTATATTTGAATTATAGACAAAGAAAATGGCATGTCTTGAAAGTTATTAAGAATATTGGAGAGATATTCAAATTTGGAAAAGAGAAAGTTTATTCCGAAGGACCATTACATCCACCTAAACACAAAACTATATTTTGGTTTCAATGTTTTTACATACCGGTTATCGTTTTTATATTTTTGATTCAATGCGTATTTATATGGTTTGTCAAACAGTAAAAGAAGATAAAAGCCGTGATAAGTAAAAGCAGCTAAACAATCAGCATTAGTTCTTCGGGGAGCTTTGGGGTTTATGTCGAATACAACCAGTTGCAGATTTCGTCCAATAGTGGCAAGGGGCAATATATAACTTAATGAAGCCGAGATGACAAATAGACAGTACGGCAGGTTGATAGAAGGAGTTAAGAGATTAGGGACAGTAAACAGATTCTTATTCTGGCTGAGTGTGATTTCTTTCTGTGTGGCTGTAATTTGTTTCTTGCTGGCAATCGTTGCTTGGAAGGATAATGGTCGACAGCAAAGACAGATTGCTGATTTAACAGGAAAACTTGAAGAGGCGAGCAATAAGAACGAAGAATATCAAAGAATTATACTTCAGAAAGTTAATGAAGTGCTTGTGGAACAACGAAGAAATAAAATTAGTGATGATGAAATTAGTTCTTGGGTTTATGAGAAAACAGGTTTTACTCTCAATGAAGTAAAACAAATGGCAAAAGACTTCAAGGAGAAGGAGAAGTCATATTTTGATATTGGTCTTGCAAATTACATTTTAGGTAATTACGGAGAAGCTATTGCGGATTATACTAAGGTCATAGCTATCAACCCCCAATTAGCACAAGCATATAACAATCGCGGGAACGCTTATAGCGCCAAAGGTGAACATGACCAGGCGATTTCAGACTATACCAAGGCTTTGGCTATCAATCCCAAACATGTAGGAGCATATAGCAATCGGGGGTATGCGTTTCAGTCCAAAGGTGATTACGATCAGGCGATTTCAGATTACAACAAGGCTTTGGCTATCAATCCCCAAGATGCAGGAGCATATAACAATCGCGGGATTACTTATTGTTCCAAAGGTGATTACGATCAGGCGATTTCAGAGTATACCAAGGCTTTGGCTATCAATTCCCAATTAGCAGAAGCATATTACAATCGCGGGAACGCTTATAGTTCCAAAGGTGATCATGATCAGGCGATTTCAGACTACAACAAGGCTTTGGCTATCAATCCCCAAGATGCAGTATCATATACCAGTCGCGGGAACGCTTATTATTCCAAAGGTGAACATGATCGGGCGATTTCAGACTACAACAAGGCTTTGGCTATCAATCCCCAAGATGCAGAAGCATATACCAATCGCGGGATTGCTTATTATTCCAAAGGTGATCATGATCAGGCGATTTCAGATTACAACAAGGCTTTGACTATCAATCCCCAATATGCAGGCGCGTATTACAATCGAGCCGTTTTATATTTTAATAAGCAGCAATATGATAATAGTTGGGAAGATATTCATAACGCAGAGAAATTAGGCGGGGATATTCGCCCCGAATTTCTTAAGATCCTTAAACAAGCATCTGGGAGAGAAAAGTAACTTTGTGGAAAAAAGGGGACGTTTCGATTTTTCCACTCTTTCTTTTTAATCCTTTCACTATAATGCTCTCAAAAAATAGAAACGTCCCCTTTCCACAAGATAAACGTGGAAAGAATAAAGTAGAAAGAGATAGAGAAACCATGGTATATGATGAATTGGATTATCATGAATATGGTGATTACGAATATTTATTACCGGAGGGGGAAGAGGAATATAAACCAGATCCATATTTTTTACAGGCTAAAGACGAGATTGAAAAGCTTTATAATGCTGATAAAGAAGCTGTTTTTTATATGCGGCAAATCCAAGTGAAATATGAAAAAGAATTTTACCATTGGATTACACGGAATGCTATTACAAGCCTTGTTAAGGAGGGTTTTCTTAAACAAATTAACTTCAGTGTTTCTTCCTCAGGTAACCCGCTTAATTTTCATTTTTTTGTCCACCATACAAATAGATACCCTAAGCGGGATATTAATTATTTAGCAAATATTGTCGCTGAATTCTCCCAGAGTCATATAATGCTAAGTTGTGGCAATAGAGCTGAAATTCTCTTTGCTGAAGGCTTGGCTTCGAGGGGTTTTATGCCGATTCTTAAAAAAGTCACAGAGTATGAAGGAAAGAAATGGACAAGAACAAAACATGATCTAGATTATGTATTTAAAAAAGATAATATGGTTTATGGGTGTGAAATAAAGAATACTCTTGCGTATATTGACAAAGATGAATTAGAAATTAAATTGGAAATGTGCAAACATTTTAATATTACGCCGCTATTCATTATGAGGTATTCTCCAAAAACCTATAATGATTTAATTATAAACAACAAAGGTTTAATTCTAATTTTTAAGGCTCAAATATATGATTTAAGTCAAAAAGAGCTAGTTCAAAAAATAAAAGAAAACCTAGGTTACGAAGTAGATTGCCCTAAAGCAATCCCTGGCGGTATTTTGGATAGGTTTGAAAGATTGCATAATAAGCTCAAAAACACGTGAATTGCAAAAATAATTCACAAAGGGCGCAACATAACCTGATATTCTGCAAGATGTTAGCGAGGGCCCCTATGAATACTATATTGCCTATCACCTTTTAGTTGATTGAATACCGCGCAGGAAGACGTTGCAGATAACGTCGTTCACCGATTCTTGGCGTCTTTGATAAAATACACAGAGCACTTATTAAGTAGACAAAGAACGATTCCAATATGAATTTATTAAAATCCAATAAAAAAGATCGAATTTATAATATATTTATTTTCATTGTGCTTTTTTACGCAAGTACTTTCTGGTTCTATAATTGCGCAAACCTGCTTTTCAAGTCATACAATAATTTCCGTGTCTTTGCATCAGACGATGTAAGGGATTACGGCCAAGCAGCCTGGAATACGAGCCGGGGAAGATTATTCCAATTTACCAATGAAGATTCGCAAGAACTTATCTTAGCGCACAAAAGTAAAAGTGCCCTTAATGCTCATTCGCATGTCATATTTCTATTAATCGCCCTGTTCTATCTTATAATGCCACATTTTTCGTCTTTCATCATTGGTCAATCCTTATTCATAGCTATGAGCGGGATTGTATTATATTTAGTTGCAAAAGAAATGTTAACCGAAAAAAGAATATTTCCGCTGTTAATCGTATTGATTTATTTTCAGTATTTTCCCTTAACATGCGTATCCCGCTTTGTTCGCCCTGATGAATTCTCTATTTTTTTCGTATTTCTCACACTCTATTTTTATTTAAGAGACAGTATTAAACTCACATTAATATTTCTTGCGTTGGCTATCTTTTGCAGAGAAGAGATCGGTCTTATTTTTGGAGTTTTAGGGTTAGTATCCTATTTTAACCCGAGTAAAAGAAAATACTTTTTGCCGCTTACGTTATTCGGCTTTTTATCCTTTTTCATAATAAGATACGTCACACTTAGAGCATATCCGGCAACCGAAAGCATTGTTGCTGTGCATTACGGATACCTTGGTAAAACTTCTTTAGACAAATTAACCGGTATAATCACTCACCCCTCCTTAGTAACAGATAACATTTTCAGACCCGAGAAGGTTGCCTTGTTTAAGGATATTTTTGCGCCAGTGCTATATTTGCCTTTTCTTGCGCCTACGTTTTTTATTCCGGGGTTGGTTATATTATTTGAGGTTATGTTATCTCGCTCATGGTCTACGGGAACCCTTTGGTGGCAACCGTGGTATTTATGCCCGCTTATACCATTTATATTTTTTGCATTGATAGGGGTATTTGAAAAGATTTATCAACTAGACAAACTGGCGCATCGCATTTTTAAAAAACATAATTTTAATAATGAGAAAAAACTTTCCCGCTTGATTAAGGCAATGTCTATTATTTTAATTTCTTTTTTGTCAGTTTATATTTATATGCGGAATTTTGACCTGAATAAAATTAACAATAAACAGTACCAGGATTATTTTTCCTCAAATAAGTATTGGCTTGCCGATACATTTGAAGTGTTATCCGCTATTAAAAAAGATGCAAAAGTAGCAGGCTGTTACGTATTAATGCCCATGCTTCATCCCCGGCAATATCTCTTAAACACGGAAACATTAACAAAAGCAGTAGTTGACCAGGGTTTTTATGACATTATTTTAATATCGCAAACAGATTGGGAGGAAGATTTAAGCAGATTCGATTTTATTAAAGAGGCAAATCATTATAAAAAATCTTATTACACTCCGGACATAAGCGTTTTTACGAAAAAAGATATCCCGCCACCGTTAGATAATTGGAAATTCGATTTAATATCCGATATTAAAAGCTCATCGATTGCGCATAATTACATCATTTTTAATTTTGCCGACTATGCTACTATCTTAGAGAATGCAGATTTGCTGGATCAGTCTAGGCTCATTTACAATATTTACGAAAACAAAAATTTGCATTATGCCCATTTGAAATCTACCGCCAATAAATTGCAATCTCCGGTGAAAAAACCTTTACAGTTTATCCCCGATAAACCATTGGAAGCCGATAATTATATTTTAGTTTTTGCTGCCAAGATGGATAAGAGATTCGGTACATTATATGTCGAGTTTACCGGCGATAATCATGACGAAGTTACTATAATTAAGATTGATGACCAGCTAAGGCTTTTTATGCTCCCCTTTAAAATAACCCATCCCCAGAAAGCCAACTTATTTTTAATAAACTGGGATTCTCCTTCCCCGGCAACCCCGACAGTGATAGAACCAATATTATTAAGAGCTCCGTTTGGTGATCCTCAGGGAATACCAGAGAGGTCCATTTTCCGGATCGAAATTGGTAAATATGCATTTTTGTATAATCCGTGGATAAAAAGCAACGACCCTCAGATAAAAAGAATAAAACATCCCCAATTCTTAATGAAGCGCACAGGCAAAAATCCTCTGCTCTATTTTATGAAACTTCTTAGATTTACTATTCCTTTGGATCTATATCAATATTCATGGGTATCTAACCGAGAGAGATCTTCAGAAATTATAGCTATAAGATATTAATCAACCTTGCTGGAGCACAAAAGCAAAACAAGGGAGTTAGGCGTAAAATATGGGTGATTTTGGGGTGGGGATAGAGAAAGAGAAGGCGCTGGCGGAAAAGATGAGCCGGCTGGGGATACGCCAGGAGGACATCGTAGAAAGTTTTATTCGCTCCAGCGGCCCCGGCGGACAGAACGTAAACAAGACCTCTACCTGCGTATATTTGAAGCATATTCCCACCGGTATCGAGGTCAAGTGTCAGAAGGAGCGCTCGCAGGCGCTCAACCGGTTTCTCGCCCGCCGGATCTTGCTGCAAAAGATCGAACAGCGCATCCTCGGAAAATTATCGCAGGAGCAGCAGCTGATCGCCAAGATACGGCGCCAGAAACGCAGGCGTTCCCGTAGAGCGAAATTGAAGGTCTTGGAGGGAAAGCGCAGGCAGGCGGAAAAAAAATCTTTCCGGGCCCCTGTAAGCGAGATAGAATAGAAACCTAGTTCCGAGCCTAAACACACAAAAAGTGCTTAACGTATGACTCAAGCACTTTTTGTGCAGGCTCGGAATCAATTCGCACAATAACTTACTCACACCTTCGGTGTTCGTAAGTTATGTGCTCATTGAAAACAAGTTGATTTAAGTGTGGCTTTATGGTAAACTAACCATTCTGCACAGAGGTTTCATAGAATGATAAACATACGGAAAGTAAAAACATATTCGGTAAAAAAGCGCTATAGCAAAGTAGCGCTCAATGACTTTGCCGGGGTCCCTGCCCGCGGCAGGACGTTCCGCCGGTTCTATAAGTCGCTGCCCCGGATATTAAAAGCCAGGGATTTTCAGGCTGTGGTCGAGGCGATAGCGCGAGCGCGCCGGAAGAAAAAGGCGGTTATTTTCATGTGCGGGGCGCACGTGATCAAATGCGGGCTGAATCCGGTCCTGATCGAACTTCTGAAGAAAAAGATTATTACCTGCCTGGCGTTAAACGGCGCCGGAGTCATCCATGATTTTGAGATCGCCTTTCAGGGCAAGACCTCCGAAGACGTAGGTGAAAATTTAAAATACGGCAAATTCGGCATGGGCCGGGAAACAGCGGATTTTATCAATAATGCCGTTAATGAAGGAGTAGCCGAAGGGTCGGGGTTTGGGTATGCCGTAGCTGCGAAGCTCGCTGCGGCGAGACTCCCCCATAAGAATGCAAGTTTATTGTATAACGCCTATAAATATAATGTCCCGGTCTGCGTTGCTGTTGCGATTGGCACCGACATTATCCATCAGCACGTATCCTTCAACGGCGGGCGCACCGGCGAAGGGAGCCTGCGCGATTTCTATCAGTTGACCGAAAGTATCCGCGGCCTGAATAACGGGGGTGTTGTCCTTAACTTCGGCTCAGCGGTGATATTGCCGGAAGTTTTCTTAAAGGCGCTTAATTTATCCCGGAATTTAGGGTTTAAGGTTAAAAATTTTACTACCGCAACCTTCGATATGATCCAGCATTATCGTCCCCAGCAGAATGTCGTGTTCCGTCCGGTAATGTCGGGCGGCAAAGGATATTACATCGTCGGCCATCATGAGATCATGCTTCCCCTGCTGGCCCAGGCGGTCTTGGAGGCTTTATGAAAAATTTAAAAGAGATAATCAACCGTTTTAATAAAGCCAACATACTGGTGATCGGCGATTTAATTTTGGATGAGTATATCTGGGGAAGCGTTGAGCGTATTTCGCCGGAAGCGCCGGTGCCGGTGGTCTGGGCCGATAAACGCACCTATGTGCCGGGCGGAGCGGCAAACGTCGCCAATAACATAAGGGCATTGGACGGCAAGGTATCTCTTGTGGGCACCATCGGCAGCGACAGCAATGCCGATTGCCTGCTCGGGGAGCTAAAGAAAAGAGGCATAGACACCAAACATATTTTAGTGGAGCCAAACCGGCATACGACGGTTAAGACGCGCATTATCGCCGGACACCAGCAGATAGTCCGGGTCGACTGGGAACACCGGCACGCCTTGCCGCACGCATTGAATACGAAGATTGCCGGGTTCATAAGAGCGAATATCGCTGATTTTGACGCGCTGGTTATCGAAGATTACGGCAAAGGTGTTATTAATACCGGGCTTTTAAGCGAAATTATCGCATTGGCACGTAAGCACAAAAAGCCCATTACCGTAGACCCGAAAGAAGAAAACTTCCAATATTACCGGGGGGTTACCGGCATTACCCCTAATCGTAAGGAATTAGAAAATGCCGTCAGAAATCTAAGGATCAAAGATACCACCAACAGCTTTCGCGTGCACGACGACCGCCTGAACACGGATAAAGACATTGATGCCGCGGCCAAACAGGTCGTCAAGTATCTCGGTTTAGAGTCTATGCTGGTTACGCTCGGCGAACACGGCATGCGGCTATACGAAAAAGAAGGGCAAGTGACGTACATACCGACGGTTGCACAGGAAGTGTTTGATGTTTCCGGGGCAGGAGATACGGTCATCGCCACATTTACCTTAGCGCTTTCCGCCGGCGCCAAAAAGCTTGCGGCAGCCCACATCGCCAACTTTGCCGCTGGGATAGTGGTGAGCAAATTAGGCACGGCAGTAACCTCGCGAAAAGAATTATTAGAAAGGATAGGTAATTAAGCATATGGATGTTATCGGCGTTATACCGGCGCGGTATTCATCGACCAGGTTCGAAGCGAAAGTGCTTGCGGATATATTCGGCAAGCCCATGATCCAGCACGTCTGGGAACGGGCCAGACAGGCGAAGGTATTGGACGACCTTATCATTGCCTGTGACGACGAGAGGGTCGCCGAGGCATCGCAGGCCTTCGGGGCAAAAGTAGCCTTTACCGCTAAAGGCCATGCCTCGGGCACAGACAGGATCATCGAAGTAGTTAATCCCATTGATGTAAAAATAGTGGTTAATATTCAGGCAGATGAGCCGTTAATCCATCCGATGATGATTGATATGGTCGCCCAGGCGCTCCTTGATAACCGGGCAATCTCCATGGCTACCCTCATGAGAAAAATAGAAAACCCGGCTGAAATCGATAATCCCGACGTCGTCAAGGTCGTGGTGGATAAAGACAATTTCGCTCTCTATTTTTCCCGGGCGCCCATCCCGTTTCACGCGCGCAATTCCGAAGTTGCCTACCCCGTATACTACAAGCACATCGGGCTGTATGCGTACACCAAGGATTTCCTCTTTATTTACCGGAACCTGCCGGAATCCAGCCTGGAAAAGGCCGAGGGACTGGAGCAGCTAAGGGTCTTGCAGGAAGGGTACCGCATAAAGGTGGTTGAGACCAAGTACGATACCGTGGGCGTCGATACACCCGAAGATTTAGAGAAGGCAAAAGAATATTTGCAAAAACAGGGGCTGTAAATGCAGACTGTTAAGATCGGCAACATCACGATAGGCAACGGCCACCCCCTGGTATTAATTGCCGGGCCATGCGTCATCGAATCGGAAAAGTTATGTTTGGATACTGCGCTGCGGCTTAAAGAGATAGCCGGAAGGTGCGGTTGCCCATTTATTTTTAAGTCCAGTTTTGACAAAGCCAATCGGCTCTCTTTGGATTCTTATCGCGGTCCGGGCTTAGCCAAGGGCCTCGCGATATTAAGCAAAATTAAAGATAAAATTAAGGTGCCGGTGTTAAGCGATATACACTGCGTTGAACAGGTAAATGAGGCGGCCGAGGTTCTGGATGTCATTCAGATTCCGGCATTACTCTGCCGCCAGACGGATATTCTGGTTGCGGCCGCTAAAACCGGCAAAGCTGTCAACATCAAGAAGGGCCAGTTTCTGGCACCGTGGGACATTCTGCCCATTATTAAGAAAGCGGAATCCGCGGGGAACCGGCGCATCATCATTACCGAACGGGGATTTTCATTCGGTTACAATAATTTAGTTTCTGATTTCAGGAGCCTCAAAATTATGCGGGATTTCGGCTATCCTGTCATATATGACGCCACACACAGCGTCCAGCTTCCCGGCGGAAAAGGAAGTTCATCCGGCGGCCAGCGTGAATTCGTAGAAGCGCTTGCGCGCGCGGCAGTGGCGTTTGGGTGTGATGGATTATTCCTGGAAGTGCATCCTGCCCCCGATAAGGCGTTGTGCGACGGAGCGAATATGATTAGCTTAAAAAGTTTAGAGAAACTCTTGCGTCAGGTGAGAAAAATAGAGCGAGTCCTATGAAGGCGAACCTTATCAAGCGCGCAAGGCAGGTCCTGGATATCGAAGCCGAGGCAATAAAGACGTTAAAATCCCGCATCGGCCAAGAATTTGTGCGCGCCTTAGAGCTCATTATGAAAAGCAAGGGCAGGGTAGTGGTAAGCGGGATGGGCAAGACCGGGATTATCGCCCAGAAATTTTCCGCGACCCTGGCGTCTACCGGGACACCAAGCCTCTTTTTGCATTCGGCAGAGGCGGTTCACGGAGATTTAGGCAGGGTTACCCCGGATGACATTATCGTTATCATCTCGAACAGCGGCGAAGGGGAAGAGATAAAGCAACTTTTGCCGTTACTGAAAAAGATCGGCTCAAAAATTATCGCGCTGACCGGGCATAAACATTCGATACTTGCGCGGCATAGCGATGCGGTGTTGGATGTTTCAGTGAAAAAAGAAGCCTGCCCTTTGGGCCTGGCGCCTACCGCTTCTACCACGGCAACCCTTGCCATGTCTGATGCCTTGGCGGTATGCTTGATTGAAATGAAAGGATTTAAAGAAAAGGATTTCGCTTTTTATCATCCCGCGGGGATGCTGGGTAAAAGGCTGCTTTTAAAGGTTGAGGATATTATGCGCAAAGGCGCCGATAACCCGGTGGTGAGGGAGAACAGAAAAGTTGCGGAGGTCTTGGTTAAAATCACCCAGGCCAGGGCCGGAAGCGCCACCGTAGTGGATAACAGGGGGAGGCTTGCCGGTATCTTTACCGACGGTGATTTACGCCGCCACCTTGAGACAGACCCCCGCCTGGCATCGCGCCGGGTCGGCGATGTGATGACGGCGAATCCCATTACCGTCACCGGGGGGATGCTGGCAGCCGAGGCCATGCGGATACTGCAGCAGAAAAAGATCGATGAACTTCCCGTGGTAGATAAGAATAGAAAACCGATCGGGCTTTTAGACGTGCAGGATTTATTGCGCGCGGGATTAGTATAGTGAAGCAAGAAGAGATATTGTCCGCGGTGAAACAGGTACGGCTCCTGCTGCTGGATGTGGACGGCGTTTTAACCGACGGAAGAATTATTTACGATTCTCAAGGGCGGGACGCAAAACTCTTTGATGTTCATGACGGCATGGGCGTATACCTGCTCAAGAAGGCCGGTATCCCGACCTGCCTCATTACCGCCAAGGGTTCACGGGCCATTAAACCGCGCGCCCGCGATATGTCAGTCGCTCAGGTCTTTGAAAACATCTCTCCTAAAACCGCCGCCCTCGATAAAATCATAACGAAATATAAGGTTACCGCGGCCGAAATATGTTTTGTCGGCGATGACCTTGTCGACCTGTGCCTTATGAAAAAAGTGGGTTTTCCGGTCGCGGTATTCAATGCCTGCCCGGAGATAAAACAGGCAGCCTCCTATATTACGTTACGGCATGGCGGCAGGGGTGCGGTACGCGAAGTTACCGAACTTATTCTTAAATCGCAAGGGAAATGGACAGAGGTTTTAAAGGCATATGATATTTAGACCGCTGGCATTGGCTTGTGTATGTATGCTCCCGGCGTATTCCGTTTGCCTGGCAGACACCACCCCACCCATACAAACCCCTGACCAGCAAATCACCGATTTTTCGCTTTCGGGATTCGGCGATCGGGGTAAGAAGACCTGGGATTTGAACGGCAAATCCGCCGACATCCTTGAGGAGACGATACGGCTGAAGGATATCGTCGGTAATATGTATGGCGAAACGGAAAACATCAAATTGACCGCCAAGAAAGGCGACTTTGACAAAAAAGAAAATAAGATGCATCTCGAAGACGACGTTGTGATTACTACGTCTTCGGGCGCAAAATTAACCACCGATTCCTTAGATTGGGACCGCAAGAAAAATATAGTTAAGACCAACGATATCGTCAACATCGAGCGCAAGAACATGACCGGCCTGGGCCAGGGGGCTGTCGGCCAGACCGATTTAAAGCAGGTGCGGCTGGAGAGGGACGTAAAGATCGATATCGCCCTCACCGAAGCCTCGAAACCGCAGGGCGACATGAGCAAAAACAAGCTTACCATTACCTGTGACGGGCCGATGTCGGTAGATTACGAAAAAAACGTGGCGCGGTTCTCTAACAACGTCAGGGTCGACCGGGAAGGCTCCCAGATTTACAGCGATACCATGGATGTTTACTTTTCCCAGAAATCCGGCCAAACCCAATCTACCGGCGATTCGGCGGTTATGAGTTCAAACATTGAAAAGATAATCTGTAAAGGCAATGTTAAGATTGTCCGCGGCGAAAATGTATCCTATAGCGATGAGGCGGTGTATACCATGAGTGACAGGAAGATTACCCTTTTGGGGAAGCCCCGGTTAGTGATTTATTCTACGGAGGGAATGGATGCACCTTCTGGAAATTAAAGGGTTATCAAAATCCTACGACGGCAGGGCAGTGGTTAAGGGCGTAGATATGCTCGTTAAGCGCGGCGAGGTGGTCGGGCTTTTAGGGCCGAACGGCGCCGGAAAAACCACTACCTTCTATATGGTGGTCGGCATTATCCCGCCCGAAAAAGGTAAAATCACATTCGATAATTACGATATTACTTCGCTTCCGATACATGAGCGGGCCCGTTACGGCATAGGCTACCTTTCGCAGGAAGCCTCTACTTTCAGAAAACTGACCGTCGAAGAAAACATAATGTCCATTTTAGAGACATTGCCGCTGGGAAAATCCGAACGGAAAAAGCGCCTTGAGAGCCTCCTTTCGGAATTAAACATAGGACACCTGGCTAAAAACAGGGCGTATACCCTTTCAGGAGGAGAAAGGCGGCGCCTGGAAATAACGCGGGCGCTGGTAACCAATCCTTCTTTTTTACTCCTGGATGAGCCGTTCTCAGGGATAGACCCGGTGGTCGTGAATGAAGCCCAGGAGATTATCAAGGACCTCAAAGGAAAAGGGTTGGGGATCCTGCTCACGGACCATAACGTGCGGGAGACCCTTTCCATAACCGACCGGGCCTATTTGATTGCCGAGGGTAAAATCCTTATTTCCGGCACCGCCGCCGATTTAATCAACAGCCCCAAGGCGCGGGAGATTTATCTGGGCGAGAAGTTTAAAATGTAGAGGACTTATACGCTATGAAGACAGAGATAAAAAAACTGGATGGCACAAAAAGGGAAATTAATGTTGAGGTAAACGGAGATATCGTCAAAGACAAATTCCGCGCCGTTTTTGAAAAGATCGGGAAAGAGGCAAAGGTGCCGGGTTTTAGGCCCGGGCATGTGCCGGCGGATATGCTGGAAAAACATTTTTCTTCTCAGGCCCACGAGATGGTCCTGAAAGAGCTGATCCCCGATGTGTATAACCGGGTTCTCGACGAGCAGAAACTCGAGGTTATCGATTTGCCCCATATCAGCGAGGTTAAGTTGGACCGGAATAATCTTTCCTTCAAGGCAACCGTTGAGGTAAGCCCGCAGATTCCCCTTAAGAACTACCGGGGGATAGCCGTCCATTACCAAACCATCACGGTAAGCCCCGACGATATTAAGCGCAGTATTGACAGCTTAAAGGAATCAAGAAAGGCAACCGCTGCCGATGACAGTTTCGCGAAAGGGCTCGGCTACCCGGGGGTGCAGGAGCTTGAACGGGCGATAGAGCGGCAGCTCTTCTTTCAAAAAGAGAATCAGCAAAGGCAGAAAATAGAAAACGCTATCGTTGAATCGGTAATAAAAGAGGTTAATTTCACATTACCCGAGGCGATGGTGAAACGGCAGTTGGAAGATCTGGTCAGGCAGGCAAAGATAGACCTGGCCATGAAAGGGATGCCGCGGGAGAAGATCGATGAAGAGGAAAAGAATATCTTAGGCGAGCTGAGGCCTCAGGCCGAGAAGCAGGTCAGGCAATATCTGGCGCTCGCCGCGATCGCCAAGAAAGAGGATATCCCCCTTGACGACCATATGCCGCAGCGGGTTATGGAGCTGTTATTACGGGAAGCGGACTGGAAGCTGGAAGCGTAGTGTTGTGTTCGTACACAAGGAGGTAAAAGATGACGACGAAAAATCAGACGTTAGTTCCGATGGTTATCGAGCAGACGAACCGCGGGTATGAACGGGCATACGATATCTATTCGCGCCTGTTGAAAGACCGGATTATTTTTATAGGGACCCCTATCGACGATATGGTGGCCAATTTGATTATTGCCCAGATGCTTTTCCTGCAGATGGAAGACGTGAATAAAGATATCAACATCTACATTAATTCTCCCGGCGGTTCGGTTACCGCGGGCCTTGCCATATATGACACCATACAATTCGTAAAATGCGATGTTGCTACCTATTGTGTCGGCCAGGCATCGAGCATGGGGGCCCTGCTTCTTGCCGCCGGAACCAGGGGTAAGCGCTGGACGTTGCCTAATGCCCGGATTCTGATCCACCAGCCGTGGGGCGGCATTGAGGGAGTGGCGGCGGATATCTCAATCCATGCCAAAGAAATTTTAAAGTTACGGGACAAAATCAATGAACTATTGTCCAAACATACGGGGCAGCCCATGGCAAAAATCGAGAAGGATACCGACCGGGATTATTTTATGACCGCCCAGGAATCCAAAGACTACGGAATTATCGATGAAGTGCTTGTTCCACAGAAGATTAAATGATAAGATCGAGCTCCTCGCCTAAGCGCACAAAAAGCGCTTAGGGTTCACTAAAACGCTTTTTGTGCAGGCGAGGAGTCAATTCGCGCAGCGACTTATGTTCGCTTACGCTCCATAAGTCGCGCGCTCATTGAGGAGGACATCATGCGTAAGAGTTATCTGTTAACACCCGGGCCGACGCCCCTGCCGCCCGAAGTTTTGCAGGCAATGGCCCAGCCGATTATTCACCACAGAACGCCTCAATTCCAGGCGATTTTAAAAGAAGCGAGCGAAGGGCTAAAATACGTTTTTCAGACAACGCAAGACGTTTTTATCCTGGCTTCCTCGGGTACCGGAGCAATGGAGGCGGCTGTCGCCAATCTGTTATCGCCGTCAGATACCGCCATAATTGTCGAAGGCGGAAAATTCGGCGAGCGATGGACGGAAATTTGCAAGAGTTACGGGATCACCCCCGAAATTATTACGGTGGAATGGGGTAACGCCGTTGACCCTCAGGAAATAGCTCAAAGACTCAAAGCCAACCCCAAGATAAAAGCGGTATTTACGACACTGTGCGAGACTTCTACCGGAGTGACGGCTGATATCGCCGCAATCGGCCGGGTCATCAAAGACACAGACGCGGTATTGGTAGTCGACGCTATCAGCGGCCTGGGAGCGATAGACCTGAAGACCGATGCCTGGGGGTGCGACGCGGTCATCTCGGGTTCACAGAAAGGTTTGATGCTGCCGCCGGGGTTAGGATTTATCTGCCTGTCCCCAAAGGCCTGGAAAAAAGTCGAAGAGTCCAAGTGCCCAAAGTATTATCTGGATTTAAAAAAGGCCAGGAAGGCGCTGGAAAAGACCGATACGCCGTTTACGCCGGCGCTCACGCTCATCATCGCGTTAAACGTAAGCCTTAAGATGATAAAGCAGGACGGG
>Ga0315281_10003186_pt1 | contig 24124 bp, 19 predicted proteins | sample YL17G07_0_MG_FD_204540 | JGI IMG/M metagenome (GOLD analysis project Ga0315281, IMG submission 204540) | Sediment microbial communities from Yellowstone Lake, YNP, Wyoming, USA - YL17G07_0 | ecosystem: Environmental > Aquatic > Freshwater > Lake > Sediment | place: USA: Wyoming | collected... | reverse complement strand
GTCGATATCATCACCCTCGACCACATGCGGGCGATGAAGAACCGGGCCATCGTCTGCAACATCGGCCACTTCGACAGCGAGATCCAGATCGCGGCGCTCGCCAACTATCGCTGGGAAGAAGTGAAGCCGCAGGTGGACGAGGTCGTGTTCCCCGATGGCAAGCGCCTGATCGTGCTGGCCAAAGGCCGGCTGGTGAACCTCGGCTGCGCCAACGGCCACCCGAGCTTCGTCATGAGCGCTTCCTTCACCAACCAGGTGCTGGCCCAGGTGGAATTGTGGCGCAATCACAAATCCTATGAGCGCCGGGTCTATGTGTTGCCCAAGCACTTGGACGAAAAGGTGGCGCGCCTCCATCTCGACAAGGTCGGGGTCAAGCTCACCCGGCTCACCGAAAAGCAGGCCGCCTATATCGGCGTCCCGGGCGAGGGCCCCTACAAGCCCGACCACTACCGTTATTAGGGCTCCCGCGCCCGGTTCCGCCCGGCCGGATTATGCTCTAACGTCCGGGGCCGTGAGGGGAACGATGGGCACGGGCTTGGGGTGGGGGCGCCGGTTAGGCGTTGCCGCCGCCTTTTGTTTGCCGGCACTGCCGGCGGCGGCCCAAATCGGCGTCGCCGCGCCGGGCTATCGTGATCCGTTCCTATGGGCGGCGCTGTTCGTCTTCTGCCTGACGGCGGCGCTGACCGTGGCGGTGCGGGCCTCGCAACGCTCGCGCCGGATCGAGCGCGAGCATCGCCACCTGAAACAGGAAACCCGGGCGCTTGAGGCGATTCTCGACTTCTCGCCCGGGGCCCACGTGTTGTGGCAGGGCAGCGTCTGCCGGGCCTCGCGCGGTGCCGGCGCACTGCTGGGCTACGGCGCCGGCACGGCCATGGATGTGGAGCGGCTGGTCGGCTGTTTCGATCCGGTCGCGGCCTCCGTTCTGCGCCAGGCGATCGACGCCCTGCGCCGCGACGCCACGCCCTTCGAGCTGACCTTGCCGCTTGCGCCCTCGACGGGCATGGGCGGGCGGCTCATGCACCTGCTTGGCCGGCGTAAGGAAGGCGCCGAGGCGGCCGGGCCGATCGCCGTGCTCTGGCTCGCCGATATCACCACCGCGCGCGCCGACGCGACGGCGAGGGCGGAGCGCGACCGCCTGGTGAAATTGCTCGATGCCCTGCCGTTCCCGCTCTGGCAGCGTGACGAGAATTTGGGCCTCGTCTATTGCAACGCCGCCTATGCCCGGACGCTCGACCTGACGCCGGCGGAGGTCATTGCCCGCCAGGCCGAAATCGCGCGCGGCGTCATCGCCGAGGGCGGACGGGCGCTGGCACGCCGAGCCCGGGCCCTGGGCGCCGAGCAGTCGGAAAGCCAGCATTTGGTGGTGGCGGGCGCACGCCGGTTGTTCGAGTTCTTCGAGCGACCGTTGCCCGATGGCAGCCTGGCGAGCCATGCCCTCGATGTGACCGGGCTTGAGGCGACGCAGGCCGAACTGGTGCGCCATGTCGGCGCCCATGCCGATGTGCTGGAGCAGCTCTCGACCGGCGTCGTCATCTTCGGGCCGGACAGCCGGGTTGCCTTCTTCAACACGGCGTACGCCGATTTGTTCGGTTTGACCGAGGACTTCCTGCGCGCCGAACCGCCGATGGCCGAGGTCATCGAGGCCATGCGCGAGCGCCGGCGCATTCCCGAACATGCCGACTTCCCGCGCTTCAAGCGCGAGATCCAGCGCCAACTGATGTCGGTCATCGCGCCGACCGAGGAGTTGGTTCACCTGCCCGACGAGACGACCCTGCGCCAGGTGACGGCACCCCATCCCTTCGGCGGCATTCTCATCGTTTACGAGGATGTCACCGACCGCATCGCGCTTGAGCGCTCCTACAACACCTTGATCGCGGTGCAGCGCGAGACCATCGATAATCTGGCCGAGGGAGTGGCCGTTTTCGGCGGTGACGGCCGGTTGAAACTCAGCAACCCGGCCTTCGCCCGCCTGTGGGGCCTCGACGCCCCGCTCTTGAACGGCGACCCGCACATAACGGCGGTCATGGACGGGACGCGGGGGCTGTTCCCCGAGGACAGCGACTGGGCCGCGACGCGCGGGCGCCTCGTCTCTCAGGTGACCGAGCGCGAAGCGGTGTCGGAGCGCCTGGAACGCCCCGACGGCCGGGTGCTGCACATGTCGAGCGTGCCGTTGCCCGATGGCGGCATGCTGCTGACCCATGTGGACATCAGCGATTCCCTGCGCGTCGAGCGGGCGCTGCGCGAGCGCAACGCGGCGCTTGAGACCGCCGATCGCTTGAAATCCGAGTTCCTGGCCAATGTCTCCTACGAATTGCGCACGCCGCTTACCTCCATCGTCGGCTTCGCCGAAATCCTCGATCAGCAATATTTCGGGCCGCTCAACGAGCGCCAGAAAGAATACGCCAACGGACTGGTCGAGGCCTCGAATCGCCTGATGGCGCTTATCAACAATATCCTCGACATCGCCACCATCGAGGCCGGCTACATGACGCTCGACCGCGCCGCCGTCGATATCGCCGCCATGCTGGAACGCCTGAAACTGTTGGTGGGCGAACGGGTCGCCAATCGTGGGCTGACGCTGCGCCTCGACTGTCCGGCCGACGTGGGTGCCGTCATCGGTGACGAACGGCGCCTCACCCAGGCGCTCTATAATCTGGTCAGCAACGCGATCAATTTCACGCCGGCGCAGGGGCACATCGAGGTCGCTGCCCGGCGCCAGGACGGCACGTTGGTCCTGACCGTGGCCGACACCGGTGTTGGCATCGCGCCAGAGGATCGGGCCGAGTTGTTTCAGAAATTCGCCACCGCGCGTCGTGCCGGCGCCGAATCGGGCGCCGGGCTCGGCCTCGCCCTGGTCAAGAGGCTGATCGAATTGCACGGCGGCAGCGTGGCCCTGGAGTCAACACCGGGTGCGGGCACGCGTGTCACCTGCCGCGTGCCGTGCGAACCGCCGGCCTCGATCGACTGAACGGGCGCTTAACTACCCGGCACGTAACTACCCGCTCGGCACGCCGGTGCTGGTCGAATATTCGAAATGCAGCGCCTGGCCCGGATGCACCAGCGGATGGATGGCATGCGCGGCAGCCGCGGCCTCGGCGAATCCACACAGGATCAGCTTCAGCTTGCCGGGATAGGTGGCGATGTCGCCGATGGCAAAGACGCCGGGCAGGTTGCTTGCCCCCGTGGCCGGCTCGACACGAATCCGGTCATGGTCGAGCGTCAGGCCCCATTCGCCCACCGGCCCCAGATTCATGGCCAGGCCAAAGAACGGCAACAGCACATCGGCGGCCAGGCGGCGCTTCTCGCCGTCAAGCGTGGCGACGACGACATGCGATAGCCGGCCGCCGTCACCCTCGATCCCCGCCAGTTGATATGGCACCACCAGTTCGATCGTGCCGGCCTTGGCCAAGGCCTCCAGCCGGGCGGCGCTCTCGGGCGCGGCACGGAATTTCGGGCGGCGATGCACCACCGCCACATGCGCCGCCACCTCGGCCAGAGCCAGCGCCCAATCGACCGCCGAATCGCCGCCACCGGCGATGACCACGCGCTTGCCGCGCAGATCCTCGCGCCGCTTGACCAGGTAAAAGATGCTGTTGCCTTCGTAGTTTTCGATGCCCTCGAGCGGCGGCCGGTTGGGGCCAAAGGCGCCGACCCCGGCGGCGACGATCACTGCCTTGGCCTCGATGGCCTCGCCCGCCGCCGTCTCCAGGCGCCAACCCTCGCCGACGCGGATCAGCCGCTCGACCCGGGCGCCCAAATGAAAGACCGGCGCGAACGGTCGGATTTGTTCCTCAAGTTTTTCGATAAGCTCCGCGGCCGCGATGCGCGGATAGCCCGGAATGTCATAGATGGGTTTTTCCGGATAGAGGGCCGCGCACTGGCCCCCCGTCGCCTCCAGCACGTCGAAGACATGGCAGCGCATCTTCAGCATGCCGCATTCAAAGACGGCAAAAAGGCCGACCGGGCCGGCGCCGATAATGGCAATATCGGTCTTGACGGCATCGGCGCTCATCGGCAACGGGCTCCATTCGCTTCGGGCGGGGGCCAGAATGGGCGGCTTTGCCGCCGCGATCAAGCCCGGGGGCCCAGCCCCTCGCCGGCGTTGCGGCCCGAGGCCGGCCCCGCTACAACCACTGCGCCGGACCCGATGTCGCTAGAGGGAACTTCTCATGCCAACCGTGGCTCTCGCCGACGAGGCCGCCACGGCGCGCCTCGCCGCCGCCTTGGCGGCAGGGGCGGGCGCCGGCGATTTCATTGCCTTGCGCGGCCCCTTGGGCGTCGGCAAGACGGCCTTCGCCCGCGCTTTCATCGAGGCCCTCAGCGGCGGCGCGGAAGAAGTGCCGAGTCCGACCTTCACGCTCGTCCAAACCTACGACACGCCCTCGGGCTCGATCTGGCATTTCGACCTCTATCGCCTGAAGGAGCCGGGCGAGCTGCGCGAGTTGGGCTTCGACGAGGCGCTGGTCCAGGGCCTGGCGCTGGTGGAATGGCCGGAGCGCATCGAAGGCTTGCTGCCCGCCGACCGGCTGGATCTGGAACTCTCTTTCGCGCCCGAGGCCGAGACCGCGCGCCTGGCGCGTCTGGTCGGGCACGGCGCCTGGGCCGAACGCCTGGCGCGCGGGCAATGGACATGAGCGGGCGGACATGAGCGGGCGGACATGAGCGGTAACGACATGAACGCGGACTCGTTTCGCCAAGCGCGCCTGGCGATCATGCTCACCGCCGCCGGTTGGGGCAAGGCGAAGCGCAAGCCGCTGGCGGGCGACGCTTCTTTTCGTCGCTACGAGCGCCTGCAGCGGGGCCGGGACAGCGCCGTGCTGATGGATGCGGCCCCGCCGCGCGAGGATGTGCGTCCCTTCATCGCCGTGGCCGAACTTCTGACCGGTGCCGGTTTCAGCGCCCCCAGCATCTTGGCGGCCGATGCCGAGGCCGGTTTCGTGCTGCTCGAGGATCTGGGCGACGACACCTATACGCGCCTGCTGGCCGGCGGCGGCGACGAGCAGGCGCTCTATCTTTTGGCCACCGACGTCTTAATCGCCTTGCAGCGGCGTATTTCCAGGGAAACCCGCGCCAAGCTGCCGCCGTTCGACGACAAGCGCATGCTGCGCGAGGTTCAGGTGCCGCTCGACTGGTATTGGCCAGCGGTCATGGAGGCACCCATCGACGACGCGGAGCGCGAGCGCTACCTCGACCTCTGGCGTTCGTTGTTGCCGCTGCGCCATCGCCTGCCGACGGGTCTGGCGCTGTTCGATTTTCATATCGACAATCTGATGCTGTTGCCGGGGCGCGCCGGCATCGCCGCCTGCGGGCTGCTCGATTTCCAGGACGCGGTCGAGGCGCCGGTGGGCTTCGATCTGATGTCGCTGCTCGATGACGCGCGTCGCGATCTGTCGCCGGCGCTGGCTTTACGCCTGCGCGAGCGCTATCTCGCCGCCTTCCCGCAATTCGATCGAGCCGATTTCGCCCTGGTCTTTTCGCTGCTCGGGGCCCAGCGTCACGCCCGCATCATCGGCACGTTTACCCGCCTTTGTGTGCGCGACGGCAAGCCCAGCTACCTGGCGCATCTGCCGCGCGTCTGGCGACAACTGGAAGCGGCACTTGCCCATCCGGCTCTGGGCCCGCTCAAGGACTGGTTCGACCGTCATTTGCCGTCGGCGCGGCGCCTGGTTCCCGAACTGAAAGCGCGGCAATGAACAAGACGACCACGAAGAAAACGCCCGTCCAGGCGCCAAAGCACGCCATGGTGCTGGCCGCCGGGTTCGGCAAGCGCCTGCGTCCCATCACCGAATCGCTGCCCAAGTCCCTGGTGCCGGTGGCGGGCCGGCCGCTCATCGACTATGTGCTCGACCGCCTGGAGGCGGCCGGCGTCGAACAGGCGGTGGTGAATACGCATCACCTGGCTGATCGCATCGCGGCGCATCTCGGCCCCCGCGCCCGCCCGCGCATCGTCCTCTCGCACGAACAGGAGATTCTTGAAACCGGCGGCGGTGTCTTGAAAGCGCTGCCGCTGTTGGGGCCGGACCCCTTCCTGGTTGTGAACGGCAAGGTCATGTGGCGCAACGGCAAGGACGACGCGCTCCTGCGCCTGGCGCGGGCCTGGGACGGCTCGTGCATGGACGCCTTGTTGTTGCTGCACCCGACCGTCACCGCCGTCGGCTATGACGGCCTGGGCGATTTCCGGCTCGATTCGCTGGGCCTGGTGGCGCGCCGGCGCGAGTGGGAAGTGTCGCCGTTCGTCTTCTCGGGCGTACAGATATTGCATCCGCGCCTGTTCGCTGGCGCGCCATCGGGGCCATTCTCGCTGAACCTGCTCTATGACCGGGCCATCGAGGCCGGGCGCCTATACGGCCTGCGGCACGACGGCGAATGGTATCAGGTCAGCACGCCCCGGCAATTGGCCGAGGTGGAGGCGCGATTGGCGAGCGAGGGCCGATCCCTCTACGGCCGATGAACGAGGGGCGCCGGACCGGCGCCGCGCCGGGCACGGATCGTCGCCTGCCCGCCGTTTTTACCATCGCCTCCACCGAGCCCTTCCTCGACGTGCTTGCCGCCAGCCTGATTGCCGAAGCGGCGGGCGAGCCCCTGGCGCTCGCCCGGATGCAGGTGTTGTTGCCGACACGACGCGCCTGCCGCTCGATGCAGGAGGCCTTGCTGCGGCAAAGCGACGGCCGGCCGCTGCTCCTGCCGCGTCTCTCGCCGCTCGGCGATCTCGACGCCGATGAAGCCTGGTTCGCCGGCCAGGGCGGCGATCCCGGCGGCGATTCGGCCGACCTGGCGCCGGCGATCTCGCCGTTGCGACGGCTACTGCTGTTGACGCGCCTGGTCATGGCCAGGGACATCGGTGGCGAGGCGCCGGCGGCGGATCAGGCGGCGCGCCTGGCCCAGGAACTTGTCGGCCTGCTCGATCAGGCGCAGATCGAAGAACTGTCGTTCGACGGCTTGGAGGCCCTGGTAACCGGCGACCATGCCCAGCATTGGCAGGAGACGCTGCGCTTTCTCGCCATCGTCACCGAAACCTGGCCCAAGATCCTGGCCGAACAGCACTGCCTCGACCCGGCCGAGCGGCGCGGGCTTCTTATCCGCGCCCGCGCGCAAGCCTGGCGGCGACAGCCGCCGACGGGCCCGGTGATCGCCGCCGGTTCGACCGGCAGCATTCCGGCCACCGCCGATCTGCTGGCGACCATCGCGCGGCTGCCCCAGGGCCGCGTCGTCTTGCCCGGCCTCGATGGCGAGGCCGACGCCGATACCTGGGGCGAAATTGAGCGCGATGCCGCCCATCCGCAGCACGGCCTGGCGCGGCTGTTGTCGCATTTGAAGATGACCCGCGATGACGTGCGCGCGTGGCCGGCGCCGACCCTCGGCCGCACGCCGCCGGCCCGCGCGCGTCTAGTCGCCGAGGCCCTGCGCCCGGCGACGACGACCGAGGCGTGGCACACTATCGAGCCCGACGAGCGCCAGCGCCTCGCCGCCGCGCTGAAACAGGTGACGCGCGTCGATTGCGCCACGCCGCAGGAAGAAGCAACGGTCATCGCCCTGCTGCTACGCGAGGCCCTGCTCAAACCGGGTCGCGCCGCCGTGGTGACGCCCGACCGGGCCTTGGCCCGACGGGTGGCGGCGGAATTGTTGCGCTGGGATATCCGGGTCGATGATTCGGGCGGCCAGCCGTTGGCGCACACGCCGCCCGGCGCCTTCCTGCGTCTGACGGCGACAATGGTGGCGGAAGACGCGGCCCCGGTGGCGCTACTGGCGGCCTTGAAACATCCGCTCGCCGCCGGCGGCATGGAGCCGGTCGCATTTCGCACCCTGACGCGGCGGCTGGAAAAGACGGTGCTGCGCGGGCCCCGCCCGGCGCCGGGCTTCGCGGGCCTGCGCGCCGCCATCGCCGCGGCCAAAATCATGCCGGCCGAGGCCCAATCTCTGACCTCGTTCGTCGCGCGCCTCGAGGCCTTGGCGCAGCCATTCTCGCAGGCCCTCGCCGGGGAGGGGTCGCTGGCGGCGCTGTTGCGTGCCCATGTCGATTTTGCCGAGGCGCTCAGCCTCGGCGCCGGTCAAACGGCTGCCGACCGGCTATGGCTCGGTCCTGCCGGCGAGGCGGCGGCGGATTTCGTCGCCGCGTTGGCGACGGCAGAGCTTCCCGGGGTGGCGGGGGCGCGCTATCCGGCGCTGCTCGACAGCCTGATGCAGGGTCATGTCGTGCGGCCGCGCTGGGGGCATCCGCGCCTGGCTCTCTGGGGTCCGCTCGAAGCGCGCCTGCAACAAGCCGATCTCGTTATCCTCGCCGGTCTCAACGAAGGCACCTGGCCGGCCGAGCCGCTGGCCGATCCGTGGCTCAACCGGCCCATGCGGCTCGCCTTCGGCCTGCCGGCGCCGGAACGGCGCATCGGCCAGGCGGCGCATGATTTCGCCCAAGCCTTCGCCGCGCCCGAGGTGGTGCTGACGCGCTCGAAGCGGGTCGAGAGCGATCCCACCGTGCCGTCGCGCTGGCTGCTGCGGCTCGATGCCTTCCTGGAAACGCTCGATCTGCAATTCGATCTCCATCGGCCGGCTACCTTGCGCGCCTGGGCGGGGCTGCTCGACGGCGGCGAACGGGTGGCGCCGTTGGCGCCGCCGGCGCCCACACCCCCGCTCGCCGCCCGCCCGCGCACGCTGTCGTTCACCACGGTCGAAACCTGGCTGCGCGATCCCTATGCCATCTATGCCCGCCAGATCCTGCGCCTCGAGGCCCTCGACGATATCGATACCGATCCCGGTCCGGCCGAGCACGGCAACTTGGTGCATGGGGCGTTGGAAAAATTCGTCCGCGCTTACCCCGATACCCTGCCCGAGGACGCGCTCGAAAAACTGTTGGCGATGGGCCGCGATGTCTTCGCCACCAACTTGGCGCGCCCGGCCGTCTGGGCCTTCTGGTGGCCGCGCTTCGAGCGTATCGCCCGCTGGTTCGTGGACCAGGAGGCGTCGCGCCGCCGCGACGGCTGCCGCTCCATTGTCGAGGCACGGGGCAGGTTGCTGCTGCCGGCACCAGGCGGCGCCTTCGAGTTGCATGGCCGCGCCGACCGCATCGACCGCCTGGCGGACGGCACGCTCGCCATCATCGACTACAAAACCGGAACGGCGCCGACAACGGCCGATGTCATCTCGGGCTTCGCTTCGCAACTGCCGCTCGAAGCGGCCGTCGCCGAGGCCGGCGGCTTCGACGGCGTGGCGGCGGCGCCGGCCAGCCAGCTTGCCTATTGGCGCTTGAGCGGGCGCGATCCGGCCGGTGAAATCCTGCCCGTCAAGGACGACGCCATGGCGTTGGCGGAAAAGGCGCTCGCCGGTCTCGGCCGCCTTATCGCCTGCTTCGACGATCCGGCCACGCCCTATTTCGCCTGTCCGCGTCCGAGCCAGGCGCCACGCTACAACGACTACGAACACCTTGAGCGGGTCAAGGAATGGTCGGTCGGCCCGGGGAACGGCGAATGAGCGCGCGGGAATCCGTCAAGGCGCGCACCGACGACCAACGCGCCGCCGCCGATCCCGGCGCCTCGGCCTGGGTGGCGGCCTCGGCCGGCACCGGCAAGACGCAGGTCTTGACCGACCGCGTGCTCAACCTGATGCTGGGCGGTACCGACCCCACGCATATTCTCTGCCTCACCTTCACCAAGGCGGCGGCGGCGGAAATGGCGACGCGGCTCGCCGAGCGGCTGGCGCATTGGGTGACCATCGGCGACGCCAAGCTCGATGCCGACCTGCGGGCCTTGACCGGCGTGGCGCCGGACGCCGCCCGCCGGCAGCGCGCCCGCCAGCTCTTCGCCCTCGTTCTCGACGCGCCGGGCGGCATGCGGATCGAAACCATCCATGCCTTCTGTCAATCGTTGCTCCGGCGCTTCCCGCTCGAAGCCAAGGTGGCGCCGCATTTCGATCTGTTGGAAGACCGCGGCGCCGCCGAATTGATGCGCGATGCGCGCGAGGAGGTCATGGCCCGCGCCCGCGCCGGCGACGCGCGGCTTGGCGCGAGCCTGGCGGCGGTGACGGCCCATGCCAACGAGGACGGCTTCGCCGCCTTGATGCAATCGCTGGCGACCGAGCGCGGGCGCCTGGCGCGGCTGTTGCGGCAGCACGGCGGCGCCGCCGGGCTTGCCGCCGCCGTTGCCGCCGCCTTGGGCGTGAAACCGGGCGAGGGAGACGAGGCGGTCGTCGCCGCAGCTTGCGCCGACGCCGGGCTCGATCTTACGGGCCTAAGGCGGGCCGTGGCGGCGCTTGCTGCCGGCTCCAAGACGGATAGTGGGCGCGGCGAGGTTATCGCCGCTTGGCTGGCCGACCCGGCCGGACGCGTGGAAAAATTCGACGCCTACACCAAAGTGTTCCTGACCAATGAGGGCGCCATCCGCAAGACGCTGGCGACGAAAGCCGTGCTTGAGGGCGAGGCCCAAATCGGCACGGCCCTCGCCGCCGAGGCACAGCGTCTCCTTGCCGTCATCCAAGCCCGCAAGGCTGCCGTCGTCGCCGCCGCTACCGCCGCCCTGCTGGTCATCGGCGAGGCCATTCTCGACGCCTACCACCGGCGCAAGCGGGCGCGGGCCAAGCTCGATTACGACGACTTCATCCAGGCGGCGCGCGGGCTCTTGCTCCGCCCGGAAGTGGCGCCGTGGGTACTCTACAAACTCGACCACCGCCTCGATCACATCCTGGTGGACGAGGCCCAGGATACCAACCCCGAGCAGTGGGACGTGATCGCCGCCCTGGCCGGTGAATTCTTTTCCGGCGATGGGGCTCGGGCGGAGCAACGCACGGTCTTTGCCGTCGGCGACGCCAAGCAATCCATCTTCAGTTTCCAGCGCGCCGATCCCAAAGTGTTCCTTGAGCGGGGCGAGTATTTCGCCCCCCAGGTGCGCGGCCTCGGCCTGCGCTGGGCCGATGTGCCGCTGACGCTCTCGTTCCGCTCGGTGCCGGCGGTGTTGACGGCGGTGGATGCGGTCTTCGCCCAGGACGAAGCGCGCGCCGGCGTGGATCTCGACGGCCGGCCGATCCATCACCAGTCGAGCCGCCATGGCGAGGCCGGCCTGGTCGAGTTGTGGCCGCCGGTGGCGCCGGGCAACAAGGCGAGGCTCGATCCCTGGCCGCTGCCGGTCGAGCGGGTCGTCGACGACGAGCCGCGCGCGCGTCTGGCTCGCCTCATCGCCCAGCGCATCGCCGGCATGATCGGGCGTGAGGTGTTGGAGGCGCGGGGCCGCACCGTGCGGCCGGGCGACATCATGGTGCTGGTGCGCCGCCGCAACGCCCTGGTCGAGGAGATCGTGCGCGAGTTGAAACAGCGCCAGGTGCCGGTGGCGGGTGTCGATCGCCTGGTGCTGACGGATCAGATCGCGGTCATGGACCTGGTGGCCTTGGGCCGATTCCTGCTGTTGCCGGAAGACGACCTGACGCTGGCGACGGTGTTGAAGTCGCCGATCTTCGCCCTGGACGAGGAGCAGCTGTTCCGCCTGGCCTGGAACAGGGGGCAGGTTAGTCTATGGTCGATACTGGCTTTGCGCGCCGGCGAAGAACCTGCCTTTACTCGCGCCCACGAGCTTTTGCGCCAACTCCTCGCCCGGGCGGATTTCACGCCGCCCTACGAGCTTTATGCCGAGCTGCTGGGCCGTCACGGCGGCCGGCGCGCGCTACTGGCGCGACTCGGGCCCGAGGCCGCCGATCCGATCGATGAATTCCTGACGCTCGCCTTGCAGTTCGAACGCTCGCATGTGGCCTCGTTGCAGGGGTTCCTGCATTGGTTGGCGCAGGGCGCGGTCGAGGTGAAGCGCGATCTTGACCAGGGCGCCGGCGAAGTGCGGGTGATGACGGTGCATGGCGCCAAGGGTCTACAGGCGCCGATTGTTTTCCTGCCCGATACCACGGCCCTGCCGTGGTCAGCGGGCGGCCTGCTGTGGCAGCCGCCAGAGCAGGGCGGCCTGCCGCTGTGGTCGCCGGGGGCGGAATGGAACGAGGCCGTGGTCAACGCCGCGCGCGAGGCAACGCGCACGGCGCGGATGGAGGAATATCGCCGCCTGCTCTACGTCGCCATGACCCGGGCCGAGGATCGCCTCTATGTCTGCGGTTGGCACGGCGAGCGGCCCGGCCCGGCCGGTAACTGGCACGATCTCGTCGCCGGCGGGCTCAAGGGCCAGGGCGAGAGTTTCGCCTTCGATGCCGGGGCCGAGATCGGCGCCGATGGCTGGGCGGGCGAGGGCCTGCGCATCGTCGGCGTACAAAGGCGCAAGGCCAAGAAAAAAGAGGAAGCATTGCCACCGCCGCCACCGCCGCTGCCCTCCTGGGCGCGCGAGGCGGCGCCGGCCGAGGAGCCGACGGCGCGCCCGCTCGCTCCCTCGCGCCCGCCGACCGAGGAGCCGGCCGTGCTCTCGCCACTCGCGATCGGGCAAGCGCCGCATTTCCGGCGCGGGCAGTTGGTGCACCGGCTGCTGGAGCTGCTGCCCGACCTGGCGCCCGCCTTGCGCGCCGATGCCTGTCGCCGCTTCCTGGCCCAGCCGGCGCATGGGCTGGTGGCCGACGAGGCGGAGGCGATGGCGGTCGAGGTGCTTCGCCTGCTCGACGACCGGCGCTTCGCGGCGCTGTTCGGTCCCGACAGTTTGGCCGAGGCCCCCCTTGCCGGCGAGATCGCGAGCCACGACGGCCGTCGCCTGGCCGTCACCGGTCGCGTCGATCGGCTGGTGGTCATGGCCGACCGGGTCATGGTGGTGGATTACAAGACCGGGCGCCTGGCCCCGGCCGACGACGCGGCGACGCCGGAAGCCTATCTGTGGCAAATGGCGACCTATCGCGCGCTGCTGGCCCGCATCTATCCCGACCGCCCCGTTACCTGCTGCCTGCTGTGGACGGCCGGCCCGATCTTGCAGGTACTGTCCGATTCGCGTCTGGCGGGGTTAAAACTTTAGACCCTCGCCGGCCCCAGCCGGCCGTTTGCCGACCCGCCTTGACGCTCCGCCGGGGGGTTCTTAGATTCATTCTCACTATCCCCGCCCATGCCCCCGCCCATGCCCCCGCCCACGCACACTCCCATCACCCGACGAGGATCTCGCCATGACGATGACCCAGGTTTCCGATGCGAGTTTCGAAGCAGACGTGCTCAAGGCGTCCGGCCCCGTGCTGGTGGATTTCTGGGCCGAGTGGTGCGGTCCGTGCAAGGCTATCGCCCCGGCGCTCGAGGAATTGGCGCAGAGCATGAGCGGCAAGTTGACGGTGGCCAAGATCAACATCGATCACAACCCGCAGACGCCGAAGAAATACGGCGTGCGCGGCATCCCGACCCTGATGCTGTTCAAGGGCGGCCAGGTGGCCGCGACCAAGATCGGCGCGCTGCAAAAGAGCAAGCTGATCGAGTGGGTGGAATCCGCGATCTGATTAGCCGTTCTCGGCCAGCACCGATCCGGCCAGGTAAAGCGAACCGCAAATAAGGATGCGTCCCGGCCGGCGTTTGCCGGCGGCGAGGATGGCGGCAAGGGCGGCGGTGACGCTGTCCTTTGCCGTGGCCTTGAGGCCGGCCTTGCGGGCGGCCTCGGCTGCCTGCTCGGCGCTGAGGGCGGCATGGCCACCGATGGCCACCGCGTGCAGGTCGGCCGCCAATGGCGCCAGCGGCGTCAGGAAGCCCGCCGGATCCTTGCTTTCGAGCATGCCGAAAATCAGGTGCAACGGCCGCTCGCGCCAGCCCTGGGCATGGCGGGCGATGGCCTCGCCGGCGGCGGCGTTGTGGCCGCCGTCGAGCCACAGTTCCCAGCCCGGCGGCAGCATGGCGGCCAGGCGTCCGCGCGCGAGGCGCTGCATCCGCGCCGGCCACTGCACCAACTTGAGGCCCCGCGCGGCGGCGCCGTCATCGAGCCCAAAGGCGCGCAACTCCGGCAGGCAGGCGAGTGCCATGCCGGCATTGTCGATTTGATGCGCGCCGGCGAGCCGGGGCAGGGGCAGCCGCGTCTCATGGCCGTCGGCCTGAAAGACCAGGCGGCCGTGCCGCGCGCTCGCCGTCCACTCGCGGCCGTGCCGGCGCAAGGGGGCGTTGAGTTGCCCAGCCTTGGCCTCGATCACAGCCAGGGCCTCGGCCGGCTGCGGACCCAGGATGCAAGGCACGCCCTGTTTCAGGATGCCGGCCTTCTCGGCCGCGATCTTGGCCAGGGTCTCGCCCAGATACTGCATATGGTCGAACGAGATGGGCGTGATGACGGTCAACAGCGGTCGCGCCAGCACATTGGTGGCGTCGAGCCGCCCACCCAATCCCGTTTCCAGCAGCACGATGTCGGCCGGCGTGCGCGCAAAGGCCAGGAACGCCGCCACGGTGGTGATCTCGAAGAAGGTGATGGGGCGGTCGTCGTTGGCGCGCTCGCATTCCTCCAGCAGCGCCATCAACGCCTGATCGGAAATCAAGTCGCCCGCGACCCTGACGCGCTCGTTAAAGCGCACCAGATGCGGCGAGGTATAGACATGGACCCGCCGCCCAGCCGCTTCGAGCATGGCGCGCAGATAGGCGACGACCGAGCCCTTGCCGTTGGTGCCGGCCACATGCACGACCGGCGGCAGGCGGTCCTGCGGCCGGCCAACGCGCTCCAGCAGCCACGACACCCGATCAAGCGTCAGGTCGATGATCTTTGGGTGCAACCGGGAAACCCGGTCGAGGACGATGTCACTCGGCGCCGGCGTGGCGGGCGACATCGGCGGGGCTCGGTAAGGCGGCGCGGTTACCCGGCGCCGGCAGGACGGGATCGCGGACGAGGCCGATCAGGCGAATCAGCGTCTCGCGCAGGTTCGCGCGCGGCACCACCAAATCGATCATGCCGTGCTGCAACAGGTATTCGGCGCGCTGGAAACCTTCCGGCAGCTTCTCGCGGATGGTCTCCTCGATCACGCGCGCGCCGGCAAAGCCGATGATGGCGCCGGGCTCGGACAGGGCGAAGTCGCCGAGCATGGCGAAGGAGGCGCTAACGCCACCCGTGGTCGGGTCGGTGAGCAGCACGATATAGGGCAGGCCGGCTTCTTTCACCTCATCGACGGCGATGATGCTGCGCGGCATCTGCATGAGCGAGAGGATGCCCTCCTGCATGCGCGCCCCACCCGAGGCGGGGATGACCAGCAGGCTCGCCTGTTGCTCGACGGCAAGACGCGCGGCGAGGATCAACCCATCGCCCACCGCCATGCCCATCGAGCCGCCCATGAACTCGAAATTGAAGGCCGCCGCCACCAGCGGAAAGCCGCCGATGCGGCCATGGGCGACGACGATGGCGTCGCTCTCGCCGGTCTTGCCCTGGCTTTCCTTGAGGCGCTCGCTGTACCGCTTGCGGTCGCGGAACTTGAGCGGATCGACCAGCACCGGCGCCACCGCCGTCCGCTCAAACTTGCCGTCGTCGAACAGCATCTCAAGACGGCGCTGCCAGGAAAGACGCAGGTGATGGCTGCAATGCGGGCAGACGCGCATGGCGGCGTCAAGCTCGCGATGGAAGATCATCTGCCCGCAGGCCGGGCACTTACCCCACAGATTCTCGGGCGCCTCCGGCTTGCGCACCAGGGCTTGCAACTTCGGTCGAACGAAACTGGTGAGCCAATTCATGCCCGTCTCGCTCCTGCTAACCGCGCCGCGTCCGCCGCACGCCGGCGGCCAACTCGCGCACGAAACCCAGCACTTCGCCAGCCAGGCCTGGGCGCGGCTTGCCGGCGCTATCGAGACCGGCGGCGATGCGATCGACCACGGCCGAACCCACCACCGCCGCGTCGGCGACCCCGGTCACGATGGCCGCCTGTTCCGGCGTTCTGATGCCAAAACCCACCGCCACCGGCAGATCGGTATGGCGTTTCAACCGCGCCACGGCGGCGGCAATGTCCGCCTCGCTGGCCGAACGGGTGCCGGTGATACCCATGATCGAGACATAATAGACGAAGCCGCTGGTATGGCGCAGCACCGTGGGCAGGCGCTTGTCGTCCGTGGTTGGCGTGGCCAGGCGAATAAAATTAATGCCGGCTTCGAGCGCCGGTAGGCACAACTCGGCATCCTCCTCGGGCGGCAGATCGACGATAATAAGCCCATCGACGCCCGCCGCCTTGGCGTCGCGCAGGAAGGCCTCGACGCCGTAGCGATAGATGGGGTTGTAATAGCCCATCAGCACCAGCGGCGTATCGGCGTTGCGCGCACGGAATTCGCGCCCCAACGCCAGTGTGCGCTTGAGGCTGGCGCCGCCTTTAAGCGCGCGCAAGGAAGCGGCCTGGATCGCCGGTCCATCGGCCATCGGATCGCTGAACGGCATGCCAAGCTCGACGACATCGGCGCCCGCCTCGGGCAGGCCCAGCAGGATCTCGCGCGAGGTTGCCGCGTCCGGGTCGCCGGCGGTGACGAAGACGACGAGGCCGCCGCGTTTTTCCGCCCGAAGGGCCTTGAAGCGGCGGGCGATACGCCCCGAATCGGCGCCGGGCGCGACCCCCGTCTTGAGGACGGAACCCTTGAGGACGGGGCGGCTCACAGCTTCGTTCCCAAGGCGTCGGCGACGGTGAAGATGTCCTTGTCGCCGCGCCCGCACAGGTTCATCACCAACAGGTGGTCCTTGGCCAGGGCGCCGGCGATCTTGGCGACATGGGCCAGCGCGTGGGCGGGCTCGAGCGCCGGGATAATGCCCTCGGCCCGGGCGCAAAGCTGAAAGGCGTCGAGCGCCTCGCGGTCGGTGGCGGAAACGTAAGCGACGCGCCCCAGGTCGTGCAGCCAGGCGTGTTCCGGCCCGATGCCGGGATAATCGAGCCCGGCGGAAATGGAATGCGCGTCGAGGATCTGTCCGTCGTCGTTCTGCAACAGATAGGTGCGGTTGCCGTGCAAGACGCCGGGTTTGCCGCCGGTGAGCGAGGCGGCGTGGCGGCCGGTCTCGATGCCCTCGCCCGCGGCCTCGACGCCGATCATGGCCACCGAAGGGTCGTCGAGGAAGGGGTGGAACAGGCCCATGGCGTTCGAGCCGCCGCCGATGCAGGCGACCAGCGTGTCGGGCAGGCGGCCTTCGGCGGCCAGCATCTGCTCGCGCACCTCGCGGCCGATGATCGATTGGAAATCGCGCACCATGGCCGGGTAGGGATGCGGGCCGGCGACCGTGCCGATGATGTAGAAGGTGTCCTCGACATTGGCGACCCAGTCGCGCAAGGCCTCGTTCATGGCGTCCTTCAGGGTGCGCGTGCCGCTCTTGACCGGCACCACCTCGGCGCCCAGCAGCTTCATGCGGAAGACGTTGGGCGCCTGGCGGGCGATGTCGGTCTCGCCCATATAGATGACGCAAGGCAGGTCGAAGAGGGCCGCCACGGTGGCGGTGGCGACGCCATGCTGGCCGGCGCCGGTCTCGGCGATGATGCGCCGCTTGCCCAGGCGCTTGGCCACCAGGATCTGGCCCATGCAGTTGTTGATCTTGTGCGCGCCGGTGTGATTGAGCTCGTCGCGCTTGAAATAGATCTTGGCCCCGCCGAATTTCCGCGTCAGCCGCTCGGCGAAATAGAGCGGGCTCGGCCGGCCGACATAGTGCTTCAGGTAATAGGCGAGCTCGGCGGCGAAGGCCGGATCGGCCTTGGCCGCGTCATAGGCGCGCTCGACCTCGAGCACGAGCGGCATCAGCGTCTCGGCGACGAAGCGGCCGCCATGGATGCCGAAATGCCCGTGCTCGTCGGGTCCGGCCCGGTAGGTGTTGAGGCTGGTCACGGGTGCGAAAATCCTCGGGGTCTTGGAACTTAAGAGATCGGCTTGGCCAGCCCTCGAATCAAGCACATCGGGGCGGTAAAGGTCAAAGCGCCGCGCGCGGGCCAGTCCTTGCGCCTTCACAGGCTCTTGGCCAGGGCCAGGAAGGCCCTGATCTTGTCCGGGTTCTTGACCCCCGGCCGGTCCTCGACGCCCGAGGAAACGTCAACGCTGCCGGCCCCGGTCATGCGCACCGCCTCCTTGAGGTTGCCGGCGTTGAGCCCGCCCGACAGCATCCAGGGCAAGGGCCAGGAACGCCCGGCGATCAGCCGCCAGTCGAAGGACAGCGCGTTGCCGCCGGGCAGCGCGCCCTGCATGTCCTTGGGCGGCTTGGCGTCGAACAATAGCCAATCGGCGCTATCGAGGAAATTTGCCGCCGCCTCGATGTCCTCGCGCCCGGCGACCGGGATGGCGCGCATGACCGGTCGGCCGAAGCGGCCTTTCAGTTCGGCCACCCGCGCCGGTGTTTCGCCGCCATGCACCTGCACCATGTCGATGCGCGCCGCCGCGCAGATGGCGGCGATGCGCTCGTCGCTTTCATTCACGAACAGGCCAACCGTGACGACATCTGCCGGCACGCGCCCGGCCAGCGCGGCGGCCGTGGCGGCGTCGATGGCGCGCGGGCTTGGTGGATAAAAGACAAAACCCACATGGCTGGCGCCGCCGGCGACGGCGGCATCGACGCCGGCCGCGCTATTGAGGCCGCAGATCTTGGCTCTCACCGTCATGGCGGGCTCATACCAGCTTGCTGGTGGGCTTGCCCAGGGCGCGGAAGGCGAGTGCGAGCACCGCCACGCCGCCGGCCGCCGCCAGATAGTTGCCGGCTTCCTGCACCAGCATCAGCGTATAGGGCGCGGCCTCGGCAAGGCCGGTGTCGGTGGCGATAAGATTTAAGACCACCAAGGCCAGCCAAAAGGGTATCTGGACCGCCAGGATCAGGCCGACGATCCGGAACCCGTGCCCGGCCGTATCGCGCCAGGAGTCGAAAAAACTGTAGTCGCGGTCGATGGCGATGGCCGGGAAAACCAGCGACAGGCGCGTGGCGACCAGCAGCATGACAACGACCATGCCAAGCAGCGGCATGGCAATGACGGGGATCAAGCCCATGACCTCGACGAGGATCAGGGCCGGGACCACGGCAATGAGGCCAAGGCCAAGACCAAGGAGCAGCGTGCGCCCAAGAAAGCGCGTATGGCGCGCCTCCCAGTCGGCACCGAGCCCGCCGGGCGCCCCTTGCGGCCCCAGCAGCATCAACCTGTGCCAGGAGACGCTGAACAGGGTCAGGGGCAGGATATCGGCCACGGAAACGAACAGCGCCAGGTCGTGGTTGTCGATGGCCTCGAGCGTCACTCCCAAGGCAAAGGACAGGATCACCGGCACCAGCGCCAGGCGCAGCCAAGCCTCCCGGTTCAGCCACAAATGCAACAAGGCGGCGCGACAGGTTTCCAACAAAGGCAGGGTCGGGTGCGAGGGCGCGGCGCCCATGGCTCGTCTCAGGCGAGCGCCGCGGCGATATCGGCGGCGATGGCGCGGGCAGCGGCGGCCGGGTCCGGCGCCGCCAGGATCGGCCGGCCGATGACCAGGTAATTGGCGCCCGCCCGCACCGCATCGCCTGGCGTCGCCACCCGGCGTTGATCGCCGGCCAGCGCCGTTGACGGCCGCACGCCCGGCGTCACCAGCAGAAAGCCCTCGCCGCATTCCCGGCGCAGCACCGCCGCCTCGCGCGGCGAGCAGACGACGCCGTCCATGCCATGGGCCTGGGCCAGGACCGCCAGGCGGCGAACCTGGTCGAGTGCCGGGCCGTTCTGCCCCACCGTCGCCAGCTCATCGTCGGACAGGCTGGTCAGGACCGTGACGGCGACCAGCGCCGGGCGGGTAAAGCCGCCCTTGGCGGCGGCCTCGGCGGCGGCGGTCGCCGCTGCGCGCATCATGGCCCCGCCACCCGAGGCGTGGACCGTCATCATGAAGGGCTTGAGGCGCGCCGCCGACGCGACAGCGCCGCGCACGGTCGCCGGAATGTCATGGAACTTGAGGTCGAGGAACAGCGGCCGACCGCTGCTTGCAACTTGGCGCACACCCTCCGGGCCGTTGGCGCAAAAGAACTCAAGCCCGAGCTTGACCCCGGCCACACTGGCGCCGACGCGCTTGGCGTGGCCCAGCGCGGTGGCGGTGTCGTCGGTGTCGAGTGCCAGCAATACCCCGGCCCGGGTCGGCGCGATCATGGCAGTGGTCCGTTCCAATCGATCCTGGGGATTGTATTAGCAGGCCGGCCGCGCCCTCGCACCTGTCCCCTTGCCGACTCCGTTCAGCGCGGCGGCGTCTCGGGCAGGCCGAGACGGCTGGCGGCGGGCGGCGGCGGCGGCGATACTTGGCGCGCCAGGTTGGCCTTGAGCGAGGAAACCTCGCCGGCCAGCGCCGTGGCCTTGTTCGCGACCGCCCGCGCCTGGCGCCGACGCTTGGCCCCGGAGAGATGGGCGGCAAGCCCGCCGCCAAGAAAACCCACGAACAGACCGCCGAAGACGATCGAATAGAGCGGCGGCTCCAGGATCCAGGGCAGCGGCCACAGATTGATGGTCGTGGGCGCGGTATTGGCAACGGCGAACAGAACCACCACCACCATGATCGGCAGCGTGATGATCCAGGATAGCCGCTTCATGGTCGGACCACCGCCATCGCCGGCCGCGCCCTATTTGCCGTTGAGGCGGTCGCGCAATTCCTTGCCGGTCTTGAAAAAAGGAATGACCTTGCGCTCGACGGACACGGTGTCGCCGGTGCGCGGATTGCGCCCGACCCGGGCCTCGCGCTGCTTGATGGAAAAGGCGCCGAAGCCGCGCAACTCGACGCGATCACCCTGGGCCAGCGCCGAGGTGATCTCGTCGAAGATGGTGGAAACGATACGCTCGACGTCGCGATGATAGAGATGCGGGTTGAGTTCGCCGATGCGTAGAATCAATTCCGACTTGGTCATGACTGCGAATCCCCCGAAGCCGCGCCCGTCGCGAACCGGCGCTTGGATTGGGTAAGGGTGCCAAAGCCGCCGGGGAGCGTCAAGGACGACTCCCCGGCCGCCAGGGTTGAAATCAAGCCTCTTCTCCCTCCGAAGTCTCGTCCTTGGCCTCGCCTTTGGCCCCGCTTTTGGCCTTGCTGCGCACCTTTTCGGCCCTGGAGAGGGCGGCGCCCAGGATGTCGCCCAGGCTGGCGCCCGAGTCCGACGAGCCGTATTCGGCCAAGGCTTTCTTGTCTTCCTCGACCTCGCGGGCCTTGATGGAGAGGCCGAGTTTACGCGTCTTGGGGTCGAAGGAGGTGATCTTCGCATCCACCTTTTCGCCCACGGCGAAGCGATCAGCGCGCTGTTCGGTGCGCTCGCGCGATAGGTCAGAGCGACGGATGAAGGCGATCAAGCCGTCGGCCAAGGCCACCTCGATGCCGCTGTCCTGCACCGCAGTGACGGAGCAGGTGACGACCTCGCCCTTCCTGTAGCTGGGCGTCGCCGGGCCTGCGGTCACGGCCACGACGGGCTCGGCGGTCAACTGTTTGATGCCGAGGCTAATGCGCTCTTTCTCGACATCCACGTCGAGCAGCTTCACCTTTACCCGGTCGCCCTTCTTGTAGTCGATCACCGCCTGCTCGCCCGGCTTCTGCCAGTCGAGATCGGAGAGATGGACCATGCCGTCGATCTCGCCCGGCAGACCGACGAACAGACCGAATTCGGTGATGTTCTTGATCTCGCCTTCGATCTCGGCGCCGGGGGTGAAACGCTCGCGGAAGATGGTCCACGGATTTTCCAGGCACTGCTTCAGGCCCAGGCTGACCCGGCGCTTTACCGGATCGACATCGAGGACCATCACCTCCACCTCTTGGCTGGTGGAAACGATCTTGCCCGGATGCACGTTTTTCTTGGTCCAGCTCATCTCCGAGACATGCACCAAGCCCTCAATGCCGGGCTCCAGTTCGACGAAGGCGCCGTAATCGGTGATGTTGGTAACCCGGCCCTTCAACTTGGTTCCGGCGGGATACTTCTTGTCCACACCTTCCCAGGGATCGGCCTCAAGCTGCTTCATGCCCAGCGAAATGCGCTGCGTCTCGGCATTGAAGCGGATCACTTGCACGGTCACGTTCTGGCCGATGCTGAGCGCCTCGGTCGGGTGGTTGATGCGCCGCCAGGCGATGTCGGTGACATGGAGCAGGCCATCGACGCCCCCCAGATCGACGAAGGCGCCGTAGTCGGTGATGTTCTTGACCACGCCTTGCAGGACTTGGCCTTCCTTCAGGCCGGCCACCAGTTCGGAGCGGGCCTCGGCGCGGCTCTCCTCGAGCACGGCGCGGCGCGAGACCACGATGTTGCCCCGGCTGCGGTCCATCTTCAGGATCTGGAACGGCTGCGGCGTGCCCATCAGCGGGCCCACGTCGCGCACCGGGCGAATGTCCACTTGGCTGCCGGGCAGGAAGGCGACGGCGCCCGAAAGATCGACCGTGAAGCCGCCCTTGACGCGGCCGAAGATGACGCCGGTGACGCGCAGGGTATCGCGGAACGACTTTTCCAACTGCGTCCACGATTCCTCGCGCCGCGCCTTTTCACGGCTCAGCATGACGTCGCCGTTACGATCTTCCATGCGTTCCAGGAAGACCTCGACTTCATCGCCGGCCTTTATTTCGGCGGCTTGGCCGGGGGCAGAGAATTCCTTGAGCAGGACGCGGCCTTCGGATTTGAGGCCAACGTCGATGACGACGGTATCGTTCTCGATGGCGACGACGCGGCCCTTGATGACCGTGCCTTCAATGCCGCTGGCACCGCCAAACGACTCATGCAACATGGCGGCGAAATCTTCTTTCGCCGGAGCTTCCGATTTTGTGCGCGCAGTAGTCATGGTCGAGATATCCTTTCCAACATTTTTTCTGGCCAGCCGGTTGTATCCGGCGGTCTTTCAGCAAAGCCAACAGCAACGCTTCCGAAGACGAAGGGCCTGGCCCCTCGTCTTTCGGCTTCACCCTTAGCGGCGGTGCCGCGTGCGCTCGATATGCGCCAGGGCCAGGGCCAGGACGGCGTCGGGGTCAAGCCCGCCGGTGTCGAGAACGAGCGCATCCGGCGCCGCCCTCAACGGGGCCACCGCCCGCTCGCTATCGCGGGCGTCCCGCTCCGTCATGTCCTGCAGAACGCGCGCATATATACTCTGCGCCCCCCGTTCCAGCAACTCCTTGTGCCGGCGCCGGGCGCGTTCCTCCGGGCTGGCGGTAACGAACAGTTTTACGTCCGCGTCCGGGCAGACCACGGTGCCGATATCGCGCCCGTCCAGCACGGCGCCGGCGACCGGGCCGGCCGGCCCCGGCGGCGGGGAGGCGGCAAAACGGCGCTGGAAAGCCAGGATCTCGGCTCTGACGGCCTGGATTGCCGCCACTTTCGAGGCCGCGGCCGCCACCCGCTCGTCGCCCAAGGCGGGGTCGGCCAGATCGGCGCCCCCGATGGTCCGGGCGGCGGCGAGTGCGGCCGCCTCGGCGCCTGGATCGGCGCCCACCGCCAGCACCCGGGCGGCGATGGCGCGATAGATCTTGCCGGTATCGAGATAGGCCAGGTTGAGCTGGGCGGCGAGCCGGCGGGCGAGCGTCCCCTTGCCGGCGGCGGCCGGCCCATCGACAGCGATGACCAGGGCGGGGGCGCTCATGATCCTCTAGGCTCTCCCTCTGGCGACCTCTCGATGCTGGCGCCGAGCCCGTTCATGAGGCGGGCGAAACCGGGGAAACTGGTTTCGATGGGGCCGCCGTCATCCACCCGGATCGGCTTTTTGGCCGCCAGGCCAAGGACCAGGAAGGACATGGCGATACGATGGTCGAGCGCGGTGTGGACCAGGGCCCCGCCCGGGACCGTGCCGGCGCCGGTGACGGCGAGCGTGTCGCCGTCGATCTCGGCCTTGACGCCGGCGGCGGCAAGACCCCGCGCGATGGCCGTGAGGCGGTCGCTTTCCTTGACCCGAAGCTCACCCAAGCCATGCATCACCGTCCGGCCCTTGGCGAAGGCCGCGGCCACGGCCAGGATCGGATATTCGTCGATCATCGAGGGCGCGCGCGCCGCCGGCACCTCGACCGCCTTAAGCGCGCCGGCGCGTAACACCAGATCGGCGACCGGTTCGCCGGCGGCCCAGCGGCGATTGGTTTCCTCGATGCTCGCGCCCATCTCGCGCAGGGTCGCGATCAGGCCCGTGCGATGCGGGTTCAGGCCGACGCCGGTCAGCACGATCTCGGAACCCGGACAAATCAGCGCCGCCACCAGCGGGAACGCGGCCGAGGATGGGTCGCCCGGCACGACGACGCGCCGGCCGGTCAATTCCGGCTGGCCGGTCAGGGTGGAAAGGCGCCCCTCGGGCCGACTCTCGACGGTAATCTCGGCGCCGAAGTGGCGCAGCATCAGTTCGGTAT
>Ga0315281_10003185_pt1 | contig 24130 bp, 21 predicted proteins | sample YL17G07_0_MG_FD_204540 | JGI IMG/M metagenome (GOLD analysis project Ga0315281, IMG submission 204540) | Sediment microbial communities from Yellowstone Lake, YNP, Wyoming, USA - YL17G07_0 | ecosystem: Environmental > Aquatic > Freshwater > Lake > Sediment | place: USA: Wyoming | collected... | reverse complement strand
TTGCGCATCCGGCGAGCGTCGATTCCATACCGACTTCCGCAAATCAGGAAGACCACAACAGTATGGGCTCCATCAGCGCTCAGAAGGCCTGGCGGATTCTAAAGAATGCTCAAACAGTGATCGCGATTGAGTTTCTCTGTGCTTGCCAAGGCTTAGACTTCGCCAGAAAATTGAACGCAACAAAGTCGTTGAGAGCAGGAAAAGGGACGGAAGCGGCGTATCGGTCGGTGCGGTCCAGCGTCCCCACTCTGAGAGACGATCGGGTGTTGCACACAGACATTCAAAAAGTAATCCCGCTTGTGGTAAGTGGAATAATCAACAGGCACGTTGAGCGTGAGATCGGCAAATTGGACTAACGAAAGACTTTCCCCATGCGCCTCAAGAAAGACCAACTTCAAAACCTTCCGAAGGTTCTTCTCCACGACCATCTCGACGGAGGATTACGGCCACAGTCTGTTATCGAGTTGGCAAAAGATCAAAAGTACTCGAAACTACCGACGAACGACGCCGGAGAGCTTGCAACTTGGTTCCAACGCGGTGCCCAGCGGGGAAGCTTGCCCCTCTTTCTGGAGGGCTTCGAGCATACGTGCGGCGTGATGCAAACCGAAGAAGCGCTCGAACGTGTAGCGTATGAAACCGTCGAAGACATGAAAAACGACGGGGTAGTGTACTTCGAAACTCGATTCGCGCCGGCATTCCACACCGGCAAGGGACTCCATCACGAATCCATCGTGAAGGCCGTCCTCAAGGGGCTTGATCGCGGACGAAAGGAATTCGGTGTTGAGTACGGCCTGCTGCTATGCGCGATGAGACACATGAAGCCGCAAGCCTCGCTCGAAATTGCAGAGTTGGCGGTCGATTTTCGTGACCATGGAGTTGTCGGATTCGACCTTGCAGGCGAAGAAGGGGGATTCCCTCCGAAGAAACACGTTGACGCGTTTCATTACATTCAGCGCGAGAACTTCAACATCACCATCCACGCCGGCGAAGCATTCGGCAAAGAATCCATCTGGCAAGCGATTCAGTGGTGCGGCGCCCATCGCATTGGCCACGCCACGCGACTCATCGAAGATATGAAAGTCAAGAACGGCGAAGTGTTGAGTATGGGAAGATTGGCGCAGTACGTGCTCGATAAACGCATCCCGTTGGAGATTTGTCTCACGAGCAACGTGCACACCGGGGCGGTGGAAAAAATCGAAGATCATCCCTTCTCTATCTTCTACAAGTACAAGTTCCGTTGCTCGCTCAATACCGATGACCGATTGATGAGCGGCATAACGCTCACCGATGAGTATCAAGCGGCTGCGGAGACGTTTGGATTGAACCTCGATGCACTGGAGAAACTTACGTTGAACGCCATGAAGAGCGCATTCATTCCGTATAAGAAACGCATCGCGCTCATCTATGACGTCATCAAGCCGGGCTACGTAAAAGCGCGACAGCTAGCCTCAAAAGGGAAAGTTCGGTAGCTGGCTATAGACCACCCTAAATCCCCTCCTTACAAAGGAGGGGACAAAGGGGAGGTTCAAAGGAGGTTGAGTATGCACCACGACCACATTCACTGGTTGGGCCACGCATCATTCCGCATTGAAGACGGGTCAACGCAACTTTACATCGACCCGTGGAAACTTTCTGAGAGCGCTCCCAAGGCAGATTTCATTTTCGTCACGCACGCCCATTACGACCATTTCTCGCAAGTAGATATTGCGGCCATTCGAAAAGAGTCGACAACGATCTTTGCTCCAAAAGACGTCGCCTATCTTTTGAAAGGAACAGTTCTCACGGTCGCACCCGAACAGTCGTATGAAGTCGGCGAGCTGAAAATCAAAACAACACGTGCCTACACGATAGGGCGTCCGTTCCATCCGAAAGAAAAAAATTGGGTGGGCTACGTCATCACTCTTTCACACGGGCAGAAGATCTACCACGCGGGCGACACGGATTTTGTGCAGGAGATGCGCAGCGTGGCGTGCGACTTTGCTCTCTTGCCCTGCGGTGGAACATACACGATGGACGCAAAGCAAGCCTCGGATGCAGCGAATCACATCAAACCGCAAGCCGTTATCCCGATGCACTGGGGAGACATTGTGGGAACGAAAAAGGATGCGGAGGCAGTGCAAAAGGAGTTTAAGGGGATGACAATTATCAAGACCGTCGAGCAATAGCGGATTGATAATTCCTGGGAGTAGGTAGTTGGTTACTCAATCCCCAAAGGAATTGCCCCGCCGTAGGAGAAACCGCAGAACGAGATTGGGTGCGCAACAGAGTGTGATCTCTTCGTTCCTAAACGCTGACCCCCTCTTTTCTTCTCCCCCTTAAGGGGGAGAAGATCGGGCCCAGATCATATCTTGGATTTCTGATCGAGCTGTCCCCCTCACAGGGGGACCACAGGGGGTCAAAAGGCCAAGCGGACAAGGAGTTGAGAAACGGCTCGCAAGTTCCAGCGCTCAACCGGCTGTGGAACTCCCTCACAGAACCATTTGAAAATCTAATGCTCTCCTGTGGCTAGCATTACAGGTCCGCGCTCCAAGTAATCAGGGACGGGCGGACATCTTCCAAGTGGACTCCACTGAAAGAAATCTTTGTATATTGACCGTAGGAATAATGAGGAGATATGATTGTGAGACAAATAATTGTTTATCCCGGTGAAGATGGATATTGGGTCGTTGAATGTCCAAGTCTGCCCGGTTGCGTAACGCAGGGGAAGACGAAAGAAGAAGCTATCGCCAACTCGAAGGAAGCTATAGCTGCCTACATTGCAGCTTTGGATGCAGACAAATTGCCTATTCCCAATGATCGTTTCGAGGCTCTTCTTATTGCAGTATGAGCGGATTGCCGACAATTTCGGGCTAGGAATGTGTGAAGGTTTTCGAACGATGTGGATTTTTGTTCAAGCGACAACACGGCAGCCACATCGTCTTGCGCCGAGATTCGCCATATGCCCAGATTGTTATCCCTGACCACAAGGAACTTGATCGCGGTACACTCCGAGCCATCATTCGCCAATCCGGAATAACTGTTGAAGAATTTTCCCGCCTTCTGAAGCTGTGAACGCCCAGATACAGAAACTAGAACCCATCTCAAAAATAGGGGCAAGATTCTCGCCAAGACGCAAAGGCGCCAAGAGATCGAAATTTCAACTGTTCATTGCGTCTTCGCGACTTTGCGTGATGTTTTTTGAGATAGCTTCTAGGCACCTGTGACTTAGACCTTTCCCGCCGGCAAGTAGTCGCTAACCAACTGCAATACTCTACGCTCGTCGCGCCGTGGGATTCGCAATCGCAGTACAACCATATCCTCGTCGTAGCTTTTATCCAACACCTCTCCCACGTCGTACAGTTGCGAAATAATGCGCTGGTCCATCTGTGGAATTCTGAGCTCCCGCTCCACGAATTCCTTTTGCAGAACAAGAGCAATTCCATCCTTCAAACCCGAAATGTTGATTCCGCGGGCGGCTGAGATGAACACGTGGTTCGGAAATTTGTCCCCCAGCCGGTGAATCAGCGTCCGGTCTTGTAGCAGGTCGATCTTGTTGAACACCATTAACGCACTCTGCTCGTGTGCGCCAATCTCTTCCAGCGTTGCTTCGACGACTTTGATGTGGTCTTCAAAGTACGGGCTTGAGGCATCGACGACGTGCAGAATAATATCCGCTTCTGTAATCTCTTCGAGGGTGCTTTTGAAGGAGGCGAAGAGATGATGCGGAAGTTTGCGGATAAACCCGACCGTGTCGGTTACCAGAATCTGCGACGACGGGGACAGTTGCACTAATCGAGTCGTTGGGTCGAGCGTGGCGAACAAGCGATTCTCGACGAACACCTCTGACCCGGAAAGCAAATTGAGGAGCGTCGATTTCCCCGCGTTTGTGTAGCCAACCAACGCCGCGCGCGTATGTTTCGTCCTTCCTTTTCGCTGGGTGATTCGCTGTTGGCCGATGCGTTCGAGTTTTTCCTTCAGATGGGAAATTCGCGTCTTGATGAGTCGGCGGTCGGTTTCAATTTGCGTTTCGCCGGGTCCCTTTGTGCCGATTCCTCCGAATTGCTTCGACAAGTGTGTCCACTGGCGCGTGAGACGCGGGAGTAAATATTGGAGCTGTGCCAACTCAACCTGTGTTTTTGCCTCGCTCGTTCGCGCGCGTGCCGCAAAGATGTCCAGAATGAGAGCACTGCGGTCGAGGACTTTGCATTCAAAGCTCTTTTCCAGGTTGCGCACCTGCACGGGCGAGAGGTCGTCGTCGAAAATGACCATGGGAATTTTTCCGTCGTGGACGGTTGCGCTGACCTCTTGGACTTTTCCCTTGCCGATGTATGTCGAAGGTTCGGGGTTGTCGCGGTCTTGCACCACTCGCGAAACGACGGCAGCGCCTGCGGTATCGGCGAGCAACTCTAGCTCGTTGAGCGATTCATCCACGAAAACCTTTGTGGCGGTCCGAGTTGTAACGCCGACCAAAATGCAGCGTTCCTTGCCGATGTTTGCAAGCTCGATCATGTGGCTCCTCGCTTGTTTGATGATTCCCGGGCTACAAACATTTCGAGCAACGCAGTGGCGAGCGCCGCCGCGAGAAAAAATTTCCACAACTCAGTACCAAGTCGTGATTCTAGAACAATCTCCTTCGCGCGCTCGGGCTGGTCGATCGTTCGAATCGCTGATTGACTAATGCCGAGCCGTTTCAAGACGCGGTCCTTTGTTTTCTGTTCTGCACTCTGGGTATCGAGTTCACGAGCATCCACATTGACCACAAAGGCAGCAATGGTATCACGTTGAAACTGAGATGTTACCAGATAAATTCCAGGCTCGGTTGCTTGTGAGAATGTCAACGTCCGCCCAGCCCCCACAGTTCCCACGTGTGCGAGAAGGCTCGTACCGTTAGGTCTTCGAACAACAACCGTTGGGTCGGAGTTCTGCGGCAGCTTGAGCACAACCTCCTCACCAATGGTTGATGAGTGGGCAACCGATTGTGCGGCCGCAAGATACTGCACGGCACGATTAAGGATCGGTGCGAATACTGTCTTCTGCGGCCAATCGGACCAAGAACGATGCGGCGCAACGCTGAATACCAGAACGGGCCCCGCTTCAGATCGAATCTCTTGAAGGAATGGGGAACCAATGGAAAGGGAAATCAGCGGTATGGCGTTCTTCGGCTGCGCGAACCGGATGGTCTTGGAGATCGTTGGCGATTCGAGTGAAGATCGAGACGACGAAGTAGCCCGTTGCCCCATCTGTTCGTCTGAAAAAACTCCTGAGAACAGGGGATGGTGCGTGTCGTAAGATTCAAACACAATGACGGCGTTCGCCGTCGGGCCAACGGTTTCTACTCCGGCCACAGCCGGAATGCGAAGAGCTGCGGCAATAGTTCCGCTAAACTTCAAGCTATCAGCCCTGGAATCAGGAAGAACGAGAATTCCTCGTCCACTTTCTAAAAATGTCTTCAATCGATTTGCAATCGCATCAGAGAGGTGATCAATCCCGCAGAGTAAAAGGACATCGCTCGATGCGATTTGGGAAGCTGTGAGGCGGGAGGGAACCGTTTCCGTTATGTCGAATCCCCCTTCGTGCTCCCGCAAGAGGAGCGCCACCCGAACGAACGAAAGTTCATCGTGCTCGCCCACAATGAGCACACGAATTTGTCGCGGAATGTTGATTGCAAAGTATCGTTTGTTATCGAATTCAATATCGTCGTCTTCGACTGCAACGACTCCACGAACGATGCCGCTTGCTTTCGGAACAACCACTACCCCCCCTCGGGCTCTTCCGTTGATCACTTTTGGCGAAACGGTTTGTGCGCTCCGCACGCCATTGAGAAAGATGCTTGCTACTGGTGCCTGCAATGATTCCCCCGTCTGCCGAACCGAATACTCCACTGTAAAGGGTTTGTTCGATTCGTAAAACGCCCCCGGCAGGCGAACTTCTTCCAAGCCAGCGTTCTGACTTTCATCTGTTTTGAGTTTAGCAACGAAGAAATGCACGTCCGATGGAAAGAGGTTCTCGGCCATCGAAGCGCCTGTCGACTCCCATTGACTCCGCTGGTCGTCCGATACGATATAGACTTCTTTGTTGAAGTTCTTTGACTGCGAGAGTAATTTCGCAGCAACGCGCAGCACCTCTTCAAACGACGCGTGGGCGTATGAAGGCTTCAATTCGCCAATAGCCTTTCGGGCGACGGAAAAGTCTCTATCAGCAAGCATTGCATCCGCACGATGAAACACCACAGTGGAAAGAGGAAGAATGTACACTTCGTCTCCCTCGTTCATCGCGTCGAGCACGTGCAGTGCGGCTGATTGCGCTTGAGCAAAGAGCGTCCGGTGCTCGCTGGTTCTTGTCATGCTCGGAGAGTCGTCCAACAGAATTACTGCGGTTGTCTTTGCACGTTCGGCAAACGCAGAGCTGAGCGTTCCTTTCAACGTCGGGCGGGAGAAAGCCACGACGAGCAACGCCACTAAGAGTGTCCGTAGTGTGAGCAACAACCATTGCCTAATCTTTACTCGGCGAATGCTTGTCTTTTGAAGTTCCTTGAGGAACGAGAGGGTGCTGAACTCAATTGTTTTGAGTCGGCGGAGGTTCAGGAGATGCAGAAGAATCGGTATTCCGGCGGCGGCAAGCCCGAAGAGCACGAATGGATTAAGAAATGTCATAGCATCGTGAACCGCACATCATTCGTGTGGCTTCGACAACAACTTAGCGGGAGAATGACGGAAAAGCAAGAAAGCACCTGTTGCCTCAAAAGTAAATGTCACCATGGGGCTTGATGGTTAAGCCGATTGTTTGCGGTGTTGTTTCCACGGTGTACCAAGCTTTAAGAGAATACCAATTGTTTTGGAAACCATCTTCTGCAGACTAAACGGATTGAAGGTTTGAAAGATACGTTGTAATTGATCTTTGGTGTTTTGAGCAAGATTCTTCGATTCGAAAAGACGTTGGCAAGGAGTTTTCGAGGGGTCGAAGATCTTAATTGTTCTAGATTTGATCCGTTCTTTAGTGAAGAAGTTTGACCGAAGGAAGAAAGAAGTTGAAGAGCAGGTCTCCACTCGGAAGCGTAGAGATCGTTTAACAAGAGAACCATCCGTTGATCTTCAATTCGATCGTAGCCAAGGTATGGTCGGATATGCGTCCAGTTCTTTCCTTCGATGTGGGCGTTATCGTTTTTCTGATATTCGCGTGAACGCGTATAATGCACTGGATGCTTGCGGCCCTGAAAGTGCTTGAGAATGTGTTTCTTGGGCAACGACCCGGGTTTGGTGATGGCAAGACCCTTCTTGGCGTAGCGAGAACGCAAGGGTTACTGGCAATCCAGAGTCGCTGTAGTGTATTTGCGGTCATACTCGCAAACTCGAAGGAATTCATCAAGGATCATCGTTTTGGGTGAAGACTGATAACTGAATCGGATACTGCTCAGCTAGTCGCGTTTGGAGGTCGTGAGCATCATTATATGTCCTTTCTCGACGGTGACATATGTTATGAGGCAACGACTCTTTTCCAAACGGCTTTCGGTATCTTGTATTATCAACCAATTCGCAAACGAACTTTTTTCGAAAATCACATGATCATGTGATTGACAAGAGACCCTTCCCGAATTATATTGCAACAACACAGTTCAGAATCGAAAGACTTTCATGAGACTTCTGAATAATTGCTTTCAACAAGTGGGTCAGACATTCCTGTCTGACAATTAAAGGAAAAAACGACAGGCAAGAATGCCTGTCCCACCCACAAGTTTTATTTTTCAGAGGTCTCTTTCATGATAGTTCCGAAAATCCGAAGCGGCTGATTCACAAGGAATATGCTATTGGAAGCGATGGCACCTAACAATAGTGCCGTCTACAACTTTACTCATTGGTCGCATCTATTTGGGCAAAAGATGTTACGATATATCAATCCCAAACACTTTGCCGTTTTGATTCTTTTCTGCCAACCAATAGGTGCCCAAGAATATGATCCAAAGATTGAACCAATTCAGACACTATCGCTCCTTGGAGGCAAGGATGAGTTTAGCAGCATTTCTGCTCTTCAAGCTGGAAATTCGCAAGAGATATATATCTTGGACGCGAAGAGAAGCACAATATTCGCATTCAGCAGAAGCGGCCGCCCATTCGGATCCATAGGAAACGAGAATCTTGAGCAGCATTGGATCGGTTCCCCCATATCATTTTTTGTCAAGAATCGCGATACGGTCCTTATCTTAGCTGATTTTGGAAAAACACTGATTACTACTTCCTTTTCCAGACAAACATCGCCAATCCTATGGAACTTGGCAACTCCAGCTTCGCAATTCACAGTTGGCCCACAAAACAAGGTGACGCTTCTCGAAATAACTGCTCAGCTAAACAAATTCAATCTCACGCAATATGATCAAAGCAGGAGTGAAGCCCGCTTTCAACTCAAGGACGTGTCAAAACCTTATCTTTGTATGGGGGCAGGAGATACTCTGATTTCTGTTGAAAAGTTCAAATATGTAATAACCAAGATTTCCCCTGATGGGAGGATTATTCTGCAAAGAAAAATCAAGTTGGATTTTGATGCAGTTGAGCCCACAATGCAGAGTTCCACAAGTACTGGAACAACCGTGATTCAGAGAATCCTCTCCGGGCGGCCGGCAACTTTGGGTGTCTGTTTTCGCATGGGAACAATATATGTTCTCGTTGCAAATAACTTAACAAACAATTTTTGTGGAAATCGGCTCGATGTTTTTGATTCACAATTGGAGATGGTAAAATCATTGCGTCTCCCACTCAATGCCAGATGCTTCGCGATCAATGATTATGGTGAGCTCTTACTCGGAATTGACTCATGCCTCGGTGAACCTGACAATACCTATCCCCGGGTTGAAGTATTCAATATTAACCAACTGAATCATCAAAGGAGGATCGAATGAAAAGTCGTTCTGTATTTCACCCCATCGTGGTCCTTGCAACCAGCGTCATTCTGCTAGTCGTTCTTTCAACGAGCGTGATGGGGAAAGATTGGTACTCGTGCATTCAATCTGGTTGCAGTAATGTCATTCCTTGCCCATATTCAGCGAGCGAATATTGTTACTTGAGTGGTTGTCAGTTGTATTGGCTAAATGCGCAACAACAATGGGTGAACTATTGCTATATGAATTGCTCGACGTGTCCTTCATACGCGTTCCAAGAAACCAACGTAGATAACAAATTGGGATGTTTTGTGGCAAGCAGATGGAGACTATGATTTCAAAGTTTTTCTCTGTCAGATCACTCTGGATCTTGGTCCTTACTCAGACGTTAGTTCTTGCATGGATGTTGACTAAGAGTCAAGAGAAGGGCTCACAAGATCGGAAATTCTTAAATGCGAAGGTAGTTGAAGGATCGCGGCTTAGCCTAGATAGCTCTATATCAGCCGGGCTAATCTCGCAGATTGAAAAACAGTCCTTTGTTGGCCGGAAAGCAGCGTTGTTGTTGTTTGCTTCGACAGATTGTCCTGCCTGTGCGATGGAAATCGCCTTCTGGAATGAGACGGCTTCAAAGTTTGGGAAGCAAATAGTTTTCCAGTCTTTTTTCCTTAGTGATTCGCAATCTGTTCGTCACTTCGTGCGGGATAACCGCGTCGCGTTTCCTGCAATCCCTGATCGAAACGGCGATCTGGTGTTCAAGAGGAATCAAATTACTTTTGTTCCAACTGCCATCCTTGTTGATAGAGACCTCAGAGTTCAAAAGAAGTGGACCGGAATACTGGCGGACATTGAGAAGAATGAGATTGGGGATTTTCTTGTAAATCGGTGACGGTAGATTCTTCCATAACTCGAAGCCTGCAAACCCGTTGCGACAGCATATGCCTATTCCAATTGTTGCGCAAATCAGGTTGCGTCAAGGCTGTGAAGAACTCCAGCAATTACACGTATCAACTTCGTTGATGGAATTTGGCAGTGCTGAAAAATTCCGCTGCAATGCCACGTGGCCCGAAGAGCGACCATTCAGCTCGGCATGAGGAAGGAAATATGCCTCGTCTCCTTCACTCATCGCCTCGAGCACGTGGAGGGCCGCGGCCTGAGCTTGGGCAAACAGTTGCCTGTGGTCACTCACGTTTGTCATGCTGGGGGAATCATCAAGAAGTATCGCCGCGGATGTTTTCGCGCGTTCTGCCACGCCACCGGCAAGCGTTCCTTTGAGGGTTGGGCGGGAGAATGCCATCACCAACAACGCAACCAGGAGCGTACGAAGGGCGAGCAGCAACCACTGCCTGATTTTGACACGACGAATACTGGTCTTTTGAAGTTCTTTGAGGAACGAGAGTGTGCTGAACTCAATTGTCTTGAGTCGTCGGAGATTCAGCAGGTGCAGCAGAATGGGAATTCCTGCTGCGGCAAGCCCAAAGAGCACGAATGGATTAAGAAATGTCATAGCGTCGTGAACCCCACATCATTCGTGTGGCTTCAATGACAACTTAGGGGGAGAATGACGGAAAAGCAAGAAAGCGTCAGCGGCAGATGAGCTTGTAGCCTTTGCCGTGAACGTTCTTGATCTCAACCGATTTGTCCGCGGCGAGGAGCTTGCGGAGTTTGGAGATGAACACGTCGAGGCTGCGGCTGTTGAAGTACGTATCCTCGCTCCAAACTGTTTGGAGAATTTCAGACCTATCTACGGTTGCGTTTGGTCGAGACGAAAGCAGCAAGAGCAATTCTGATTCCCGAGAGGTTAACTTCACTTGTTTCTTCCCTCGCACAAGAAGCTGGCGGGGGGAATCGAACGTGAACGACCCAAGTGAGCGCGATGAGCGTGGGATGTTCTCGGGTTCCCTTTCCGTCCGTTTCAGCACGGCGTTGACGCGAAGCAGAAGCTCCTCGGAGCTAAACGGTTTTGTAACGTAGTCATCGGCTCCGATGCGAAACCCTTCAATGCGGTCCTCTTTGAGCGATTTTGCGGTGAGGAAAATGATCGGCGTCTTCGTATCGCTCTTGCGCACCTCGCGGGCAAACGTGAAGCCATCTTTTCGGGGCATCATGATATCGACAAGCATCAGCGCAAACCGTGCTTGCTTCAAGGCCGTAAGACCCTCTTCGCCGTTCGTTCGCAGCTGAACGCCAAAACCGTGCGCTTCGAGATGTTCCTGCAGAACGAATCCGAGGTTCGGGTCGTCTTCGAGAAGCAATATCTGTTTTTTTGCAGCCACGAAGTCTACACCAGTGGGAAGTTCATCGAAACCGTCGTGCCTTGGCCAGGCGTGCTTACGAGCGAGACGTTTCCGCCGTGCGCTTGCACGACCAATTTCACATAGCTGAGCCCAAGTCCGAATCCCTTCACGTCGTGAAGATTGCCGGTCGACACGCGGTAGTATTTGTCGAACACTTTATCAGCGTGTTCGGTCGCGATCCCGATTCCGCGGTCGCTCACTTCGATGCACAGACCGCCGTTGTCATTGTTCGTGCGCACGGTGATGATCGGAGCGGAGGGTGAGTATTTAACCGCATTCTCGAGCACGTTGTGTATAACATTCTCAAAGTGGACCGGATCGGCAAGCATCCAATTCTGCGCAGCGTTTAATTCTATAGTCATGCTCCCGCCGCGAGCGGCGATCTGAAGCGCAAAGTTTTCTACCGCTCGCTCAATCACTTCGTGTGCGTCAAGCTGCGAGCGGTTGAATTCTCCTTTCCCCTCCTCGAGCGTTGCCATCTGCAAGATCTTGTCCACCTGATGTTTCATCCGTTTGTTCTCGTCGGCGATGACCGAATTGTACTTGCTCGTCTTCGAGATCGAACGAGCGGATCCCTGTTGCGCAATTGCTTCGCTGGCGAGTGCGATGGTGGAGATCGGGGTCTTGAACTCGTGCGTCATGTTGTTGATAAAATCGGTGAGACGTCCCGCAAATTCTTTTTGCCGGATGATGACCCGGATGGTGAACCAGAAGCAGAACACGATTGCCGCAACCAACACGAGACTTGCACCGAGCGGGGGAAGTAATTCCTTCATCAGATATCGATTGTAGGTTGGGAACCGAATCCATAGCCTGTTGGGGTCAGGGACCAGTCCGTGTGGAAAAAGCGAAGCTGAGAATCCTCCTTCAAAATCTTCCTGGTGCACCGGTTCTGGACGCGCGAATTCGACCGACCCTCCTTTGGAATTGATGACCATGAATTCAAAAGGTAGGCTGACTCCATTCTTCTCCATCGCGTGTGCAATGAGCGAGTCGAGCACCTTTGGGGCTATGCGGGCGTGCAGGGCGAGGGAGTCGGGCGGCGGAAGAAAACTCCGGAAGACCCGCTGAGCAATTTTGTTGCGGCTTTCTTCTTTTTCTTCAACAGTAACCGAAAGAGAGACTGTGCCCGGCTCCCATCGCAGCGTTTGCATCGCGCTGTCGGTTCTGATTTGAACGAACGTAATCCCGCTGCCGAACTTGTCCTTCGGCAGTGCAATGTCGTGTTCTCCAATAGATTTCGGTTCATTCACGAGTGTGGTATCCAGCCTGCCAAGAACGTTGAAGGCTCGAATGAAGACGTGCTGCGGCCGTTCGAGTGAATAGCGGACACGATTGTTCTCCATCCACGTGCTGACGCCCGACCGGCTCTTCGTAAACGAACTGGCCAAAGCTGAGAATTTTTTGCTGCCCGGAAGAATGTGCTGAGGAAGATTCGTCGAGTTAGTGTTGATCAAAAACACTCGATTCCGTGCCTCAATCTCCTCCAAGCGGTCAGTGGCATCATTCAATGCGGCAAACACATTTCGCCGAAATGTTTGCTCCTTCAATTCGATGGTGTTTGACAACAGATTGAACTGCAAGTAGACTAACCCCGCGAGGGCGGCAACCATAAGTCCCACGACCGCACGAACTGTGTTCTTCGAGAGTTTCATCCTCCTCAATATACAAGAGCTTCGTGAGCGGTTCTACTTGTTTTACATTTCTTAACACTTGATAACAGTGTTTAACTTTTTTGCGTGAATCCTTTTCGCCAAGTTATTCGTCAGATAGCTCGATAGTTCACACTCGTATTCACACACACATCGATGGAGGTAGTATGAAATTCTTCGCTAACGCGCTCATCATCGCGACGTTTGCCGTCCCAAGCAGTTCACTATTTGCCCAAAAGGTTCAAACCTTCGGTGGAAGGCAAATGGTGCAACTCGATGCGGACAAGGCGGTTATTCTTGCTGAGATCGGCGCAATCGTCACTGAACAGAATGGCAAAGTAAAAGTATTGATGATTCCTCCTGCCGATCGGAGGCCTCCTGGAATGGTTGCTGTTGATCTACAAGTCAGCGACGAGATTGGAATGGCAGGTGGCAAGACGATAAAAGGGATCAAAGACCTGCGGGATGTGTATGAACACGCTGAGGTAGGAAAGGAATTCAAGCTGGGAGTCCGCCGCGATGGCCAATCCCACCTGTGTTCATTCGAAAAGAAGGATAAGAAGGATATGCCTCAAGGCGGAAACATGGTCATCCGCGGGGGGCCTGGCAAAGGCGACGAAAACTCTGAACCTTATCCCGCCCTCGGCATTCGTATCCAGAACGAAAAATCCGGCGTCGTGATCTCCGAAGTTTTTCCGAACGCCCCAGAAAATTTTGAGAAGGGCGATGTCGTGAAGTCGGTGAATGGTTCCAAGATTGGGAATATTCTGGATGTTGAAAAAGCTTACTTGGCTACGAAGATTGGCGACAACCTGGACATAGAATTGGTTCGCGGCGGGAAACAACTGTCGATTAAAACAAAGCGGCCGCAACCAATAGGAGCAACCATACGCAACTGAGGTCCTCTCGCGAAAACGACTATCTCAATGACACGAATTACTCTCATACTTGTAGTAGGGTTCCTTCTTTGCGTGCCGAGCACGAGTGGACTTCGTGCGCAGTACAACAGTTTTAATCAACGCGACGATAAGTATCGGTTGCTCGGTCTGAAACGCTCCAAAGAATATTTTGAAGTCACGAAGAAGGAGTTCGAGCGACAGAAATCGATGTTCGAGAAAGGTCTCATTTCGCAGGTGGAGCTTGACAAATCCAAGAACTCGCTAGCGGACGCAGAGGTAAACTACCAACAATCGCTTCTAGCAGTCTTATTTGAGCAGCAATATGTTACGGTTGATCGGGCGTTGAAATATCAGGCGGCAAACGGTGCGAAGCGCGTAAAGCTGACTGTGGCGAACGCCTCCGGAGGGGGAGAAGAATTTCAAAAACTGCTCGGGATTGAAGACAAACTTTTTCGATCACTTCAGCCGGATGTAGTGCAAAACGTCTACGTTGCACTCTACAACGCCGAAGGGGCGATTATTTCGCAGCCGTATGAATCCAAGATAACAACGCTGAAAGCTGGTTCCCCACAAGTTCTGGACTTCGCACTGTTGCAGGATGTTGATGCCGTAACAGTGAACATTATTTATGGCAACGGTTCGTCACGCACGTTGAAAATTTTTCTGCAGAAGGATAATTCGGCTAACCGTGTTGCCGTGCAGTCGCAGCAATTTTCGCAAGAAGCCGAATTGGGCAAGTCTGCCTCGTTCGACCTCACGCTCGAACTTTTTAGCGGAGTGAACAACACGTTCGGGCTTGAAGTGGTAAACCTGCCACAACAACTCAACCGCTACTTCTTGGATGTCACGACGCAGGCACGGCTCTCGCAGATTAAGTTCACGGAGACATCGAACTCCAAAAAAGCGTCGCTCACAGTTTCACTGCCCGACCGTCCGACGGACCAAGTGGTTATGGATAAGGCCATTTCCTTCTTCGTCCTTGTCTATCCGACCGACCGTGCTGCAGAGTTCAAGAATCCGCTGGCAAAAACGTGGACCGAAGATGAACTCAAACAACTCGGCGTTGGTTACGTACGTTTAGAAATATTGCCGCGGGGAAAAGGACGGCTGCTCGTTCGCGCTCCACAATTGTACCATACGATCAAGCCCGACGGAACGGTGGAGATGATCGTTGACGTAGTGAATGAAGGAACACGTCGACTGGATAACATCAAAATCGATATGGATGTACCGCTCAATTGGACAAAGAAAATCGAGCCGCAAGTTGTTGCCTCGCTCGATATCAATGAAGAAAAAAGAATCACTCTTTCAGCGACGCCGACATCGGGAATTTCTGTCGGTCGGTACGAGCTCAGGCTGCGCACCAGTGGACTTTCGGATAATCAGCCTGTGAACGCGGAGGATAAAACCGTCACGGTTGAAGTTCAGGCAGAGGCAAGCGTTCTTGGAACCGTGTTGCTAGTGGCGGCAATCGTAGGCCTTGTCGGTGGTCTAGTGGTATTTGGCATGAAGCTTTCCAAACGATAATCGAACAGAAGAGGGTTTGAAATCTTCAATTTGAGACCTCTGATATATTATGTATTCAACGTAGGTCAGACATTCTTGTCTGACATTTGAGAAAAAATTCGACAGGCAGGAATGCCTGTCCCACGAACAAATCTAATTTTTCAGAAGTCTCAATTTGTAATTCCGCAATCAGAATTCTCAAGGAGGATCCATGGAACAACAAGTCATGTTTGAGGCTGCCAATCTTTCCAAGCGCTATGAAGACGGCGTGCTGGCACTGGACGACGTTTCGTTCACGGTACGTCGAGGTGAAATTTATGCAATGCTGGGCGCGAACGGGGCGGGGAAGACGACCGCAATCAACATCTTTCTCAATTTTATCGAGCCTTCCGGCGGAGAAGCCCGTGTGGACGGGATCGCAACGCATCGAAATCCGCTCGAAGCAAAACAGCGAATCGCGTATGTGTCTGAGAATGTAATGCTCTACCAAAATTTTACCGCACTCCAAAACCTCGACTTCTTCGCGAAGCTGGGGGGGAAAACGCAGTATACGAAGAGCGACTATCGCGATGTTCTGATGCGAGTTGGATTGCAGGAAGAGGCTCATACCAAACGCTTGAAAGGATTTTCCAAGGGGATGCGCCAAAAGAGCGGCATCGCGATCGCAATTCTCAAAGATGCGCCTGCGATATTGTTGGATGAACCAACTTCGGGCCTCGACCCCCAAGCGGCATACGAGTTTCAACGGTTACTCGAATCCTTGCGCAATGAAGGGAAGGCAATCCTCATGTCTACGCACGATATTTTCCGCGCGAAAGAAGCGGCAGATACCATCGGCATCATGAACCGAGGAAAACTTGTGATGCAGAAATCTGCAAAAGAACTAGCCGGCGAAGACCTGGAGAAACTGTATATGCAGTACATGGCGGGACACGTGAATTAGTCAAAGAACAATGCGCGAAGATCAATGAATAGAAAAAATGAATTCAATAGATAGGAGAAGGCATGTTCAAACTCATCGTTGAAAAAGAGTTGAAAGACATCATCAGCTCGACGAAATTTGCAGTGACGTTCGGTGTCTGCTCAATCCTCATCGTCCTTTCGTTCTACGTGGGTGCAAGAAATTACCAAATCGGCCGCGAGCAATACGATGCTGCGAAACGAGAAAACGCACGGAAAATGGAAGGGCTTACCGAGTGGACCGACGTGCGTGAGCACCGCATCTTCCTGCCTCCGCAGCCGACCGCCTCACTCGTGATGGGTATCTCGAACGACATCGGGCGTAATGCTGAGGTGCGTGGCCGTGGAGAGCTGAATCCGGAAGATAGTCGATACGGTGAAGACCCGATCTATGCCGTCTTCAGGTTTCTCGACCTTGATTTTATTTTCCAAATCATTCTTTCCCTGTTTGCAATTCTCTTTGCGTACGATGCCATCAACGGAGAAAAGGAGCGGGGGACGCTAAGGCTCACGTTCGCGAATGCAATTCCGCGAAGCACCTACATTTTGGGTAAAATGTCCGGTTCATTTCTCGCTCTCGCTGTTCCGTTGCTGATTCCCATGCTTCTAGGGAGTCTCATTCTCGTAATGCTTCAAATACCCATGCAGGGCGACGATTGGATAAGGCTCTTCCTCGTCATCGTGGCAGGGTTTCTCTACTTCGGATCCTTCCTCGCGCTCTCGTTGTTCGTTTCTGCGAGGACAGAGCGGTCTTCAAATTCTTTCCTCATCCTCTTGGTGGCGTGGATTCTTTCGGTAATGGTAGTGCCTCGAACCGCTGTCTTGCTTGCCGGTAGAGCGGTGGATGTGCCGAGTGTCGATGAAATTGCTTCAAAGAAATCTCGTCTTTCTGCATCGTTGTGGCAGGAGGACAGGAAAAAAATGGCAGACTTCAAAGCACCTGAAGGGACACAGATGAAGGATCTGATGCAAGAATTTCAAAAATTCATGTCCAAAATGGGCGATGAGCGAGAGGCGAAGATGCAAGAGTTTTCGTCACGGCTGAATGAGGAACGCGCCAACAAACAACGTGTGCAGGAACGAGTTGCCTTCGGACTCGCGCGTGTCTCGCCATCGGCAACGTTTTCCCTTGCAAGCGCGACGATTGCAGGGACGGGAACGCAATTGAAGCAGGAGTACAAATCTTCGGGCGAGCAATACCAGAAAGCATTCGCCGAGTTTATGAAGGGCAAAACGGGTATGAATATGGGCGGCGCGATGGTCTTCCGCATGATTACGGACGACAATCAGGCGAAGAAGAAGCCCATCAACATTTCGGAAATTCCCGAGTACCAATTTCAACGACAACCTGTGAGCGCCTCCTTCGGGCTGATCGCTGTCGATCTCGGAGTGCTGGCACTCTTCAACATCTTATTCTTTGTCGGCGCATTTGTTTCGTTCTTGCGCTACGACCTTCGCTAACCGAAAGGAATGAAAATGTTCGCAACGCTTGTGCTCAAGGAATTGAAAAACATTTTGCTCAGCCCGAAATTCACGGCGATATTTGCAGTCAGTGCGCTGCTGATGCTGCTGAGCGTCTTCGTCGGCATTCGCGAATACCAATCGGCAGTTCGACAATATGCGGCGGCGAATGAGTTGGTCCAGCAGGAAATGCGCGAAGCGCGACAATGGATGAGTGTGAACAATCGCATCTACCGCGAGCCCGACCCATTGCAGATATTTGTTTCAGGGGTACAGAACGACATCGGTCGATACTCCAGCATTAGCACGTGGCAGCCGGTGAAGCTTATCCACAGCGCATACAGCGACGACCCGATCTTTGCCGTTTTTCGGTTCATCGACTTTGCGTTCATCGTTCAGGTTGTGCTCACATTGTTTGCAATCCTGTTTACCTACGATGCAATCAATGGAGAGCGAGAGCAGGGTACATTGCAGTTGGTCTTTTCCAACGCTGTACCGCGGGCTCAGTATGTTGCAGCCAAGTTCATTGGGCTCTGGTCGGGCTTGATAATCCCGCTCACGCTACCAGTGTTGCTTTCCTTGCTCCTGATATTCGTCTACAGAATTCCTATGTCGCCCGAGCATTGGTCTCGTGTAGGCACGTTGCTCGGTTCGTCCGTTTTGTTGTTCACATTCTTTATTGCATTCGGAATCATGGTCTCGGCGCTTACGAAGCGTTCGAACGTTTCGTTTTTGATCGCGCTTGTTTCGTGGGTAGGCCTGGTGCTCATCGTGCCGCGCGCAGGCGTGATGCTTGCCGGACAGATGGTAAAGGTACCGACCGTGGCGGAAGTGGAAAGCCAACAAGATGGCTACACAAAGAATCGCTGGGATGAACTTTCGAAAACTATGCAAGTGCGATGGCGCGGACGGGAGCAGCTACTGCAGGGGCTAGACGAGGCGGGGCGGAAGGCGAAAAGGGAAGAGTTGGAGTGGACGTGGGCAGAAGAGGATGCGATAGACCGGAAACAAGTTCAGGTCGACATCAACGAGAACTCTCGCAAACTCAACGAGGAACTTCGCAACAGGAAGCGGGTCCAGGAAAAACTCGCGTTTTCCATCTCGAGAGTTTCGCCCGTCTCAGCATACCAGTTAGCAGTCATGAACTTGGCTGAGACCGACATCAACGTCAAAGGTCGGTATGAAGATGCTCTCAATGTGTATCGGACTTCATTCAACAAGTTCAAAGATAAGAAGGCAAAGGAGTCAGGAAACTCCGGCGGACTTCGTATATCATTCGATTCGAACACGGGGATAAAGATCGACGCTGGAAGAGAAATGGCGTTGGATCTTACCGACGTGCCAAAATTTGAAGCTGCACGCGCATCGTTTGGCGAGGTGGTTGCCTCTGTAATTCCGGACGCTGGGATTCTCGGGCTGTTCTGTCTGGCAGCGTTCGCGGCTGCGTTCATTGCTTTTCTGCGATACGACGTCCGTTAGATCGTTCTTCGGCTTCGTTGCAACTCGGGGCACATTTCGGTAGTTTTCTGTCGAAATGTGCCTCGGATCTTCACACCGATTTCTTCTTATTACCATTCTCCTCTTCGCATCAGGCTCGATCGCCCTTGGTTCTGCCGATATTCCTGACAGTGTACAGTCGACGCCTGCCCGTCCAAAAGTCGCTCTCGTTTTGAGCGGTGGTGGTGCGCGTGGGCTCGCAACCATTGGTGTCCTCAAAGTACTTGAAGAGAACAACATACCGATTGACCTCATCGTTGGCACGTCGATGGGAAGCGTCATCGGTGGGTTTTACGCAGCGGGTTATTCACCAGAGCAACTTCGCCGCATCGCCGACTCAACGAATTGGGCCGAGGTGATCAATTATGAAGATGAATCTGCCCGTCGAGAAATGTTTCTCGACCAAAAGCTGACAACAGACCGAAGCGTGATCGTCCTCCGCTTCAACGGCCTCGAACCGATTATCCCTTCTGCTTACTCGGCTGGGCAAAAGCTCACGAGTTATCTGAACTACTATGCGTTGCAGGCGTTGTATCATCCGAACCCCGGCTTCGGAGATTTTCGAATACCCTTTCGGGCGGTCACGACGGATATCATCTCGGGAAAGCAATTCGTCTTTAAGAGCGGGGATTTGGCACAGGCGCTTCGTGCAAGTGTCGCCGTGCCGCTCTTATTCAGCAGCGTTCATCAAGATTCGATGCAACTGCTCGACGGCGGAATTCTTTCCAACCTCCCTGTTGATGTTGCACGACGGGAGGGGGCCAGCATCATCATCACCGTGGACGTAACCAGTCCCTTGCGGACGGCGAAGATGTTGAACGCGCCGTGGGAATTTGCTGAGCAGCTGATGGGAGTGATGATGCAAGAAGCGAACAAACTTTCGCGCCAAAAGTCAGACGTTGTCATCCGTCCCTCGATGGAAGAGCGCACTTCTTCCGACTTTTCAAACCCTGAGTCGATTATTACAACCGGGGAAGCGGCCGCGCGGAGTGTCCTTCCATCTATCAGGGTATTGCTTGCAAAATTTCAAATTAGCTCTTACGATTCAACTGTTCCAGCTGCACTTCTTGCCGGCGTACAAGTGAATGGACTGAACTACCTCGACTCCGGTTTTGCGCAGCGAGAGCTCAATATGTTTATCGGAACACGGGCGGACGAAGTTGGCGTCAGGCGCGTAGCAGAGCGATTGCTGATGCTTTATCGCGAGCGAGGTTATTCGTTGGCCCGTATCCTTCGGTCACGGCTGGATACCTTGTCACGCCTCCTTCACATCGATGTGGATGAGGGAATTATCTACAAACTTGAAATCGTCGGCACCACGAAGACAAAGGACTATATCATTTGGCGAGAAATAGCGATGGATGGAGGAGATATATTTAAGATTGATATCGCCCAACAAGGTCTCCGGAACATTTACAGTACCGGGTTGTTCGAGAGCGCCATGCTTTCTGTCCGAAGCGAAGGTGGAGCGAATATCCGAAACATCGTGACGATCTCGGTCAAGGAACGGAGTACAGAACTTGTCCGCATCGGGCTGCGCCTCGATAGCGAACGGAATTTTCAGCCATCCGTCGATATTCGCGACGAAAATTTTCTCGGCATCGGCTCTCAGATCGGGCTTCGAGCGTTCGGCGGGCAACGAAATCAAAGCTTCGTCGCTGATTTCAAGGTCATCCGAATCTTCGACTCGTTTCTGACCTTTGACCTGCGCGGATATTCGCTTTCGCGCGATGTCAACGTGTATCAGGATGGGCCAAGCAATGATGCCTCACGCTTCACGCGTGAACGAGTGGGCGAGTATCGCGAAGTTCGAGAAGGAGCCTCGCTTGCTGTTGGCACTCAGCTTGAGCGTCTGGGCAGTGCGACCATAGAAGGGAGACTGGAAAACCATTCACTCTTCAATCTCTTTGCGACGCCAGTTGCCAATCAGAATTATTCAATCTCCTCCGTGCGATTCGCAACCAACCTCGACACGCAAGACAGATTTCCATTCCCGACGGATGGCATTAATTTCCGTCTCCTCTACGAATCTGCGTTGTACAAGCTCGGAGATGCCATCGGGTTCACGAAACTGTTCTTCAGCTACGATCAGTATAAGTCGCTCGCAAAGGGCCACACGCTGCACTCTAAGATTCTCTTAGGATCAGGTGATAAGACACTTCCCCTCAGCGAGCAATTCTCCATTGGGGGGCAAGGAAACTTTTTTGGCTACCCCGAAGACAATCAACGTGGTGCACAGATCATCGTGGGGAGTCTGGAATACCAGTACCGATTGCCGATTGCGTTCTTCTTTGATGCATACGCGAAGATTCGATACGACCTCGGCTCGATATGGGCACAGCCTGAACAAGTCCGGTTCGAGGACCTCAAGCACGGCATCGGTCTAACATTTGGATTGGATACGCCCATCGGTCCCGCCGAGTTCTCAGTAGGCAAAGCGTTTTATGTTCGGAAGGACATTCTTGAACGTCCGTTGAGTCTTGGTCCCACGACTTTGTACTTTAGTCTCGGATACCCGATTCAATAGATGTGATTTTCTTCCCGGCAATTCTCACCTATATTGCATCCAACACGAAGAGGAACAGTAAAGATGACGACCAAACCAGCTCCCGCCGTTGCAGAATTCGCCGCAGATTCGCTCGAGAAAATCGCCTACGGCCTCGTCAAAGATATCGCTACGTTTGAGTCAAACGACCGGAATCGATTAGGCTACCAAGTGTGGGGATGGCTTAAGGAACGGAGAGGAACGATTGAGCAAGCAGTGATGAGCTCCGGTTCGCGAACGGAGTTGCCATTGGTTGAAGTTGCGGCCCTGATCAAGAAACGACTCAACGATCAGGGAATGAGCTAAGGCGCGAGGGTAGACGAATTGAATGTAGCATTTCAGATCACGGGGATGGCGTCTATTTTCATTGGCCCAAGCAGTGAGCGAATCTGCCCCCCCATCCGACAGAAAGTAATCATCTAAATACATGGATCTCGGACTCAAGGATAAAGTTGCAGTAGTCGCCGCCGCGAGCCAGGGTCTTGGAAAAGCCTGTGCCCTTGCTTTCGCACGAGAGGGAGCAAAGGTCGTCCTGTTTTCCCGACGCAAGAACGAAATTGATGCGGCGGCATTGGAAATTGCCAATCAGACTGGCGCCGAAGTGGTCGGGATTGTGGCAGATGTTCTCAATTCTGCAGATATCAAGCGTGTGGTTGCGGAGGCGAAGGCCAGGTTCGGTGCGATTCATATTCTTGTGAACAATGCCGGGGGACCGCCGACTGGAAATCTTCTCACTCTTTCCGACGACGACTGGCGCAGGGGACACGAGCTGACCCTCATGAGTACAGTGCGCTTGACTCGCGAAGCATTGCCATTCATGATTGAACAGCAGTGGGGAAGGATCATCACCATCTCGTCGTTCGTGGCCAAAGAGCCGATAAACGAGTTGATTCTTTCGGCAGTTATTCGACCCGGCTTGCACGCGTTGGCAAAGATTTTGGCGAATCAACACGCACGGAACAATATTACCGTTAACGCTGTTTGTCCGGGTTACGTTCTCACGAAGCGGCAGGAGGAACTTGGAGCGGCTCGCTCAAAGGAGCAGAAGGTGTCGATGGAGGAATATCTTTCCGAGCAATCAAAGAATATTCCTGCAGGGAGGTTCGGCACGCCGGAGGAGATCGGGAACGTCGTAGCGTTCCTTGCTTCCGAACGCGCCAGCTACATCAACGGCGCAAATATTCTCGTCGACGGTGGGCTGACGAAAGCATTTTTCTAGAAAGCGGACTGCAATTCTTTCCGTCCTCCATTCACACCTGTTTCACGTAGTCTGAAAAGCGATACCCATCTCGTCGCACTTCGTGTGAAAGCGTAAATGTTGTTCCAACAAGATGTTCGTAGGGCGGAAAGAACGTGTCGCCCTCAACATCTCGCTCCACGTGCGTCAGGTTCCACTCATCCACCTCCGTTAGCATTGCACGAAAAATCTCTCCACCGCCGATCACGTACACCTTATCCTGATCGTGAAGACGTTCAAGCGCTTCCGGAATGGACCGATAAGTTTCGACACCGGGGAGCGTATGCGAAGTGAGCACAACATTGCGCCGTTGCGTTAAAGGGTCCTCCAATGTTTCGTAGCTCCGTCGACCCATCAACACCGTATGTCCTTGTGTGAATCGTTTGAATCGGGCCATGTCTTCCGGAATATCCCACGGGACTCTTCCATCCCTGCCGATAACGCGGTTACGACTGAGTGCAGCGATGATGATGAGTTTCACGACAATTCAAAAGGAAAAAGTGAAAAGTAAAAAGGGGAAGTAGATCAATCGAAAATCATGGAGTCGTGCGGGATTCTTAGATGAAACTCTTATCACAGCCATCCAAACAGAACCAATGTCTTATTGACGCGCAAAGCAAAAAGCCCCGCGGCTGCGATGAGAGCAATATTCCCCGTCAAACTCAACGGAGAATACACTTGCATCCCAAGGATGATGGTTGTCAAGACGAGGAACAAACAGACCGTTGCCAATCTTTTGCGGCGAATGCGAAGCGGCTTTACTGATGCAAGAAAATTGTCCGGCACTTTTGTGTCGGAGGCAATGTCCTTGAAGAACGAGTCAATTCTGGGCTGAAGCGAGAAGTGAACATACGAGAGCAGTCCCATGAGTGTGAAAAGCAAAGTCGTTTTTACAAGCAGAAAATAGTTTGTCCAGAGAGATTGAATCCCCCAGCTTCCGGAAAGAAGCAGGAGGATTCCCGATGCGAAAACGGAGATTTGAAAAACATAACAACGGACTGCTCCGTGTCGAATAATGTTTTCCATATAGGTATCCGTTCCGAAGTTGAACGCCGCACCCATCAACGCTCGCTCATTCACCACGATAAGATTGAAGAGGGGAATGGACATAAAGACAAAACTGATGACGTGCCACAATTTTAGTACTTGGTAGAGGTCTTCCACAGAACGTATCCTTTAGAACGTCAAAACTTTGTCGGCTTCACTGATGATTTCATACAGCTCAGCCATT
>Ga0315281_10003184_pt1 | contig 24136 bp, 20 predicted proteins | sample YL17G07_0_MG_FD_204540 | JGI IMG/M metagenome (GOLD analysis project Ga0315281, IMG submission 204540) | Sediment microbial communities from Yellowstone Lake, YNP, Wyoming, USA - YL17G07_0 | ecosystem: Environmental > Aquatic > Freshwater > Lake > Sediment | place: USA: Wyoming | collected... | reverse complement strand
AATGGGTATTGTATACCTTTTACTGCATAAAGGCGGCCTGTGCCATGTTCATTTGGCACAGTCTGTCCAGCTTGGGAACGAGCCTGTACTGGAAGCTCCAGCTTCCGTTGGCTGGTTCAGGATTGCAGCCCAAACCAGCCGGAGTGACTGGACGCAGAGCGTCCTATCCTCTCATTCCCACGCAGAGCGTGGGAATGAGTTGAACTTGAAACCCGAAACCAAAAACTTAAAACTATAGAAGGAATTAAAAAACAATGAAAGGCAAATGCTGGAAATTTGGAAACAATATCGATACCGACGCAATTATCCCCGCGCGGTACCTGAATACAACCGACATAAAAGAACTGGCGTTGCACTGTATGGAAGACGCCGATCCGAATTTTATGAAAAAGGCCAAAAAGGGCGATATCATTGTGGGCGGGGATAATTTCGGGTGCGGTTCCTCCCGCGAACACGCGCCCATCTCCATAAAGGCGGCGGGCATCTCCTGCGTTATTGCAAAATCCTTCGCGCGCATCTTCTTCAGAAATGCCATCAATATCGGCCTGCCGATCTTCGAATGTCCTGACGCGGTTGGGCAGATACGCGAGGGAGACGAGGCGGAAGTAAACCTTTCTGCCGGAGAAATCCTGGACCACGCCTCAAAAAAACGATTCAAATTCGAACCATTCCCACCGGAGATGCAGGAGATTATTCAGGCTGGCGGGCTTATGAATTTTGTAAAAAAGAAGATTTAAAAGATACCAAAGTTGACATTAAAGACGATTTTCAAACAGACCGAAATACGTCTTAGTGAAAATTGTATGCTACCGAAATCCGTTTAATTAAATGGGTCATTGGCTTGATGCTGGCGCAAATAGGCATTACCATTGCCATCCTGAAATTGTTGTAAGTAACTTTTGGTACCAGCCATGCAAACCCTAGAAATTAAAAAAAATATCCACTGGGTCGGCGTTTTGAATCCGACACTCAGGGCGTTTGACGTCGTATTCAAGACACGCTACGGCACCACGTATAATTCGTACCTGATTCTCGCGGACAAACCAACCCTTATCGATGGCGTTCATGCAAAATTTACCCAGGAATATCTTGCTAAACTGAGTTCACTGATCAACCTCAAGGATATCCAGTACATCGTAGTTAACCATACGGAAATGGACCATACGGGAACGTTGGGCAGCCTGTTAAAAGAGGTGCCTAACGCCCAGATACTATCTACAAAAACGGCGGCCTACTTCCTGAAAAACATCCTGCACGAGGATTTTAAAGGGAGGGCGGTTGAAGACGGTGAGTGTGTAAGCTTGGGCAACAAGCAATTAAAATTTATCCATGCCCCTTACTGGCACTGGCCCGATACGATGTTTACCTATCTGGAGGAAGACCAGGTACTCTTTTCCTGTGACGGATTTGCGACGCACTTCTGTGATGAGCGGCTTTTTGACGACCGGGTGGACGCTTTTGAGGAGGATTTCCGCCATTACTTCGAACACATCATGGGGCCTTTTAGGAAAAAGATACTTGAGGCAATTGAAAAAATACGCAAATTAAACATTCAGATAATTGCCCCAAGCCACGGCCCTGTCCTTCGCACAAATCCGTTAAAATACATCAAGGCTTATGAGGATTGGAGTACCGTAAAAAAAGCCGCCAAGAAACAGGTCGTAATCTTTTATGCGTCCATGTATGGAAACACCCGAAAGATGGCAGAAGCCATTGCCAAAGGGGTGGCAACGGTGAGCTCCGAAGCCCGGCTGTTTGACGCCGCTGCGGTATCCCCGGAAGAGATGCGATGCGAAATTGAGGCGGCGGACGGCGTATTGTTCGGATCTTCTTCTATTAATGGCGACGCCCTACCGCCCGTTTGGGACATTATCAACGTCATGTTCAGCGTTAACGTCAAGGGTAAAAAGTGTGCATCCTTCGGCAGTTACGGCTGGAGCGGAGAGGCTACGAGGCTCATAGATGACCGGCTCAAAGGACTTAAGCTCGACGTTGTTCAACCGCCCTTAAAAATCAACCTTATCCCCACGGAAGACGCCCTCAGAAAGTGCGCTATCTTCGGATACGATTTCACCAAAACCCTGACGGAACAGAGACATAGTCAAACAAGTCAGATTTTCGATGCTTAAGCCAGGAAATACAAGGGGTTTGCACTGTATTTTTCGAAAAACAGAAGCTTTTGGCTATAGCTATGGGTGTTAAAAAAAGAGTCAGAAAAATATCGAAGTTTGGCTGTGTTATTGCTCCCAAAGAAAGTTTATACAATGTGGTATACAAGTCTTCTTGAAATATATTTTTGCTGAAAATATTAAAATACTATCTGTAAGGGACTCACGTGCACCACGACAAATCGGCCTTTAGATAGACTTCATCATCGTACTTCACGCGACACCTTGAGCAACTTATTTGCCCAAACTTTTTCCATCAACTCTTTATTTGCCGCGTAGAATATTTTAATTAAACATCACCACTTTTGATTCATAAATATCGTTACTTAGGGTATGTTTTTTGAAAGGTATACGACTATTGTTTAACCCTTAAATAGTGTTTGACTTATCAAACGATTTTGATTAAAGTAATAACCGTTTATTCCATCCTGTTTCGTAATTTTTGAGGTGGAAAGATTAATATATAGTGAATACTTTTGCAGTCAGAACAGAAGGGCTTACCAAGATATACAAGGATTTCTGGAGGCGCAAAAGTGTCGCAGCGCTGACAAATCTTAGTATAACTATCGAGCGCGGAGAGATTTTCGGACTGCTCGGACCGAACGGATCAGGCAAGACGACGACGGTAAAGTTACTGCTGGGCCTTTTGTTCCCCACCCGTGGCAGCGCTTCGGTGTTGGGACGCCCCTCATCCGATTTAATGGTTAAAAACAAGATTGGGTTTTTGCCCGAAGAGTCGTATTTATACAAATTCCTCAATGCCGAGGAAATACTGGATTTCTACGCAAGGCTCTTTCACATTCCAAGGGGAGAAAGAAAAAGGCGCATTGATAAGTTGATTTGTGACGTGGGACTGCATCCTTACCGGAAACGCCCGCTGGGTCAGTATTCCAAAGGGATGCAGCGGCGGATAGGCCTGGCGCAGGCAATCATAAACGATCCCGAATTGGTTATTCTGGATGAGCCGACAAGCGGCCTTGACCCTATGGGAAGTTGTGAAATTAAGGAGCTTATTCTCAGGTTTAAAGAGCAGGGAAAGACCGTAGTTCTCTCTTCACACCTTCTGGCCGACGTGCAAAGTATTTGCGATAGGATTGCTATCCTTAATAAGGGTGTTTTACAAGTAATGGGTAACGTTTGTGACCTGCTTTCGAAAAAGGACGTTATCGAATTTCTCGTAAAGCGCCTTCCGGAGAACGCAATCAGGGAAGTGGAGTCTTTTATCAAAAAAAGCGATGGTGAGGTATTATCCGTAAAGCATCCTGTTTCCACGTTAGAAGAGCTCTTTGTAAAAGTTATACAGGACAGTAAATAAAGGGATTTTTATCGTTTGGTAAGATGATACTAACTATCGCCAAACATACTTTTCGAGAGGCAATTCGAAAAAAAATCATACACCTGCTCATCGGGCTGGGCATAATCATTATCGCGATTTCACCCTACATCCCGGTGACGGACGAACCCGATGCGAAGGTCAAGATAATTTTTGTGGTGTTTTTTCAGGTGGTTGCGCTTCTGTGCATCATAGGGATAATACTGCTTTCCGCCTCGTCGTTGCCTAATGAAATAGAAGATAAAACTATTTACGGCCTTTTGTCGAAGCCCGTTTCGAGACTGAAAATTGTCGCGGGTAAAATCGCTGGTTATACTGCGCTTTCCGCTCTGATGATAGTGGTTTTGGGGCTTTTTAACGCAGTGGTTATTCACCATGCGGCATTACGTTTGCCGCAAGATTATACGGGTATCGTAAAGGCTCGAGGCGAATACTGGGCGGCGCAGTTTTCCATTCAGGGGAGTTTGCATCATACACGGCAGGGTATTCGGTGGGTAGAGGGTGGTAGAACTGGGGTGGCCGTGTGGAGCTTTTCCGGGTTAGGCAGCAAAGGATACGATCTCTTACCCTTCGAGGCGGAGCTTACCCTAAAAATAGAAAACAGTCGGGGCCTGGATGAGGCGATTCCGCTGATGGTTAGGGTTGAAAATCCCGTTACGGGCTTATTTAAAGCGCAGATATTATCCGCGCGAGTAGACGTCCCGTTAACCATCAAGATAGACCCGCAGATTTTACAGAAATCCGATGCGGTGAACGTTTCCGTTTTCCCGATAAACAAGGCACACTATATTGGGGCTACGCAGGGAAACGTCAAACTCTATTCAGTGCAGGAAAGATTTGCCTTCAACTATGCGAAGGCGCTCACGATTACGCTTTTAAAATTTATTCTGATCGTGGCCGTAGGTGTGATGGGATCGACGTATTTGTCGGCTCCTGTTAGTATTGCGTTCACTTTCGTTGTCTTTTTGTGCGGCCACGTCCTGGATTTTGTCAAAGATTTTACTCTGTTGATACAGCACGGTCATACGCATGAAGACATTATCCCTGGCGTAGTTGAAAAGCATCATGCGTTTCTTGTCTTTCTTGATTACATGACGAGAAAGCCTTTGGAGTGGCTCTCGGTCGTTCTTCCTGATTTTAAAAGGTTTGACGGCTTAAAATTTCTCTTAAAGGGAATTGACATCCCGTGGGAAACGGTCGGATTTTTGTTTGGATACACGGCCTTATATGCAGGGGTTTGTTTGGGCATATCGTCCCTGCTCTTTAAAAAGAGGGAATTTTTTTGAGTATCCAGGGTTCAGGATGTTTCACAAGAAGAAAATTCTTTTCATAACGTTAATTTGCGCCATTTTTTTTGTGAATACCTACGTTGTTTCCTTTCACGATTCGCCGGCGTCGAACGGGTCGCGCTCTGAACCGGCGGAAAGTATTTCCCTGCTCCTTTTGGGGGGAGTTCGCGGAATTATCGTTGACCTTCTCTGGGCAAGGGCTATTGCCCGTTTTGAGGAAAAGAAATATTACGAATTATTAACCATTAACAATCTTATTGCCAAACTACAGCCGAATTTTCCAGCCGTGTGGGTTTTTCAGGCCTGGAATATGGCGTATAATATTGCACACGAATGGGACTCACCGCAGAACAAGTGGAAGTGGATTGATAGTGGTCTAGCCTTTGGCAGGAAAGGAGCGGAAAAGAACGCTCACAGCGGAGACCTCTTTTTCCAGCTCGGTTATATGTACTTGCAACTGTTTGACCAACGCTATTTTAAGTTTGCTGCCTACAATCGAAAACAATTACTGCAAACAAAGGGTGAGGACAACTTTGAGGCGTCTCTTTACTGGCTGAGAAAATCCGTTTTAAACGACCCGAAGCAACATAATCCGTTGGCCATTGAAAGAACCATCTGCCATGCGCTGGGGAATGCCTCGCTGTGCGCCGAAAACGAAGGAAACGTTGACGTAGCGATCCGGTATGCCGGTTTGGCCCTAGACGAGTGGAGCGGGTATCAGAAGAGACACCCGGACGATACGGCCGTTGACGCCAATGAATTTATCAATGCCTTTGAGAAGAAAAAGGCATATTTACAAGAGGTGAAGGAACAGCGTTGGTAATGGCGTAGGGTGGATTAAGGCGATTGTCTTTTATCGCCGTATCCATTAATTATTTATAATCTTCCTTTTTCTGTGCGGTGATATTGTACCAGGCGGATCGCTCCGCTTAAACCTCCCGACGCGCTATCAATTGTAAATGGCACCATTGCGTGAATATAATTATGGGTTCAGGTTAAAAACCTGAACCTGCCGGAACAGTAGGGCGATCCTTTAGAGTTGCAATCCCAGGTGTGTGTTCAGGGCGTTGCAAGGCTAAAGCCTTGCTCTACGTATAAAAACAGATAAAAGTTGCCAAAGTCCTAATTTAATGCTCAGGAATTTCAAAACGACTTTGTAGTGGCAATTCATGAATTGCCACTACACTGTTTAAAGCCGCCGAAGGCCTAATTTATTGTAATTTATAAAAGGTAGTAATAGATTAATAGCAGAAAGGAGAAGAAATAACGTTGATGAATCGGTTTTTGCAAAAATGGAACCCGGTTTTTAAGAACGGGCGTGTTAGCATCGTTATGATGCTTTTGATGATTACGATTTTGATTGTGGGAATAACAAGATCGGGGGTATTTTCCCATAATGCACAGGCGTCTGTAAAGGCAAGTGCGGAAAAACCCGTATTCGATATGGGAGACTCGTCACAGAGTAATAAACCCGTGTTCGAGTTGGAAGTAGCGCCACACAAGGTAGCGGAAGGTGATTCGCATTCCATACCCCGCCTGTGGTGGATTGCGCCAATAGGAGCTATTATTGCCCTTTGTTTTGCAAAAAAGTTCTACAAGGAGGTTATGAGGGCGCCAGAAGGCAACGAAAAGATGATTTCAATCGCGGCTTACGTCAGGGAAGGGGCTTATGCTTACTTAAAACAGCAGTATAAGGTCGTAAGCATGTTCTTTGTCGGCGCTTTTATCGTGCTGATCATTGTATCTTTCGGGCTGCATGCACAATCCAAGGTGGTGCCATTTGCATTTTTAACCAGCGGATTTTTATCCGGGCTTGCCGGTTTTCTCGGTATGAAAACTGCCACAAACGCCAGTTCCCGAACGGCCGAAGGCGCCAGGAAGTCACTGAACCAGGGACTTCAAATCGCATTTAGAAGCGGCGCTGTAATGGGATTGATTGTTGTGGGCGTGGGGCTGTTGGATATTTCCCTGTGGTTCTTTGTGTTTCGTAAATTCACCTCCGTTTCCCTGCTCGATATGGCTATGATGTTGCCGTGCTTCGGCATTGGCGCCAGCTCACAGGCCTTGTTCGCAAGGGTAGGCGGTGGGATATTTACCAAGGCGGCAGACGTTGGCGCTGACCTGGTGGGTAAGGTGGAAGCCGGTATTCCTGAAGATGATCCAAGGAATCCTGCAACGATAGCGGACAACGTTGGCGACAACGTCGGCGACGTGGCCGGTATGGGCGCTGACCTTTACGAGTCGTACTACAACTCAATGCTGGCGTGCGCGGCGTTGGGCGTGACGGCAGGTCTTGGCATTGCCGGTATGGTTGTGCCTATGGTACTGGCAGGGGTTGGCATATTGCTTTCCATTATAGGTATTTATGCGGTCAAAACAAAAGAAGAGGCCTCGCAGAAAGAGCTTCTGAAGGCACTGGGGAAGGGAATTAATCTCAGTTCGATTCTTATTTTGATCACATCCGCTTTTGTTATCAAATATATGCTGCCTCATAACTTTGGCGTCTGGGGGTCTATTGTAACGGGTCTTATCGCCGGTGTTATTATCGGTAAAGGCACGGAATACTACACATCCTCCAACTATCCGCCGACAAAAGGCATTGCCGAGCAAGCGAAGACCGGTCCGGCTACGGTTATTATTGACGGTATCGCAACGGGTATGATGTCCACCATTATCCCCGTTGTCACCATTTCGATAGCCATCATGCTCAGTTACATATTTGCAGGCGGTTATACGAATATATCGCTCGGTCTTTATGGGATTGCCATTGCGGCAGTCGGTATGCTTTCAACGTTGGGATTGACGTTGGCCACCGACGCCTACGGTCCTATTGCGGACAACGCCGGCGGAAACGCTGAAATGAGCGGGCTTGATCACTCCGTCAGGGAAAGAACCGATGCTCTTGACGCGCTGGGTAACACGACAGCGGCTACCGGTAAAGGGTTTGCCATAGGTTCTGCTGCGCTCACAGCCATGGCATTGATAGCCTCCTTTGTTGAGCAAATCAAGGTAGGTTTAGAAAGGTCAGGCGTTCACATCATCAAGGTTGCCGGGACTTCAATGGATTTGGCGACCGCAAAGCTGTCGGACATTATGGCTTCTATGGACGTTACCCTTATTAATCCAAAGGTGTTGGTTGGTCTGTTTATCGGCGGTATGGCTTCATTTATCTTCTGCGCCTTGACGATGAAGGCCGTAGGCCGAGCCGCGGGCAGCATGGTGGATGAAGTAAGAAGACAATTCAGAGAAATAGCAGGGATTATGGATGGAACGGGAAAACCTGATTACGCGGCATGTGTGGCGATCAGCACCAGGGGGGCACAGCGTGAAATGTTCGTCCCCTCGCTTTTAGCGTTGCTGGTTCCTATCGTGACGGGGTTGATATTGGGTGTACCCGGAGTTGTTGGGCTGTTGGCGGGAAGTTTAACAACGGGGTTCTTGCTGGCTGTTTTCATGGCAAATGCCGGCGGCGCCTGGGATAACGCAAAGAAATACATTGAGGGCGGCGCATTAGGTGGGAAGGGTTCTCCTGCGCACAAGGCTGCCGTTGTCGGTGATACGGTTGGAGACCCATTCAAAGACACGTCGGGTCCTTCCTTAAACATCTTGTTGAAGCTGATGTCCGTCGTATCCGTTGTATTTTCGGGAATTATCATTAAGTTTTCCCCGAAGATAAGTGCCTTGTTGCATATTCAATAAAAAAAGGAATTGCAAACCACAGTGGGCGTAGAAAGCGGGAGGCTGTCCTACCGCTTTTCTAGGGCCCCTGTGGTTGTATTTTTATCTATATTTTTTTACTAGGGAGGTATTTATGTCTGGCGATATTATTGAGGAAAGTGATGACAGGGTGTGTCCTAATACCAATTGTCAGTATGATCACCATGTAAAAGGGGCAAATTTTTGTGTTTTGTGCGGAACGCTCTTATATCATCGGTGTGAAAACTGCGCGGATGTAAATGCAAAGTATTCGAGGTTTTGTTATTATTGCGGAAGCAGTATATCGGAAGCGCCTTCTTCACAGTATGAAGAAGATTACAGTAACAAGATGGGCATGAAACCGAGATAAGTTTTTTGTGGAAACAAAAACGATAACGACGGATACGAAAGATATTGCAATACTTTGCGCGAGGATTGCAGATAACAAAAAAGCGGAAGATATTAATATCTTCGACGTGCAAAGTCTGACTTTTGTTGCAGACTTTTTTGTTATCTGCAGCGGTTCCAACGGCCGCCAATTGCAAAGTATTGCAGATGATGTTGAGCAGGCGTTACATACTCAGGGCATTCACTGCATCGGGGTAGAAGGATATGTAGATGCTTCGTGGATACTGATGGATTATGGTAGCGTGATCGTCCATCTCTTCGTCAGAGACAAACGATCCTTCTACGACCTCGATCTCCTGTGGGGCGACGCCCCTAACATTTACTGGTGATATTGCGATTTAAAATTCTGTGAATGTGAATAGCTATTTTTGGTAGTGCGTGTGTTGCTGTTTATTCCGGAAATCCCAAGCTTTTGAGACCTTTTAATATTTTTAATCCTGCGGCTCTCCTCACGACGTCGCTTTTCCGAAGGTTTTTCAAAATAGGCAATACGCTTTGATTGGTTAATTATGCCTTCTTTATCGCACATCTTCTTGAATCTTCGCAACGCATCTCTGATATTTTCGTCCGTTGTTATTTGTATTTTTGCCATGTATACTCCGTCGATCCTTTCTTACATTTTCGCAGTAATAATTAATAAAATTTTAAACAAAAATTCTAACGTAATCTTTGCCTCACGTCAAGTGAAAAACTGAATTTATGCTAATACAGGAAAGTATTGCCAAACTAGTTAAAAATCAGAGTCTAAGCTTGGATGAAAGCCTCGACGTTATGACGCAAATCATGGACGGAATAGCCACCGGGGCGCAGATTGCCTCTTTTCTGACGGCCTTGCGTATGAAGGGCGAAACCGTTGAAGAAATAACGGGATGCGCCCTTGCAATGAGAAGTAGGGCAATTAAGATTACCGTGGAAGACGAAATGGTAGTTGACACATGTGGTACGGGTGGAGATGCGTGCGACACCTTTAACATATCAACGGCATCTGCCATCGTGGTCGCAGGGGCGGGACTTAAGGTTGCCAAGCACGGCAACAAGGCGTCCTCAAGCCGATGCGGAAGCGCCGACGTATTAAAACTTCTAGGGGTAAACATTGAGGCGGACGTGGGTACGGTGGAAAAATGCATTGCCCGGACTAATATCGGGTTCCTCTTTGCTCCGCTCCTGCACCAGGCAATGAAGCACGCCGTTGTTCCGCGAAAGGAGATTGGAATTCGCACGGTATTTAACATTCTTGGCCCTCTTGCAAACCCGGCAAGGGCCACACGCCGCATCCTCGGAGTATATAGCGAACACCTGACCGTTATCCTCTCGGAAGTTTTGAAAAATCTGGGAGACCGGCATGCTTTCGTTGTACACGGTCTTGACGGGTTGGACGAAATAACGACAACCGATAATACAAAAATCTGCGAATTGGCAGGGAATACGATAAAAAGCTATTATCTGGACCCGAATACGCTTGGAATCAAAAAAACCACGCTTTCAAACCTGACGGTCAACTCGCCGGAGGAAAGTGCTAAGGCAATCCGTGGGGTATTGGACAGTGTCCTTGGCCCTAAACGGGATATCGTGCTGTTGAACGCCGCCGCTGCAATTATCGCCGGAGGCAAGGCCGGCGATTTCCCGGAAGGTCTGAAAATCGCTGCACAATCAATTGACACTGGCCGGGCGAGGGAAACCTTGAAGAAGCTCGCAGAGTGCAGTTGGCAACCTTCCTAGCCTAGTGTAGCCGCAAATAAACGACACCGCAGTCCCGGTAGAAGCATATTTATAGTTTATAAGATTGGGTTTTATCTTCCCGGCGCCTTAAACATAACCCTGCGCCTCGCCGCTAGGCTATGGGTAAGGTAAATCGAAAGGTTGCGCCCTTTCCTGGTCCTTCGCTTTCTGCCCATAGGTTTCCCTTGTGGGCTTCAATGATGTTTTTGCATATTGCAAGGCCTACGCCGGCTCCATCTGCCCGCGGACGTTCCTGGAAGAATCTTTCGAACAACTTTCCAAACTGTTCTTTCGGCAGACCGATGCCATTTCCTGTATCTCTTACCGCAAATTCCATGAGTAACCCATTTTGTCCCAGGGAAACGTGAATTTCCCCCTTCTCGGTGTACTTTATCGCATTATCAATAAGGTTGGTGATTACCCGAAGGATTTCATCCTTGTCGCCAATTATTTCTGGCAGACCGTCGGGGATAAGGCACGCCAGGGTTAATCCCTTTTTCTCCGCCAGGAGCCTCATACTCGCAACGGTCTGCGAGACAAGTTCATCCATGCGCAACTTTTCTTTTTTAAACATCAGGCGCCCCGATTCAAGGACAGACAATTCGAGTATGCTGCCAATTGTCTTTCGCAACCGCTGCAGGCTGTAGTTGATTATCTTGCTGAACTTCTCTTCCTTTGCGCAGTCGATACTCCCTTTTTTCACCTCGGCAGACCAGATATCAATAGCCATCTGCACCTGCGCAACCGGTGATTTTAGCTCGTGAGAAACGTCCCTGATCATTTTGTCCTTCATTTGGTCCAGCGTTAACAGCTCTTTATAAGCCATTCCCAGGCTCTCACCCTGCCTTTCCAGTTCCTTGTTGATGCGGACCAGGTCTTTCGTGCGTTCTTCTACCGTCTTTTCCAGGTTTGTTGTATATTCTTTCAGCTTTTGGGTGTTGTCTTTCAGTGTGCCGGCCATTTTGTTAAAAGAATTTGACAACTCACCGATTTCGTCACGGGAGGTGATTTTTACCTGTTTGCTGTAATCGCCCTCCGAAATACTCTTCGTTACTTCCGTCAGGTATAAAATAGGGTCTGATATCTTCTTGCCGAAAAAGAATGCAGAGGCGACAACCGAAATGGCCATCACCGACATAATGGACACAACAATCAAGTGCAGTTTCTTGACAGGGCCATATCCCTCATGCATATCAATTTCCGCGATAACTCCCCAATCCAGTTCTGGTATCCATTGCCAAAAGCCTAAAACCTCGATATTGCGATAATCGGTATAGCCCGCTCCATCGTGGCCTTTTTTCCCTTTAATGCATTCTTCCGCACTCCTCGTGAGTCTCTTTGTTTTAGGATTTAAGACCTGAAGCTCAAGCGTCGTGCGTTGATGAACAAGCCCCATGTCTTTTAGCTGCTTTAAATATTTTGATTCGGAAATCATATACCCTTCGCTGTTAATCAGGTAGGTCTCACCCGTTTCCCCTAACCGGATATTGCTCATGTGCCTGCTAATCTCCATGACGTCCAGCCTCATGCAAACAACGCCGATAATCTTATGCTCGTAGATAACGGGCGTTGTGATGTAGAGTGTTGGCAACCCCAATTCCAGCTTCCCGTATTCATTTTCGAGATCGACCACCGACGGAGCAATGTTCGAAACAAAGGTGAGGCCGTTAAGCGCCTTCTGGAAAAAATCAAATCCTGCCAGGTTGGCAATTATCTTGCCGGTAGAGGTCGTGATCTTCAGGTCGCCAAAGCGGTCACAGATAAAAATCTCTTTATACCCATAAGCGTCGCGGATGGTGTTTAAATGCAATAACAACCGGTAAAAATTCTCGCTTCCTTCGGATTTATAGATTACGCCGGGTACGTTGGGGTTTTCCGCCACGATTTTCGCATCGGCCTTTCTCTCATTAATCCATCTTACAATGAATTCGGCCTGTTTATGCCCAACACCTTCAAGATTATGTATCAACGCATCCTGTAATGCCTGTGTTTCCGTCGGGTAAATGACTAATCTCATGACGACCATAGGAAACAGCGAAAGCAGGATCGATAAAATAATAATCTTTGTGCGTATCGACAGCGGGGAAATCCGGCGAAATGGGGATGAAATCCTGAAGAAGATGCCCTTCAGGGATAAATGTGATAGGATTTGTTTTATTCTGTCGTTCATCTAATGCCTTGCTAGCGGAATATGACAATTCTACCCGTATTAAAAAAAGATGGATTGTGCCGCCCCTACGGGGCTGAATAATTAGAGCTTTCACTTACCCCACCGCTTACGCAGTGGGCTACGGTCGTTGCACCCCTAAGGGGTGTCTTTTTTCTCGTTCCCAAGCTTCAGCTTGGGAACGAGTTTGCGCTCTTTGCGTATTCTCTGCGTCCTCTGCGTCCTCCGCATCCTCTGCGGTGAACTAATATAACGTAGCGCGTCAGCCGCAAAATGGTTCCTACCGGAACTTATTGCTGACAAAAGAGGGAATATTCTTCATATATTGGTCAATCAGATCACCGGTGATTTCCTTGCATCCCTGCTGTATGGCAAAAGCCTCTACCGCCTTCTTTGCCCTGCCCCTGACAAATACCGGCGCTTTTTCAATACGCTGCTTTGCCTCCTCTGTCCATACCGGCGATAGGCTTTTCTCCTTCCCGGAATCGGCGACGCCGTGCAGATATGCCTGAAATTTTGTGATAATGCCTTCGTTTTTTTCGGTGCGTTCTCCGAGGAATGTTTTAATATTTTCAATGACCTCTTGTTTGCGCACGTTCTTTAGCTTCTCTTTGGCCTTGTCCCACGCCTCCATCCTCAGTTCGTCGAATCCGATGTGCTTGATACGCTTTGAGGCGAGTTGCATGGATTCGTCCCGTATTTCGGAAAGAAATTTGGAGGTAATCTCCTTATAACCATGGAGCCGCGCCTTTTTCTGCATAAGTTTGTAGATGCCGGGGCGCACAAAGTCAGGGGCGTTTGCAACACGCTTGCGCGCCTCTTCGCTCCACGGAATTTCTCCGGCTTGAGGCGCTTCGTCTTTACCGGAAGTACCTGGGGTTTGCGCCGGTTCATCGTTTTTTCGGCTGAATGCAGTCTTGTTGTTCGCCATCATCTCTTCACGCGCCACCCGCATCACATCCTGCGTTATTTCCCGATAATTATTTTTTGCGGCAAATTGTTCTATGTTTTTTATCACCATGCCTCTGGCAAAGGAAGGGATTTGTTGGAGAAGGTTTTTTGCGCCGTCGTCCCATAGTAACAATCGCTGTTCTTCCACCCCGAAGGTTTCTGAGGTAGCCAGTTGGATAACCTCGCTCCCTGACTTGCCCGGTGCATAATCACACCAACCATCCTCACCCATCTGATTTCCGGTAGCCGCCAACGCCCTGGCCCTGCACCCCTTGCAAATACTCCTGAATTCACAGATACCGCATCTGCCGTTGAGGTTGTCGTGCCGCAAGACGTGAAACTCGCTGTTTTCATTCCAAATATCGACAAAACTTTTTTCCTTCACGTTCCCCGCAACGTTCGGCATGTACGGGCAAGGCGTAACGTCGCCTTCGGGTGTGATCCTGCAATAGTGCGTCGCCGCCGGGCATCCGCCTGTATACGCGCGGACTAGCGGGGACGATGCGTCATGTTCATACACAATGCGCCGGTAGTGGGGCGCGCACTTGGCGCCAACCATCATCCTGCCCTGATACTCTTTTTGTATCTCATAGAGCCGGTGCAGCGCAAGGTCGTATTGCTGCGGCGTAATATCGGTTAACTCCTGCCCCTTTCCCGTGCACACCAGGAAAAAGAGGTTGAAGACCCTGGCGCCAAGATTATACGAGAATTTGATGATATCGGCAATCTCGTGAAAATTTTCCTTGGTAACAGTCGTCTGTATCTGAAACTCAATACCCTGCCTGCGGCATGCCTCAATCCCATTCAGGGTGTCGTCCCACGTCCCCTGCATTCCCCTGAATGAATCGTGGCTCCCCGGCTTGACGGAATCAAGGCTTATACCGATCCCCGTCACGCCGGATGCCTTGAGCCGCTTTGCAACGTCATCATCAATCATGTTGCCGTTGGTGCCCAACACTACCATCATCCCTTTTTTGGAGGCATACGACGACAGGTAGTAAATGTCGATTCTCAAAAGGGGTTCACCCCCGGTAAGGATCAGCAAAAGGTTCGGGTTCAACTCCGCCATCTGGTCGATGAGCCGGAGTCCCTCGGCAGTGGTAAGTTCTTTGGCTGACTGTTTTGTCAATGCGTTCGTATCCAGATAACAATGGCTACAGCGCAGGTTGCAACGATAGGTAGTGTTCCAGGATATTGCATACGGTTTGTACTGCATTTTTAAAATCCTCTATTACAACGCAGCAGGGCTGCGAACAGTATGAATTCAATAAAAAAGACGACAGAAAAAATGCCTTCAACGCAAAAGCACTGATTATGGGTTCAAGATTGCAGCTTGAACCCACCGGTTTTCCACAACATTTTGTTTGATAATGTAGCCTCAGTGTGTTGAACTTAATGCCCTTCGGGTGGAACCAACAACAGTTGCCACTGCAAGGTTGTTTGCTTTTCTTTAGCCCTGTAAGGGCGTCCTGTTTGTAGCATTTCATGCGAATTAAGGTATTTAGCTCTGTAGGAGCGACCTGTTTGTTTTTTTTCAAACGCAGAGCGTGGCCTATCAACATGCAACAGGTCGCTCCTACGGAGCTTTTGTGTTGTTTCTATTCCATTTCTACAAACAGGTCGCCCCTATGGGGCTATATTCGTCAAACTTAGAAATCGTAAAAAAGTTCATCCCTGCATATACCCCTGAAGGTTTTCTTTCGGCAAACCCTTTGTAAACCATGCCCTCGTCTTTTTGCAGACATAAACAAGAAACAGCATCGTGGGCACTTCAATCAAAACACCAACCACCGTTGCAAGGGAAGCGCCGGAGGCTAGTCCGAAGAGCATCGTGGAAGTGGCGATTGCAACCTCAAAATGATTGCTGGCACCTATCATGGCGGAAGGGGCCGCATCTTCATACGTAAAGCGCCATGCCCTGGCAAAGCCATAGGTTATCCAGAAGATAAGATTCGTTTGGATAAACATCGGTATTGCTATCCAGAGTATCGTAATAGGCTTGGTAAGAATAATTTCCCCTTTGAAGGAAAAGAGAAGAATCAGGGTAACAAGCAAGGCGGCTATTGAAACCGGCGTCAGCCAATGCAAGAATCTTTCTTCGAACCAAGCCCTGCCTTTCAGGCGAAGGAGCCATTTCCTTGAAAAATATCCCGCAACAAGGGGCAGCGCTACATACATTGCAATCGAGAGAACAAGCGCCTCCCAGGGAACGGGAATCCGCCCTATACCAAGCAAAAATCCGCCAAGAGGTCCATATAAAACAAGCATTGTCAACGAATTGATTGCAACCATAACGAGGGTATGCCCGTCGTTCCCCTTTGCAAGATACCCCCAGACAAGCACCATGGCCGTACAGGGGGCGATTCCCAGAAGGATACAACCGGCGAGGTAACTCCGCCATAAGGGTACCAGGAGCATCTTACCATTGTGATGCAGTACGACTATTCCTGCGCCATGCCTGGACCCGATATCCCAATCAGTGCCCAGAGGAAGTTTTACAAAATCGTATGCATGTGCGCCTATAAAATCCTTAAAAAGGAATCCAAGAAAAAACAAGGCAATACCGTACATAGTGAACGGTTTAATTGCCCAGTTTACAAAAAGGGTTAGACTCACCGGTTTTATTGATTTGCCGGCCTTTAAGACCTCGGCAAAATCAATTTTTACCATAATAGGATACATCATGAAAAAAAGACATATCGCAATGGGAATAGAGACGACAGGCGCTTCGTTTACCGTTATGGAAAGTCCGTCCAGATACTTTGCAACTGACGGCGCAATCTTACCCAAAAGAATGCCTGCTGCAATACACAGGAACACCCATATTGTCAGATACTTCTCAAAAACATTGAGTCTTCTTTCCGCTTTTTTGTTATTTGCCATAGAAAAGCTAATATTACATAAATACGGTCGCCAACGGCAATGATTTTCTTGTAGCGCAGTATATTATTGATAAATATATTATATTCCGATAAGTAGGACAAGCATCACCGCCTGCCATTACAAAATTCCTTATTCCTCTTTATTCATTATGAAACATTCCCAAAGGATTTAGCAATAATAATTATGAACATTTGTATTAACGGTTGCTGTAGTGGGGTGAACTGTTACCCTTTTGCCCCGGCGGGTTCAAGGTTGCAAATGGATATATATTTATTGTATTCCATATTTCGCGCTATTCTCGACCCTGATTTTCTAAGTCTTTTCTGTTATACATGCCTGATCTACGCTATATTTCATGTCCAATTAGCGCTTACGGCGCCTTACGGCCTTTAATACTCTGGTATCTTGGGATTTAGGTTAAACCTCTTTATCGATTTTGCATAGCAGACCCCGCAGTTGATATGATCCAAATGCCGGATCGTATGGTGGGGCATTGTTGGTAAGTATATTGGCATTTGATTCCCAGACGCCATAATCAGGGCCGGGTTTTTCAGGAAACCACCAACCGTGTTCTACATTTACCACTTTGGGATGAATATCTTTCGTAACTAATGCCTTCATCCTTATACTTCCTCTGGGAGAAGTCACGATAACCCAATCACCGTGATTGATTCCATGTAATGATGCTACTTCAGGGTGTATTTCGACTTGAGGGTCTGGCCGGCGCTTTCTTAACGACGCTATCTGCCGATGTTCACTTTGAAAAAACTCCTTTCTCCTGCTGCCAGTGGTAAGAATATAGGGGAATTTTTCAAACAGTTCAGGGGTTTGAATCGGGCTTTCAGGTGGTTCCTTATAAGTAGGCAAGGGGCCATATCCAATCCTTTCAAGCATTCTGCAATAAAGCTCGAGCTTTCCCGAAGGAGTCTTAAAACCCTTCTTTTCAAACTTTCTGTACTTATGTGAGGGATATATGAAAATCTGTTCCTTAAGCTTCTCATAGCTAATGCCAAGTGGTTCCAACTGGTAGTTAATAACATCCTCCAAACTTTCTTCACTTCCCACCAAATTAAGCCTTTTAGATAATTCGTTCATTATCCATTCATCTTGCCTGCATTCACCTACCTGAACAATCTTTTGCTGTGCCATTACCATGTTTTCTACTACCAGCGGGTAGCCAATAACCTGCTCTACTTCAGGCCACAGAGCGGCCGGCAGGACATAATCAGCGATTGCAGCCGTAGGAGTCATAAAAAGGTCGGTAACGACCAGCAGATCAAGTTTCTGTAAACTTTCATAAACCTCTCTCGAATTTGCCACGGTGGTTAACGGATTATTACCAAATATCAGAAGCGCCCTGATTCTATAAGGATCACCAGTCCTCATAGCCTTGAACAATGCTGGAATGTGAGCGGAAGGCATAAAAGCCCTCCACCCACCCAAAAGTTTATGGGTATCAGCGCCCAGGCGTTTTTTTACCATTCCCTCCGGCAATTTATCCTTCAGGGTTGGATAGCTACGGGTTATGTTCATTCCAAGGATATCCGACCCTGGAATATCAATATTTCCTGTTAATCCTCGCAAAATAGCTATTGCCCTTACCGTCTGTAAGGAGTTTGGGTTTTGCTCGATGCCAAGTCCCCATTCTAATATAGCAGGTTTATTTAAGGCATACGTTCGGGCAGCTTTTGCAATATCAGAGGCAGAAACCCAGGTTATTGCTTCGGCCCATGCCGGACTAAAAGGTTCTACATGTTTTTGGAGTTCATCAAAACCTACCGTCCACTTCTCAACAAACTCTTTATCGTAGATATTTTCTTTTATAATAACATGTATCATTGCAAGAGCCAGCGCTGCATCCGTACCGGGTCTTACAGGCAACCATTGCTCACAGCGTTTCGCAGTTTCAGACCTTCTTGGGTCTACAGCAATTCCTAAAGCCCCTTTATCCAAAGCCCTTTTAACGGAGATAGCCAATTCACCATCCGGCCCTGACACCAATGGATTGTGTCCCCAAAACATGATACACTTAGGAGAAACTTCCCCATAATAGTCTCCCACTACAAAGCTGCCATAGGTTAGATTGCTTACGGTAATCCTGGGAATAAAACATTGTGCCAGGCCAGGCTCATACCAGTTTGGAGTTCCAAGTGCATTTGCAAATCTCACTACGTGCATATAATGATGACGCCCGGTCCCTTGCCCCAGGGCAATTGATTCAGCGCCTGACTCTTTGCGGATTTTGTCTACTTGAAGTGCAATATCTCCTAATGCCTCATCCCAGGAAACCCGTTCCCACTGTCCGCTTCCTCTTGCGCCTTTCCGCCTGAGAGGATAGTGAAGCCGGTCTGGATGGTTCATTATCTCAGGCGTCATAACACCCTTAATACACATCCACCCCTTGTTCATTGGCGATGCAGGGTCGCCTTTCACTTTCACAACCTTGCCGTCCTTTACAAAAACAAGTGTTCCACAACCACCATGACATATCCTGCAAACGCTTCTAAAAACATGCTCATTATTTTGCGAGTCTACCAATACAGACCTCTAAATTCTTATTAGAGCCTCCGCCTAAACTTAAAATGAATCATTGAAAAACAAAAAAGCTCAAAGCTAACCCATTTTATCAGTAATAATAAGACAGTCAAGGGAAATGGCGTATTTGGCAAGACGGGGGACAGCATATAAAATGGTGTTGACTATGCGCCATCTTATTTGATAGATTCAGGTAGTGGGAAAGTTGTTGCACAGCAAGTTACCAAGCAACGGGCAGGGATGGAAAAAAGATAACGGGGAGGTTTTAAGGTTTTTGGATGAAAATACAGTGTGTAAAAGATAAGAGGGCAATTCGACGTGCGCCGGTGATTACGCTCCTGACGGACTTTGGAAGTCAGGATGCATATATTGGCATAATGAAGGGTGTTATTGCCGGGATAAATCCCTCCGCAACGGTTATCGACATTTGCCACGGTATACCACCGCAGGATGTCTTTGGCGGCGCATATCTTCTTTCCACTGCTTATCAATATTTCCCCAAGGGGACGATCCACGTTGCGGTTGTCGACCCTGGTGTAGGGAGTAAAAGGGACATTGTGTGTGTTGAATTCCGTGATTGCTTTTTTATTACACCGAATAACGGCATCCTTAGTTTTATTATCCGGCAAGAATTGCCACATCGTATAGTCAGGGCAACAAATTACAAGTACTTCCTGCCGTCGCCCTGCAACACCTTTCACGGAAGGGACGTCTTTGCCCCGCTCGCGGCGTATATGTCGCTGGGCGTAAAATTGTGCCAACTGGGCGACAAGATTGACCGGCTGGAACGGCTGGGCATTTCCGTTCCTGTACCGGGAAAATTGGGTCAATTGGTTGGCGAGGTACTGTACATCGACCGGTTCGGCAATCTTATCACCAATATTACCAGAGACCATCTATCGCAATATGGCTTTAACCCCGCGCCTTCCGCCCCCATTCTTCCTCAGTACGGGCGGACAAAGAAGAAACCCGAAACTCGAAACTTGAAATTCGAAACAGTTATCGGCAAAGAAAAAATCGTAGGTTTGTGTGCCTCGTATATGGACGTTGACAAGGGAATGCCGCTGGCTATCTTTGGCAGTGCAGGATATCTGGAGATATCCATTAATCAGGGGAATGCCCAAAAGCACTTTAAGGCAAAGAGAGAAAGTAAGGTAATGGTCAGAATAATAACTTTGACTATCTAAAACGTATGTGGTATATTCCATAGTACTTGCAACAGGCTGGCGTGTGTTTATTCAGAAATTGAAAAGGGAGGGAAAAATTTTGAAGAGTAAAGACACAAATAAACTTGTATTGAGTTCCTTTTTCAAAATAATTACCATTGATGGAAGGGCAGAACAGGTCACAACCAGTGTAAGAAGGACGGTCTTTTTTGACGACGAGGAAAGCTTCCCTTTTTCCAGGATAAAAAAGGTGGAGGTTGCAACAGAAGAACTGGACTCGGCGCCAAGCAACTACATGAGATATTTAGTATTGCTCCACCTAACCGATGGGAAAAAGTTAGTTGTGGACGAAGTTGGCGAGTCGTCGAGTCGCGGTGGTCTTAAGGAAATGAAAAATCTCGGCAAAAAGATCAGCGTAATTACCGGCAAAGAGCTTAAGTTGTGTGGTGAGTAATATGGCCTGTCATAAACGCCTGACGGGATGTGCCTCAGACTGGATCAACACGGGTGAAGCGCTGAAGTATTCATGGGGCAAGAAGTATGGTATCGGAGGTGCGGAGGTGAGGACACTATTGTCTTCCTCATACCGTCCACAGTATGTATTAGTGGTTTTTCCGGAAAACCCGACTCGATAGTAAAGGTAAACTGTAGAAAGACCCTTTTAACACATCCGGGAAGACATATCGTTGGTGAAGGTTTTTAATTGAGTATCCCCATCCATTTCCTGCCAGCCCTAACTAAATATCTATACGTTACGGCGCGCTTCTAACAGGATGAAATGCACGCGTTTCCCGGACAATGAAAAGACACTACAGTTCATTAGATATAAAAACCCAGAAAGAAACCCCCATCGCTCCCATTCTAATAAAGATCTCTGCTACAGGTGGGACAAGCGTTTCCACTTGTCATAATGAAATTCCTGGCAGGTTTGCAATCTGAACCCGCAGGTTGTTGTAACGGGACGCAGGGCGTCCTGATGTTGCATTCCTACGCTGGAGCGTCGGAACGATTTGGTGTAGGGGCTTGGTACCTGGTGTCTTCACATGTGAACACAAAAAAGCTACCGTGTACCTAATTTAATGTATAGGAATTTCAAAACGACTATGTAGTGGCAATTCATGAATTGCCACTACACTATTAAAAGCCGCCGAAGGCCTAATTTAACCTACTCATTAGGGAGGGAAATCGATTATGAAATTGACAAAATGGTGGATAATCCCGGCTTGCATCGTGGCAACGGTAGCGGGATGGCCGGCGTTATCAAGCGCGTTCGATGTTAAATTAACACCGGCACAAATTAAAGAGGCGAGCGAATACGGCTCAAAGTACAAAGGAACTGAGGTCTTTGGCAGTCCGGTTGTAAAACAGGCATGCTTTGGCAGCTACCCCAAGGGAGAAGGGGGAATCGTCATGAGCCCGTATATACATACGGCAGTTATTGCTGCCATGATGAACTTAAAAGAACAAGCCGTTACGCCGGAGAAGCTGAGGGAAATTGAGGAACTTACAACATTTAAGGTGATAGTGATCGTTTCCGAGGAGGAGGCAAAGACGCCGGAGGACGTGCAAATCACCCTGGCGCAGGGAACAAATAATATCCTGCCGCAAAAAACCGAGTTAGGGATGAAGCGCAAGGATTACAAGCAAAGTATTGATGGCATCTATCAACTCGATAGAATCAATCACAAAGCAAACACCACTATTATAGTAAAGACAAGAAAGGATGAAAAGCGGTATAAAGTTGACTTTTCAGATATAAAATGATTGCTACCACCAGCAAAAAAACTTTTGGTCCGAAAAGGACGTTTAGAGACAAGGTGTTTGATTATTCCTGTAAGAAGATAGGTAAAGAACGTACTAAGTTCTTCTTCAAGCTCTATGACCTGGGCAGGTTTGACCTTTTCGGCAAACCCACCGGGGCTATCGGGGCGATTGACATCACCAATCGTTGCAACCTGCGATGCAAGCATTGCTACTTTTATGCGCACGATTATGAGGAAAAACCGGAGCTCAGCGATAATGAGTGGATAGAAAAGCTGGAAGGCTTGAAGGATACGGATTTTCCGTTTTATCAATGCTCCTGGATTGGCGGGGAACCCTTGCTGCGGAAGGATTTGATAGAGCGCGGGATGAAATATTTTAAGTCAAACGTTGTTGCGACAAACGGTACCATAGAACTCCCCAACTGGCCTGATGTCAACTTCTATATCTCCGTGGATGGCCTGAAAGATACACACGACGCCATACGGGGAAAGGGTTGTCATGATAAGATTAAGAAGCACGCCAACAGGCCTGAACTGAAGATAATGGTGTCAATGGTCATTAACAAGCTGAATTATCAGGAGGTTGAGCGTTTTTTAGAAGAGTGGAAGGCCGTAGGGGTAAAGGGGTGTCTCTTTCAGATACACACCCCGATAAAAGGGTTAAAAAATGACGACCTTTGGCCAGGCTGGCAACTGAGGGATCAGATTTTGGACCAATTGCTGGCATTGAAGGAAGAAAAATACGGTGACTTTATTGGCGTGCCTAGCCTGGTGCTGAAGCTGATGAAATCGGATAAGTGTAAGGAAATTACGAGGAACTGTCTCTTTAAAAAGGTTGCCTTTTGCCTGGACCCCCATGGTCAAGTTAAAAAACCCTGTATGATGGGTCCCCAGGCTGACTGCCTGCGATGCGGCTGCGTCCTGCCCTTTCACCTGTGGGCGCTTGAGGACAAATGGCTTATGTTAAGAGAGCTTTTTATGTCACTAAGGCGCAAGGCGGGAAAAAGGATATTGCGATAGGTCACTGCCAAAAGCCATTACAAGCGGTTACCTTTCAATAGATCGTAATCCAAAACAATTTGAGAATCCTGTGGTTTAAAACGCTTTTTAGTTGATCCGTCCAAATTCGGATATATTCGTGGCAAATAGCTAAATTTAAGAAAGGAAATGCAATGAAGTTTTTTATTGATACGGCAGATGTAAAAGAAATTCGGGAGGCACACAGCCTGGGCATTCTGGACGGAGTGACAACAAATCCCTCCTTGATTGCCAAGACGGGGCGGCCTTTTCGTGAGACGATTGAGGAAATTTGCTCCATCGTAAAAGGACCGGTCAGCGCCGAGGTGGTGAGCCTCGATACGGAAGGCATGCTCAGGGAGGCCAGGGAACTGGCAAAAATCGCTGAAAACATCGTCGTCAAGATACCGCTGATAAAAAACGGCCTGAAGGCTGTAAAAAGGCTGACAGAAGAGGGGATTAAGACCAACGTGACCCTGTGTTTTTCATCAAACCAGGCGCTCCTGGCCGCAAAGGCCGGCGGCACGTACGTAAGCCCCTTTGTCGGAAGGCTGGATGACCGGGGACACGACGGCATGGAGTTAATCCAGGAGATACGCACGATATACGACAACTACGGTTATGAGACCGAAATTATCGTTGCCAGTATCCGTAATCCGCTCCACGTACGCGATGCGGCTATGATGGGGGCGGACGTATCGACCATACCATTCAACGTGTTCGACCTGCTCGTGCAACACCCACTAACAGACGACGGCGTCAAGAAGTTCCTCGCGGACTGGGAGAAGGTGCCGAAGAAGTAAGGCGGCTTAATCGCATAAACATTTTTACCTAAAAATGGAGTTGGTTGCCTAAAAAAGCAAACGTTTCCACGTCCCTTTATGAGCAAGGGATTGTGGAGCTTTATATTTTCCCCTCGTTCCCAAGCTCCTCAGACTGGGTCAAATGAACCCCTCCAATTTCATCCGAGGGGGTGGCCAACCCAGGGGTGGTTAATTTGCCCACAGCGGGAAAATGCTGTAAGTGTTTATAAAATGGCGA
>Ga0315281_10003182_pt1 | contig 24140 bp, 20 predicted proteins | sample YL17G07_0_MG_FD_204540 | JGI IMG/M metagenome (GOLD analysis project Ga0315281, IMG submission 204540) | Sediment microbial communities from Yellowstone Lake, YNP, Wyoming, USA - YL17G07_0 | ecosystem: Environmental > Aquatic > Freshwater > Lake > Sediment | place: USA: Wyoming | collected... | reverse complement strand
GCTCGACGTACCAGAGGTCGAGCTCGATGCGCTCGTCCCAGGGCAGCGCCGCCCGCCCGTGGATCTGCGCCCAGCCCGTGATGCCGGGCTTGACCTCGAGGCGCCGCCGCTGGCGCTCGGTATAGCGCTCCACCTGGTAGCGAAGCGTCGGGCGCGGCCCGATCACGCTCATCTCGCCGCGGATCACGTTCCAGAGCTGCGGCAACTCGTCGAGCGAGAGGCGACGGAGGAGGCGACCCGCGCGCGTGATCCGCGCGTCGCCCTTGTCGACCGCGAAGCCAGCGCCCTGCGTCTCCGCGCCGACGACCATCGTGCGCAGCTTCAGGAGCTCGAAGTCGGCGCCGTCCTTGCCGACGCGCGTCTGCCGGTAGAGCACCGGGCCGCCGCCGAGCTTCACGGCCAGCGCGGCGAGCGCGAGCAGCGGCGAGGCGACGATGAGTGCGGCCCCGGCGAGCGCGACGTCCGCGGCGCGGTTCACGCGACCCGACAGCGCAAGAGGGTGCGCAGCACACGCAGGCCGTCGAGCGCGGTGAGCTTCTTGCCCTCCTCGCGGCTGCGCGCGGTGTAGCCGATCGGCACCTCGTAGATACGAATCCCACGCCGGAGCAACCGAGCCGTGATCTCCGCCTCGATCGCGAACCCGCGCTCGCGTAGCTCGAGCGAGCGGAAGAGCTCCGTCGACATCGCTTTCTGCCCGGTCATCATGTCGGAGACCCAGCTGTTGTAGAGCAGGTTCGCGACGAAGGTGACGGCTCGGTTGCCCACCACGTACCAGAAGCTGTACGCGGAGTGGGATTGGAAGCCGCGGGTCCCGAAGACCGCCTGGGCGACGCCGGCGCGGAGCGGGGCGGGCAGAGCGGGAATGTCGGTCGGCTCGTACTCGAGATCGGCGTCCACGATGGTCGTGTAGACGCCGCGAGCTTCAGCGAGCGCCGTGCGGACCGCGGCACCCTTCCCGTGGTTTCAGTCGTGACGGAGGATTCGCACCTCAGGAGGCCAGCTCCACCCTTGCAAGATGTCGCGCGTCCGTCGGTCGAGCCGTCGTCGACGACCAACAGCTCGAAGCGATCTGTGACCTTCGCGTCGAGAACCGCTTCGATCGCGCGCTCGAGGTGCAGACGTTCGTTGAACACCGGCATCACGACGGTAACCTCGATATTCGCTCCGGCCACAGGGGCGTTCTACCATCCTGGCTCACGCTGGCAGGCATCGGATGATCGAAAGCGCGCGTTCCGGTCGCGTGCGGCGCGCTTGCCGTCGCCGCGGCGATGGTCGCGACGGTGCCGGTGCTTCGCAGGCCGGCTGGAGGCTGACGATCCTGCCCCGCTTCGGCGGCGGGACGCTGATGGGCGCTGCAGCGCGTGCCCACGACCCCGGTTTCCGCACTGTCACGGTCGGGGCCTATGACGGTTAATTCTACTGGGGCATCGCCGTGGATCCGATCACCACGGGCAATGTCCATCAAGCGTTCGCCATGGCTTCCTACCGCTACGGCCACCCGTTGCGCGCTGGCTCGGTTGGCTGCTGAGCACGGGCCGGGCGCGCGCTGCACCGGCGGAGCTCGTGGTGATCGGCCTCGTGTCGATGCTCGTTGCGACTCTTTGTCGCTTCTGAGCTTGCTCTCCCTCGCCGGGTTGCTCGCATTCCGGCTTCGCAGCCCTGCCTACGCTGTTTACCTGCTGCTCGCAGCTCTCGCCGTGTGCCTCGCGCCCAATGCGACTGTCTTCCTCCGCGATGCGTTGGGCAATGTGGCGGTGCCGCTGACGCTCGTCCCGTTCGTCATCGCGTCCCGCCCGCTGCTTCCCAGGTGGATGACACGCCCCGGCGCAGCTCGAAGGTGTCGGCAACATTCGCCGGGAGCGCGCCTTCGATCGCGCGGTCGACTCTCTCGCGCTCGTTGAAGACCGGACTCAGGACGGCGGCCTCGGGGCGGTCGCTCCCGGCTTCCGCGCGAGGAACGCGACCTTGAACGACCACTCCGGCCGGACGGCGAGCCGGTCTGCCAACCACGTCGAGCGGCCCCTCCACGGCGGCTCGAGGCTCGCAGGGACACGGATACTGCGCTCGACCGCGAAGCCGACGCTCTCCAAGAGTCGGCCGAGGTGCGCGTGCGTGTACGCGCGAAGATGCTCGGGGTTCTCCTGCACGCCGGACCTCCACCGTTGGTAGCGAGCGAGCAAACCGAACTCGTTCGGGACGCTGATGAAGAAGTACCCGCCCGGGCGCAGCAGGCGACGGACCTCCTCGATCGTCTCGCGCTCAAGCTCGTCCGGCACGTGCTCCAGAACCTCCGTGAGGATCGCAAGATCGAACGCGCCATCCGCCAGCGGCGCGGCATGAGCCGGGGCGCAGAAGACCTCGACGCTGACGCCGCGCCGGGTCGCGTTCAGCCGAGCCGTGTCGCAGAAATCCTGGCTGATCTCGAGGACGGTTACGCGGCGGCCGAGCTCCGCGAGTCGGAACGGTACGACCGGATTCGGCCCGCAGCCGAGCTCGACGACGGTCTCGACCGGTAACGGCGTGACGGTGCGAAGGACGGCCCGCTTCAGCGCGGGTTCCGAGTACCCGACGTAGTCGGATCCTCCCGCACGCAGGCCGCGGTAGTAGCTGAGAATCCGGTCGGGCCCGAGCTCACGCATCCGCCGCTCCGAATCTACGGGTCACGGGGCTTCCTTGCACGCAGATACAGGCTGTCGGCGACGTACCGCAGCGGCGGCAACGCCCGCGCCGCCAAGCGCAGCGCCTCGGACGTCCGCACGACGATCCGGTGCCGGCGGCGGAGCAACGGAATGTCCGATGCCTGCGCGTTCAGCGAAAAGTATCCGTCCACCTCGAGCCTCGCGTGCTCGACCGCATCCAGCAGCTGCCTGGGCGACCAGTAGCGGACGCCGAACGCAGACGCGTCGCGAAAGCCGCGACGTGCCTGTTGGAGGAGATTCCAGAACCCGTAGCGGTTCGGCATCTGGACGAGAAGCGTGCCTCCCGGCGCGAGCACGCGCACCGCCTCTCGCAGCGCCGCGCGGGCGTCGTCTCGCGCGAAATGCTGGAACACGCTGTACGAGAACACGACGTCGAACGTCCCGTCCTCGAAGGGGAGGTGGCGACCGTCGCCGACGAGGAAGTCCGCATCCGCGTCGAGCTCGGAGGCCACCTGGCGTGCGGCGAGCACCGCCCCGAGCGAGGGGTCGACGCCGACTGCGGCGTAGCCGAGACGCGTGGCGGCCACGCACCAGCGGCCCCAGTTCGAGCCGATCTCGAGGAACCGACCGCGCCCGGGCGGCAGCCGGAGCTCGGGGATCGGATAGACCTTCATGTCCAGGCCGTCATAGAGGTTGCCGCACGTTCCGCCGAGCACGTTCCGCACATACGGATGGATCGCTCCATCCCGCGACACCTGCTGCTCCGCGAGGTCGAAGCCCCACTCCTCCCCAAGGGCCCAGTAGCCGGCTTGGGTCGGCTCGACGTCGTCGAGCAGCAGCACCGGCACACCGCGCAGCACGGAATAGGTGTGTCCCGCCGCGCAGCTCAACTCATTCTCGCCCGCCGCCAGCGGCAGGAGGTCGCGGGGGCACACGAGAGCGTTCAGCGAGCCTCCTCGGCGGCGGACTTCCGCGCACGAACGTAGAGACCGTCCGCGGCGAAACGCAGCGGCGGGAGGACGTCTGCGACGAGGCGAAGCGCCTCTGACGCGCGCACGATCAGCCGGTTCCGGCCGCGCAACAGCCGCTCACCGGCGCCCGCTCCGCGAGCTCGAGTGCGAACTCGTCGTCACGAAGCGCCCAATAGCCGGGCTGTGTGGGCTCCGCGTCGTCGAGGAGGAGCACCGGCACTCCACGTCGCACAGGGTACCCGTACCCGTCGGCGCAGGTGAAGGGTCGCATAGAGCCGATTGCGTCGACAGACGGGCGCCGTCGTCATCGCGTTCCCTCGGCTGCTTCCCAGGTCGGGGCGACACCGCCGCGGACGTAGTTCCAGAGCGCCACGACCGTGGCCCACGTGACGAGGACGTAGTACCGCGGCAGGCCGACGCCGACGAGCGCCGCGACGAGCACCCCGAGCTGGAGCCCGAGTGCCGCCGCGTAGACGGTGCCCCGGTTGACGAGCGCGATCGACGCGGCGAGCAGCACGAGGTGCAGGAGACCGCTCGCGTAGCGGAGGTGTCTGTGCGAGATGACCTCGATGAGGTAGATCGGCCGCAGCCGCCGAAGCATCTTCCCCTCGAGGACGATCGCCCAGCAATGTTCGAACATGCGCACCTTGCGCCGGTACTCGTCCTCGTTCGTCGGCGTCGCCTTCTCGTACGCCTTCGCCTCGGGCTCGTACACGGCACGGCGGCCCCGCTGAACCATCAGGTAGGGGAAGGACAGATCGTGCCCGAACCGGGGATCGACCTCGACGTAATCCGCGCGCCGCACCGCGTAGATCGAGCCGTTGCCGCCGGTGACCGAATCGATACGGGACTCATGCGCGCGCAGCGTGAGCTCGTAGCGCCAGTACAGGCCCTCCTTGTTTCGCCCGTCGTCAGCCACGACGTTCAGCCGTCCGCATACGTACGCCACCGCAGGGTCCGCGAACGAGCGGACGAGCTTGCGCAGCGCGTCGGGGGCCCACGTGCAGTTCGCGTCGGAGAACGCGACGATCTCGCCGCTCGTTTCTCTCACGGCAGCGTCCTGCGCGGCGACTTTGCCGCCGCGCGGATTGCGTATGACGCGCGCGCCGGCCTGCTCCGCGAGCGCCTCGGTGCTGTCGGTGGACGCATCCGAGCTGACGACGATCTCGAGTCGTTCCGCGGGGTAGTCGAGCGCGCGCAGGTTCTCGAGCCGCAGCTCGATGACGCTTTCTTCGTTGTGCGCCGGCACGACGAGCGTGACCGTCGGCAGCGCTGCCTCGTCGTGCAGTACCGCCCGCGTGCATACGCGCGCAAGCATGCGTGCAAGCAACGGATAGCCGACGTGTGTCCAGAGGATCGCTGCGAGCGTGAGCCAGAAGACGATCTCCAGAACCAGCATGCTGCGAGTCTATTTCCGGATCAACGTCGGGCCGACATCGTCGAATCCGACGGGGAGCGAAGCCGCGGTCGCGGGCGTCTCGAGCAGCGCGCCGGCTTCGTGGAAGCGGATGAGGAGCGTCCGAACGGGCACGCGCGGAGCCGCTTGCGCTTCACTCCGGAGGCTCCAGAACACCGGGCTGCCGCCGCGCCGGTCGACGGCCTCGACCACGTGTCCGTTCGGGTCGAAGCACAACTCGATTGCGAACCGATTGTCACCGCGCCGGTAGAGCAGGCAGTCGAAGGCATAGCCGACCCGCGTCGCCGAGAGTCCGTTCCGCAGCTGCGGCCCTGCGATCGCCAACAGCTGTCGCATCGCGCTCGCCTGGTGCGCCCGCGCGCGATCGCGCTCCCACCGCCCGAGCGGCACGAGCGCCGCGAGGAAGAGGGCCGACGCCAGCAGCGCGACGCCTCCGCGGTTCATGCCGCCCCCGCGGCGGCGACGTCCAGGAGCAGCTCGCGATACCGCCCGATTGCGATCAGCCGGTCGGCTTCGGCCATGGCGTACTCGCGCCCGCGCCGGCCCATCGCGTCGAGGTCGAGCTCGCCATCGTACGCCCTGCGGATCGCCCCGGCCAGCAGTTCGGGCCTCCCGGGCGGAACGACGATTCCACAACCGACGCGCTGCACGAGCCTAGCGGTCTCGCTCTTTTCGTCGGCCGCGACGATCACCGGCCGCGCGGCAGCGAGGATCCCGTACAACCGACTCGGAACCGCGTAGCCGGCGAGACCCCGCGCCAAGCCCACGACGTGCACGCTCGCCGTCGAGAGCGACTGCGATAGCACCTCCCGAGGCTGGTACGGCAGGAAGCGCACCTTGTCCGTCTCGAGAGTCTCCGCCAGCAGCGAGAGATCCGCGAGCCGCGCGCCCGCTCCAATGACGGCGACCACGAGATCGTCAAGGTCACGCAGGAAGGTCGTCGAGCGAACGAGAGCGTCGAGATTCTGCGCGTGACCGACGTTGCCGGAGTGCATCACGACGAAGCGAACGTCGAGCTCCTGAGCGCGCGCCCACTCGTTGTGGCGCGGCAACGGCGTGATCGCGGTCGTGTCGACCCAGTTCGGGATGACGGTGATTCGCTGCGCCGCCGCGCCCTTCGCCGTCAAGCGCTCGCGCATCGTCTCGCCGATCGCCACGACGGAGTCGGCGCGCTCCAGGTAGTACCGGATCATCGCGCGCAGGACCCGGATCAGCGGACGGCTCTCCAACCGCTTGAGCTCGATCGCGATCTCCGGAAAGACGTCCTGACACACGACGACGAGCGGAACGCGGTGGCGACGCGCGACGAGCACTGCGACGTCCGCGATGATCGGCGGGTCCGTCATGCAGAGGATGACGTCCGGCCGTCCGGCGGCGAAGCCCGCGCGCAGGGACTGCAGGAGATACGTCGCGTAGTTCGCCGCGCGCAGCATGAGGTACCGGCGCTCGAAGGCCGTCGAGCGCACGCGGATGATGTCGACGCCGTCCTTCCTCGTGCTACCCGCACGCGCCGGTGGGTTCCGGAGCGTGCCGGTCACGACCGTCACGTCGAAGTCACTCGTCAGCTCCTTGCAGAGGTCCGCGAGGAGATTCGCAGTCGCCTCCACCCCGGGCCAGTAGTACTGGTTGAAGACGAGGAGCCGCGGGCGGCCGCCACCGCACCGCCGTCTCATGCGATCTCCCGTGAGTCCCACGTCGCGCTTGCCGGCAGCAGGAACGCGCACGTCCACAACGTCGCGCTCACGAGGTTGCCCGCAGCGTACGCGTACGACTGGAAGCACATCAGCACGACGCCGGCCGCCACCGCGCCCGCGCAGGCCGCGTTCGTCAGCCGGGCAGCGCCCCCGAGACGACGGGCCGCGCGCCAGCCCGCGACGACGAGCGCCGACCCGAGCGCAGCGAAGAGCCCGAGTCCCACGAGGCCGAGTTGGAGATAGAGGCCGATGAACGAGTTCTCGGGTCTGGCGCCCTGGAACGTGCGGAAGCGGTCGAAGAAGACGATGTCCTCCGTGCCGAACCCGTAGCCGAGCAGCGGCCGCTCGTTCGCCTGGTCGATCGCCCCCTGCCACGCCTGCGTCCGGCCGCTGGAGCCAAACAGCGTCCTGCGGGTGCTCTCTCCCTCCGAGCCGACCTCGTCCTCGAGGCGCGCGCCCCTTACCCCGAGGGGCACCGAGGCCGGCGCCGCCGGTGCGCTTCCGCCCGCCGCCGACCCGCCGCCGCCCGCGTTCGAAGCCTGCGACGGGGCCGTAGGCTGCGGGATGGTGGACGCGATGGCACCGCCCGCGAAGGCGGCGATGGACAGGACCGTCACAGCCGCTGCACGACGCGTCCACGGCCGGGGCTGCGCCGCGACCACGATCGCTCCGGCGAACGCGCCGAGCAGCCCCCCGCGGGAGCCGGACGCGTAGATGGTGGCCACCGCGAGCGCGAGAACCGCTGCGGGGGCGATGCGCCCCGCAGCGCCTCGTGCTCCGGTAGCCGCGGCGACGGCCAGCGGTACCACCAGGGCAGCGATCATCGGCAGCGTGTTCGGATTCTCGCCGATGCCGCGGAACCGCCACGGAGTCGAGCCTGTCGCCGGCACGATGGCGTCGCCGTAGCGGACGAGGAGCAGCAGGAGCCCCGCCGCGAGCACGACGCCGGCGCCGACGAGCACCCCGGCCAGCAGCCGCTGGGCAACCTCGGGCCGTCCCGCACTCCCGAGCGCGAGGGCGCCGGCGGCGGTCAAGAGGACGGCGAACGAGACGCCGTGCTCGACCGTCGCCCACGGATCGACCGACCAGGTCGCGGACAGGAGCATCGTTGCCACAAGGAGCCCCGCGGTCGCAACGACGAACGATGCCGAGCCGCGCGAGGGGGCGCGCAGCCGCCGGTTCCTCAACGCGAGCGCCACCGCGCAGGCCCACAGGGCGAGGAGGGCGAGCCAGCGCGCGTCGTGGCCGAACGACTTCAGCCCGGCGATCGAGGAGCTGCCGAGCGTGAAGCAGACGACGCAGAGTCCGAGCGCCGACGCCGCCGCACGGTCCAGCGATAGGTTGCGCCACATCCTGCGCCTGAGGATACGGACTCCGCCGACTGCTTCCGCGCCTGACCGGCCGCGTGTGCTCGTGATCTCCGAGATCCCGACGCCCTACCGGCTGCCGCTCTACGCGCGACTCGCCGAGCGCCCGGATCTAGAGCTCGAGCTCGTGTTCTGCGCGCTGGACGAGCCCGACCGGCCGTGGCAGGTCGAGGAGGCCCTCGCCGGCGTGCCGCACCGGATCCTGCGCGGTGTCGCCCCCGCCCTGCGGACACGACGGAACACGTTCGTCTATCAGGTCAATCCCGGCGCGATTGACCTCTTGGCCCGCTCCCACTACGACGTCGTCGTCGCGGGCGGCTATGCCGTGTTCGCAGAGCAGGCGGCGATCGCGCTGGCACGAGCGCGCGGGATCCCGTACGTCCTGCACAGCGAGAGCACGCTGGCGAAGCACCGGAGCGCTTTACTGCGAGTCGCCAAGCGCGGCGTCGTCGGCCCGATCGTGCGCGGCGCCGCCGCCGGGCTTGCGGTCGGCTCCGGCGCGGCCCGGTACCTCGCGCACTACGGCATGGACCCCGGCCGCATCAGGATCGTGCCGAACACGATCGACGTCGTCGGTTACGGCCGGGACGCGGCGGCCGCCCGGGCACGGGCGGAAGACGTGCGCGCACACTGGGACCTTCCCGAACGCTACGTCCTCTTCGCCGGGCGACTCGTCGAGGACAAGGGCATCCGCGATCTCGTCGGTGCGCTCCGGCTCCTCGGGGCCGATGCGCCGGCGTTGGTTGTTGCGGGCGAAGGCCCACTTGCGGACGAGTTCGGCGGAGTGGACGGTGTTCGAAGGGTCGGCTTCGTGCAGCGCGACCAGCTGGTCGAGTTGCTCGCCCTCGCAGCGTGGACCATCGTGCCGTCGCGGGTCGAACCGTGGGGCGTGATCGTGAACGAGGCGCTTGCGTCCGGCTCGCCGGTGATTGTCACCGACGCGGTGGGGGCGGCGGAGGATCTGGTCGTCGACGGCATCAACGGCCGCGTCGTCCCCGCCTCGAGCCCTCAGGCACTTGCCGCGGCGCTCGCGGGCCCTAAGCCGAGTGGCGATCCCGCCGAAGGCCGCATCGCACGCTGGACCTACGACTTCGCCGTCGACCAGTTCGCGGACGCGATCCGGCTCGCGCTCCGCGGCTAGCCGAGCTCGGCTCGGAACAGCTCGGCGAGGCCGTCGAGGTTCCGCTCGAGGTCGAAGCGCCCCCGTACCGCCGCCTGCCCACCTGCTCCAACCTCATCGCGACGGCCCGCGTCGCGCAGCAGGAGCTCGAGCCGCTCCGCGACCGCGACGTGGTCCCCGGCCGGCGCCAGCAGCCCCGACCGACCGTCGTCGATCAGCTCTGGGATGCCGAACGCGTCTGACGAGACACACGGAACGGCGAGCGACATCGCGTCCATCAGCGCGACAGGAAGGCAATCGTGGTCACCGTCCTCGGTCTCACGGCACGCGAGCGCGAAAACTTCCGCGCGCGACACGCGATCCAGTGCCTCCTCGTGCGGGAGAGACCCCGGCAGCGACACCCGAGAGTCGAGCGACAGCTGAGCGACAAGCCGCTCGAGCTCTGCACGTTCCGGTCCCTCGCCGAGGATCTCAAGGCGGACATGCGGACCCAGCTCCGCAACGGCACGGATCAACACCGCGTGTCCCTTCTTGCCCGTGAGTGTCCCGACGGAGACGATCGTTCCCGGCACGAACGCGCGGCGCGCCGCGCGTTCCGGAACGCCGAGCCGTCGCACGTGGATCCGGTCGCGCCATCTGTCGCCGTACCGTCGGCAGAGCAGCTCCCGCTCGAAGTCGCTCCCGACGGTGACGAAGCGCGCACGGCGCAACTTCGTCTGCATCAGGTCGAGCTCGTGGTACGTGTGGCCCGAGAAGCTGAAGCTCGCGCCGCTCGAAGCAGCGGCGTAGAGACCGGCGTTCGACGCGTCGAGCGGAAACTGGACATGAACGTGGTCGCGCCCTGCGTCGAGATCGGCGGCGAGCGCTGCGCCCCGGACTGCGGCGAGCGCGCGACGAGGGTGAACAGGAGGCGCAACGATCGCAGCCCGGGCGAACGCGAGGGGGCGCACCGCTCGCGGGCGAACCGTCGTCGCCGGTCCTATTGGGTCGAGGTCGCGGGTCCGACGCACTGGTCGCAGCGCGCGCACGTCGATGTCGAAGCCGCGCTCGCGGAGGCCGGCGACCTCCTTGATCGTGAACGTCTCCGTCACGACCGGGTACTGCTGCGTGACGTAGACGATGCGCTTCACGCTGAGCCCTCGAGCTCCGGAAGGAGCAGCTCGAGATGGCTCTCCATCGAGAAGCGCTCGGCCTCGCGTGGCCCGCGCGCCGCGAGCTCCGAGCGCAGTTCTTCGTCCCCGAGAACGCGGCTGATCGCGTCCGCGAGCCGCGCCGCGTCGCCGGCGGGGACGAGCAGGCCGGCCGCGCCCTCATGCAACCACGACGGGATCCCGCCGACGTCGCTCGCGACGACTGGGAGCCCTGCTGCGAAGGCCTCCACGCCGACCATGCCGAACGGCTCCTGCCAGAGCGACGGCAGCGCGAGCACGCGGGCCGACGCGAACAGCGACGGGCGTGCGCTCTGGTCCACCCAGCCGAGGAACTCGACGCGCCCGACGAGATCGAGCCGGGCGGCCCGTTCCTCGAGCGACGCGCGCTCAGGTCCGTCGCCGGCGATCGCTACGGTGACGCCCTCTAGGTTCGCGAGAGCCTCGAGCAGCACATGCACGCCCTTCGAAGCCGTGAGCCTGCCGAGGTAGAGCACGTCACGCGTCTGCGGCGCGTCGACCGTCGTCGCAGGCGCGATCGGGTACGGCACGACGCGGAGCCGGTCCAGCTCGACGCCTTCTGCGGCGAGCACGTCGCGCACAAACGGCGACGCCACGAGGACGCGTCGGAGTGCAGGCAACGTCGCCGGCCACGCGCGCACGCGCCGATATGCTCGCAGCACACGGTCGGGACGGCGGTTCGTCGATCGCTCCGTATACGCGCGGACGAAGCAACGTGCACCCGGCCCTTCCTGGCAGAAGCGAACGCTGCGGTGCAGGTAACGCGCCCCGCCCGGACAGCGCATGAAGAAGTCGTGCGCATACACTACGACGGGCGCGTATGCCGACGCGGCGTCGGCGACCGCCGGCGAGAGCGCGATGTGGACGTACACGACGTCGGGCGACGCGTCGCCAAGCGCTCGCTCGAGGCCGACAAGCGCATCCGCCGACAAGCGCGGGCCGTCCGCGTCGAGGCCCGCCACCGTCACTACGGACGTACCGACCCACTCGGCCGGCCCGGCGGCCGCGATCAGCACGCTCTCGACGCCGCGTTCGCGCAGGGCCGGCAACAGCTGGGTGAGGTACGTTTGCACACCCCCCACGGCCGTGAGGTCGTCGAGGACGTGAGCGACGCGCATTGGACAGGCAGGATAGTCCCATGAGAGTGCGAGCCGAAACGGCGCCGTCGCCGCCCGAAGACCGGGGGCCGCTCGAGCGCGACTGGCCGGGACGCGAGCGGCGCCGCCCGCGGATCTGGGACGGCAACTTCCTCCTCCTGAGCGCGATCGCACGAAGCCTCGACGAGGCCGTCGCCACGTACGTGCCGCACGGAGCCGCGGTGCTGGATGTCGGAGCCGGGGCGATGCCGTACTACCCCCTGCTCGCACCCGTCGCGTCCGACTACGCAGGTGCCGACATCAACGCGGCGCCCGGCGTGCGCTGGGTCTGCACGCTGGAGGATCTCACGGCACCCGACGATTCGTTCGACCTCGTCCTCTGCACGCAGGTGCTGGAGCACGTCAGGCGGCCCGAGGAGGCGCTGCGTCAGATCGCGCGCGTGCTCCGTCCAGGGGGTCATGCGTTCGTGACGACGCACGGGACGTATCCGTTCCACCCTCACCCGCGCGACTACTGGCGTTGGACGCAGCAGGGATTCGAGGCGCTGTTCGAGGACGCTGGCGCACTCGAGCTCGTCGAGCTTGTGCCGCATCGGGGGAGCGTCGCATGCCTCGCCGGGCTCACCGCGAACTACGTCGAGATGGCAGCGACGCACGCTCGCGTGGGCGCGCTCGGGCGGCCCGCCGTGCTCGCGCTCAACGCGCTCGGGCTGCTCGGCGACCGGCTGGCCGGGCGGCTCCGCTTCCCGAACGAGCACACACTGATCACGAACTTCCTCGCCGTCGGCCGCAAGCCGGCGGCGGCTAGCGCTCCGGCTTCTCGCCGACGTACAGCACTGCCGACGTGAGCGGCGTGACGCGGCTGACAGCTGCCAGCGCGACGTCGTGCCCCGCGAGACGCTCCGCCAGAGGACGGTAGAGCGAGAGCCGCCGCAGCTCGCACTCAGTCGCCCCCCGGAAGAGCCGGCGCACCTCCGTCGCGTCCAGCGCAGTGGGCGCGCGCAACGTCACAGGCTCCGCGTCCGTCCGACCGACAGCAGGGGTTGGCGCCGGTGCCCGCCGGCCCAGCATCGACAGCGCGCGGTTCAGCACCCGGGGAGCGAGCCCCAGGGGAGCGACGTCATAGGAGAGGACAAGCCCGCCCGGGCGCAGCACACGCAACATCTCCGCGGCCAGATGGTGTCGCAGCTGATCGTTCGGAACGCTCGACAGAACGGTGATCTGCTGCACGAGGTCGAACGAGCTCCCGTCGTACGGCAAGTCGACGCCGTCGCTCACGCGTAGATCGAAGCCGGGGAAGGTGTTACGTCCGCTCTCGATCCGCGACTCCGAGATGTCGACGCCGTGGAGCAAGCTCGCCGAAGCGCCGTAGAGGGCGAGGAACGCGAGGCTCACCCCGGCGCTGCAGCCGACATCGAGGATCGAGGCCTGCGCCAGCGGGACGCGAAGGTAGCGTCCGAGCGCACCGAGGATCGCGCGCTCGCGCTCGAACACGAGGTGCGCGTGCGCCGGATTCTCGAACGTGTACACGCCGCGACACTGCGATGCGACATCGCGTCGCCGGTACTCGTCACGGATCGACTCGACCTCGGAGGCGAAGTCGTCGTCGCTCACGGCGCGTGGTGCTCGTGGAGACGGCGAACGGCGGCTGCGACGAGGCACACGTCATCGTCCGACATAGTCGTCGAAAGTGGGAGACTCAACACACGCTGCGAGAGCCGCTCCGTGTGTGGGAGCTCGCCCGCCGCGATGGGCATTGTCGCGCGGTAGTACGGGTGGAGATGGACCGCGCGATAGTGCACGCCCGCGCCGATGTTCTCCTCACGCAGTCCGATCAGCAGATCTTCGCGGTCCATGCCGAAGGCATCGGGGTCCACCTCCACGATGTACAGGTGATGTCCGTGGCGCGTATCGTCGTTCCACGGGCGCGGCTGCGCACGCAGGCCCGGAACGCCGGCAAGCTCCCGGTCGTAGACGTCGCACAGGCGCCGCCGCGCGACCATGAACTCGTCGAGGCGGTCGAGCTGCACAAGTCCCATCGCCGCCTGGAGATCGGTGAGGTTGTACTTGAAGCCCGGTGCGATCGCGTCGCTGTAGACGACCTCCTTCGTCCGGAAACGCTCCCACGCGTCGCGCGACAGGCCGTGCAGGCGGAGGATCTCGAGCCGCTGCGCGAGGTCGGCGTCCTCCAGCGTGATCATCCCGCCCTCGGCCGTCGTGATGTTCTTCGTGGCGTAGAAGCTGAAGCACGCGATGCCGCCGCCGCCGACCGGCGCGCCGCCGTAGGCGGCGCCGATCGCGTGCGCGGCGTCCTCGACGACAACCGCGCCGCGCGCCGCCGCGAGACGGCGCAACGCCGTGAGGTCGCAAGGCAGCCCTCCGAAGTGGACGGGAAGGATCACGCGCGTGCGCTCGCTCAACTTTCGCTCGACCTGCTCGGGGTCGATGTTCAGGGTCTCTGCGTCGACGTCGGCGAACACGGGCGTCGCGCCGGTATGGACGATCGCGTTCACGGTCGCCACGAACGTGAGCGAGGTCGTCACGACCTCGTCGCCGGGCCCCACACCGAGCGCGGCGAGCACGAGGTGCAGGCCGGCGGTGCATGAGGAGACGGACACTGCGTGGCGTGCGCCGACGAGCTCGGCGAAGCGGGACTCGAACCGGCGGCACTGCTCGCCCTGGCCGATCCAGCCGCTGCGGATGACATCCGCCACCGCCGCGACCTCTGCGTCGCCGAGCGCTGGCTTTCCGAAGACGAGGAGCTCCGCGAACGCGGGCTCGCCGCCCGCGATCGCAGGCGCACCATGCAACAGCCGCTCGCTCACGAGCCTGAGGATACGCGGCGCCCCGCCACGACCCGATCGACTATGTCGCGCAGCGCCCGCCCGGTCACGTCCCAGGTGTAGCGCTCCGTCACGGCGCGCTGGAGGGCGCGACCGAGCAGCTCTCGACGCTCGGCATCGGCCGCCAGGCCCGCGAGCGCCTCGGCGAGCGCGACGCCGTCGCCCGCCGTGAACGGTTCGTACTCCTCGTGAGGCACGAGTTGCGCGTCGAGGCTCTCGCTCCGAGGCGCGACGACGGGTATCCCCGCCGCGCCGAACTCGACGAGCTTGACAGGAAACGCATACTCGAAGACGGCGGGGATGACGCCGACGTCGATCTCCTCGAGGCGTTCGGGCACCTCGTCGTACGGCACGGCGCCGAGGAACCGGAAGCGCCCGGCGACACCGGCGGCCCGCGCCCGTGCCTCGAGGTCGTCCAACCCCGGCCCGCCGCCGATGATGAGGAACGAGATCCCCGGAACGGCGGGCGACGCGTCGATCAGCAGCTCGAGCGCCTCGACGTGCCACTGCATCAGATGGCCGATCCACCCCACCACGACCGGCTCGCGGGCCGAAGCGGGGCGCCGCCGCACCCGTTGCGGCGAAACGCTGTTCGGGACGACGGCGACCTTACGCCGGTCGGCTCCGTGATCCTCGAGCAGCTCGGCGAGCCCCGGCGAGACCGTGACGATCGCGCCTGCCCGGCGATGCTTGTAGCGCTCGAGCGCAGCCCCCAACGGCTCGAGCGGGGACCGGTACATCGAGCGCACGTCCTGCGCGAGGAGCCCGTTGACCTCGAGAACGAGCGGCACGCCCAGCCGGCGGGCGACGCGAACACCGTCGAGGCACAGGTACTCGCTGCGCGCGTAGACGACGTCGGGGCGGAACTCGCGCGCTGCGGCGGCGGCGCGCGACGCGAAACGCCGGTCGGCGCGCAACGCGCGAAGGTCGTGCCGCAATGCGCGGAGCCAGCCGGGCACGAGCCTGCGCGCGGCGCGCCGCGCGTGCGAATCGCCCGCGCCGCTCCCGTCGGCGAAGAGCGCGAGCACGTCGTGGTGCTGCCGAAGCCCAGCGAGCGTCGCGGCCGCATGCGAGCCCGAGCCGTGCGGCGGCACCACGTCGTCGGGACGTGTCACATGCTGCGCGAGGAAAAGGACCCTCATGCGAGAAGCTCGTCGTAGACGGCACGCAGACGCTCTCCCACGACCGTCCACCAGAAGCGTTCGGAGGTCGCTCGGACGTCCTCGGGCGACCAGGACAGCGAGAGCGCGCGCTCGAGTGCGGCGGCCAGCGCCTCGGCGTCGCCGGGCGGAACGAGGAACCCGTTCTCGCCCGGTGAGATCTGCTCCGGGATCCCCCCGACATCGCTCGCGACGACCGGCCGGCCCGCTGCGAGGGCTTCGCCGACAGAGACGGGCATTCCTTCGGCGAAGCTCGGCAGGCAGCCGACATCGGCCGCGGCCAGCCACTCCGCGAGTTGCTCCGGCTCGAGCACGCCGAGCGCCCTCACGCGCGGCGAGGGCGCCGTTCCCGGCCCCGCGGCGAAGCACTCCACGTCATCCAGCCGTGCAAGCGCGCCGTCCAGCACATCGATGCCCTTCTCGGCGCTCAAGCGGCCGACGAAGAGCACGATGCGCGCATCGGGATCGAGCCCGAGTTCGCCGCGCGCCGCCCGCCGATCGCGGGGGCGGAACACGTCGGCGTCGACCCCCATCGGGATCACGTCGATCCGTCCGTGGGGGACGCCGGCGCCCGTGAGCGCCTCGGCGACGGCGGGCGCAACTGCGATCACCCGGTCAGCCTCGAGACACGCACGGAGCATCTGCCGGCGGTGCCTGCCCTGGACGCCGCCGTCGGCGAGCCAGCGGGCGTCGGTGCCGTGCGCCGTGACGATGCTCGGTATGCCGCGTCTTCGGGCGAGCGCGACCGCCGCCGGCGCGACCGAGTGCAGGAAATGCGCATGGAGTAGGGACGGATGCTCCCCCGCCCGACCGAGAGCCGCCGCCGCGCCGAGCGCCCGCGCGCCGACCTCATCGCCCTTCGGGACCCGCAGCATCGGGTACGGGAGCAGCCGGTGTGGAGACGGGGGCGCGAGCCATCCGCGCTGCATGCCGGGAATCTCGCCGCCCCAGATCCGCCGGTGCAGGCCGCGGGCCAAGAGCCTTGGCACCAGAACCACGTGCCTGTAGTGGGAGCCGAGGGCCTCGACCTCGGCGTGGACGAAGCGGCCGGAGTGCCGCTCCGACGCGGAGGGCCACAGGTCTGTGAGCAGGCCGACGGTCGGAAGCGCAGCCTCGGGCACACGAGGAGCGTATAGCGGGCGGCTAGCATCATCGCGAGGCGTCGCAGCCGTCCAATGCCGAGCGAATCCAAGACACAGATCCTCTTCGTCCACCACCGGAGCGAGCTCGGGGGTGCGCCGACCAGCCTCTCCTACCTGATTCGGGAGCTCGACCGCACCCGCTACGAGCCGCACGTCTTCTGCCCGCCCGGCGAAGCGGCAGAGCTGTTCCGCGAGGCAGGTGCGATCGTCCACACCGGGGCGATCGCGGGCTTCACGCACATCTGGGCGAGCGCCTACCACGGACGCCGTTGGCTGCTGCTCTTCCGCGAGCTCCTGCGACTGCCCCTCCACGTCAGCCAGTTCTCGCGGACGCTCAACAGCCGCCCGTTCGCGCTCGTGCACCTGAACGACTCGCCTCTCATCGTCGCGGCCTGGCTGGCGCGGCGGGCGCGGATCCCCGTTGTCTGGCACCTTCGGTCTGCGCTCCCCGGCGAGGGCCAGGACATCCGGTCGCGCTTCCTGCGCCGCGCCGTCATGCGCCTTGCCGACGTCTCGGTCGCGATCAACGAGGACGTCGCGGCAAGCTTCGACGTCGGCGCGGCGACTGTGGCGAACTCCGTCGACCTGGAGCGCTTCCAGCCGCAGCGCCGACCCGACGTCCGTGCCGACCTCGACCTCCCTGCCGGCGTCCCGATCGTCGCGTATTTCGGATTCATCTATCCGTCCAAAGGGTTTCGGGAGTTCATCCGCGCGGCTGCTCTCCTGCGGGAGCGCGGGCTCGACGCGACCTATCTCGTCGTCGGGGGCGCCGTCCGAGGCAAGTCGTTCTTCTCGACCCCCGCCGGGCGTACGCTCAAGTTGCTCGACCTCGCGCGTGACTACGAGGCCGAGGCGAATCAGTTGGTCGCCGACCTCGGCCTGATGGACATCGTCCGCTTCATCCCGTTCATACGGCGGACGGAGAGCCTCTACGCCGCGTCGGACATCGTCGTCGCCCCTTCGCAAGGGCCGGAGGTCGGCCGGCCTGTGATCGAGGCAGCCGCGTCCGGGGTCGCCGTGATCGCGTCGGGGACGCACTCCGGCGCTGGGATCATCCTCCCGGAGAAGACGGGCGTCGTCGTCCCGAGCTGGAGCGCAGGCGTCCTCGCCGACGCCATCGTCGACCTGTTGGAACACCCCGCCCGGCGGCTCGCGCTGGGCGTGGCCGCGCGGGAGCACGCGGAGCGGACGTTCAACGCGACGCGAAACGCGCGGCGGATCGAAGAGCTCTACGAGCGTGTCCTCCCACAACCGCAGCGCACACGTATCCTGTTCGTCCATCACCGCCCGCAGCTCGGTGGCGCTCCGTCGAGCCTCGCGCACCTGATCCGGCACCTCGACCCACGCTTCGAGGCCCATGTGCTCGCACCCGGCGGGCCCGCTGCGCGCCTGTTCGAAGAGGCAGGGGCGAATGTCCACCGCGCGCCCGTCTCGATCTTCGCGCACGTCTGGGACAATCCCTACCACGGCCTCCGCTGGCTCGTCGTCGGCCGCGAACTGACGGCGCTGCCGCGTCACATCGTGCGGCTCCGGAGCGTCATGCGCCGCTACCAGTTCCCCATCGTGCACCTGAACGACTCTCCGCTCCTGCCGGCCGCGTTGGTGGCGCACCGGATGGGATCACGCGTCGTCTGGCACCTGCGCTCGTCCCTCGCGGGCGGCGGCCGCGACCGGCGCAGCGTGCTCATTCGCCGCCTCATGACGCGCTGGGGGGACGCCGCGATCGCGATCGACCGTGACGTCGAGCGCAGCTTCGACCTGCCCCTCAGCGTCACCGTCGTCCCGAACAGCGCAGAGAGATCGCACCGGACACTCGACCCCGTCGAGGCGAAGGAGCGCCTCGGCCTGCCGCTCGATCGGGTCGCCGTCGGCTACGCGGGCTTCGTGCGGCGCCAGAAGGGCTGGCCGGAGCTCGTGCGAGCGGCGCGTCTGCTCACCGACGACAAGGTGCCGATCCACTTCCTGATCATCGGAGGAGGCGTGCGAGCGCCGGAGTACTTCCGGACGCTACGCGGCCGGCTCCTCCAGGCGTCGGGCGTGCTGACCGACGAGGAGTCCGCGATCCGGAGGCTCGTCTCGGGCCTCGGGCTGGACGACCGCTTCACGTTTCTGCCGTTCACACGGGACACCGATGCCGTGTACGCGGCGCTCGATGTCCTCGCTTTCCCGAATCAGGGCGAAGGGCTCGGTCGACCGGTGCTCGAGGCCGCTGCGTGGGGCAAGGCGGTCGTCGCGTCCGGATCGCCCGACGGGGCCGGCCTGCTCATCCCGGGCGAGACGGGCCTGCTCCTTCGCCACGGGACGCCCGAGGAGATCGCCGCCGCGCTCGCGACCCTGGCGCTCGATCCCGCGCTCCGCGACCGGCTCGGTGAGGCGGCCGCCGCCCACGCGCAACGCTTGTTCGATCCCCGTCGCAACGCCCGCCTCGTCGAGCAGGTCTACGACACGCTCCTGCCGGCCCGCCGCCGGGAGCCGGAGCCGACGGCGACGGCGACGGCGACGGCGACGATCGTGGACGTCGCCTGATGTGCGGCATCTGTGGCGTCGTCGCCCTCGGCCGGCCGGCGGAAGCCGAGACGGCGCGGCGCATGGGCGAGCACATCGCGCACCGCGGCCCGGACGGCGTGGGCCACTACGTCGCCCCCGGCGTCGCGCTCCACCACAGGCGGCTCGCGATCATCGACCTAAGCGACGCCGGCCGGCAGCCGTTCGCCACCGAGGACGACGCGCTCCAGCTCCTGCATAACGGCGAGATCTACAACTACCGCGAGCTGCGCGCGGAGCTCGAGGGCCGCGGCCACCGCTTCCGAAGCGCGACGGACACCGAAGTGATCCTCGCCGCGTATCGCGAATGGGGCGATCGCTGCGTCGAGCGATTCAACGGAATGTGGGCGCTCGCGCTGTGGGACGAGCCCGAGCAGCGACTCTTCTGCTCCCGCGATCGCTTCGGCGTCAAGCCGTTCTACTACCGCCTACACGACGGCCGCCTCGTCTTCGCGAGCGAGCTGAAGGCGTTCCGCGGCGACTCCGAGACCGAGCTGCGCGCGAACGAAGGCATCGTACGGGACTACGTGCTGCGCGACTGGTTCGACCACACGGACGAGACGTTCTTCGACGGCATCGTCAAGCTGCCCCCCGCACACTCGCTCGTCTTCGACCGCGACGGACTGCGTACGACGCGCTACTGGGCGCTCGAGCCGCGGCCGGCGCCGCCGGGCGACCCCGCGCAGGCGGTGCGCGACCTCTTCATCGACTCGGTGCGGCTACGCCTGCGCAGCGACGTGCCCGTCGGCACATGTCTCTCCGGGGGGATCGACTCGTCCGTCGTCGTCGGCGGGGTCGACTTGCTGCTGCGCACGGAGGTCGAGAACGCACGGCCCGTCGGCGAGAGCCAGCAGACCTTCACGGCGTACTTCGACCAGGCAGGCTTCGACGAGCGCCCGTTCGCGGAGGCGGTCGTCGCGCGGACGAAGGCCGCGCCGCACTGGATCTCGTTCGATGCCGACGACCTCGTCGCGAACCTAGCTTCGATCGTCGAGGCACACGACGAGCCGTTCCGCTCGACGAGCATCTGCGCACAGTGGTATGTCATGCGCGAGGCCGCGCGCGCCGGCATCAAGGTCGTGCTGGACGGCCAGGGCGGGGACGAGGTGTTCGCGGGGTATCCCGCGTTCTTCGCCGCGCGCTACGGCGACATGCTGGCGCGCGGCGAGATGCACGCGCTCGCAGCCGAGCTCGGCGAGCACCGACGGCTGTACGGCACGCGCCGAGCGGTCGAGATGCTCGCGCGCCCGCTGCTCCCGTCCTTGCTCGAGCGCCGCCTGCGCGAGCGACGTAGCGGCGCGGACACGCTCCTGCACCGCGACCTGCGCGGCCTTCCCGCAACGCCGGAGTTGAACGGCGCGACCTTCCCTGACCGGCTGCGCCGCCTCCAGGAGCGCATCCTCACGCGGCGCGGCCTGCCTGAGCTGTTGCACGCCGAAGACCGGAACTCGATGGCCCATTCGATCGAGGCGCGAGTGCCGTTCCTCGACTACCGGCTCGTCGAGCTCCTCTTCTCGCTCGACGGCGGCCAGCTGATCGACCGTAGCCGGACGAAGGCCGTGCTCCGGCGCGCCCTCCACGACCTCATGCCGCCGGAGGTGCGCGAGCGCACGGACAAGCTGGGCTTCGTCACGCCGGAGGCGGCTTGGCTCCGAGGCCCGCTGGGCGACGTCGCCGCCGACGTGTTTGCATCGCGGAGCTTCGCCGAGCGTGGCTGGGTCGACTCGGGGGCGGCGCGGCGGCGACTCGCGCGACATCGAACCGGCGAGATCGACGCCGGGTTCGAGATCTGGCGTGCATTGAACCTCGAGCTCTGGGCGCGCTCGTTCCTCGATCGATGAAGGTGCTCTTCCTCACGTTCGCGTACCCGACGCCTGAGAACGTAACGGCCGGGATCTTCGTGAAGGAGCATGCGCGCGCCGCTTCGCGCGCCGCCGAGGTCGCCGTGGTACACCTGGATCGCGGCGGCGGCCGCTTCTCGATCGAGGAGACGTCGGATGACGAGTTTCGCGCGATCCGGGTCCGCTATCCCCGATCGAAGCTCGCGTACGCACTGCACTTCGTCGGCGCGTTGCGTGCGTTCCGCAGGCTCCAGCGGACGGGCTTCGACCCTGACGTCATCCACGCGCATTTCTTCCCGGCGGCCCTCCCACCGCTACTGCTGCGCCCGCTGTTTCGGAAGCCGGTCGTCGTGACCGAGCAATGGAGCGTCTTCCTTCCCGAGGATCCCGCGACGCTGTCGCCCCTAATGCTGCGTGTTGCACGGGCGGCCCTCGCTCGCGCCGAGCGGGTCATGCCGGCCAGCGACGCGCTCCGGCGCGGGATGGTGGCGCAAGGCATCGTCGCCCGTTATCGCGTCGTCCCGAACGTCGTGGACACAACCCTCTTCAAGCCTGGCACGCCGGCGAGCCGCACTACCCGGACGTTGCTCTTCGTCGGGCTCCTCTACGACGCCAAGGGCGTCGACCTGCTGCTGGAGGCAGTGGCCCTCCTCGCCGAGCGCGGGGACTTCCGACTGGAGATCGTCGGGGACGGCCCGCTGCGCAGAGAGTATGAGCGCCTTTGCGCCACACTCGGCCTTGGTCATGTCGTCTCCTTCCTCGGGCTCTTGCCGAAGCCCGAGGTGGCGCGCCGCATGAGCGCAGCCGACGTCTTCGTCCTGACGAGCCGGTTCGACAACAACCCCTGCGTCCTGATCGAGGCGCAGGCGAGCGGCCTGCCCGCGGTCGCCACGCCGGTCGGCGGGATTCCGGAGATCGTCGACGAGCGAGCCGGCGTTCTTGCCGAATCGGGCCACCCGGCGAGCATCGCGGCGGCACTCGAGGCCGTACTCGAGCACCTCGACCGGTTCGACAGGAAGGCGATCTCGCAGCGCGCGACCGCCCGATTCGGCACCGAAGCTATCGGCGAGACGCTGGCTGCGATCTACGCCGAGGCCCTCTCGGCCTGACGCTCGACCCTCCCAGAGCATCTCCTCCAGCCGCTATCCTCGCCGAGCGGGCGCTACCTTCGCCCTCTGCACATGCCTGACCCTGCCGACATCCGCTCACGGCTGCCCACACTCGCTCGGAGCCGATGGCGCACTTGATCGACGCTCCTGCCAGGGCCGCCGCAACGGCCGATGGGATCGCGACTCAGCGCGCTGCGGACGCTGTCGCCGCCAGGTCGGCGTCAACGACGGTGATCAAGCCGTCGCGCGGGTGGGTGACGCTGGGCCTGCGCGAGGTGTGGAAGTACCGCGAGCTCCTCTTTTTCCTGATCTGGCGCGACGTGAAGGTGCGATACAAGCAGACGGTCGTCGGGCTGCTCTGGGTGATCATGCAGCCGGTCGCGACGATGCTTCTCTTCACGTTCGTCTTCGGCCGGCTCGCGAAGCTGCCGACGAACGGGATGCCATACCCGATCTTCGCCTACTCGGGCCTCCTGCCGTGGCAACTCTTCGCGGCCGGCCTCGTCGGCGCCGGGACGGGGATCGTCGGCAGTTCCAACCTGATCACGAAAGTGTACTTCCCGCGCCTGATTATCCCGATCTCCTCCGTCGTTTCAGGCCTGGTCGACTTCGGGGCGGCGTTCGTCGTCATGATCGGCCTGATGGTCTATTACGACGTGGCGCCGACGATCGCCGTACTCGCGCTGCCGCTTTTCGTTCTCCTCGCGACGCTGACGGCACTCGCTGTCGGGCTCTGGCTCTCGATGCTCAACGTCCGCTACCGGGACATCCAGTACACGATCCCGTTCCTCACGCAGATCTGGCTCTTCATGACGCCGGTCGCGTACGCAAGCGGGCTGATCCCGCCGAAGTACCGCCTACTGATCGCGCTCAACCCGATGACGAGCGTCGTCGACGGCTTCCGCTGGGCGCTCCTCGGCCAGGCGGAGCCGTTCGGTACCGAGTTCTACATCTCGATCGGAATGGTCGGCCTCGTGCTGGTGACCGGCATTGCGTTCTTCAAGCGGATGGAAAAGACCTTCGCGGACGTGATCTGAGCATGAGCGACGCGGCGATCACCACGGTCGGGCTCTCGAAGCGCTTCCGCATTGGGCAGCAGCAGCCGTACCGCACGATGCGCGATCTCGTGACGGACGGGCTGTACCTGCCTTTCCGCCAGGCCCGCCGCATCGTTCAGAAGCAGCCGCGCAACACCGTCGCGCAGGAGCAGCGGACGCTGTGGGCGCTGAAGGACCTCTCCTTCTCGATCCCACACGGCGAGGCGGTCGCCGTCATCGGCCGCAACGGCGCGGGCAAGTCGACGCTCCTCAAGATCCTGACCCGTATCACGGAGCCGACGGCCGGGCGCGCCGAGATCAACGGCCGCGTGGGGAGCCTCCTCGAGGTCGGCACGGGGTTCCACCCCGAGCTGACAGGGCGCGAGAACGTCTATCTCAACGGAGCCATTCTCGGCATGCGGCGCAGCGAGATCCAGCGCAAGTTCGACGACATCGTCGAGTTCTCGGGCGTCGAGAAGTTCCTCGACACCCCGGTGAAGCGCTACTCCAGCGGCATGCAGGTTCGGCTGGCATTCTCCGTGGCCGCGCACCTCGAGCCCGAGATCCTCCTGATCGACGAGGTCCTGGCGGTCGGCGACGCCGCGTTCCAGCGCAAGTGCCTCGGGAAGATGGGCAGCGTCGCCGAGGGCGGTCGCACGATCATGTTCGTGAGCCACAACATGGAGGCAGTGACGACGCTCTGCCGGCGCGCGGTCTGGCTCGACGGCGGCACGATCAGGGCGGACGGCCCGTCGGAGGAAGTCGTGCGGGCGTACCTTACGTCGACCCGCACGCGCGACACGGGCCCCAGCCTCGCCGATCGCACCGACCGGAAGGGTCCCGGGCCGCTCCGCTTCACCGACATCGAGATGCGCAACGCGGCTGGACAGCGGATCGACATGGCACACGCCGGTGAGACGATCGACTTCGTCCTCTCATATACGTCGACGCGGCCCGATCTGCGGAACGTCTCGGCCTATCTGTTCGTGA
>Ga0315281_10003181_pt1 | contig 24142 bp, 22 predicted proteins | sample YL17G07_0_MG_FD_204540 | JGI IMG/M metagenome (GOLD analysis project Ga0315281, IMG submission 204540) | Sediment microbial communities from Yellowstone Lake, YNP, Wyoming, USA - YL17G07_0 | ecosystem: Environmental > Aquatic > Freshwater > Lake > Sediment | place: USA: Wyoming | collected... | reverse complement strand
GGTTTGCCGGATTCACCGCCTCCCACGTCAGTGTCGTCTGGCTCGGTACCGACGATAATCAGCCCACCGGATTGAGCGGCAGCAGTGGCGCGCTTAAAATCTGGGGCGACGTCATGGCTACCTTACCCACCGCCTCTTTGTCGTTCGAGAATAATGACGAGTATGAAATGCATTGGGTGGATTTAAAGGCCCGCAAAATTACGGAGCAAGGCTGCGAGGCAGCTATGGCCTTGGGATTCATCAAAGGCACGGCGCCGAAAGAAACGGTATCCTGCAGCGGCGCCATTGTGCCGAAAACCGAGAATTGGTTTAAGAATTTATTTCATTGAATAAAGTGAAGTTGAAGATTAAGGTAGGATAACTATGCGTTACAGTTGGATGGTGTTTTCGTTATTGGCCCTGGCGGGTTGTACCACGGTCAGCGTAACAAAGCCGGTCGAGGTCATGCCCGAACCACAGCCGACGGATTTACAGATCACGATACCGGAGGTGTTGTCGGATCCGGATAAGGGTAAGATGATCCTACCGGGTCCGCATACTTCACCGGCGGTGGTGAGTCTGCTCGAACAGGCGCGGACGGCGACTCAGCAAGGTGATGTGCAGCGTGCCGAGGTATTGCTGGAACGCACCGTGCGGATTGACCCAAAAAATGCCATCTTATGGAATTATCTCGCGAAGATTCGCTTGCAGCAGGGCCGCTTTAATGAGGCGGCAGGACTGGCGCAAAAATCCAATGTCTTGGCAAAGGGCGACAAGAAATTACAAATTGATAACTGGCGGATCATCGCCCACGCCCGGCATCGCAACGGTGATCTGGCGGGGTCGCGTGAGGCGCAAATCAAGATTGATGCATTACAAGAATAAATTATCACCTGACTAACCCATGTCTATCTTCGCACTCGACAAACTGATTGCCCAGGCACGACAACTCGCTGCTGATTACCGGCGTGCCACCGGTAAGTCATTGCCGATCAGTAACGAGATCGCCAAACACGATGCCTGTGTCGCCTTGCAACTGCAGGCGATGGAAAAAGAAAGCGGTGGCTATGATGCCATTGGCCAGAGCGATGACTGGCAGGGCCTGCGTATGCAAATCAAGGGCAGGGCGATCTTCGATGAATCCAAGCGCAATCAACGTATCGGCCAACTCAAGTTGGACAAGGAATGGGATGCCGTCATTTTAGTGATCATGAATGAGGCGTTTGATTCAATTGAAATGTATTTTGTGCCGCGCGATGTGATCGCCGATGCAATACAAAATGATAAGTCCAGTCGCAGTGAACGCGGCGCCATGTCCGTGGCAAAATTCAAGAATATTGCCCAGCTGGTGTGGACCAAAGAGCAAGGACGTATTACCAATGAAATGTGGGATAACCAGGTGCCTTCGTAAATGCATCAGGCGAATAGTCGGAGACCTCTTTGCTAAGCGTAACGGAGCTGCTGAGTGAACAGGGGCCATTACACGCCTGTTTGCCGGGATTCCGGGTCCGGCCTGCGCAACAAGCCATGGCGCAGGCAATAGCGGATGCCTTGCACGACAAGGAAGACCTGCTGGTCGAGGCGGGCACCGGTACCGGTAAAACCCTCGCCTATTTAATCCCGGCGATCCATTCCGGTTTGAAAGTGATCATCTCGACCGGTACCAAAAATCTGCAAGATCAATTATTACACCATGATGTGCCGCTGTTACGCAAAGCCCTGAATGTGCCGGTGACTATTACGGTGCTAAAAGGACGGGCGAATTATTTTTGTTTGCAGCGCTTTGAGCTGGCGCGTCACGAAATGCAGTTTGACGCCAAGGTGATTGCCGTTTTTAATTCACTCAAAACCTGGTCAGTAAAAACTCGCTCGGGCGATATTGCCGAGTATTCGGCGTTGCCAGAGAGCGATCCGTTATGGGGCCAGGTGACATCGAATGTCGATAACTGCCTTGGCCAGGAATGTCAACATTACGAAGCCTGTTTCCTGGTGAATGCGCGGCGCGAGGCGCTGGCGGCGGATATCGTTATCGTCAATCACTATTTGTTGTTGGCGGATATGGCGTTACAGGAATCCGGCTTCGGTGAACTATTGCCGGCCGCCGATGCGTATATCATTGATGAGGCGCATCAATTGCCGGACATCGCCTCGCAATACTTTGGCCAGGGGATCAGCACCTCACAGTTTGTTGAGTTGGCGAATGATGCCACGCAGTTTTACCACGCGGAGATCAACGAAAATAATGAGCTCCGTATACTATGCGCTGAGGTGACGGCCGCCTGTCAACAAGCGCGTAACCAGTTTGGTAGCGAACTACGCCGTGCGGCGTGGGCGAGTGTCAACCAGGATAAAAAAATTACCGAGTCGTTACAGGCACTGACCGATGCGGTGACAAGACTTCAACAACAGCTGGTTGGCTTGGCGCCACGCAGTCGTACCTTGGAAAATTGTCATGAACGTTGTGAACTGTTACGCGCGCGCTTGCAGCAGGTCACCGCACCGGCGGAAGCCGGTTATGTCCATTGGTTTGAGGTGCATCGCCGCTCGATTTCATTGCACATGACGCCATTGGATGTGGCTGGTCCGTTTCAGGAACACAAGGCCCGTAAAAACGGCGTCTGGATATTTACGTCGGCGACGCTGACAGTGGCGAAACAGTTTCAGTATTTCACCGCACGACTGGGTTTGCACAGTGCGCGCTGTTTACGCTGGGACAGTCCGTTTGATTATCAACAGCAGATGTTGATGTTTTTACCCAAGACATTGCCGGAACCCAATACACCGGCGTATCTACCGGCGGTATTACACCTGGCACGGCAAGTATTGAAACACAGTCAAGGCCGCGCTTTTTTATTGTTTACCAGTCATCGCGCGTTAAAAGAAGCCGCCACGACCCTGCGCGGGGAGTTGCCTTATCCATTATTGGTGCAGGGGGACGCCTCACGTGACAATTTACTGGAGCGGTTTCGTACTACACCGCATTCCGTGTTGTTGGGCACCAGCAGTTTTTGGGAAGGGGTGGACGTGCGCGGTGAGGCATTGTCCTGCGTGATCATCGACAAATTACCGTTTGCGCCACCGGACGATCCAGTGTTAGTGGCACGCATGGATGATATGCGGCGCAAGGGACAAAACGCCTTCATCGACTATCAATTACCGACGGCGGTCATAACACTCACGCAAGGCGCGGGGCGTTTGATCCGTGATTTTGATGATCGCGGGGTGCTCGTTATCTGTGATCCACGCTTGCTGACGAAACCCTATGGCAAGACCTTTTTAAAAAGCTTGCCGAACGCACGCATCACGCATGACATCCATGACGTTGCCAGCTTTTTTGCGGTGGACACCGTGTTGGCAGGTGCCGGCGTATGAAACTCTTGGCGATTGATACCGCCACCGAGATGTGCTCGGTGGCCTTGCTGGTTGACAATCAGATCCTCAGCCGTGAGGCGATTGCGCCACGCAGCCACACGGAATTGATCTTACCGATGGTGGATGCGGTACTGCAACAAGCGGATTGCCGGTTAACGTCACTGGATGCGATTGTGTTTGATCGCGGACCGGGTGCGTTCACCGGCTTGCGCATTGGCACAGCGCTCGCGCAAGGCCTGGCGTTGGGTGCGGATTTGCCGGTGATCCCCGTGTCCAGTTTGGCCACCTTGGCGCAAGGCGCCTTTGCATTGAATCAAGCCACACAGGTGCTGGCATGTATTGATGCACGCAAGGCGGAGGTCTATTGGGCCTGTTTCCGTTTAGTGAATAATTTAATGCAAGCAGTGAGTGTAGAATGTGTGGGTGCGGCGGTAACCGTTCATACATCGGGCGAGGGCTTATGGTATGGTATTGGCAGTGGTTTTGCCGCGTATCCGCTGGAACTAACACAAAATTCCCAAGTCCGATTGCAAGACTTTGCGCCGCAGCGTTATCCACTGGCCAGCGACATGTTGCCCTTTGCCGTCGCGGCATGGCAACTGAATCAAACTCTCGTCCCGGAAGACGCAACCCCGGTCTACATCCGCAACGATGTGGCCGTGCGACCCGGACCAACACCAATATGAATGAGGAATAGAAACCATGAAGCTGTTAAAAATGAGCGTGATGATCGTCGGCCTGGCCTGTGCGCAAGTGACGCTGGCGGACTCACCGCTGGTTTACGTCAAGCAAGTGCCGGGAAATTTTGACAAGACCTATAAAAATGTATTCACCACATTGGAAGACAATGGTTATTACGTTATCTTTGAACCGAATATCAGCAAGAACCTCGCGAACCTGAAAGATCGTTGGGGTAAGGAATACAATAAAAATAAACTCGAAGCCATACGTAGCATGATATTTTGCAGTGCCTCTTACGCCAACGAGATCAGCAATCTGGATCCACAACTGTTGGCCTTATGTCCCTTGCACATTACCTTAACGCACAAAGAAGGTGTCACCCAGATTTTATTTGTGCGGCCAAGCCTGATTGCCAGCGGCAGCCCTGCGGAAAAAATCGCGGCGGAGTTGGAACAAGATGTCATTCGGACGATTGAATCGGCGGTAAAGGGTGTGGTGGTTGCCCCAACAGCAACACCAGTGCCAGAGACCTCACCGTAATAATTTTTGCAGAATGCTTTCGTAAATCGCCGACAGTGTATTGAGTTCGTCGACGCCGACGTGTTCGTCTATTTTATGAATGCTGGCGTTGATCGGCCCCAACTCCACCACTTGGGCGCCGGTGGGGGCGATAAAGCGCCCATCGGAAGTACCGCCACTGGTGGACAGCGCAGTGGGATAGTGACATATTTCTTCGATCGCAGCCGCCGCCGCCGCGACTAATTCTCCCACTGCCGTAAGAAACGCTTGTCCGGATAAAGTCCAGCTCAAGGTGTAACGCAACTGATGTTGTTTGAGAATGTTTTCCACACGCTCCCGCAGTTGTTGATCCGTCACCGCCGTTGAAAAGCGGAAGTTAAATTGCACCGCCAGATCACCGGGGATGACATTGGTGGCGCCGGTGCCCGCATGGATATTACTGATCTGAAACGTGGTCGGCGGAAAATGTGCATTGCCGTTATCCCAGACTGCCGTTGTTAACGCCGACAACACTGGCGCAAAGCGGTGAATAGGATTATCGGCCAAGTGGGGATAGGCAACATGACCTTGAGTGCCATGTACAATCAAATGACCACTGATCGAACCGCGTCGGCCATTCTTGATCGTGTCCGCGATTTTATGTTGACTGGAGGGTTCACCCACCAGACACCATTTTATCTTTTCATTGCGTCGCTGCAAGGTCTCAACAACTTTGACCGTGCCATTGAGCGACGGGCCTTCTTCATCGCTGGTGATCAAAAAACCGATGCTGCCGTTGAATTTTTTATTTGCAGCAATAAACCGCTCAGTGGCGGTGAGCATGGCCGCGATCGAACCCTTCATGTCCGCCGCGCCGCGACCAAATAATTGCTGATCACGGATCACCGGTACAAACGGTGGCGAGGTCCACTGTGACTCAGGACCGGTGGGCACCACATCGGTATGGCCGGCAAATACCAACAGTGGCGCGGTCGTCCCCAATCGCGCCCACAGATTATCCACCTCCGCAAAACGCAAGTGTTCAATATGAAAGCCCAGTTGCTGTAAGCGTTGTGCAATCAGCTGCTGACAGCCTGCATCCTCCGGTGTCACCGAAGGTTTCGCGATCAATGCCTTTGCCAAGCTTATCGTTGCAGAGTCGTGCATGATTTAATTTATGCGCTGTGTGATCAATGAGTGTCGTATATTGTCGGGCAATCAGATGTCGCGTAGCAATTCATTGATACCGACCTTGCTCCGCGTTTTTTCATCGACTTGTTTGACGATCACGGCACAATACAAACTGTATTTGCCGTCACTGGACGGCAGATTGCCGGAGACGACCACCGAGCCCGCCGGGACACGACCGTAAAGAATTTCGCCGGTTAAGCGGTTATAAATGCGGGTACTTTGGCCGATAAACACACCCATTGAAATCACCGAACCTTCCTCGACAATCACGCCTTCCACCACTTCGGAACGCGCGCCGATAAAACAATTGTCTTCAATGATGGTGGGACCGGCCTGGATCGGTTCCAGCACACCACCGATGCCGACGCCGCCGGAGAGGTGTACATTTTTACCGATTTGTGCGCAGGAACCGACGGTGGACCAGGTATCAACCATGGTACCGCTATCGACATATGCACCGATGTTGACATAGGAGGGCATCAAGACCACGCCCGGTGAAATATAGGCACCACGGCGGACGGTCGCCGGTGGTACCACACGGACACCTTCATTACGAAAATCGCGCGAGTTGTAATCGGCGTATTTGGCCGGGACCTTGTCAAAATAATTGGTGAAGCCGCCCTTCATGAAGGTATTGTCATGGATGCGGAAGGACAATAACACCGCCTTTTTCAACCATTGGTGCACGACCCATTGGCCGTCTTTTTTCTCCGCAACGCGCAGCGTGCCTTTATCTAGTTGCGTGATCGCTTCGTCGACGGCTTCCTTGACCATGGTATCGACACGCATCGGGGTAATTTCTGCACGGTGTTCAAAGGCGTCTTCAATAATGGTTTTGATGTCTTGGCTCATTCGCTTGGCTCCACTGAGTGCAGGTGATTAGAATTTTTGAATAATAAAGGATGGCCGTGATTGTAGCGCGGATTGCATGCCACGGCTATGTGCGGGACATCTGTAGAAACTGTCGCAGGCGCTGCGCCGCCGTTACACACTGATCCAACTCCGCGACCAGGGCCATGCGAATGTGCGAGGCGCCGGGGTTTTTCCCGTGGGCGTTGCGTGACAAATAACTGCCGGGTAACACCGTGAGATTTTGCGTCGCAAACAGATCGCGCGCAAAGAGTTCATCCGAGCCCGCGATCTGTGGCCATAAATAAAATCCCGCATCCGGTTGCTGGATGTCCAAAACACCCGCCAATTCAGCCAAGACCGCCGCAAATTTTTGTCGATACAAGCGTCGGTTGCTGATCACGTGTTGTTCATCCGACCAAGCGGCGATACTCGCCCATTGATTTGGTAATGACATGGCGCAACCGTGATAGGTACGGTAACGGTAAAAGCCCTCGATGATCTGTGCATCACCGGCGACAAAGCCCGAACGCAGGCCCGGTAGATTGGAACGTTTCGACAGGCTATGTAATACAACACAGTGTTTATATTCGTCGTTGCCCATGGCGGTGGCGGCTTGCAATAGACCTGGCGGTGGCTGGGCTTCGTCAAAATAAATTTCCGAATAACACTCATCCGCCGCGATGACAAAATTGTACTGTGCGGCCAAGCCTAACACGTGCTTGAGTATCTCCGTTGACAGCACCCGGCCGTTTGGGTTGCCCGGTGAGCATATATATAAGAGCTGGCAACGGTTCCAGATGGCGGTGGGTACGGCATCAAAATCAGGAAGCTGGTGATTCGCCGTGGTGGTATTCAGAAAATACGGTTGTGCACCCGCCAACAATGCGGCCCCTTCGTAAATTTGATAAAAGGGATTCGGCATCATCACCAGGGGATCAGTGCGACGATCCACCACGGCCTGTGCCAAGGCAAACAAGGCCTCGCGGGTACCGTTGACAGGCAAAATATGTTTGTCCGGATCAAGACTGGCCGCGGGAAGTTGAAAACGTTGTTTGAGCCAGTGGGCAATGGCGGCGCGTAGTTCAGGAATGCCACGGGTGGTGGGATAGTGAGAAAATTCCGTCAGATGTGCGGTGAGTGTTTGTAAGACTAAGGCCGGTGCCGCATGTTTGGGTTCACCCATGCTCAGCGCGATGTGCGGCAAATGCGCGGGCGGCTGAATATTTTTTTTCAGTGCAGCCAGCCGCTCAAAGGGATAAGCTTGCAGGTGTTGGAGATCCGGATTCATATTACTGTTGGCTACCGCTTCATATGTTCGTACACACAGGACGCGCAGTATAATGCAAGTGAACACCTCGCACAGCCATGTCTTACCGGTTATCAGCTTGCTGTTTGCGGCGACCTTGTGGGGCGTGTATTGGAAACCACTGCGCTGGTTGGTTGAACAAGGGCTCAGCGGCGATTGGATCGTGCTGTTGGTGTATTGCGGTACCTTGATCTATGTACCGTTCTTGTTGTGGAAACATTGGCGCGAATTCGCCCATTCCCCCGGTTTGTTGTTGGGCATTGCACTGGCCAGCGGCTGGTGCAATACCGCGTTTATCCTGGGCATTCTGGAAGGGAAAGTGGTGAGTGTGACCTTATTGTTTTTTTTGTCACCGGTGTGGGCAACCTTCATGGCGCGATTTTTTCTTAAGGAAATCCTGACCAAACAAGCCTATGTGGTGTTGCTGATTGCATTTGCGGGGGCGTTGATGATTCTGTGGAAACCCGAGTTGGGTTTGCCCTGGCCCAGCAGCCGTGCGGATTGGTATGGCGTGACATCCGGGATGGCCTTTGCCTTGGCCAATGTGTTGATCAACAAAGCCAGTTGTGTCTGTACCCAAGTGAAGACCACATCCGCCTGGCTGGGCGCCATCGTGATCTCGGGTAGTCTGATTCTGCTGAATGCCAATGAGCTGGTTGTGCCCAGCGCTGCAGTCGCCCTCAAGGCGATTGTCGTTGGGATGCTGGGGATGGGGGTGATGACGTTGAGTGTAACCTATGGCATTTCAAAGTTGCCGGTGCATCGCTCTGCGGTAATTATGTTATTTGAAGTGGTGGTGGCGAGTGTTTCCTCGCTACTCCTGGCGCAGGAAGCAACCCGGCCGATCGAATGGGTTGGTGGCGCAGCGGTGATGCTGGCCGCGTATATGGCGATTCGTCACTTACCCGAACCCAAACCGGAGGTGTGTTGAACAATGGCGACGTTTGCCATTCATACCCTGTTGCACAGCAGCGTCCTGGTGCGTGATACGCAAAGTGCCTTGGCGTTTTATCATGGGGTGTTGGGGATGTCCATTGATCTCGATCGGCCGGACTTGGGTTATCCCGGCGCGTGGTTGCGCATCGGCCAACAGCAATTCCATTTATTGGAATTACCCAACCCTGACCCGACCAGTGGACGGCCTGCACATGGCGGACGAGATCGGCACACGGCAATGGCGGTGACATCATTGGCGGCGTTACAGCAGACGTTGGATCAAGCGGGGATTGTGTATAGCTTAAGCCGCTCCGGCCGCCGCGCGTTATTTTGTCGTGATCCGGATGGCAATGCGTTGGAGTTCATCGAAACACACTAACCGCAAGCCCGGCCGACACCAGATCAATAACTGGTATAGAGTTCTAGTTTATTCCTGATCCAGATAGGCCTTTATCGTCTCTTGTAAACACTGTAACTGTTTTTCATCGGTAATGGCCTGCGCGGATTCAGTGGTAATATAAAAAATATCTTCCGCACGTTCGCCAAAGGTGGCGATCTTCGCATTTTGCAGGCGTGCCTGACAGTGGAGCAAGGCGCGCGCAACGCGTGACAACAAGCCCGGTCGATCATAGGCGATAACTTGCAGTGCGGTGCGTGCATGTTGATTGTCAGTCCAGCATTGCACATCCGTCGGAAACTTAAATGCCTTGATCGCACGGGATACATGCCGGTTTGGCGTGGGTAGTTCTTTCTCAGGTGCGCATAGGCGTCGCTGCAATTCGTGTTGTAACTCCTGCAAGCGTGGCGCGTCGGTCAGTGCCTTGCCGTGGTCGTCAAGCGCAATATAGGTGTCCAGCGTAAATCCGTCGTGGGTGGTGAGAATGCGCGCGTCGGCAATGGTCAAGCCCAGTTGCTCCATAATGCCGGTGGTATGGGCGAACAATTGCGGGTGATCCCGGGTGTAAATAAAAATTTCCGTACCGCCACGGCGTGAGCCTTGACGGATCATCACCAGCGGCAAATCCGTTTCATGGGTATTGGCGATGGCGGCGGTATGCCAGGCAATTTCATCGGCAAAATGGCGCACGAAATATTCATCATCAAAACGTGACCAGATTTTTTCTAGCAAGGCCGGATTCATGCCTTGGCTATTCAAGTTGTTTTGCGCCACCGTTTTTGTTTCGCGAATGGTCTCGCTATCCAGCAGTGGATTGTCCAAGCCACGGCGGAATGCCCGTGTCGTGGAAAAATACAAATCGCGCAACAAGGAATCTTTCCACGAATTCCAAACGTCCGGACTGGTGGCACGGATATCGGCCACAGTTAACAGATATAAATAATTCAATCGATTTTGATCACCCACATGCCGGGCAAAGTCAAAGACGATCGCCGGATCACTGATGTCTTTGCGCTGCGCCGTGGATGACATCATCAGATGATTCAAGACCAGCCAGCCCACCAGCTTGCCATCGTAATCACTCAAGCCGTGGCGTTGACAGAATTGAAACGCCTCTTGTTCACCGAGCTTCGAATGATCACCGCCGCGGCCTTTGGCAATATCATGAAACATCCCCGCCAGCACCAATAGTTCTTGTTTGGGGATTTTCTGCATGATCTCGCTGCACAGTGGGAATTCGTGCGAAAATTCTTTTACCGTGAAGCGCCGCAGATTGCGGATCACCATCAGCGTATGTTCATCCACCGTGTAGACATGAAAGAGATCGTGTTGCATCTGGCCGACGATGTTGCCAAATATCGGAATATAGGCGGCAAGTACCCCATAGCGATTCATCCGGCGCAGCTCATGCGTAACCCCCAGGGGTTGGCGCAGGATCTCGATAAACAGACTGCGACAACGGATGTCCTCGCGGTATTTTGCATCGATCAGGTTACGATGTTGGCGAATTAACCGAATCGTGTTGGCGCGCACCCCTTTGAGTTCGGGGTGTTGTGTCATTAACAGAAAGGCTTCGAGCAGGGCAAAGGGATATTTCTTAAAAACATTCGCATGCGTTGCCTCAAGAAAACCGTTCTGCGATTGAAAGCGGTTGTTGATTCGCTGCGGTTTCTTTATGTTTTTTTTGTATAAGATTTCTTCCTGAAACAGTTGCAGCAACATTTCATTCAGGCGACTCAGTTCCATGACGGTTCGATAATATTGTTTCATGAATTTTTCGACAGCCCGGCTGTGTATGTCGTCTTGATAACCAAATTGCTTGGCGAGGGCGCGCTGATAATCAAACAACAGGCGATCTTCGCGGCGCTTGGCTAACAAATGCAAACCGTAACGAATCTGCCACAAGAATGCCTGGCCTTCATACAAGGTTTGAAATTCGTGTTCGTTTAAAAAGCCCTGCGTCACCAGGTCATGCAACAGATTGGCATCAAAGTGGCGTTTGGCGACCCAGCCAATCATTTGAATATCGCGCAAGCCACCGGGGCCTTCTTTGATGTTGGGTTCCAGGTTGTAGGCGGTGTCATTGAATTTTTGATGTCGCGCCACTTGTTCCTGCCACTTCGCGGCGAAAAAATCATGCGATGGCCATAGTCGTTGGGGGCCGCACAGTTTACGCTGTTCTTCCAGTAAGGCGTTTGGGCCGATCAACAACCGTGCCTCTTGTAAATTTGTCGCCACCGTAATGTCTTTCTTGGCTTCGCGTACACAGTCTTTGAGCGTGCGTACGCTGTGACCGACTACCAGACCAATGTCCCACAAAAAAGTCAGGAAGGTACTGATGGGCTCTTGTAGTTTGCGCTGTTCCTTGCGCAATAAAATTAAAATATCGATATCGGAATACGGGTGTAATTCGCAGCGGCCATAACCGCCCACCGCCACCAGTGCTGCATCGTCACTGGCGATTGGCAGGTAACGCTGCCATGCATACACCAGGATGGTATCGATCACGCGTGCATGCGCGGCCACCAGTTCGACGGCGCTATGACCTTCCATAAAACGTTGTTGCAGCACGGCCTGTGCGGCTTGCAAGGTTTGACGAAAAATCGGCAGGGGTTGTTGGGTGGTTGCGAGTTGTTGTTCAAAGCGGCTGACATCGAACAGTTCAGGATCGCGGACGGTATCAATCAAAGGTCTCGTCCTTGCGCTGGGTGAGGACCTCGTGACCGCTGTCGGTCACCAGGATCGTATGTTCCCATTGTGCCGATAACGAATGATCACGGGTGACGACGGTCCACTCGTCTTTCATCAGTTTTACATTACGCTTACCGGCATTGACCATGGGTTCGATGGTAAAGGTCATGCCCGGTTCCAACACCATCAGGGTACCGGGTGATCCATAATGTAAAACTTGCGGGTCTTCGTGAAACTGTTTGCCAATGCCGTGACCACAATATTCCCGCACGATAGAATAGTGGTGCGCCTCGGCATGTTGTTGGATCGCATGACCGATATCACCCAGATGAATACCCGGCCGCACCATGTCGATGCCAATGTGCAGACATTCATAGGTGACGCGCACCAGCCGTTGTGCCAGTACCGAGGGGGCACCGACAAAAAACATTTTACTGGTGTCACCGTGATAGCCGTCTTTGATCACCGTGATGTCAATGTTAATTAAATCACCGGACTTCAGCCGTTTTTCATTGGGGATCCCGTGACAGACCACATGATTGACCGAGGTGCAAATCGATTTCGGAAAGCCGTGGTAATTTAGCGGTGCCGGGATGGCGTGCTGCACATTGACGATATAATCGTGGCAAATGCGATCCAGTTCGGCGGTGGTGATCCCTTCGCGCACCTGGGGCTCGATCATTTCCAGCACCTCGGCCGCGAGCCGGCCGGCAGTGCGCATCTTGAGGATTTCGTCAGGGGTCTTTATGGTGACTGGCATAGTCGGGTATTATTTCAGGGCTTGGCCGCGAGCGATACTAGAATCGTGTAGAATCATTTTTCCTATCACTTTGAAGGTCTTGTTGTTCGACACGGGGTGTTTATGGTATAAAGCCGCCGCCGAATAGGCAAACTTAATCGGGTCCGGTTCGCCGGGCCTTACTACAATTCGCACATGTACCGTCACATCGCCCAGGGTGCCCGCAAGGGTTGGCCGATGGGGTACATGGAGGCCTAACCCTACGGAGAGAAGACTATGAGCGATATATCCATGCGCCAGATGCTAGAGGCTGGCGTGCATTTTGGCCATCAAACCCGTTTCTGGAATCCCAAGATGAAACCCTTCATCTTCGGCGACCGTAACAAAATCCATATTATCAACCTCGAAAAGACCGTGCCGTTGTACCAGGATGCGGTTAATTTTATCAGTAAAATGGCTTCCAGCCGTGGCACCATCCTGTTTGTCGGCACCAAACGCGCCTCGCAGGACGTCGTCAAGGAAGAGGCCATCCGTTGCGGCATGCCCTATGTGAACCACCGTTGGCTGGGTGGCATGTTGACCAACTGGAAGACCGTCCGGCAGTCCATCAAGCGCCTGAAAGACATTGAGGCGATGAGTACCGATGGCACCTTTGAACGCATCAGCAAGAAAGAGGCGTTGACCTTGAGCCGTGAAATGGAAAAGCTCAACCGCAGCCTGGGCGGTATCAAGAATATGAACGGTGTCCCTGACGCCATGTTTGTCATCGACGTCGGCCATGAAAAAATCGCCGTGGCGGAAGCAGTAAAGCTCGGTGTTCCGGTTGTCGGCGTGGTGGATACCAATAACTCACCGGATGGTATCAATTATGTGATCCCCGGCAACGATGATGCGATTCGCGCCATTCGCCTTTATACCCAGGGGATCGCCGAAGCCATCATGATTGGCCGCGAAACCATCATGGTCGGTAGCACGAATGATGAATTCGTCGAACTGAATGAGAGTGGCGATCTCGCGGATAAGGGCAAGAAAAAAACCGGCAAGAAAAAACCGATGTCGGGCAAGCCAAGACCCGATACTTCTCACGCCACCGTCAAAAAGAAGGTCAGTAAAAAGGCCTCTGCCGAACAAGGCAAGGAAGATTCCGGTGCCGATGAGGGTGAGAGTGAAGGCCCATCGGCCGAATAACCCGCCCATCCGTCAGATTGAAAAAGGGGGCCATGCCCCCTTTTTTGAACGTGAAAGAGGAAGTACCCCATGTCAATTTCTGCAGCACTCGTCAAAGAACTTCGTGATCGTACCGGCGCCGGTATGATGGAATGCAAAAAGGCCCTGGCGGAAACCCAAGGCAATATGGATACCGCGATTGAATACCTGCGCAAGACAGGTTTGGCCAAGGCCGAGAAACGGGCTGGCAAGGCCGCCGCCGAGGGACTGATCATTATCAAGACCAGCACGGATGGCAAAGTCGCCACGATGGTCGAGGTCAATTGTGAAACGGATTTTGTGGGCAAGGGCGATGACTTCAAGAATTTCGCCGAGGCCGTGGCGGCACGGATCATGGCGTCTAAACCCGCTAACCGCGATGCGCTGCTTGCCATGCCGTTGCGCGATGGCAATGCCGCCACCGTCGAAGCTGCGATCAAGACACTCACCGCGCAGATTGGCGAAAAGATCGATGTCCGCCGGTTTGAAATCATTAAGGCCAAGGGCACACTGGGCAGTTACATGCACGGTACGCGCATCGGTGTGGTGGTGGATATTGATGGTGGCACAGATGAATTGCGCAAGGATGTCGCGATGCACGTGGCGGCAAGTCGGCCGACCTGTGTCCGCGAAGAACAAGTATCCGCCGATTTGATCGCCAAAGAAAAAGAAATATACACCGCACAGGCCCAGGACAGCGGTAAACCCGCCGACATTATTGAGAAAATGGTGATGGGCAAGGTCAAAAAATTTCTCAAGGACATCACCTTGCTGGGCCAACCGTTTGTGAAGAATCCTGATCAAACCGTTGAACAATTGGTCAAGGCGGGCAACGCGAACGTGATAAACTTTGTTTGTTACGTCTTGGGTGATGGTATCGAGAAGAAAACCGAAGACTTTGCCGCAGAAGTCATGGCGCAAGTAAAAAAGTAATTCATCTATGAAACCCGCTACAGCACTTGCCTATTCGCGCATCCTGCTCAAATTGAGCGGTGAGGCGCTGATGGGCGAGCAGGCCTTTGGTATTGATCCTTCGATCCTCAAACAGATCGCCGCAGAAGTAAAAGAATTGGTGCAAGCCGGTGTGCAAGTGGCCATTGTCATCGGTGGCGGCAATATTTTTCGTGGGGTGAGTCTGGCCACGGCGGGAATGGATCGCGCCACGGCGGATCACATGGGCATGTTGGCCACGGTGATCAATTCACTTGCCATTCAGGATGCAATGGAACAATCCGGCTTGGCCGTGCGCGTGATGTCAGCGTTACCCATCCATCAAGTGTGTGAAGATTATATAAGACGCCGGGCGATTCGCCATTTGGAAAAAGGCCGTGTGGTCATCTTTGCCGCCGGTACCGGCAATCCCTATTTTACGACGGACAGCGCGGCGAGTCTGCGTGGTGTCGAAGTCAATGTCGATCTGGTACTGAAGGCAACAAAAGTCGATGGCGTGTATTCCGCTGATCCGAAGAAAGATCCCACGGCGCAACGTTATGAACGGTTGACCTATGACGAAGTCATTCAACGTAAATTGGCGGTTATGGACACCACGGCGATTGTCTTATGCCGTGACAATAAAATTCCAATGCGCATCTATAACATGAGCAAGGCTGGTGCTTTGATGCGGATCGTGAAAGGTGAGAACGAAGGCACACTGGTTGAGTAGGGAGATAATCGATGTTGGCGGAATTAAAAAAAGACGCTGAAACTCGCATGCATAAAAGCATTGACTCGTTACGTGCCGAATTAACGAAAGTGCGTACCGGTCGTGCGCATCCCAGCCTGCTGGAGCAGGTTAAAGTGGATTACTACGGCACGGAAACCCCGCTGAACCGGGTGGCGAATGTGACTGCCTCGGATGCACGGACGCTGACCGTTGCGCCGTGGGAAAAGAAAATGACGGCCACCATTGAGAAGGCGATTCTCAACGCGAATTTGGGTTTAAATCCGGTCAGCGCCGGTGAAGTGATTCGCGTCCCGATGCCGGCCTTAACCGAGGAACGGCGGCGTGATCTGATTAAACTTGTTAAACATGAGGCCGAGTCGGCCAAGGTCGCAATCCGGAATGTACGCCGCGATATATTGGGTGATATTAAAGAATTACTAAAAGAGAAGGACATCACTGAAGACGAAGAGCGTCACTCACAGGAAGAGATACAAAAACTCACCGACAAATACATTGCAGAGATTGATAAAGTCCTGGCGGCAAAAGAAAAGGACATGATGGAAATTTAATTTATTTCTTATCGGGTGTGTCAAACACAGTTGCAGTACAGCCTGAGATGGCGGTTGCTGCGGCACCCTTGAAGCAAGATGCTGAGGTGACTAGGTAATGTCAGAAACGAAAAAATTTAAACCCGATATTCCCGCCGATAAGATCCCACAGCATATAGCCATCATCATGGATGGTAATGGCCGTTGGGCGGAGCGGCGCGGTTCCGCACGATTTGCCGGTCATAAGGCAGGCGTGGAGGCGGTACGCAACGTGGTGCAGATGTGCGGCGAGATCGGTGTGCATGCACTTACGCTGTTCGCTTTCTCCAGTGAAAATTGGCGGCGTCCGAAAAAAGAAGTCGGCCTGCTGATGGATTTGTTTATCACCGCCTTGGAACGTGAAGTCAATAAATTACACAGCAGCAACGTCCAACTGCGGGTTATCGGTGAGCTAGGCTCGTTCCCCGCAAAATTGCAACAACGGATTCGTGAGGCGATGAGCTTAACCGCTGGAAATAAAGGACTGGTGCTGAACATTGCGGCGAATTACGGCGGTAAATGGGATATCACCCAAGCCATGCAAAAAATCGCCACGCGGATCGCCAGTGCTGAACTCACGCCGAATGACGTCAATGAAGAAACCATTGCCCAGCACCTGTGCATGAGTGATTTGCCTGAACCGGATTTGTTTATACGCACGGGTGGCGAGCAACGCATCAGTAATTTTCTGATTTGGCAACTGGCTTATACCGAATTGTATTTCACCGATGTGCTCTGGCCGGATTTCGATCAGCAAGCCTTCGCGCAAGCCCTGCAATCGTTTGCACAACGTCAGCGTCGTTTTGGCCATACCGGTGAGCAGATTCTGCAAAAGGAACAACGCAACCGTGCTTAAACAACGGGTGATCACCGCGTTGCTTCTGCTGCCCTTGGTTATTTGGTCGGTGTTGCGTTTGTCGCACACGGCATTTGCGTTGTTCGTCGGATTTGTTTTGTTACTGGGTGCCTGGGAATGGTCACGTATCGCTGGCGTGCGGCCAGTTGTTTGGCGGATCAGCTACTGCTTGGTGGTGGCGATATTCTTGGGGGTGGCAACCTGGTTGTTGCATCTTAATACGCAATGGTTATTACCGATCTTGATCATCAGCAATATCTGGTGGCTGCTGAGCTTTGCCTGGGTTGTTCAGTTTAATTCCGAACCGGTGGCGACGACGGCAGTCCCACTGGCAGGGTATGCGAATGTGGGTACGAGTTTGGTCGGCATTGTTATTCTGTTAGGGACATTTGTTGGCTTGATCGGTTTGCGTGAGAATTATGCGCAAGGGCCGGAACTGGTGTTAATGTTGTTATGCCTGATCTGGATTGCGGATACGGCGGCGTATTTTACCGGGCGTAAATTTGGTAAACACAAATTAGCGGTCCGTGTGAGTCCTGGCAAAACCTGGGAAGGGGTGGGCGGTGCAATTGTTGCGATCAGCATTGCGGTGCTGATAGTCAGCCATCAGCTCAAATTAAACGTTCACGAGCAAATACTGTTTCTGAGTATATGTTTAGCCACCGTGATCTTTTCGATTCTAGGTGATCTGACGGAAAGCATGTTTAAACGTAGGGCGGGGATCAAAGACAGCGGACAGATATTGCCTGGGCATGGCGGCATCATGGATCGCATTGATAGCCTGACGGCGGCGGCGCCGGTTTTTTTGCTCGGCATCATTCTCTCGGGATTGTTATGAAGGGAGTTACCATTCTTGGCGCCACCGGCACGATTGGGATAAACACGCTCGATGTCATTGCCCGGCACCGTGACAAATTTCATGTCGTTGCCTTGACCGCGCATTCGCAGGTCGATCGTATGGCGGCCCATTGTTTGGAACACAAACCACGGTTTGCGGTGATGGTGGAGGCGACGGCGGCAGAACGTTTGCGGCAGATATTGAAAACATCCTGCCCTGAGGTTGAAGTCTTGTCCGGTGAACAAGGCTTGCTGGATGTTGTTACCCACACACAAACGGATTATGTGATGGCGGCGATCGTCGGCGCTGCCGGTCTGACACCAACGCTGGCGGCGGCACGTGCCGGTAAACGTATTCTATTAGCGAACAAAGAAGCGCTGGTGATGTCCGGTCGTGTCTTCATGAATGCGGTGCGGCAATCCGGTGCGGAATTATTGCCGATTGATAGTGAACACAATGCCATCTTTCAGTGTCTGCCGGTCAACTACGCCACCCACGATCCCTCCTTGGGGTTCAAACGCATCGTGTTAACCGGTTCAGGCGGACCGTTTCGTACCCTCGCGTTGGATAAATTGGCGAGTGTTACCCCGGAACAGGCGATCGCCCATCCCAATTGGAACATGGGCAAGAAGATTTCCGTTGATTCCGCCACCATGATGAATAAAGGGCTGGAGATCATTGAGGCATGCTGGTTATTTGATGTGACCCCGGCCAGCATTGAAGTGGTGATTCATCCGCAAAGTATTATTCACTCCATGGTCGAATACATTGATGGCTCTATCCTGGCGCAACTGGGTCAGCCGGACATGCGTACCCCGATTGCGTATGCCTTGGCCTGGCCGCAACGGATGACCTCCGGCGTTGCGGAATTAAACTTGTGTGATGTCGCAAAACTGGAATTTTCCAAACCGGATCTTACGCGTTATCCTTGTTTGCGTTTGGCACAAGAGTCCGCGCAGGTGGGTGGTACGACGCCAACCATTCTTAATGCGGCGAATGAAGTGGCGGTGCAGGCATTTTTGGATCGAAGAATCTCCTTCACCACGATTTTTAAAACGGTGGAATATGTCTTGGCGAAAATCACGACCACCGTGGCGGATAACCTGGCGGTAATCCTGCAAGCGGATCAGCAGGCACGCTGGCAAGCGAATGAATATATTCTTGGCTGCAGTAAAAAAGTAGGAGCTTCATAGTCAATGGTTGATGTGTTATTTACTATATTAATGTTCATTGTTGCCATCAGTGTACTGGTTGCGGTACACGAATTTGGTCATTTCTGGGTGGCCAAGAAATTGGGCGTCAAGGTGCTGCGATTTTCCATCGGTTTTGGTAAACCCTTACTGCTGAAACGTGCTGGCTCCGATCAAACTGAATATGTGATTGCCAGTATCCCCTTGGGCGGTTATGTCAAAATGTTGGATGAACGGGAAGGTGAGGTGGCTGAGCAAGACCTGCCGCGTGCCTTTAATCGCCAACCGATTTGGAAACGTACGGCGATTGTGGCGGCCGGGCCGGTGTTTAATTTCATCTTTGCCATTATTGCCTATTGGATCCTATATATCACGGGTGTGTCCGGCCTCAAGCCCATTATTGGCGAAGTGTTACCAAATACACCGGCGGCTTACGCCGGACTGAAAGCAGACGAGGAGATTGTCAGTATTGCCGGTAACACGACACCCAGTTGGGAAGAGGTACTGTTAAATGTCTTGCCGGTCATTGTCAATCAAAGCGACTTTACCCTGGAAACACAGGATAAATCCGGTGTCATTTCGCAGCACACACTAAATCTGAGCAAGGTTAATCTGAACCGTGATCTCAGCAACCCGTTAAAAACCATCGGATTGCTGCACAAGCAAATTGCCATTCCGCCGATCATCGGTGCGGTGGAGCCGGGTAAACCCGCCGCCAAGGCGGGCTTACAAAAGGGTGACAAGATACTGATGCTCAATGATGCGGTGATTCATGACTGGCGGCAAATCAGTGAATACATGCAACTCAATCGTGATCAGCCGGTGCGGATTACCTATGAACGGAATGGTGTGGTGGCCATGGTCAGCGCGGAAAATTATGTCGCACATGACAACGGGATGGCGTATGTACGCATCGGCATGATCAATGACGCGCCTAAAGATAATAATTATGAAGAAAAAATGAAATCACAATCGGTTGTTTACACATTGCCGATCTTGCAGGCACTCTCGCGATCGATTGATCGCACCGAGGCGATGTCACTGCTGACCTTGAAACTGATGTGGAAAATAGTGACGCTGGAATTTTCGTTTCGAAATGTGGGCAGCGTGATTCAAATTGCCCAGGCCGCTGGCCAAAGTGCAAAATTAGGGTATGAACGCTTTATTATTTTTCTTGCCATGATCAGTATCAGCTTGGGGGTGATGAATCTGCTGCCTATTCCGGTGCTGGATGGCGGCCATTTGCTATTTTATTTAATCGAGAAAATAACCGGCAGACCGGTTTCGGAAGCGGTTGAACTGTTTGGACAAAAACTGGGGATGGCCCTGTTGTTCGCGTTGATGGCGTTGGCGTTTTACAATGACATCATGCGCATGATTGTGCCTGGATATAATCTGCAATGAAAAAATATTTATGTATATTGGCGCCGATCGCGTATACAACAAATGCCTTCGCATTTTCCGCTTTTGTTGTGAAAGATATCCGGCTGGAAGGGTTGCAGCGCATCTCCATCGGTACCATATTTAATTACCTGCCCATCAAGGTGGGTGATAAAATTACCGATGATGATACGACGCGCGCCATCCATGCGCTTTATCAAACGGGTTTTTTCAAGGATGTGCGCATTGAACGTGAAGGCGATGTGCTGGTGATATTTGTGGCGGAGCGCCCCGCCATTTCCGAAGTAAAGCTTTCGGGAAATTCCGCCATCTCCAGTGATCAATTGATGAAATCGTTAAAGGACCTGGGCATCGTGGAAGGCCGGATATTTGATCGCGTGATATTGGACAATATCGAGCAAGAACTCAAGCGTCAATATTACAGCCTTGGCAAGTATGCGGTACGGGTTTCGACGACCGCAAACCAGCAGGAACGAAATCGTGTGGCGGTCGTGATCGACATCGCGGAAGGCGATGAGGCGGATGTGTATGCCGTGAATATTGTCGGCAATACGGCATTTTCCAACGAAAAACTATTGAGTTATATCGATTCCGCCAACACTGGATTTTTTGGCGGGCGGAAGAGTTTTTCCCGGCAGGTGATCGCCGGCGACCTGGAAACCTTGCGTTCCTATTATATGGATCGCGGCTATGTGAATTTTAATATTGATTCGACGCAGTTCGCCCTGTCGCCGAACAAAGATGAAGTCTATGTCACCATCAATATCGCCGAGGGAAAATCCTATCTGGTGCGTGAGGTGAAACTCGCTGGCAATTTATTGCTGAGTGAGAGCGAGTATGAAAAACTGGTGGTGATCAAAAAAGACAGTGTGTTTTCCCGCAAAACCGTGATTGAGACACGGAAAAACATCACCGACAAGCTGGCGGAGCTGGGCTATCCTTTCGCGAATGTGAATATTTCCCCGGCCATTGATGATGATTCCAAGACGGTGGTGCTGACCGTGTTTGTCGATCCGGCTCGGCGTACTTATGTCCGGCGTGTCAATATTAGCGGCAACGTCAAAACCAAGGATGAAGTCATCCGGCGCGAGATCCGGCAACTCGAATCCGACTGGATGTCATCGAAACAGATTGCCTTGTCCAAGCAGCGGCTGGATCGCACGGGCTATTTTCAGGAAGTCGCCATTGATACCCCACCGGTCTCGGCGGCGCAAGATCAGGTTGATCTGAATATCAGCGTCAAGGAAAGACCGACGGGCAATTTAACCGCCGGTATCGGTTACTCGGACACGCAAGGTGCGACGATCAATTTCTCGCTTGCCCAGGAAAACTTCATGGGCACCGGTGATTACGTGGCGATCGCGATCGATAACAGCCAGGTCACCAAGAACTATAGCTTTACCATTCGTGATCCCTATACGACCGACGACGGTGTCAGCCGCAACTTTTCCATTTATTCACGCAAGGTCGATGCCGAGGCCGCCAATGTCAGTAATTACGTGATCAACACCACCGGCGTGTCGCTCAGCTACGGGATACCACGGGGTGAATTCACCAATTATGCGTTGGGCGTGGGTCTGGAACGCAATGCCCTGATCACGTCGGCGGTTAATTCGGCCACACAGATAACGGATTTCGTTACCGCCTACGGCGACACTTACAATACGCTGTTCTTAACCACGAATTGGCTCTATGACACGCGTAATCGCGCGATTTTTGCCAGTGAAGGTAATACCTTGCGCCTGGGTGTCGAAGCAACGGTGCCAGGCAGCGATTTGGAATATTATAAACTCAGTGCGAAATATACCCAATATTTTGCGCTGACAACGGAACTTAGCTTATCCTATAACATTGAATTGGATTACGGCGCAGGCTACGGTGATTTGACGCAACTGCCACCGTTCAAAAACTATTTTGCCGGGGGCAGCCGCTCGGTGCGTGGTTATGATGGCAACAGTCTGGGTCCAAAGGATTCCAAGGGTGATCCACTCGGCGGCGATAAGCGTGTAGTGGGGAATGTGGAGTTGTATTTGCCCAACCCGTTTTCGGAAAAGGAAAAATCGGCACGTCTAAGTCTGTTTGTGGATGGGGGTTACGTGTTTGGCCGGGACCAAAGTGTTGATTTGAGTGAATTGCGTTCTTCGGCAGGCGTGGGGTTACTTTGGCTAACCCCGGTGGGCGCGCTGCGTTTCAGTTTCGCCGAACCGCTCAATCCAAAAGAGGGTGATAAAACCACGAAATTTCAATTCACCCTGGGCACGACTTATTAAACCAATGGAGTTGTCATGCTAGCGAACACGCGATTCAATGTCATATTGATGGTTATGTTAGCCTCCCTTGCCTTTTCTGTGGCGGCACAAGAGAACAAGATTGGTTATGTCGATACCGCGATTGTTTTAAAGGATGCACCACAGGCCGAGGCGGCGCGAAAAAAACTCGAAAGTGAATTTGCACCGCGCGATCAAAAGATCGTGGAAATGCAGAATGAATTAAAGAGCCTTGACGAAGAACAGGCGCGCGATGGCAGCACAATGTCGGAGGCGGTCCGCAAAAGGAATGAACGGACGATGCAGTCGCTCAAGCGCGATATTAAACGCGCACGTGAGGAATTCATCGAGGATTTTAATTTACGGCGCAATGATGAAATCAATAAACTGCAAAAACTCATCGACAAAACCACGGTGGACATCGCCAAGGAAGAACACTTTGATCTCATCTTGCGGGATAATGTGCTTTATAGCAGTAAGCGCATTGATATCACCGATAAGATTTTGGAACGCCTGAAACAACAACACCGGCCCGACAAATCGGCGATAAAATCCCCGCCAGAACCGGTTAACTAACCGCACAGGATAGTGTTCTGTGGAAATACCATTAGAAGAACTTGCCGGCCATGTCGATGGCGTGATTCAAGGCGACCCGCATTGTCGTATCACTGCCGTGGCAACACTGGCGCGTGCCAACACCGGCCACATCAGTTTTTTTACCAATAGCGCGTACAAGCAGGATTTACTCACGACCCAGGCCTCCGCCGTGATCATCGCCGAATCACACGTGCATGATTGTCCAGTCACGGCACTGGTGGTGAAGCATCCGCACGCGGCCTATGCCAGGATTGCCCAGTTACTGAATCCCGTTCCGGTCTTTACGCCGTTTCACCACCCCAGTGCGGTGATCGATGCCAGTTGCCGCATTCACCCGGACACGATCCTGGGCGCCAACGCGGTGATCGAGGCGGGGGCCACGATTGAACGAGGTGTGCAGGTCGGACCGAACTGCACGATTGGTAAAAATGTTTTTTTAGCTGAAGATGTCCAGTTGGTCGCGAACGTAACGCTTTGCCACGGGGTTCGCATCGGTAAGCGGACCTTGATCCATCCCGGTGTGGTGATTGGCGCCGATGGTTTTGGTCAGGCCCATGAGGATGGCCGCTGGCTTAAAGTGCCACAACTGGGTTCGGTCATTGTCGGGGCGGATGTTGAGATCGGTGCGGGTACGACGATTGACCGTGGTGCACTCGACGATACTATCATTGGCGATGGTGTTAAATTGGATAACTTGATCCAGATTGGACACAATGTGCAGCTGGGTGATCATACCGTGGTGGCCGCCGCCGCCGGCATCGCGGGGAGCACCCATGTGGGCAAACATTGTCTGATCGGCGGTATGGCGGGCATTGCCGGGCATCTTCATATTGCAGACCGTGTTACAATCACCGGGATGTCATTCATTGCCAAGGACATTGATAAATCCGGTAGT
>Ga0315281_10003180_pt1 | contig 24143 bp, 18 predicted proteins | sample YL17G07_0_MG_FD_204540 | JGI IMG/M metagenome (GOLD analysis project Ga0315281, IMG submission 204540) | Sediment microbial communities from Yellowstone Lake, YNP, Wyoming, USA - YL17G07_0 | ecosystem: Environmental > Aquatic > Freshwater > Lake > Sediment | place: USA: Wyoming | collected... | reverse complement strand
CTTGAACTCCATGCGCTTGACATTGGACGCGTCGTACAGCGCAAGCTGCAGCTCATCCGATCCTGTAAGATTGCCAAATGTGTGACCGTTCGGCCACCCTATGGCATTTCCCCCGTACGTGTTATCCACGAAGTTCTTGCTGAGGGTCGTGCGGATTGTGATTGTGCCGCCGGCGTTATAATTCCACTCAGTGACAGCTTCCACCTGCGGGTATGTCGTGCACTGCCAGCATACCTGCCCCCCGAAGCCGGCGGTCGGTGTCGCTGTCGGCGTGCGTGTCGACGTCGGCGTGCGTGTCTTCGTCGGCGTGCGTGTCACCGTCGGCGTGCGTGTCTTCGTCGGCGTGCGTGTCACTGTCGGCGTGCGTGTCACTGTCGGCGTACGTGTCACTGTCGGCGTACGTGTCGGCGTCTCGGTCGGTGTCGGGGTTAGCGTCGGCGTTTCAGTCGGAGTCTGAGTTGGTGTCTCCGTCGGCGTCTGAGTCGGTGTTTCAGTTGGCGTCTGGGTCGGCGTTTCGGTCAGCGTCGGGGTTAGCGTCGGCGTTTCAGTCGGAGTCTGAGTCGCTGTCGGGGTTAGCGTCGGCGTTTCAGTCGGCGTCTGAGTGGGTGTCTGAGTCGGCGTCTGAGTCGGTGTCTCTATCGGCATCTGAGTCGGTGTCTCGGTCGGCGTCTGGACCGGCGTCTCAGTCGGTGTCATCAGAACGTAGAGGTTGTTGTCGAGAGAACCCACGTAGAGCCGCCCATCAGAGCCGATCGCCGGGGAGGAGCTGAACGAGCCCACGCCCACGTAGCTCCCCGCGAGCGTGCCGTCGGAATTGAGCGCGTACAGCATGTTGTCCTGGGCCCCCACGTAGATCCGCCCGTCAGAGCCGATCGCGGGCGAGGAATCAATATCCGCAGCAGAAGCGTAACTCCAGGAGAGCGCCCCCGCCGAGGTGAACGCGTAGAAGTTATTGTCTCTGGAACCGATGTAGACTACTCCGAAGGTGTCGATCGCGGGGGACGAGGATATGACGCCTGCGGTCGCGTAGCTCCACGCAAGCACGCCTGTTGAGGAAAACGCATAGAGCAGATTGTCGTCGCTCCCAACGTAGATTCTCCCGTCTGAACCCAGGGCGGGGGAGGGTTTCAGGTCGTTGCCCGTCGTATAGCTCCATGCGAGCGCGGGCACCGAAGGCCCCGCGTAGCTACTACTCCGGCCCGTATGCTGGAGGTTGGCGTGGAACATCGGCCAGACCAAACACGGAGTGGGAGCATCCGTCGGCGTTTGAGTGGGCGTCCGTGTTGGCGTCCGTGTTGGCGTCAAAGTTGTCGTCGGTGTTCTCGTGGGCGTCGGCGTTCTTGTCGGTGTAGCTGTTGGGCCCCCGTCTATTGGGAAAGCAGAGCCGTTTAAATAATGCGTAGGCGGGGTCGCAGCTTGACTATTGACTTACGAGGGATTTTTCTACCTTTGCAAGCCGGTTAGCTATGGCAGGATTCTTTTTAACTATTCCCATAAATCTTCTTCTGCTATGCGTGAGAGCTGAAATAGTTACATCCCCAAGCTCTAACGCTATATCCTTCATATTCCTTGTCCTCATGGCCATTCTGCAACTAAGCTCGATCAACATCTGCCGTGCCTCGCCCCATTTTGATCTTCGAGAGAGCAGCTCAACAGCAGCAATTCCATACTCCCTCGCTACAGCTTCGGCAATATCTCTCACCCTCACTTCAGGTAAAAGTGAGCGTAAGCCTGTAACTTCTTGTTCCTCATCTTCCCTGTCCGCCAGGAGGTTCTTCTTTGCCCACTCTATAAATCTCTCGCTCCCGAGCATCGTCTGCCCCTTCACATCTTCCCTGAAATTTCTCACGCCTGTTGCAAGCCCATCTAAAATAAAACTCCTATAGGCGGCCCTCGCATTTGTCTCCTTTTTTGCAAACATCCCAAGCACCAGTTCGTAGCGTATAAAATCCTCGCAATATTTTTTATCGAGATACCCTCTCAAACTGCTCCACTTATAGTTCCATAGGAGTTCCTTTTTCTTTTCAAAACCCATCTCCCCCATTTGCTTGACCCTGATAGGATTCAGGTGAATATACCGGCTGAGCTCGAGTAAATAGCTATCTGCATCAACTAAAATCGCCTTATATCTCCCCTGATACAGATGCCCGCATCTATCATGTCTCCGATTAAGTACTGTTGTGTAAGTGGTATTGAATCTCTTCATAAACCTGCTCAGGTTCCCTAGCGGCGTTCGAACCAACAAGTGGAAGTGGTTGAGCATCATAACATGGCAGTGAATTTCAACTTCGTATTGGCTACGACTCTCTCGCAAGATATCAAGGAACTTCTTGCGGTCACGATCATCCCTGTAGATCGGCCTTCCTTCGTTTCCGCGGCAGGTGACATGATACCAGGCACCGGGATATTCAATTCTCAACGGCCTAGCCATGCTCTCATAGTCTCCAACTTATGATTACTTGTCAATAGTCAAGCTGCGACCCCTTTCGACTAGCTGATATGACCGACATCAGTCTCCATAAGTAAGGGGATACGATCCCTTATCCCCTTGACTGAAACAGAGTAAGGCTATATATTCTTACCTAGAATGAAGAATATTTTACGCCACTTCATTTTGGCTCTCGTCATCATCAGCGCGGGCTGCGCGGGGCCGCAGTTCTATCTCCTGCAGGGCCCTCCCAAGTACGCGGTTAGCTTGAGATCCGTCAACTATGAGCGGGAGATTTTCAACAACGATTGGAAATCTCTTGTCGGTGCGGCATCGGATCGCGCCGGCACTACCTATATCCTGGACGCGTCAACCCACCAGGTGTTCGCCTGCGACGCTCGGGGAAAGCCGCTCTCCGCGATCGGAGAAACCGGTTTCTGGAGCAAGACATTCCCCCGCCCCTCAGGCCTGGCCGTGGACAGCGAGGGGCGCATCTATGTCTCTGACATCAAAAACGACAATGTCCAGATCTTCGACCATACGGGGGCATTCAGTTCCAAAATCGGGGAAAAGGGCGTGGAGGCGGGGAACTTTCGCTCCCCCTCGGGGATCGACGTTGACGGCATGCGCAACCTCTACGTGGTCGATCAGGGAAACAACCGGTTTCAGAAATTCGACCCCCGCGGGGTCTTCGTGATGCAGATCGTCTCCGGCCCCAAGCCGATCGAGAAGATCAACATCTCACGCGCGAGCGGGCCGATCAAATACATCTCCTGGCCCCAATTTAAACGCCTTAAAGATGTCGCCGTCGGCCCCGACGGGACGATCTATCTCCTCGATGACGGCCTCTCCATCGTCCACGCCTACAGTCCTCAGGGGGGGTACCTCTTCAGCTTCGGCGGGAGGGGGAAACGCGGCGGCAAATTCGAAAAGCCGAGCGGGATAGCCGTGGGCGCCATGGGGGTGGTGTGTGTCACCGATGAGAAAAATAACACTCTCCAGCTCTTCGATCCCGAGGGGAGATTGCTCACGAGCGTCGGGGGCAAAGGTAAGGGACGTGGGCAGTTCAACCAGCCCCAGGGTGTCGGGACCAGCGCCGATGGCAGGATTTATGTCGCGGACAAGGGGAATCGTCGCGTGCAGGTCTTCTCGTATGCCATCCCGAGGCCAGAGGCGCCGGTAGCGCGAATTGAAAAGCCCGTGCGCATCGCCGTCTTTGACTTCAAGAATAACAATCCCGCGGCGCAGTCGCACGGCTATGGGGAGGCCATCTCTGAGATGTTCATCACCGCCTTCGCCAAACGGCCCAATTTCGAGGTCATCGAGAGAAAGCAGGTGCGCAAGGTCATTGACGAGATCTATTTCGACCAGTCAGGCGTGGTCGAGTCTGAGACGGCAAAGAAGATAGGCAAAATCCTGGGGATTGATGTCGCCCTCGCCGGAGGCGTCGCGGCCTTTGCCACCTCCATCGAAATAGACCTCCGCCTCCTGGAGGTGGAGACAGGCAAGGTGATCCTCGCCGATTCACTCAAGGCGAACGTTGAGCAGGAGCTGAGACCGCTCGTGAACCGGGAGGTGCTCAGGCTGGAGAACAGCTATGTGATCCGCTTCTGCCCGCCCGCGCCTCCCGTCGGCCTGAAGGTCGAACCGGGCATCAGGAGAAACATCCTCTCATGGAACGCCAATGAGGAACCCGATTTCAAAGAGTATACGGTCTGCCGCGCCGAGTCTGCGGAGGGCCCGTACACGCTCCTCGGCAAGACGAGGGAGACAGAGTGGGTTGATAAAAATCTGAGTGACGGCGCAGCCTATTATTACCGACTCGCCGCGGTGGACAACGCCAAGATGGAGTCAAAGCAGTGCCCCGAGATGGCGGGGGCCACCCGGCCACGGCCGGCGCTCGGACAGCTTCCGGTAAAAGAAAATGTCGCGGTCAAGAAATCCTCCTTCTCGTGGGCTGAGAATGAAAGTGACGTCACCGGATATGCGATCTACCGATCCTCCTCGGCCGATGGAGAATTCAAATCCATCGGCGAAAGCCGCACCCCGCGCTTTTCCGAGGGGGGCTTTGGCGATGGGGAGACCTATTACTACAAAGTTGCCAAGAAGTACCGGAATGGACTTGAGAGCGAGCCCTCCAAGCCGTTCGCGGTCTCCACAAAGCCGCGTCCGTCAGTTCCGGAGAAATTTACCGCTCAGAGCGGCCTCGCCCGCAGGGTCTATCTCGAGTGGGGGAATCCCAAGGAGAGCGACATTCGTGAGTTCCGACTGTATCGCAGCCGTTCCGAGGATGGCGATTTTAAAGGAATCGCGACGGTCAAACCCGGATGGCTCTCGAGCCCGAGCTACACGGATGGAGGTCTCGAAGACAACACACCGTACTACTACAAGCTGCAGTCCATTGACAAGGATGACCTCGCCAGCCCCATGAGTTCCCCGCTCAAGGCGACCACAAAACCCCTCCCCTCCACGCCGGGCGGGCTCGCGGCCGCCGGCAACAAGGCCAGGAACATACCCCTCTCCTGGGAAAAGAACCCTGAAAAGGACATAAAAAAGTACCTTATCTTTTCCGCCGAGAAGGAGGGCGGACCGTTCCGGCAGCTCGCTGAAACCCCGCAGAGCGAATTCATCCACAGGGGGCTCAAGGACCTGACCGCGTACTTTTACAAGATAAAAGCGGTGGATAGCGATGATCTCGTGAGCGATTTCTCTCACGCGGTTTCAGCGACCACCAAACCGCGCCCCGCGAAACCGCGTGAGCTCTCCGCCGAATCAGGGCTCGTCAGGAGCGTCCGCCTCAAATGGGCCGCGAATCCCGAGGGCGACATCGATCACTATGCCGTGGCGCGAAGGGCGGGCCGCGGCGGCAGCTTCAAGGACGTCGGGAGCTCGAAGTCAGGCAGCTACCTCGATGAGGGGCTCGAGAACGGGGCGCGTTATCAGTACGCCGTGAGAGCGGTCGATGTTGACGGCCTCGAGAGCGAGGCCTCTGAGAAAACCGAGGCGAGCACGAAACCATGCCCCGCTGCGCCCGAGGGTGTGAATGCCGAAGCCAAAAACGGCAGGATTGTGTTGACCTGGAAAGCCAATCCGGAATCCGATATCTCCGGCTACGAGATTCTCAGGAGCACAGCGTGGGATATCCTCGGCGGAGAGAACAGGGTCGGCCAGGTCACCGGCTTGAGCTTCGAGGATTGCACGGCGCAGCCGGGGAAAAAATATGCCTACCGGATCACCGCGTTTGATAACGCGGGTCTCCATAGCGGGAAATCAAAGAAGGTTTCCGCGCACATTCCTTCCAAATGATCCCCTGCGGGGAGAAACTCGAAACTCGAAATCCTAAACAAACCCAAAACCCGAATCTCTAACCTGATCCATCCACCAACTTTTACTTTCAATGTTTCTATCCACGGATTGACACGGATGAGCACGGATTAATATAATAGCCCCATAAATCTGTTTCATCAAAATCCGTGTAAATCCGTGAAATCCGTGGTTTCGGTCGTTTCTCTCAAATTTTTTTGGATTTCGAGTTTTGAGTTTCGTATTTAGGGTTTTCCTCTCATCAGCGCCTTGATTATCCTCCTGACAACTTTGGGGAGGGGTTCATTCAGCCTCACGCCGGCCGAGGTGCTATGGCCCCCCCCGCCGAGTGCGCGCGCGATTTCCCCCACATCGGTGCTGTCCAGCGCCCGCAGGCTCACGCGGACCTGCCTCTTCCCCTCCTCGCAGAAGAGGGCGATGACCCCCACGCCCCGTAGCGTGAGCGGGTAGCGTGTAATCGACTCCGTTTCAGACGGGTTGATACGCCGCCGCCGCCACTGTGATTCTCGTATCACCACCCACGCGATGCGGCCCCCGGCTGCCGTACGAAGTCCCTCGAGTGTAACTCCCGCCAGCTTCAGCACACGCGGCGAATCATTCCCGTACATCCGCAGCCACGCCTCTTTGGGATCGACTCCCCGCCTCAAGAGATCGGCGACTATTTCGTGTGTGCGGGCGGTCGTGCCAAGAAAGTTGAACGAGACCGTGTCGGTATGTATCCCCGTGTAGAGGGCGACCGCGGCGTCCCGCCCGATTTCACGGCCGCAGGCGATGTAGAGTTCGTATATCAATTGAGCGGTCGAGCAGGCGCCGATTTCCACGAACTTGGTCTCCGCTTCGACCGTATTGCCGGGGTGGTGGTCGATGCACACCCGCCTGACCCCGGAGCGCCGCGCCACCTCATAGATCGGCCCCAGTCGGTCGTTTGTGCTGGAATCAAGGATGAAAAGGGCGTCTGCCCCGGCAATGAGGGGATCATATTTCTTGCGATACACGAGCAGATCCCCCTTCCTATCGAGGAAACGGTACAGGGGAGGGACCGGAGAGGGGATGATGGCGATCGCGCGCTTCTTCATCGATTTCAGGAGACGGAGAAACGCGATCATAGAGCCGATGGCATCACCGTCGGGGTATATATGCGTGGTGAGCGCAAATACCCTGCCGTTCCTGATGATTTTCTTTATGCGCGCTAACGAAACCGCGGGATTCACTCTTTCCCCCCGATGGCAGCAGCATGACGCCCGAAATGGCGGATAACAGATCGAAACGTTCACCTGAAAGGTGAAATGCAATCAGAAGTATTTTTTCCTGTAGGGGCTTGATTCCCGTCCAAAGCCGGGCAAGTATCAAGCTTGCCACGCAAAATGCGTGGCCCGTAACGCGGGTCGGATGAATCCGACCCCTACAAATCCGCCACTTAGGATGATGCGCTGCCGTTGACAGGATGCTGTAGGGCAATTATAATAGCCATAATCAAACTCTTTTTCAATTCATAACGACCGGAATAGCGTTGCGCTGTCAAAATGTCCAATTCTATGGAAGAAACCACGCCGCGCACAGGCCGGCCCGAACGGCAAATGGCCGCGCACAGACCGCACACGGTCAGCGTCATAGTCATTCTGATCATACTCGCCGAGAGCGCAGCGGTCGCCTATTTCTACGCGAAGTATTACTCTCAGAACCTCGTGGCCATCTCACTCCAGGATAAACTCACCCTGACCAGGGAAGAGGTCATCGCGCTCGAGCACAAGAGACGCAGCCTCGAAAAGAGTATGGATGAGAAAAAACTGGCCATCCGGGACATGGAGCAACGTCTCGGCCTGATTGAGGGGCGTGAGAAAGAGGCGAAAGACGACGCCGCGCGGAAGGAACAGATTGCAGCGTATCTGCGGAAACGCCTGAAGGAAAGCAAAGAGATGGAGATGCAGATGCACGAGAGGATCGAGGAGCTGAGCAGGAAGCAGTCCGAGATGGAAACGCGTATGGCCCAGTTCAATCTGGCGCAGGGAGCCGGCACCCCGATCGCGCAGGATATTCAGCTCAAGGAAACGGTCGTCACCGAGGCCGCCCCGTCGATCAGTGAGATTGCAGGGCAGATCCTCATTCTGAACGACAAATACAATTTTATCATCCTCAATGTGGGGAGCGACGACGGGATAGAAGCAGGGGATGAGGGCGCGATCGAGCACGATGGCGTGCAGATAGGAAGAGCGAAGGTGAAGAAACTCTATAATAAGATGTGCCTCGCCGACATCGTGGAGACCTCTCAGGACGCGAAGGTTCAAAAGAATTTTCTGGTAAAATTCACCCTCGAGCCCGACAGGAACAGATCGTAGGCCGCTCCGCGGATTTTTCTATCAGCAGGGGGGCAACTCAGCACCGCATCGGTTACTATGAAAGCAAAGCCATCGCTTAGGTTAATTGTGGGCGCCGGGGTGATCATTGACATTGTGCTCATCGTCCTCGCCGACCTGCTCTCCTTCTCGCTCCGCTTCGGCATCGACGTACGCCAGGAAAATTTCGACGCCTACAAGCGGATCGCGGTGTTCATCGTCCTCCTGCGCCTGATCTGCCTCTACGTGTTCGGCCTCTACGAGAAACCGAAATACAAAACCAACCTCGAGAGCCTCTCAAACATCGTCAAGGCCATGACCGTGAGCACGCTGATCATCATCGCGGCGGCCTACTACTCACGCGCCCTCGCCTACCCGCGGTCAATAATCCTGATCTCGTGGGGCACCACCGCAGCCCTGATCATGACGTGGCGAGTCCTGATCCGTCGCCTCATCAACACCATCCTGGGCCACGACTACTTTGTCTCCCACCTGCTCATTGTCGGCACCGATCAGAACGCCTTCCGCCTGATGCTCCAACTCACCCGCCGCACGGGCGTCAAATGCACGCTGGTGGGGTATGTCTCGACAGGGGCAGAAGAGCCGCGCGTCGACCGGCGCATGATCCTCGGCTCCGTTGACGATATCCCCTCGATCGTCAAGAGAATCCCGGTGGACGAGGCGGTGATCTCTTCTCCCGACCTGCCCCGGGACCAGGTCGCCCTGATATTCTCCCACCTCATCAACACGGACGTTATCCTTAAAACGGTTCCCAATCTCTATGAAGCCGTCGTGGGCCGGGTCGCCGCCACCGCCGCAGAGAAAAACGTCCCGCTGATTGAATTGACCACCGTCCGCTACGGGCGCGGTCCGTATACAGGGATCAAACGGGTGATGGATATCGCACTCTCGCTCGCGGCGATCGTGATCACCGGGCCCGTGCTCATGGCGCCCATCGCGTTGATCATCAAACTCACTTCCCCCGGCCCGATCCTTCACAAGCAGGAGCGGGCGGGATTGCACTGCCGCTTATTCACCATGCTCAAGTTCAGGACGATGGGCGCTGATTCGGAAAAAGATACCGGGCCGGTGTGGTCACGCCCGGGTGACACGAGGGTAATCCGATTCGGGCGATTCCTGCGCAGCACCCACCTCGATGAGCTGCCCCAATTCTTCAACGTGCTCAAGGGAGACATGAGCATCGTCGGTCCCAGGCCGGAGCGCCCCCACTTCGTCCGCTCGCTCATCCGCAGCATCCCGTTCTATGCGGAGCGGCTGGAGGTCAAGCCGGGGATCACCGGCTGGTCGCAGGTCACCCTGAACTACGCGGGGAGCCTCGAGTCCAACGCGGAGAAGCTTGTGTGCGATTTATACTACATCGAGAACATATCCCTCATCCTTGACCTGTGGATAATGTTCAAGACAGTGGGGGTGGTGCTCAGCGCAAAGGGCGTGTAACGACAGTGGGAACTGAAAGCGGAGCTTCGGTGTTTTCAATAGCACCTGATTGACCTGATTTATACCCGCACCCTAAAGGGTGCGCTACAGAATATCGGGTCAATCAGAGAGATCAGGTGCACACAAAGAAGTATTGTGTTTAAGTGCACGCCGGAAGTGTATCGGATTGTAATACCTCAGTTACGCGGCGGGATAATCGAATTGCAGCAGATTATACGGGATTTTGCCGCGGATCGGCGCGGATTTCCGAAAATTAAAAAATTTTCATTCACAATCAGCGTTTATCCGCGTTAATCCGCGGCTACATCCCCCATTAGATCGGATCAACCGCCCACTGGAAACCGCGGAAGCGTCTTATAAGCGCCCCGGGTAATGAGCGCGCCCCGCACGGCGGTGTACAGCCTTTCTCCCATCAACCGCCTGCACAGACCTTTCCCCCTCTCCCTCAGGTAGCGCGGCGAAAGCGGCATAAAGGCCCCTCTCATGATGCGGCGGATGATCACCTCCCCATCACCCTGCCTGAGACAGAACCGTTTGAGCGCATATCGATCCGCTCCGTATCTGCTGTAGCCGAACACAGAGCCGCATATCGCTTCATAGCCCGTCTCAATAGCGGCCGCGGTGAGCGTGGCGCTATGGTAACCGCCAGGCAGTGAGAGGAATTTCACCCGAACGCCAAGCCTGTCCTCCAGGAGTTTCTTCGATTCCCGAAGCTCCCTCTTTGCCTCATCGGGGGGTATCGCAGCCAGATTCGCATGGCTCACGGTGTGGGAACCGATTTCCATCCCCGCTCGACACATCTCGTCGAGTTCACCCCAGCCCACCCAGCCCCTCCGCCCCACCATTCCCGCCACGGGGAATAACACGGCCCGGTATCCCGCGCTCAGGAGGAGCGGGAACAGGTGTGTGTAGGCGCTCACGAGGCAGTCGTCAATCGTGATGACACACGAGCCCTCCTCCCCTCCCGGGCGCGCGAGGATGGCGTCAAGGGGCACTGTGGCGCAACCATGCTCACGCAGCCAGGCTACCTGCGCGTTGATCGCCGCACTCGGCAGCGCATAGATCGGATCACGGATGGCGTCGGCGTCACACTCGCTCACCCCGTGATAGAGGAAGATGGGCACCCTCCTCTTCTTTATCTCACGGGAGGACATTGAGATCCTTTCCCCTCACAGCTCGATCACGTACCTTGTGCTCCTGTCCCTCTCCATCAGCTCGATCTCTTTCCGCATCTCATCATATCCGCTGCGCCCCATCATGGCGTATGTCAGCTTCTTCCCCTGCTCGACGCCGGGCTGGTCGAAGGCGTCGATCCCCAGAAGTTCAGCGGTGAGCGCGGTGTGCATCTCGAACATATACAGGAGCATCCCCACGGAGCGCGGGGTGACGCGGCTGATCTCAATTGACATGTTCGGTCTTCCGTTGCGCGCGAGCGCGAGGGCGGTCGCTTTCTGCTCGGCCCGGATCAGGGCGTTCATCGTCTGCCCCGAGAGGTAATCGAGCGCATCATCGCTCGCGGGGGCCCGGGGAATCGGAACTTCACGCCGGTATTCCCTCACACCTACGAATGTCACTATCTTATCGCACGGCCCTTCCATGTAGAGCTGAATCTGTGAATGCTGGTCTGTTGCGCCAAGCGCCTTTACCGGCGTCTGCCCCACATTCACAACCCTGCCGGCGCGATCGACCCTCTTGCCCAGGCTCTCGGCCCAGAGCTGCCTGAACCAGTCGGCGATCCCGAGCAGGGCATTGCAGTAGGGCATCATGACGGCGATCGCCTTCCCCTTTCTCGTGTAGGCCAGATAGTACAGGAGCGCCAACGCGAGCGCCGGATTGGATGAGATTCCAGGCTCCAGGGAGATCTCATGCATCAGCCGCGCGCCCTCGAGGAGTTCCCCGATGTCAACACCCGAAACGGCCGCAGAAAGAAGGCCCACGGCGCTGAGCACCGAAAAGCGACCGCCCACATCTTCTGGTACCGTCAGAAGCGGGTACCCTTCGCGGAGGGCAAGCGACCGCAGCGCCCCTTGATGGGGATCGGTCGTGGCGATCACCCGCTCCCGCATTTTTTTCTTTCCGAGCCTTTTCTCCATCGCCCCGAGGAACAGGAGACACTGTGCCATGGTCTCCGCCGTGCTCCCCGATTTAGTGATCACGTTGATCGCAGTCCTCTCCAGGTCGAGCAGATCCATGGTGCCGGCGACGAACTCCGGGTCAACATTGTCGAGCACAAAGATACGGGGCCGGTCGCCGCGCCGGTCCCTGGGAAGGAGATTATAGTACGGATGGTTGAGCGCCGCGTGCAGCGCGCTGTTCCCGAGCGCTGACCCGCCTATCCCCAGGACGACGAAGTTATCAACCCCTGCGGCGAGCCGGTCGGCAATGCTCCCGACTTCCCTGACGAGTGACCGATCGAAGGGGAGTTTGCAAAAGCCCATGTGTCCCCCCTCGGCAGCCGCGCGCACCGAACTCGCGGCGGCGCATGCCCTGTCCGCAGAATCCTTGAGATCCTCAGCCGAGATGCCATTCTCGGCCCCAATGGCATCCGCCATCATGTGGGTATAATCAATTACCAAACTGTTCGCGCCCATGGCCGTCACCCCTTTCGCTCGATCCTCTTCACGGTGAGCGTGGTTCCGCGCCCCGCGCCGAGCTCCCTCGACGCATCCCCCCCGTTGACAGAGATCTCAAGATAGCCGCTGCTGCCGCAGATGGCGAGCAGCGATCCCCTCCGCACCGCCTGGTAGGAGCTGCATATCCCTTTTAACTCTCTGCCGCGAATGCGAATCACGATCTCTCCGCCTGGTTTTAAAATGGGAGCCCCCTCTTCGAGACTGGTGATCAGGGTGCCGAATCGGTCCACGTGTATCACCTCGGCGCGCACCGCATGCCTCGCCACCTGCCTGGGGAGCGGCAGATCAATTCTTACGGGGTTCTTGCAGACAGGCCCCATGCGTCCCGGCGACACCCCCTTCGAGAGATGTGCCGCGACGGGGGCCAGGATGTCCCTGCCGTGGAATGTGCGGCTCACGCGCCCGCGCCAGAAGTCAGGGCGCTCGAGCGACCGCGCGTGCCCCAGCGCACCCATTCCGAGCGCGCAGGATAGAATGCCGTTGTCGGGGGCAAGAAAAAGATAACGGCGCCATTCGGCGAGGAGGATTTTTCTTCCGCTCCCTACCCCGGGATCCACCACCACGACATGCACCGTCCCCGGGGGGAAAAACCGATAACTGCTCCTGAGTGCCAGGGCCGCGCTGGTGATGTTTCCGGGATCAATGCTGTGATCCACATCAACAATGACGGCATCGGGATTGATGCCGAGGATCACTCCCTTCATCGTGCCCGCATACCAGTCCCCGAACCCAAAATCAGTGATGAGCGTGATGATGCCTGGTGGTTTCACTGGCGCCCCCCGCCTCAACACTCGACCCTCAACCATTAGCCATACACCGCGATCGCCTCTATCTCAATGGCCACATCTTTAGGAAGACGCGAAACCTCAATACAGGCGCGGGCGGGCGGCCCGGAGTCAAAATAGTCGGCGTATATCCTATTGACAGATTCAAAGTCCTCGAGGTTTTTGAGGTAGACCGTGGTCTTCGTCAGATTGGCGAACGAGAGTCCCTGGGAATGGAGTATCGCACCGATGTTTTCCATTACCCTTTTCGTCTGCCGCCCCACATCGCCGCTCACGAGCTTCCCGCTCTGCGGTTCAATCGGGATCTGCCCTGAAATGAAAAGCATGTTTCCGGCCCGAACCGCCTGTGAGTATGGTCCGACAGTTGCCGGGGCTTTTTCCGTGCTGATGATGGTTTTAGACATGGGATATTCTCCATTGTTCACGCGAAGCTCATGCTGACCGGCCCGCACCTGTACACTCCTCGCCCAATTCACGCAGGGCATACCCAATCCCCCGCGCAACCGCAGCGGTGTCGTTGGCGGGAGAGAGCTCGATGACCGCCGGCACGCGGGGATTCCAGTACTTTTTAAAACGGGTGAAGTTCACCGTGCCGTATGATGGAGGAAGGTGATCTTGAAAACGCCGCACGTCATGAATGTGAAACCCGCACAACTTATCCCCCGCCGTTTCAAGATATTCCTCCTGCCGCCAGAAACCCAAATTTTCCATGATCTGGGCGTGCCCGATGTCATGCCAGTACGCTATCGGGCCATCCCTGAACCGCTCCATAATTTTCCTGCACTCACCCAGGGAGGGGATTTCTCTGTAATAGAAGCGGTTCTCGACCGCGAGCAATACCCCCGCGCGTGACGCATCCGAACAGAGCGCCTCAAGGCTCAGGAGCGCCTTTTCAAAATATCGCCTCGCGCTCCGCGCCCGTTCTTTCACCATGCGGTCGCGCAGCTCCTGAGAGCGCTTCGAGCGTTCCTGGCCGCGCAGGTGGAGTTCTATCAGGTCCCTTGTGAATGATGGTATTTCCACTCGACCGAGATGCACGATGAGCGCCCGAGCGCCGCACGCAGCGGCAGAGTCAATAGAACGCCTCGTCGCTTCAACCGCCGCCTGGCGCTCGGCCTCTTCCAGGGAGGAGAGGAGGAGTATCTCGGAGAGAGACCGTCCGCGATTCGGCACTGGCGGGAGGGGGCAGAAGTTATGCACACTCACAATCCCTATCCTCAGCGAGCGGCAGCATGTGGAGATTGCGTCAACTTCCTTCTCCGTGTGCTGATAGCTTAACTCAATCGCCCTGACACCGAGCTCGCGCAGGGTTGTGAGTAACCCCCTCGGGGTAAGCTTCCCATCGGCATTCCACGAGGTAGAAAAAGCCAGCATGCTCTCCTGGGGAGCGATGGACAACTATCTCCTCTGGGCTTCTTGTGCCTTCCTGCGGCGCTTTTGACTGGGCTTCTCGTAGTGTCGGTGTTTCCTCACCTGCTTCATGATGCCCTCTTTGTCGATTTTCTTCTTCAATCGCTTCAGTGCCCTCTCCACCGACTCGTTTGGCCTCAGAGTTACCTTTGGCAAATTCACCCCCTCCTTTTCTTCAGCGCAGATCAAAACTCACCGGCCAGCAGAAGGTGAGCTTCTCACATTTGATTTCCTCGGGGAACGTTGGGAAGCAGACCGCGGCCTTCTTGAGACCTTCCACGAGCTCACGGTCAAAACCCCCGCACCTCGGCGGCACCTCGATCGACTCCAGCGCGCCATCTCCCCTCACACAGAAACGTATTTGCAGCCTGGCCTCCCGCCCGCTCTCCAGCGCAATATGCGGATATGACAGCTTGCTCTCCCGTTCGAGTATCTGTTCAATCTGCTTCCTGTACCGACTCACCGCCTCCGCGAACGCCGATGAGTCTCCTCCCTCCCGCCGGAGGAGCGGCCTCAGCGTCTCCCGCGTCACCCCCGAGAGTATCTCACCCGTCCCCTTTAGCACCTCTGAATCGGCCTTCGCCTGAGCCGGCCCCTCCCCTCGCACGATGGCGACCGAGGAGCCCTCACCCGCTCCGCCCAGATCCGACACCCCCTTTCCTCCGATCGGTCTGCCGGCGGTCCCGATGTAAGAGAATTCTATTGCCGATCGAAACGCCGGCCCGACCTTCCGGGAAATCACGGGAGTGAGATGCGCGATCAATACGCTGTGCAGCCCCGTTGAAAGGGCGACACATACGAGCAGCAACCTGTCCACTCAAGCCTCGCTTCACCACACCCCCGGAATGATACGCGGGGAACCGATGCCCATGAGAGACCACTATTTTAAGAAATATGTATAGCGAAGGCAAGCGCAATCAGTTCCCCATTGTAAGACCTCAGTTATAGGAGGTTCTTATAAAAACTATCCACGGATTTCACGGATTTTCGCGGATTTTATTGAACGGAATTTCAGGAGCTTTTGAATCCGTGTCAATCCGTGGATGAAAGAACACTATATGCATGGATCCGCTGCCTCCGCGTAATTGAGGCATTACTCCCCATTTTCCATTACCGGGATCCTATAGAAACCCGTGTTCCCTGAGGAACGCTTCGGTGATTCCCTGTGCCCGATTCCGACTCGCATACTTGCCCAGCACGTCCAGTTCGATATTGACACTGCCGCCGACCGGCTTGCTCCCGAGCGTGGTATTCTGCACCGTGAACGGAACACAGTGCACATAGAAGGCACCCGCGTCCATTCCGGCGACGGTGAGACTGATGCCGTCCAACGCAATTGATCCCCTCAGGACGATTCCCTCCATGAGCGCTTCGTTCGCAGAAATCCTCAGAACAAGATCATCGCCCTCACTCCGACGAGAGATGATGGTTCCCCGGCCATCCACGTGGCCAAGAACAAAATGCCCCCCGATGCGGTCTCCGAGGCGCAACGCCCTCTCGAGGTTGACACCCTCATGGGGTTTCAACGCGTTCAGGTTCGTGAGCTCCCATGTCCTCTGGAGTATGTCGGCCGCCAGCCTCCCCCTCTGAAACGCTGAGACCGGCGGTGAACATTCAACCACGGTCACACACACGCCATTCACCGCCACGCTCGCTCCGCGCTCGGCCCCCGCCGCAACGGTGCCTGACAGAATTGCAATCCGCCTGCCGGTGGTCGTCGCCACAATGCGCTCAACCACGCCTATCTCTTCAATGATCCCTGTGAACATGGCACCTACAGCCTAAAGTTGAAAGTTCAAGGTTTAAAGTTTAAAGAGCACTACAGCCTCAAGTCACTCGTCGTGAGCTTGTTACTTTACACGTTCAACTTTCCACTTTCGGCCGTAGTTAACGTACCCGACGATCAAAATATCGTCACCGCACCGCTCCACGGCAACGCTGCTGAGCTGTATCGCATCTGCGATCCTCTTGATCCCGTCCCCTCCCACCGGCGTCGGCGCGCCGCGCCCGCCTATTATCGTGGGGGCAATGAATACCATCACCCTGTCCACCACGCCCGCCTTGAGCGCCGAGGCGACTGTCTCTCCTCCCCCCTCAATCATCACCGACATGACGCCCATGCGGCCGAGCCGCCGCCACAAGCTCCTCAGCGAAACCCTGCCACACCGGGCCGGGCATCGGATCACCCGCGCGCCGAGCGCCTCCAGTCTGGCAATTCTCCCGCGCGCGGCGCCGCTGGTGACCGCGATGATTGTTCGCGACACGTCCGGGGGTTTGAGCACGTTCAGGCCGAGGGGGATTTCCGCCCTCGAATCCAGAATAATCCGCCACGGGATTTTTACCACGCGCCCCTCCGGACGGGCCGTTAAACTCGGGTCGTCCCGCTCGACCGTCCTCCTGCCGACGAGGATCGCGTCCGAGGAGAATCTGATCCGATGGCTCTGCCTCCTTGATTCGGTCCCGCTGATCCAGCGTGAGTCACCTCGCACCGTGGCGATCTTCCCATCAAGGCTCATCGCAACCTTTACCGTCGTGAAGGGGAGTCCTGTCGTGATGTACTTCGCGAAGTCCTCGTTGATCGCCGACGCCTCTCTGCTGAGAAGCCCGTCCCTCACGAGCGCCCCGCCCCGCCGCAGGAGCGCGATGCCACGGCCATGGTGGCGCGGATTTGGATCCAGGGCGGCGACGATCACCTTTTTTATACCCGCGCGCATGATCGCATCTGTACAGGGCGGCGTGCGCCCATAGGTGCAGCACGGCTCCAGGGTGATGTAGATCGTACCACCCCGCGCCGCGACGCCCGCCTGAGCGATGGCGCGCACTTCCGCGTGAGCTTCTCCCGATCGCCTGTGCCATCCCCGGCCGATCACCCTGCCGCCCTTGACGACAACGGCGCCCACCGCGGGGTTTGGGCTGGTGCGGCCCTTGCCGCGATTCGCCAGACGAAGCGCGAGCCGCATGAATTTCAACTCTTCCCCGGAGAAACGATCCGCCGGGGCGTGTGGCGGCGCCGATTTTCTACGGTGCATCTTTCATCTCTTCCTTGCGGATTTGATCAAGAATGCCGTTCACAAACGCCCCAGAGTCGGGCGTTGAATATTTCTTCACGATGTCCACCGCCTCGTCTATCGCCACAATGGGCGGCGCATGTTTCGAGAAGAGCATCTCGTACACGGCGATGCGGAGAACGTTCCTGTCAACAGCCGCCATCCGCGCGAGAATCCAGTTATGAGCATACCTGCTGAGGAGCGGGTCAATCTTTTCAAGATTCCCGTGTGCCCCCCGGATCAGCTCGCTCGCGTAGTCCCTTATTTCGGGCTCAACCCGATGCTCCGCCCAGAAGAAGCCCAGCGCGGTTTCCGGATCCTCGCGCGTTATCTCTATCTGGTAGAGAAACTGGAGCGCGAGCTCTCGTGCTTTTCTTCGGCTGCCCATACGTTAAAATCCCAAATCCCAAACCCCAAATCCCAATTAGAAACAGTAAGCGGTAAGCACTAAGGATTAAGCATGAAGATAATAGGCTTACTGCTTAATTCTTACTAGTTAATCCTAACCATATTTAGCAGTAAGTAGTAAGCGCTAAGGATTAAGAACTCTGCAACAATTTGCTTACTGCTTAATTCTTACTGCTGGTTTATATTTTCTCAAACAGATTCACCATCTCGATGGCGGCCTCGGCGGCATCCTTGCCTTTATTACCCGCCTTTGCCCCCGCCCGCTCGATAGCCTGCTCGAGCGTATCAGGCGTGATCACGCCATAGATCACCGGAACGCCGGTCGAGAGAGAGATCTGCGCGATTCCCTTGGTCACCTCGCTGCTGATATACTCGAAATGCGGCGTCGCCCCGCGGATGACCGCCCCGAGGCAGATTACCGCGTCGTGTTTTTTGCCCTTCGCGATCCTGCTGGCCGCATAGGGAATCTCGAAAGAGCCGGGAACCCACACCACCGTTATCTCCTCTTCTTCTACCCCGTGGCGCCGCAGCGCGTCCATCGCTCCCCCCAGGAGCTTCGATGTGATGAACTCGTTGAAGCGGCTGACGACAATCGCATACCGCTTCCCCCTGCTCACCATCTCGCCCTGAAATATTTTAACCATTGCTCCCTCCTTTCCTTTGCTCATTGTGCTTTTTTGTAGAACGCTTAGTTTGGGATTTTGGATTTGGGATTTGGGATTTATATGAGGTGCCCCAGTTTATCCCGCTTGGTCTCCAGATATTCGCGATTATGCTCCGTCGCCCCCACGCTGATCGGTACGCGCTCGGAAACCTTCAGCCCATACCCTTCGAGGCCCACGATCTTCCTGGGGTTATTGGTGAGGAGCCGTATCTTATGCAGGGCGAGGTCGGCCAGGATCTGCGCCCCGATTCCGTAATCCCTCGGATCGGGGGGGAAGCCGAGGTGTTCGTTGGCCTCCACCGTATCGAGGCCGCTATCCTGGAGGGCGTACGCCTTGAGCTTGTTCACCAGCCCTATCCCCCTTCCCTCCTGCCGCATGTAGAGGAGCACGCCGCGCCCCTCTTCCGCAATTCGCTTGAGCGCTAATCTCAACTGCTCCCCGCAGTCGCAGCGAAGGGATCCGAAGACGTCTCCGGTCATGCATTCCGAATGAACCCGCACGAGCACGTTCTCCCTCCCGGAGACCTCGCCCTTGATCAGCGCGATGTGGTGGTAGTTATCCAGCATGCACTCGTAGAGACGGAGTTCGAATGTGCCATAGGGCGTGGGGATTGACGTGCGGGCGGTACACCTGACCTGTTTCTCTTCTGTCATCCTGTAGCGGATGAGATCGTCAACCGTCACGATGCGGAGTCGAAAGCGCTCGGCGATGCGCCGCAGGGCCGTCAGTTTCGCCATCCTGCCGTCCTCATCCATGATCTCGCAGAGGACGCCCGCCGGATAGAGACCCGCCAGGCGCGCCAGATCAACGCTCGCCTCGGTATGCCCCGCGCGCCTCAAAACGCCGCCCTCCCTGGCCCGGAGGGGGAAGACATGCCCCGGCCTGGCGAAATCTTTACGCGCGAACTTCGCGTCGGCGAACGCGCGCACCGTCGCAGCCCGGTCGTAGGCTGAGATGCCGGTGGTGGTACTGTGGATGACGTCGATTGACTCAGTGAAGGGAGTGCCATAGAGGGATGTGTTCACAGCGACCATAGGCTTCAGTCCCAGCTCTTCGATACGCTCCCCCGTGGCCGAGACACAGATGAGACCCCTGCCGTGCGTGGCCATGAAGTTGATCGCCTCCGGCGTGACCTTCTCGGCGGCCATGACGAAATCGCCCTCGTTCTCCCTGTCCTCATCGTCAATCACGATGACGATCTTGCCCGCGGCGATATCTTTGAGTGCATCCTGAACCAAGCTCACCATCGCCTTTTCCCTCTACTATTGTAGCTCTCTACCACGGAGGCACGGAGCGGAGTACTGCCTAAGGTCAAAAGTGTAAAGTTCAAGGATTTGTAATACCCCCTTTGAGCTCTCAACTTTACACTTTCAACTGTTGTTACCCTCCGTGTTCTCCGTGTCCCTGCCCGCCGGCAGGCAGGTCCGTGGTGAAAACATAGACATAAAAAAGTCCTGAAGAACGCATTCTTCAGGACGATTGATACAACTTCTCACATCTTCTTCCATCCGGACTGTGACCGTCGGCCCCGGAGTTTCACCGGATCAGCCCCGCTAAGCGGGACTCGCGGGCTTTACCGCCGGTGGGGACTTGCACCCCGCCCTGAAGATTATTCAAATATAGTACTATCGAGTCTGATCGAGGTCAACTATAAATTGCACCAGCCAGTAATGCCTCAGTTTTGGGGGGTATAGATTTGTAGGGGTTCGATTTATCGAACCCGGGCGCGATAAATCGCGCCCCTACACCACAATAATATCACATCTGCCCCACATAACTGTCCCGTTGCACCAGCCATCCCTACTTTCCAGCGCGGGATGGAACTACACCTGAATCAGCCTCCCCGTCCGTTCGTTGATGAGCTTGACGTTTTCAATGTGGAGATCCTCCTTCGGTTCTACCGTCACCGTCCCCTTGTACCGATGTTCGAGTTCCTTCACCGCCTCGCGGTCTTCGCTCTCGAGCCTCTTGCACACGCTCGGATGGGCTTGAACCTTGATGAGGAGTCTGCGCAGCCTATGGCTGCCGCGCAGCGCGAGCTTGATGAGCCGCTGCACCTCAATGCTCATGCTCGTGGCGGATTTCACCCTGCCGCTCCCGCTACAGTAGGGGCACGCCTCATAGACCGCCTCGCTCAGGCTCTCCTTCACGCGCTCGCGGGTCATTTGCAAAATCCCGAGCTGCGAAATGGGGAAAATGTTCATCTTCGCCTTGTCCCGATTGACCGCCTTCAGCATCGCCTTCTCGACCATCCGCTGGTGTCTCTTGAGGTGCATGTCAATGAAATCAATGATGATGATGCCACCGATGTTGCGCAGGCGTATCTGGCGGGCAGCTTCCTCCGCAGCCTGCATGTTGGTCTCGAGAATGGTGTCATCCAGATTCTTCTTGTCGAGGCATCGACCACTGTTCACATCGATCACAACCATGGCTTCCGTCTGATCGATGATGAGGTAGCCGCCGCATTTGAGCCATACCTTCCGCCGGTGAGCCTTTTCAATTTCCTTTTCAATGCCGGTGCTGTCGAACACATGGTCCCTGCCGCTGTGGTAAACGATTGTGGCCTCCATGTTCGGCATGAGGGCATTGACGAACCGCTGTATGTTCTTGTACTCATCCCGCGAATCAATGACGATCTTGGAGACATCATCGGTGAGCACGTCACGGAGAACTCTGAGGATGAGATTGAGCTCTTCATGGATGAGGGAGGGACAGGGCGAGCCGGGGATCTGCCTCTGGATACCCGCCCAGAGGTCGGCAAGGTAGCGTACATCCTTCTCAAACTCTTCTTGGGATGCGCCCTGGCCGGCGGTCCGGACAATGAAGCCAAGGTCGCTGGGAATGTTGATCTGTCTGAGGATATGCCTGAGACGCCGCCGCTCCGCGTAATCCTCGATGCGCCGGGAAATGCCGATCTGGCGGGCCCCCGGCATCATCACCAGATAGCGGCCCGCGAGGGAGATATTGGTCGAGAGTCTGACCCCCTTCGTCCCGATGGGTTCTTTTATTATCTGGACAAGAGTCTCCTGCCCCTTGTTGAGCATCTTGTCAATAGACTCTCTCTTGGCGTCTTTGCTGGTGACTCCAAGCCCCTCAACATCCTCGCCCGCGATCTCCCTGCATGCAGAAACCTCATTGGTGATATCCGAAACATGGAGGAACCCGTTCCTGCCGAGGCCGATGTCAACAAAGGCCGCCTGAATGGCCGGGAGGACGTTTTTCACCACCCCCCTGTAGACGTTCCCCACCAGCGTTTTTTCCTGCTCCCGCTCGATCAAAAGCTCCTGAAGCTTGCCATCCTCCATAATGCCCACGCGGGTCTCGCGCGGCTCTACATTGATAATGATCTGCCTGTCCATTGATAACAATCCTTTCCAGGCTGCTTCCCGCGCCGAGCGATGAGGCGCTCCGTTGCGCCAGAGACCATGACGCACGGAAATTTCCTGTCGCATGTGCGTCGAGACATGTCCGCAGACAGCGTCTCTGACTCATGGGATCTCTTGTATGGCGTGTCACAGGTGCCACCGGGTCCTCCGTCGCAATTCCCGGCCTTGCCGCTAAAACTCTGGGACTGGCGCTCTCGGAATGAATCTCAACACGGGCTTGCAGAGCCTTCCACTTAAAGTTTACCGCTCGAGACGAGCGCGGTTCGCGCGATGCGAAGCCTCTTGATGCGCTCCTCAGGCCACCCGAGCACTGCCTCGAGCAACTCATGGGGGTTACAATTACCCCCCTCTCCCACCCGGACGGTGAAGCGCATGCGCTCCTCCCCTCCGCTGTTTCCTCGAACCTCCAGTTCTTTGATCAGGGGTTTTATATCGCGGTACCGTTCCCCTTCTCTCGTCTGTTTTTTTGCAACCAACGTGGCCGCGCTTTTCGCGGACGCGACCTTTTCCCTCACTTCCTCTCTACACTCTTTTTCCAGATGCACCTCATAACTTGCATAATCAACAGCGGCGCAGAGGGATTTCCGGGGCTCCGGAACAGGGCGGAACTCGTGTACCCGCATGCCCTCGGGGAGAGCGGATTGAAGACGCTCCTTCGCGCGCATGAGATTTTGCCCGGGTACCAGCGCCACATCCATGAGCTCCCCGCAGCCCGCCACTCCCAGAGGGAGCGGGGGGCCGAACGACATGAGCGGATGGGGTGAAAAGCCTTGAGACATCTTTACCAGAAGGCCGGCCCTTCGGAACGCCCTCTGCCAGAGCCTGATAAGATCAAGGTGGGAGATGAACTTGATCAGCCCTTCTTTCGAATACGTCACGCGATGCATATGTCAGATACTATTATCTCAAACCCGCAGAAAGGGGCAAGGTAAAAAAGGGTCAGGACGTAAGGGATTACTTATGGGTGGCAAACTGTCATATCTGTCACTCCTGTCCCGAGGCTACGCTCGGGATAAACTGCAGCGGGATTCTGTGAAAAAATCAGCATTAAGGTTGTCATTGCGAGGACGCCGAGCAAAGCGAGGCGGACGTGGCAATCTCAATTGTTTGCATGACAAGAGATTGCTTCGCTCCGCTCGCAATGACAAAATTTTGATTGATGTATACCCCGCCCCTTGGGGCGATTGGGAACCGCTCTAAAGGGGGTCGAAGGGGGAATGCCCCCTTCATGATATTATGTTCTCCTCTTGAAGCCCCGCCTCTTGAAACGGGGAGATTCACTTAGCGAATCCAGGCTGTAATTTTAATTTTTTTCGCACCTTCTGACCCATTACAAAGAAAATAAAAAAAATCTATTCTAAGATATACTGATTGGGTTGGAGGATGAACGGGGAAAATGAAGCATCCTATTGCCTGTCAATAGTCGAAACCCTGAGTTTTGTCGAATGTGTGACAAACATACACCAATAATATTCGCGCGAGTCAAGGCGGATAGGTTTGCTTCTTGATGTTTTGTCCCGCCGCGATTATTCTCCCTTAAATTTTCCCCGATTTTATTTCCCACCGCTTGTAAATAGGAGTAAAATAAATTTCCGGGCAATGAATATTATGTGCTGTCAGTGGTAGAAGATCGTGCTATGAGGGTATCAGTGAATAGTAGAGGTCTGACCCTGGAGTTTCTGGAGTTTCGCTGGAGTTTCGACCCTGGAGTTTCTAATTCGCAGTTCCCGCTCGTCAAAACCTTTTCCGAACTCCGCGCTGAGCCGTTCCGCCAGTTTGGCTTTTGGGGTCAGGTCTACGCATTACTATTATTCCCCTCCGTTCAGCCCTTCACTCCCCCAAAATCTGTTTTTTTAGAAAGTTTTTCCCTGTATATTCGTAACTTTCTGTACCGTAGAATGTTGTTTTCAGTGAATTCAGTGTCTTCAGTGGTAAGGGGCCAGTCATGGGGGGTATATTATTAAGTGTGTCACTCCTGCGTGATCCCTGCTTCCGCAGGGAGGAGTCCAGGTTTTATGATCGGGTCGAGTTTGCGGGATTACGCCCGCAAACCCTCCCACACCACCGGACGTGCCGTTTTCGGCATCCGGCGGTTGAACCCAGCGACATTACGCAGTCGCAAGCGTCGATGGAAGCACGAAGCCGTACCGCTGCAGCACCGAGTTAGACAAGGCGCGATGCATACTGGGGCTCATTGCGATCCGCCATGCACCTTCATTGTTATATGCGATTTTGAGTCCTGTTCCCTTCAACCCCAATCGCTTCA
>Ga0315281_10003179_pt1 | contig 24146 bp, 22 predicted proteins | sample YL17G07_0_MG_FD_204540 | JGI IMG/M metagenome (GOLD analysis project Ga0315281, IMG submission 204540) | Sediment microbial communities from Yellowstone Lake, YNP, Wyoming, USA - YL17G07_0 | ecosystem: Environmental > Aquatic > Freshwater > Lake > Sediment | place: USA: Wyoming | collected... | reverse complement strand
GGCAGCAGATGCTCAACAAGCACATGCACGACCTGCTGAGGTTCGGCGACGTTCACAACGCCGTCATCGCGGTCACGAACCAGGTCTCGGCGAAGCCGGATGCGTTCTTCGGGGACCCGACGAGACCGATAGGAGGGCACATCGTAGGGCACACCGCGACTTTCAGGATCTATTTGAGGAAGAGCAAGGGCGGCAAGAGGATCGCCAGGCTGATAGACTCCCCGAACCTCCCAGAGGCGGAGGCCGTGTTCATGGTCTCCGAGGCCGGGATCAGCGACTGATTACGGAGGATTAATACACCTAGCCGATTGTGCCGCCTCCGTGAAGCTGCTACTGGAGCTGTCCATGGAATGCGAGTCCCTAGCTCGAGCTGAGGCGCTAGCTGCGGCATCGACACTCGGGTCAAGGGCCAAGCCCATCCTCATGGAGCCAGGAGTCCTCGTCGTCGACACGGACGCGGACCCCATAGCGCTTGCGAACCGGCTCGGTCTCTGCCATCATGTCGATGAATGGCTCTCCACAAGTGAATCCGATGAATTGGAGTCGTGTGCGCGCCGAATCGACGTCGAAGGGCCGATCAGGGTTTGCTCGACGAAGATCGGGGAGATGACGATCGACCTTGCGGGCACGACTAGGAGGCTCGGCGCGATCGTTGGAAAGACGAGGGGCGTGGACCTCAGCTCACCAAAGAGCGACATCAGGGTCGTCTTCTCGGAGCATGCGCACATCGGAAGGGCGATGGCCTCGGTCGCGCGCGCAGCCTTCGAGAAGCGCAAGAACCGATACATGCCATTCGTCTACCCTGCTTCGCTGCACCCCAAGTTCGCGAGGGCACTCGTGAACCTCACGATGACAACGGACGGGGGCAGGTTCCTGGACCCGTTCAGCGGGACCGGGGCCATCCTCGTCGAGGCGTCGATGATCGGGCTCCACGCGATAGGCTCGGACTTCTCGGAGAGGATGATCGAGGGCTCGAGGAGGAACCTGGCACATCTGAAGCAGGGAGCGGAGCTGCACCTCTGCGACGTCGGAGCCATAGCGGAAGAGATCGGAGAGGTCGATGGGATCGCGACGGACCCTCCCTACGGCAGGTCGACCAGCACCGATGGGGAGGGACTGCCCCAGCTCTATGAGAGGGCGTTCAAAGCGTTTCACGATGTTCTCAGAAAAGGCGCCAAAGTGGCGGTCGTGGTGCCGGATATGAATCTCTTGGACGAAGCCAAGGGATTCAGGATCGCTGGAACCCACCAGCTGAGAGTGCACCGCTCGCTGACGAGGAACTTCTGCGTTCTGGAACGTGCCTAGGAGACGTTGATCCGTATTCCAAGGGTCTGCAGTTCCACTCCGTGATACAGACTGTCCACGAAGACGGTTTTCATTCCAGCTAATGCCATCGGGGACACGTAGACCTCGACGCAGAATGTCGCATTGCCTTGGCCTGGCACGGTGAGGTTGAGCGGTCCTGTCGAGTTCTGACCGTTCATCACGAGCAGCGCGTCGACGAACAACGGTTGCCCACCCGTCGCATTGAGCGTGACGTTCGATTCGACCGGTGCGGTGTTATTGACCTGCACCGTCACGTTGCCCCACGTGCCGGGTGCTATCGTCAGATCGTCGTTCACTATCCAGAATGTGAAGGCCGGGCTGATGATGGTCAAGTTGAAGGTCATGTTGCGAACCGTGGATGTGTCGTTCTGCGAGGTCCCTTTGATGGTAACCGTCGAGTTGGTGCCGAAGGAGGATGAGCCCGATGACTGAACGCTCACGTCGATAGTCACTTCCTGGCTCGAATTCAGGCTCACCAAGTACTTGGAGGCCAGCGCCGAATCGTTGAGATGATGCTCCTTGAACGCCACGCTCCAGCCGGACGGAGCGGAATCCACAGTGAGTTCGATGTCGTTGAAGGCGTTCCCCGTGTTGTTGACCAGGACGGAGAAGGTGTGTGCCTCTCCAGGAGCTATTGTCGCGTTGCTCGAGCCTACATTGGTCATCTCGAACGAATAGGTGGGACTCACCGCGACCAGCGGGATGGGCACGAAAGCTATGATCAGCACCATGAAGGTGATCACGCCCAACGCCTTCCTCTTCAGATCCAGTTTGGTCATGTCATTTAGGGGCGGAGGATGTCGGACTCCGAGGAACAGGATGATGACCGCGAACAGGAGCCATCCAAGGTAGAGGCCGGACAGCCCCAGCCCGACAAGCACCGCGATGGTCGCCCAGCTGAGGTATTTCGCGTTGGAACCCAATAGCGCGCGCGCGATATGTCCTCCGTCGAGTTGCCCGACCGGGAGGAGGTTAAGCGCCGTAACCAGGAACCCGACCCAAGCGGCAAAAGCCGTTGGATGTATCAGGAAATGCCCCTTGAGGGGGACCAGGTATTCTAGGCCTTTGAATATGAGCGGATAGACGTAGGTCAGCTCTCCTCCCGTCGGGACATTTGCCGAAGCGAGCTTGGCCGCGTCATTCGTCAGGATCAAGCCGAGTATCCCGATCGGGATGGTGAGCAGGAAACCGGCAAGCGGACCCGCGACTCCTATCTCCAGGAGGGTCTTCTTGTTCGGGATCGGGTCTCTCAAAGAGATGAATGCCCCGAATGTGCCCAGCGGAGGTATGGACGGGACGAAGAACGGGAGCGAAGCTGCCACCTTTCTCCGCCTTGCCGCGAAGTAGTGGGAGAGCTCGTGCACGCCTAGTATGGCCATCAGCGGAAGGGCGAATGTGAGAGTGCCCATGAGGATAGTCATCGGGGCGATGAGATCCTTGTCAGGAAGATTCTCGAACTCGCCCCACTTGAGCATGCCCGCGAAAATGGTCGTGAATACGGTGATGGCCAGCATCACCAGGTTCACGTTCGTGCTCCTGTACTTGGCCGTCGGCTTCTTCGCGACCGTGATGATGTGCTCGCCCTTGTCGTACACGATCATCGGGATGTAGTTGTGTTGCGCCATCTCTTCGCGGAGTTCGTCGAAGTTCTGCTCCAGGGTCGTGCTGTCCGTTCGGACGAAGAATTCGACCACATCGTAGGTGACACGGACATCGTATACCGGGAAGCGCCTTGCAACGAGGCCCCTAATGAATTCTATCTCCTTCGAGGCCTCTGGGGGTATGGGCGGTACCATCTGTTTCACGAATCAGGCCCCGCTAAATAGCTTTTTGGGCTAGACGCCCCAGCCAGCATGCCCTGCGAAACCTATTATACGGGGCTTGAGTCTGACGCTACCGATGCGAGATTCAGCCGGCACAGGGCGCCCGCAAGGGTACCTGAAGCTCCTCAGGCTTGGCAACTGCGTAATGGCGGCGCTCGGAGCACTTCTTGCATCTGTCATCTGCGCCGGCGTCGATGAAGTGTCTCACTTCGTCATGGAGATCGCACTTTCCATGGCTGTGGTCGTGTCATTCACCGCGGCAGGCAACTCACTCAACGACTACTACGACAGGGAGGTTGACAGGGTCGCGCACCCTGAGCGACCGATACCCTCTGGAAAGGTTGCACCCAAGACCGCCAGGGCGCTTGCCTTCGGGCTGTTTACCCTGGCATTCGTCCTGAGCGTGTTCGTCAGCTGGCAGTCAGTGACGATAGTTTTAGTCTCGATAGTGATCATGGTCGGCTACGAGCGGTCGCTGAAGGCGGAAGGGTTCGCGGGAAACCTGGCCATAAGCTGGTTGACGGGCGCGTTGTTCCTGTTCGGCGGGGCCGCTGTTGGCAAGCTCGAGCTCGCCTGGATACTCGCTGCGCTGGCATTCATGGCCACGCTCGGACGCGAGATCGTCAAGGACATCCAGGACATCGAAGGGGACAAGGGGTCGAGACGAACCCTCCCGATGAGGGTCGGCGTCAAGAACGCCGGGATAGCAGGTTCCGCCGCCTTCTTTGGCGCAGTCGCGTTGAGCCCGCTTCCGTACCTCCTGGATCTCCTGTCCATTTGGTATGTTCCAGTCGTTGTGGCCGCGGATGGAATCTTTATATATTGCGCTCTGATACACTTTCAGGATCCTGAGAAGGGACAGAAAGTCGCCAAACTGGGGATGCTGGTCGCGTTGTTGGCATTCTTCCTCGGAGGGGTGCTGTGAAGGTCCGGGATTACATACTCAAGACCCTTGAGAAGCACAAGCTGCACATGACGCTCATAGACCCAGCGAAACAGCCGCCCAAGGTGTCGGGAGAGATCGCCGCGAAGGCCTGCCTGGCTGGGACCGATGCGATCATGGTCGGTGGGTCGACCGGGATCACGCAGGAGAATATCGACGCTACCGTCGACGAGATTAAGAAGAACTGCAAGTGCCCTGTGATATACTTCCCCTCGGGTGCGAACGCCATCGCGAGGAAGGCGGACGCCATCTACTTCATGAGCATGCTGAACTCCAAGAACGTCAGGAACATCACTGGGGAGCATTCCCGAGGTGCACCGATAATCAAGAAGCTCGGCATAGAACCGATCTCGATGGGCTACGTCATCGTCGAGCCGGGAATGAAGGTCGGCGAGGTCGGTGAGGCGAACCTGGTGAAGAGGGGAGACATCCCTACGATCGTCGGCTATGCTCTCACGACCGAGTTCTTCGGGATGGACCTGCTCTACCTTGAAGCGGGTTCTGGCGCTCCAGAACCTGTCCCGACGAGCATGATCAAGGCCGTGAGGGAGAGCGTGGACATCCCGATAGTCGTCGGGGGAGGGATCGTCACCTCCGAACAGGCGGGCAAGGTCGCTGCAGCGGGAGCGGACATAGTCGTCACGGGCACGCTGGTGGAGAACGGAAGCTTCGAGACCAACCTCAGGAAGATCATCGAGACCATCCACGGTAGCTGAGCGATTCGTCCGGCAACGACGTCGGAAGGTTTTATATCAAGCGCGATAATTGCCTTATTAGGTAATCGTCATGAGCATTTTGGACTACTTCAAGAAGAAGGGCAAGGACAGGATGTGCCCCGAGTGCGAGAAGGCACAGAAGCACGTTAGGCTAGTGGAGTCCGGGGGACAGGTCGAGTGCCCTGAGTGCCGCTACATCGAAAGAGCCCGCCACTAGTTGAGGACCCGCGCGCTCTATTCTGCTATCCAAGCTTATGCAGGAGCGTCAGCTCCATTCATTCCTGATAGTGAAAAAATAAAGATGTTTTGAAGAAACCCAGGCGGTGAGCTTCTTCTTTTTAGGGTTTCAGACGGGATCCATCAGGGCGAAAGTCCGTTGGTCTGCAGCCACCTGCTGAGGTTATCCTCGAGGTGGTCCAAAGAGTTCTGCAATCCGCCGTTCCTATCGGCCTTCTCCTTGTGGATCTCGATCGCGCGCAACAATCCCGGTGGTCCTTGCGGGTGCGGATGCGGATTTGGCGGCGGCGGCACTGGGGTTGACGAGACCGTTACCTTGACTGAAGTTTTGTCACTTAGGCCAAAGCTGTCGGTCACGGTCAGGTTGATGCGGTACGTGCCGTTCTTCGCGTACGTGTGCGTCACGTTGGTTCCGGTCCCGGTCGTTCCGTCACCGAAGCTCCATGCGTATGAAGCGATTGTAGCGCCCGGCGCTGCCATCGAGTTGAAGCCGCTCAGCTCGACGGTCAAGTTCGCCACGCTCACGATGTTGATCACAGCTGTCGGCGGCTCATTCTCCGCCGGCGGCGTCAGCGAGACCTTCACCTTAACGGAGGCGCTGTTCGTCGCGCTTGCGTTGTCAGTGACGGTCAAGGTGATCATGTATGTGCCATTCGTAGCATACGTGTGCGACACGCTCACCCCTGTACCAGTCTTGTCGTCCCCGAATGTCCATGCATAGCCTATGATCGTCTTGTCCTGTAGGGCCTTGGAATCCGCGCCGCTCAGAGTGACGGTCCGGTCGATTATGCTGACTATCTCGATCATGGCTACCGGCTGCTTGTTCGTCACAGGTGTAACCATGCGCGTGACAGTCACGTCCATCGAGGTCGAGTTCTTCTTTCCGCCGTTGTCCGTCACGGTCAAAGTGGTCTTGTACGTCCCGTTTTCCGAGTACGTATGCGTGACGTCCTTGCCATTCAATCCGATTCGCTCACCGAAGTTCCAAGAGTAGTTTGCGATCGAGCCGTCAGGGTCGTGCGACGCCGAAGCGTTGAACACAACGGTCAGGTTGTTCGCAACGTAGGTGAATTCCGCAACCGGTGGTTCGTTCACGGACGCCGGTTTGGACTTCGGGGCCAACGATGCGAGACCCACCACCGCGACGATTATGGCTATAGCCGCCGCGATGGCTACTAATGCTAGCTTTGTTTTTGGGCTGATTTTCTCCCCTCCCTTGGCTGGCGTCAGTCCCACAGTCGATATCATACTAATGCCTTTGCCCTCCCCGAACATGGAGACCTGTATTTCCAGTGGAGCCATTGGAGGATTTGTTACGGTCCGCCGAGAAACGAAGCGGGGGAACGACCTAGGGATTCCAGGTCAGGAGCAGCCAAAGGAAGGCGAGCGCCCCAAGGCTGAATAAGACAATGACTAGTAGCTCCTTCCGGGTTCGCTTGTGAGCACCCCTTGTGGCGAGAGCGTCTTCCCCATCTCTCAGGCGTTCGTCACGGAAGTGGTCGTGATCGACTTCCGTGTACTCCCCCTTGGTTCTGAGGTACTTCATCCATAACCCGCGTCCACCTCCCGAGCTCATGCCACTCACCATTCCCAATCAACATGGTCGCCAGCTGCCTATCTACTTTACTGGGGGATTCCATTCATGAGGCTCTTGAAGCCGAGTGCGCAAGTAATAACAATCCCTGAGTCAATAGCCGCTGGCATCTATGCAGCTTTCCGAGATCGACAGAGTCGTTCAAGAATCGGCCAGAAAACTGTTACAGGTATCCGCCCCGCCAATCAAGTACTGGCTGATGGTGGACACACTCGGAATGGATGAACGCGATCCACTTGTTCAAAGGACCATCGCCGAGTGCAAAGCGTATCCGCCGAGGTTGAAACTCATCAGGACTTTGAGGAAGGATGGGACATGGCCGATATCCAAATCGAGAAAGGCAGCGGAGGACGCAGGCCCCGGTCCCCCAGTTGGATGGACGTATATCACGATGCTCAGGAACCTTCAGCTGCTGGAGGACATGTATACGGACAAGGGGGAAGGCTTCATCTCCTCGGCTCTAGAGAGAATTCTGAGTTGGCAGAAGAAGGAGGGCTACATACTAGGTCCACATCACGACCTCTTTCCGCTCCCCCACTACAACGGGTACGCCATAAGGAACCTCATCATCTATGGGATGCAGGACGATCCAAGGGTTAAGAGACTGGCTGACTGGCTTCTGAGCATTCAGAGACATGACGGTGGTTGGGTAATTCCATACCAGGAAGATGTCAAGTACCTGCCCGAGTACAAACACATGAAGATGCAAGACTTCATGGAGCTCGTACGGAAGGGCGACACCCCAAAGTCCGATTCGAAAGGATTCAGGGACGTCCCGAGCTGCATCTGGACAACGATGATGGTGATTCGCGGACTTGCCCGGGACAAAGAGTACCGGCGTAGACGAGAGATCCTGAAGGGCGCAGATTTCTTCCTCGACAGGTTCTTCAAGGCGAATCGGCACGAGGCCTACTATCATTCAGAGAAGAACTGGACGCAGTTCAAGTACCCACCATACTTCGGCAGTGGTCTTGGCGCACTCTATCTTCTCACAATCCTTGGATACGGCCCGGGCGATGAGCGGATGGAGAAGCCCATCCGCTGGTTGCTGGATGCCAGACATTCGGATGGTTTCTGGTGGCAATCGGACAGACCCCATATGCAGAAGGACCAGTTTATCACCGGATTCGCAATCGAAGTATTGCACAGGTATTCGAAGAACCGATAGACGGGCGGATCGATCAGAAATCAGGGGGAGGCGGTGGTGGCTCATCCTGAGGATACGCCGTCCGAGGCGGCTGTTCTTGAGGGGTCGGAGCACAGTACTCGGGGTACGCGGACTGAGATGGGTGCCTAGGAGATGGACATCTCGTGGGGCGTCCCAGTGTGGTCAGGCTTTGGAAGCTTCCTTCACGATCTGGTCGAGCCGCTTCGAGATTCCATTGTCCAGCCTCACGGGGTTGTGGTTCTTGAGTATCCAATCGGCCTTCTCCTTCGCCAATGTGAGGTCATCCTTTCTCCCTTTCCTTTCCCACTCTTCGAAGGGCTCGGAGTTGAAGATCAACGACTGATAGAATTGCCGTGCTTCCATCATCGTGGCCCTCTCCCCAAGGAAGCTTCCCTTCTTTGGGCCCATTCCGAGGATGCCGACTTCCTTGATCATGTCCAGATGCAAAGTCTCCTTCGTGACGGGAATCTCGCGGGCGGCAGCCATTGCCCTCCCGATGATGTCATCGTCGATGATCATCTGCTCGTAGGAGAGCACAGTCGAACAATCGAGCATCCCGATCCCGTTGTTGATCTCCTGGCCATACATCACGCTGGAGAGAGCTAGCATGCCGTTCTCCAAAGCGCTCTGCATGCCTGGTGTTTTTGCGTTACATCCGGTGCCACCATATGACGGCATCTTGACGTATCGGGCCATCTCGCCTGCAGCCGCGCACAGGATGAGCGCCTCAGGCGAGGCCAACTGAATCGCCCCTGTCCTTGGGTCCATGTTAGAAAGGACCGACCCATAGACGGCCGGCGATCCTGGCGAATGTGCCTGCATCGCCGCCGCCAAGGCGAGGGTCTCAGCATGGTTGACTACCAAATTCCCTGGAATAGTCGCCGGAGAACTGATTCCCATCATTGCCATCCCCGTGATATGCACGGGGACCTTTGCCCTCGACCAGACCATTGCTGCGTCAGTCGCATGCCCGTCGAGAGTGAGGGGGGACATCGTGCAGACCATTGCCGACATGATGTGCCTCTTCCTCAACTCGTCCAACCCACCAACGATCTCCGATGCCATCTTGATCTGGAGCGCTGCTTCTTCGGCGGTCGATGTGGATTCGCTGAGGATGTGCTTCCTCGTGATGTTGAAAGCTTCCTTCATCCCGACGACGACATGGATCTTTTGAGGGATATCTGAGGGGACGACCATCGGCTCATAGATGCTGAGGTACGGCAGCCAGTCGCTGATTATCGCCGAGTTCGTTATGTCCTGCAGGACCGATAGCCTCCTGGTGCGGGTCTTCTGATCCCAGACGCTGACCCCGCATCCGTCGGTCGTGTAGTAACAGTGCCGGCCATCAAGGGGAAGGTCGAATTCACTTTCGCGACCAGCCAGGACAATTCCTTGTGGTACTTTTGAAATCAACGACTTGGTCAGATCTGTCGGGAACTTGACGACGCTGGTTCTATCATCGACGATGGCTCCTGCCTTCTTGAGCGAGTCACGGGCCACCTCGCTGTGTATCCTGACGCCGACGTTCTCCATGACACTGAGGCCGGCTTCGTGGATGTGCTTCTTGTCCTCTTCTTTCAGTACTTCCACTGGTTTCCTTATCTTGAATCTCTCTGCAAATGCTGACATGGCACAACCTCCTCCCTGCATTAGGGCATTTCAACGCTGTAGATAAGTCTTTTCAAATCCCGTTGAACAATCATCCTTCTATCAATGTAGCCGAGGTCAGGACTCTTGAAGCGTGAACTAGACAGTTTCTCTAAAGAAAGATCGGGGCCAGGGAGCTGTGTGATTCGTATGTCTTGGCCTCGGCAGGAATGTTTATTATGCTGTCAGGAAAATGAGCGAGGAGGTCAATATATGGCCGCGAGATGCGCTGTCGAGGAAGCGTGCAGGGGGCCGGACTTGAACTTAAACATCTGGCTAATTGTCAATCAGGGGGGTTTTGGTACCGAGACATAAACCTTTTCGTCTCCTTTCCTCGTGAAAGATGAGGCTCACATGGGAACGGAATCGCTTCCGGACCCACTGGCTCGGAATCCACTTTGGGCTCTTCCGGGTTGGGAGGACGCATCTTGGTTGACTTTGAAGTCAACGCAGAGTGCCCATTGATATAGACAGGGGGCCAGTATACATCCGATTACCATGAATGTCGTGTCGAAGATGGTCTTGGTCTTCGTGGTCGCGGCCTGCTTATCCTCTGCCGGAGCAGTCTACATGGTCCGGAACATGGGGTCTGGGTCGCATGAACTGAATGATCTCCTCTCAACCTTCGGAAGCTACGGCGACCTGAAGGACTTCATGACGGCGCAGAAGGGGAACCAGAGCTCCATGGGCTACGGTTCTTCCGGTTCCAACGATGTGCGCTTCTCGATGGGATCGGTCCCGCACTCAAATACGAACGTCCAGGTTTCAGGGGTGGATGAAGAAGACATCGTAAAGACGGATGGAACCTACATCTACATCGTCTCATACACGAGCGTGGAAATCATACAGGCATATCCGCCCTCGGAGATGCGGAACGTGTCCACGATACAGGCCAAGGACGTTCTGGGCATGACGGACACGAACACGACCTCGAGCATCCAAGGCATCTACGTGTCTGGCGACAGACTGGTCATCATAGCGAACGCGTATGATTTGGTGTCCTACTACTACGATGTGAGATCTGTGAGTGCGTCAAGCCCGATAGCCTACGAGGGACCGAGATCCTATGTTGTCACGTACGACGTATCGGATGCGCAGAATCCCAGACGCCTCTCGTCTTACGGCGTTTCTGGCGGAATCCTGACTTCGAGGATGACGAACGACGTGGTCTTCCTCGTCACTCAGTCCTATTCTTGGATTTATGGCGACGAGATCGTGACACCGAAGACTTGGATCGGAGACCTGGGCGAGAGGATGCCCTTGGAGAAGATACACTACGACCCTGAGACCAGGGAGACAGGCGGGTTCCTGAACGTGCTGTCTGTGAACATTCGCACGGAGGCGCACGATGTCATGTCAATCGTCGCGGGATGGGCATCAACTGTCTACATGTCTCAGAATGCACTGTATCTAACGATCCAGAAGTGGACCGGGAGTATCGCCCTTTCCAATGACTCAGAGGTTGTGGCGGTGCAGGAAGACTCGATGAAGACCACGATATACAGGATAACTGTCGACGGCGTCCAGATGGCCGCTACCGCAAAGGGAGAGGTGGTAGGTTGGCTCTTGAATCAGTTCTCAATGGATGAGAACGGCCCATATCTGAGGGTCGCAACCACGACGGCCTGGACGGATATGAAGAACAATGTCTATGTCCTTGGATCAGACCTCAGCATCGTCGGGGCTCTCAGAGGGATTGCGCCCGGAGAGCGCATCTACTCGGCTAGATTCGTGGGGGACACACTCTATATCGTCACCTTCAGGCAGATAGACCCGTTGTTCGTCATCGATCTGAGCGTTCCTTCGTCGCCTTCGGTCCTGGGCGAGCTCGAGATGCCTGGCTTCTCCAACTACCTCCAACCTGTTGACAAGAACCATCTGTTGGGCATCGGGAGCGAGAACAACAACGTGAAGGTTTCCCTCTACGACGTCACGGACCCGATGAATCCGAACGAGGTCAGCAAATTCGTGCTCGACGCGGACTATTCGTACTCGGAAGCTCAATGGGATCACAAGGCCTTGCTGTACGATGCCGACAGGGGAATCCTCGTGATCCCGGTCACATCCTACTATCATGGAGCGTACTGGAACTATTCCCAGTACCAGCCAGGGGCCTACGTCTTCACGATTTCGGCGGAGAACGGTATCTCGCTGAAGGGCGTTGTCACGCATTCTGATGTAAACTACTACGGGTCCAATGTGATGAGGTCCCTCTACATAGGGAACCACTTGTACACGGTGTCATCATCGCAGGTGAAGGCGAACAACATCGACGACCTGTCTGATGAGGCTACCTTGATCTACTACGCGCCCCCATGGATCTATCCCGTGCCCATCGAGGGGAATGCGACAGGAGCGCTCTGAGGGGATGGTTGAGCGAAGTTAATGTTCCCGAAGCCCCCTTTCCGTCTTGGAGCTGACCAGATGAAGGTCGAGCTGGACAAGAAGTCGCTGTTCGCTCTCGCCTCCGACACGAGGCTGGAGTTACTCCATTCTCTTCAGCCAATGCGAAGGACCGTTTCACAGCTCGCTGAGTCTATGAACATCGACAAGGCCGCGGTGTTCAGGCATCTCAAGAAGATGGAAGACGGAGGGCTTGTGAAGCGCTTCGAGGATCATGGGTTCGTCTACTACGGCCTTTCCTGGAAGGCAAGAGATCTCCTGTCACCAAACGAGAACACGAAGATCATCATCCTGCTCTCCTCTTCGTGGGTGATCCTGATAGCTGTCGTTCTGCTGTTGTCTTTCACGTATATTGGAATCACCCATGAGCAGACCGGATCGTCTGGCCCTGATACCAAATTCGGAATGGGCTATTCGCCTCAGGGCAACAGCACCTCGGAGAAGATATTGGGAGTGTCGTTTGACTGGGGCCAGCTCCTCTCCATCGCTGTTCCATTCCTGATCGTACCCGTAGCGCTCGCATTATGGGCTACGAGGCTGATGAGAAGGCCGAGACAGCCGCCGCACGCCGGCTCGGAGAATAAGCCCAGCGAGGCAAGAGAGCCCAGGCATGATCTGGACGACTGAACCGTTCTTTCCCAAGACTTGAGGGCTTGGCCCGCTCTCAAGCCTATGTGAAGCGCACAATCCAATCTGTCACCCCTGAAGAACTCCAGACGATCTTGATCCGCAGAAGAGATGTTCTTCTCTTCTTCTCCGGCGAGTTGTGTCCAGATTGCCAGTCATCGCGGTGTGCAAGGAGCCGGATATGAACCTGATGATCTTCCTCTGGTTCGATCGGGCACATGAAACCCTATTCTCACGAGCTATTGGTGGAAGATCCGAATTTGCTGAAAACGTAAGGTATCCGTCTGACTCGACCTGATTGTGCGGGAGAGGGGATTTGAACCCCCGGACCCCTTCGAGACAGAATATCCTATCCCGCGAATGCGAGGACCTTAAGTCCTGCGCTTTTGGCCATGCTTAGCTACTCCCGCGAATCCCTGATTCCCGGGGGCGCACTTAACCGTTTTCGACCCTCAGAATTTCTTGAGGACCTCTTCGAGCGACGGCTGCCCAAGCACCTGGAGCTCGTACCTCACCCTTATGATCGGCTTGTTCGCCTTCAGGACCCTGTTCAGGTCGATCGGCGTTCCTGAGACTACAACATCGCACTTGGCGGCATTGATGGTCTGCTGAAGGTCCTTGATCTGGAGCTCTCCGTAGCCCATGGCCGGCAGCACGTTCTCGAGATGATTGTACTTCTCGAAGGTCTCCTTGATCGAGTTGACCGCGTAAGGCCGTGGATCGATGATCTTTTTCGCGCCTGCCTTCTTTGCAGCGATCAGCCCTGCTCCGAACTTCATGCCACCGTGCGTCACGGTCGGGCCGTCCTCGATCACCAGGACAGTCTTGCCCTTGATCGCCTTCGGGTCGTCCACCGTGACGGGCGACGCGGCAGTGATGATCTTCGCCTTCGGGTTCAGCTCTTTGACTATCTCCTTCACGAGCTCGACGTTCTTGGGGTCCGCAGTATCGACCTTGTTGATGATCACTACATCGGCCATCCTCACGTTCGTCTCGCCCGGGTAGTACAGCTTGGCATGGTCCGCCCTGTGGGGGTCTGCCACGACGATGTGGAGGTCGGGGAAGTAGAACGGGGTGTCGTTGTTGCCTCCGTCCCAGAGGATGACATCGGCTTCCTTCTCCGCCTGGCGGAGTATCCTCTCATAATCCACGCCCGCGTACACGATTATGCCCTTGTCTATGTGGGGCTCGTACTCCTCTCTTTCCTCTATAGTGCATTCGTTCTTGTCGAGGTCCGCGTATGTGGCGTATCTCTGCACGGCCTGCTTCTCGAGGTCGCCGTACGGCATCGGGTGCCTGATCGCGACCACTCGCCTGCCCTTCGCTCTGAGTATGCCTGCGATCGCCCTCGTGGTCTGGCTCTTCCCGGAGCCAGTCCTGACAGCGCACACGGCGATCACTGGCACCTTTGACTTGATGGCCGATTGGTTCATGCCCATCAGCCTGAAGTCAGCCCCGGCGGCGTTCGCGATAGCGCATTTGTGCATCACGTCGACGTCGTTCAGGTCGGAATAAGCGAGCACGACCTGCTCTGCCTTGTGCTTCTTTATCAGGTCAGTCAGGTCCTTCTCCGGGAAGATGTCTATGCCCATCGGATAGAGCCTCCCCGCAAGGCTCGCTGGGTACTTCCTTCCTTCAATGTTCGGTATCTGCGTGGCGGTGAACGCAACTACCTCGTAGTTGGCGTTGTCCCGGAAGTAGACGTTGAAATTATGGAAGTCCCTTCCTGCCGCCCCCATTATGATTACTTTCGCTCTCATGCCCTCTCACCTTGCCCGCGGGTAGAGGCTCCAATCATATATTTATTGCCAATCAACGAGAGGGGTCAGCGAGGGGGGAAAAGGTATTCGTAAGAGGATTCCCATCCGCTTTCAATGCCTTACAGGAGACCCTCGGACACCGAGATCGTGGACGCCATCAAGGAGGCGCTCCGGAGGCAGGGGATCGTCAATTCCCAGCGCAAGATGAGGGGGCTCGTGCTCAAGGAGCTGCACAGGCACGACCCGGATTACTCCGTGGGCGAGGTCCGAATCAGGAAGTTGGCCATCAGGAACGGCCTCGCCACGGTCATCACGAGAGGACGGAGCTCGACCCAGCGTACCGTGGCCAATTCCTGCCCCGTCTGTAGCGGGAAGATGAAAAGGACCAAGAACCTCACAATCTACGGAGGCACTGTCAACATGGGCTACAAATGCCTCACATGCGGGTACTGGACCGGCCTGAAGAGGCGGGTCCCGACGCTATATGTCTTTGAGCCCAGGTGACGGGCGGGGGCGAGACTAGCCCTGATTGTGGTTCTTTCGCGAACGCCTCAACAGATTTATTTGTAGGACGCCCTTTCAACCAATCGAGGGGAACGGTATGAAGCTCTGGGATTTCGGCCGGATGGAAGACGGGAAGATCAAGATCAGCCAAAAGGTCGGGGAACCCTTAGGATTGGTCGATGGGAGCGAGGTCTTCAGCTCGATGTTCAAGTACGAGGTTGATGGAAAGGGGAGCTTCGAGATAGTGCTGTCCCCGTTCGGACCCGAGAACTACAGGGAGATAGCCTACATCACATTCCAGGTGCGGGACGAGCCCGGAGCCCTGGCCCAAGCCGCCCAGTTCATGAAATCGAGGAACATCGACATCCTGAACTCCGAGACCGTCAGCTCGGTCCCGGCTGTGATGATGGTCTGGGAGATGTTGGCCGACCTCTCGTTCTTCGGGGACTCACTATCATTGAAGAAGGAGTTCGACGACGCGAAGGCTGCAGGCGAACCCTCCTTGACGATGGTCGACTGCATCGCAGTCGAGGCGTCGGATCTCGCAACGAGGTACACTCGGGGCGCTGCCGTCGAGAGCGCGAAGATCAAGACGAAGGCTTTGAGGAAGACCGAGAAGAAGGCGAGCTTGATCAAGAACGGAGTCTTCGAGCTGCCCCAGGCGTACCTGAACTTCCTGGGCAAGAGCTCAGCCCCGATCATGCTCATAGGTGAGCCCGACACTTGGATCCTGTCGATCGCGTTCCTCAACGATGACGCCAAGCTCAACCGGGTGAGCATCGACCTTCCGGACAGGCCGGGGGCGATCTATGAGATAATGAAGGCGCTGGGCGACGAGTCGATCAATGTGTTGGCAGGTTACACCAACGTCCTCGTGTATTATGAGCGGATGACCTGCGAGCTCGTCATCGACGTGAGAGCAGCATCAGCCAAGATCAAGGGGGACCTCAGGGACGCTTTGAAGAGCAAGATCGCCGGCCTGGGACCCCAGTTCGCGCTCGTGGAGATGTCTCCGATCAGGCTTTGAGCTGGTCAGCACCTATCTTGAATTCGAGACCTGTCCACAAGGTGCAGAAGTAGCGACCTTTGCGCTCCTGGATGGTCACAAGGTCCTCCTCGTGCAGTATCCCGGAGGTCCAACAGACCACCTTGGGTCCCTTGTGCAGTCCGACCAGGGCGAGGTTGTAGGGATCCTCGAATCCCTCGGGGACCGTGTGAAGTCTGGTGAAAGAAAGCACCTTGCCCTCGTCCGGCCACTCGGCTGGTTTCATGAGCTTCCCGCACCTGGGGCATCTCGGACGCTCAGCCACTGTGGCGAACCCGCACCTGCATTTCTGGCCCTTCATCTCTTCCTCTTCTATGTGCCCACCAATCGTTTGAGATATAATCTTTGTGTGGGCGCTTGTACAAGCATTTCATGGGAGGAGACAAGATTATAAACTCCAGTAGTCCATTCTCATCTTTGAGTTTGAACGCAACAACTGTTCGTGATTCGCGGAGAAATCCCCCCAGCACCGCTCCCATAGAGTGCGTCCCGCGATGCTCATGACTCGGAGGCACCAGGTTTGGATCCCATCGAAGCATCTAGACTCATAATGGATACTTACGCGGCGAAGATATTGGTTGCCTGCTCCCGCCAGCCCAAGCACGCCCTGGAGCTGAGCGCGAAGCTGAACATTCCAATCGCTGCGTGCTACAGGCGCATCCACGTGCTGGAGAAGGCAGGCCTCTTGTCGCCGGTCGAACGAGCACTCACGCAGCAAGGCAAGAGGATAGTTCTCTACCTTTCACAGCTCAAGAATGCGTACATATTCTTCGAAGGCGGGAAGCTGAGGGTGAGGTTCCAGATGATCACGGGACAGGTTCAGGATTTCGGGGGCGAGTGGAAGGAGATCAAGTTAATAGATGATCAAGAGGAGGAAGCCTTGGCCGGAGGTCTGTTCAGGCCAAGGGATCGGTAGAACGAGATTCAGGAGATGATGTAAGATGGCAGAGAAATCGGATTCAGGGACCGCGACTTTCCCGAAGGAGATCATCAGGTTCTTGTCGAGCCCCGGAGGACACTCCCTCATATTGAGAGGCACGGCTGGCACTGGCAAGACGACCCTCGCTCTACAGTTGATCGAGGAGCTCGCGGCAGTGCAGCAGAGCTACTACATGTCGACCAGGGTCTCGGACCAGTCACTGTTCAACCAGTTCCCATGGCTGCTGGACAAGGTGAGGGAAGGCGAGATACTCAAGGCCAGGAAGAAGATCAAGAAGAGGACCGACTCCGAGCAGCAGGTCGAGAAGATACTCGTAGGCCTTGCCTCCATCAAGGGCGAGCTGAAGAACGAGAAAGTCAAGTCGTCCAGGAAGGAACTGATGAGGCTTCAGGGAATCATCGAAAGCGGGGGCGAGGAGCAGATCGCCGAGCCGACCGGTGAGAGCGAACTCACTGTCACCGTAGGTTCGATGATGCCCGAGATCGAGATGGCCTATGACGTGGTCGACAAGGCTCTTCCGGAGAGGACCCTGGTCGTGATCGACAGCATCGACGCGCTCGCGGAGAAGTACGGCGTGCCCCCGTCTAGGTTGATCAACGCGATGCAGAGGGACCTTGTGGAAGGGTGCGGCACCAACATCGTCTACGTGCTCGAGACGCCGGACCCGCTGTTGGACTACCTCGGGGATGGCGTTGTGTATCTGTCCGTTAGCAACAGCACGGGCAGGAGGATCAGGGAGATGGACATCCTGAAACTCAGGGGCTGCGAGATAAGACAGCCGAGGTACGTCTACTCTCTCCTTGGCGGGAGGGTCAGGACCTTCGAATATTCAAGATACTTGAAGCCTTACAAGCCGAAATCATTCCAGGCGATCAAGGACCCCGACGGAAGGCATGTGTCGACCGGCATACCTGACCTCGACGAGATGATCGAGGGCGGCCTGAGGAAGGGCACGATAACGCTCATAGAGCTCATGCCTGGGGTACCCGTCGCGGCTTCTGCGCCTATCGAGAATGCCGTGATCTGCAACTTCGTCAAGCAGGACAGGGGCGTCGCGTGGATACCGACGAAGAAGACCGGGGCGGAACCCGCAAGGGAGGAGCTGCTCGGATTCCTCTCGGAAGAGAGTTTCGACAAGAACGTGAAGATTCTTGAACCGCATGCCCCTGCTGGTGCCCCTAAGCCGTACTCTATGACCCTGGAGGGCGAGGATGTCAGGGTTGACATCAAGTGGCAGGACCTGCAGTACGCCCTGAGGAACACCGGGACGCCCAACCTGGCTATCATCGGCTTCGACTCTCTCGAGTCGGTCTACGGCCCAAACGTGCTCGACGGGATGATGGAGTTCCTGACCTCCCTCTTGAACAACGATGGGGTGTTCGTCGCCACGACTACGCCATCCGTGAAATCCACGAGCAGACTCTCGGACCTGGCCCATACACACCTGAGGATCGACAAGTTGTCCGGCGTCACCACGATCAGAGGCGAGGAGCCGTACACAGCTCCTCACTCGATGACCGACCCCGCGGCAGGGGATTTCAGGCCGAAGTTGGTGCCGATACTGTGAGGACGAAGATCAAGTGGCATGGGTAGGTGGACGATGTTCCCCGAGAACCATGCGGTCCTGGTCGTCGGCGAGGCCAGCACTGGACTGTTCGAATTCTGCTGCTACCTCGGATCCACCTATCTCAGGAACGGCGAGAAGGTGGTGTTCGTGGAGAACAACAACTCGCCAAGACAGGTCCGAAGGCAGATGGGCAGGTTTGGAATCGAGGCCTCGGATCGCGAGGACGACGGGACCTTGGTGCTCGTGGATGCTTTCACGCGCGAGTCCACCCCACCTGACGAGACAGCGATCATCGTGAAGAACCCCTCGATCCTTCCCTACATATTCGAAGCCGTCACCAGCGGCATCGAGAGGGTCGGCGGCAAGCCGGTCCGCGTCATCCTCGACTCGCTCACGCCTCTCTACGTGAACCACGATCCCGCTGACGTGTGGCGGCTCTTCAAGGATCTCTCATCTATGTGCAAGTTCAACGGCACGTTGACCAGCGTGGTGAACAAGGGCATACTCGACGAGGACCAAATCGCGCAGGTCGCAGGTCTCGCGGACGGGATCCTCGAGATGCGGATGGACAGTGAATACCGAAGGTATGTCAGGATCAAGCATCTGAAAGGGACGGTCGTGAGCCCCAAGTGGGTCCCCTTCGAGTTCGAGAAGGACGAGGAGGACGAAGTCGCGATCCTGGGCTGGGGAAAACAGGGAGAGGAAGAATGAGTTTCGGTCTCAGTGCTTGAACAGCCTGAGACCGCTGAAGACCATGGATATGCCCTTCTCGTCGGCCGCGTCGATCGCTTCTTTGTCGTTCACGGACCCGCCTGGCTGGATGATGGCTGAGACCCCCACCGCCGCAGCGGCATCGACTCCGTCCCTGAACGGGAAGAACGCATCAGAAACGAGGACGCTTCCCTTCGCTTCCGCACCCGCCTTCATGCCCGCGATCTTGGCTGAGTCGACCCTGCTCATCTGGCCAGCGCCTATCCCCACGGTCCTCTGGTCCTTCACCAGCAGGATCGTGTTGGACTTGACATGCCTGGTAACCTTCACGCCAAAGACCATCGCATCTACCTCGGCATCCGTGGGCGCCTTCTTGGTCACCACCATCAGCTTGGACCTGTCCAGCTCAACATATGCATCGGTCTGCACCAGCAGTCCGCCCTTCACCTTCGTCATGAACATCCTGCCGTCTTCTCTCTTGATGGGGACGTTCGTCCTCAGAAGCCGGATGTTCTTCTTCGCCTCCAGGTGCGCCTCTGCGTCCGGCGCGTAGCTGGGGGCTATGACCGCCTCGACGAAGTGACTGCCTATCTCCTGCGCGGTCTCCATGTCCACTGGCCTGTTCAGGCCGACGACGCATCCGAACGCGCTGAGCGAGTCCGCATTGTAGGCCACCCTGAACGCCTCCGCGATCGTGGCCGCACACGCCACGCCCGACGGGTTGGTGTGCTTGATCACCGCTGCGGTCGGTTTCTCGAAGTCGGAGACGATCGCCAGCGCGGCGTCGAGATCTATGACGTTGCAGTACGAAATCTCCTTCCCGTGCAACTTGTCAGCCGCAGCGACGCTCAAGGGAGTCTGCTCGAACAGGTCCTTGTAGAAGGCGGCCTTCTGATGGGGGTTCTCCCCGTATCTGAGGTCGCCGATCTTCTCGAAAGACAATGTCATGTTCTTCGGGAACAGTTCTCCTCCGAGCCTCCCGCCTAGGAACTGCGCGATGGCCGAGTCATACCTCGCAGTCGCCCTGAAAGCCTCGAGGGCAAGCTTCCGCCTGGTCTCATCGGACAGTTCGCAGTCATTCTCCTTCAGCTCGTCGAGCACCGGCTTGTACTGGGCCGGGTTCGTCAACACTGCGACTGACGAATGATTCTTGGCTGCCGACCTTATCATGGAAGGCCCACCGATGTCTATGTTCTCGATCGCGTCCTCGAGCTTGACGTTCGGCTTCGCGACCGTCGATTCGAATGGATACAGGTTGACGACGACCATGTCGATGGGCTCGATCCCATGCTTCCTGATCGCGTCCATGTGCTCCTGCTTCTCCCTCATCGCGAGGATACCGCCATGGATCGCAGGATGCAGGGTCTTCACTCTGCCATCCAGCATCTCCGGGAAATTCGTAACCTCGGAGACCCCGACTACCGGCACTCCAGCCTTCTCGAGCGCGGACATTGTCCCGCCCGTCGAGAGGATCTCGATCTCACATTCCTTCAATCCCTTTGCGAATTCGACTAAGCCTGTCTTGTCAGACACGCTCACCAAAGCTCTCTTCACCTTGCTCATCCTAATGACTCTCCGCTTGACTCTGGGCATCCCACCCTTTGCCTAGCATAGGTGTTGCCACAGCATTATCCCGTGGTCGTTTATAACGGTTTTCGTGCGGGCTCGACGCCTAGCTCCGTGGCGACTGCCTCCTTAAGAAGGTTGAGCGGAAGGGCGCCATAGCTCATGACCGCATCATGGAACTTCTTCTCGTTGAAGTTCTGCCCGAGCTTCTCCTCTAGGTCCTTCTTCAGCTCTAGCATGAGATGCCTGCCGATCATGTATGAAAGCGCCTGGCCAGGCGTGTGCGAGTATCTGTTGATCTCACCCTCCATCGCATACTGTGCCATACCAGTCTCCTTCGTCATCCATTCGACCATCTCCTCGATAGTCGTTTCGCCCTGGGCCAGTTTGATATCCGCGATTATCCTGCAGGCTCTCCAGATCGCGCCGTTCAGCATTTCGAACTCGGCTGCGTCATTTGCCTCGAAGCCGTGGTCGAACATCATTTTCTCGCAGTAGTGCGCCCAGCCTTCGTGCGTCTCTGGCGTCGATGCAATGGTGTCTGGTCCTCCGCTCGCAGCCATCAGGAACATCCAATGCTTCTTGTCGGAGGCCACGCTCTGGAGGAAGTGACCTGGATACGCCTCGTGAACTGCGGTGTTTACTATGGACGCGTAATTCAGATGGCTTGCGAGGTCCTTCGGATCTTTCGGCCTCGTGACTATGTATATCCCTTCCTGACTCTTGTCGAACTTCGAGGGCTCATACATGGCGGCGTAGGGCAGCAGTGGAGCCATGAATGCGGGTGTCTCCACGACCCGCAGCTTCGCATCCGGGTCGACCGTGGCAAGGTCGTGTTCGATTATGAACTGCTTTGCCCTGTTCATCACATCCTCGGTGATCCTGAGGGCGTCCTCGAATGTCGCAGGGCAGTTCGCCCTCACAGCCTCGGCTGCCGCATCGACCCCTTTACCGGGGGCAATCTTCTCTGCCACCCTTCCCCTTTCTCGCTTGAATTCGCCGAGATACTTCTCACCAAGCTTCAGCATTTGGTCGGGAGTAAGGCCCAGCCCGCGGATCTTGATCATCTTCGCAAACTTCCTCTTCCCCATCGCAAACTTGTCGGTAGAGCTCTCAGTCAAACCATTCAGCCAGCTCACGTACTCCTTGAGCGCTTCCTCGCAAGCGCTGACGCTCTCGGTCAGATCTTGCACGAGGCTATCTGAGACTCTGCCCTTCGAGGATTCTATGATCACATGGAGGAACCCGGGAAATTGCTCTGCTGTCTCCTGTGCCATCTTGATCCATGCCCGCACCGGCCTCGAATCATCGAACCTGGTTCGGAACTCCGCCAGGTGCTTCGGCAGTCGACCGATTCGGGAGCACATAGCGCTCACTCGATGGTCGAAGGGTGCGTAGTCCTTCGTCAGCATTATGAACAGCAGCCCGCCAGGAACCTCAAGCGCGTCTGGGTTCATCTTCCAGTGCGGATAGTCGTCGAGCGAGAACTGGAGGACATCGATCGCGGATTTGAGTGCCTTCAATGAGAGCGTCTGCTCCATCGTGAAGTCATCCTGCTTCGCGATTCCCGTTGCCTCGGTGTACCAGGAGTTCAGAAGTGAACGTGTTTCGTCATATCTCTTGAACCCACCGTGAGGGAGCTGCCAGTCATAGGGTTCGTGGAGCCCTAAGGAAGTAGCCAAGTCTGGATTGATTTTCAGAAACTCCTTCAGCTTGCTCTCGTTCAGATCGTCGAACGCCTTAGATCCCATGCGATACCCGAACGGTGAATGCGCTCATTATGGATGATGCTTGCGGGTCGATCACTCGAACGTCGGCCTCGGGAGGAGACCGGCCATCTCGACGATCTTGGGAACGATCTCCTCCCATGCGACGGCCATGATGTGCACTCCGTGGACGCCCTTCACGGTCTTGAGGTGCTCGATCTGCTCGATGCAGAGTTTGATGCCTTCCTCCTTGGCGTCCTTGGCGTTCTTCATCCGGTCCACGATCTCGTTTGGCACTATCATTCCCGGGACCTTGTTCTTCATGTATCTCGCGGCCCCGGCGGACTTCATAGGTATGACCCCTGCGAGGATGTGTATCTTCTTGTCGAGTCCTCGAGACCTCACCTCGTCCATGAACTTCTCGAACATCTCCATGTCGAATATGGCCTGGGTCTGGCAGAAGTCCGCGCCTGCAGCGACCTTCTTGGCGAGCCGCGATGCCCTGAATTCGTATGGGGTGGCGAAGGGGTTCTCGGCGCAGCCGAGGTACGTCTTAGGCGGGTCCTTGACCACCTCTCCCCCGACCTGCCTGCCCTCGCGTCTGAGTTGGTCGAACACCTGAAGTTCAACGATCGAGTCGAAGTCGAACACATTCTTTGCGGGCTTCTCGTTGCCGAATATCTGATGGTCTCCAGTTAGGCATAGCACGTTCTTGATGCCGAGGGCTGCAGCTCCGAACAGGTCGCTCTGAAGCGCAATCCTGTTCCTGTCCCTGCAGGTCATCTGGATGACCGGCTCTATCCCCTCGCGCATGATTATGACTGCGCTGGCTATGCTGGACAATCTCACGACCGCGGTCTGGTTGTCGGTCAGGTTGAACGCATCTGCGGAGCCCTTCATCATCTTGGCGTGGTGCGTGAGCGGTTCAGGGTTCGCGGATTGGGGCGGGCCTATCTCAGCCGTGACGGCGAACTTCCCCGATTCGAAGACCTTCTCGAGGTTGCTGCCCGCCTTCATTGGACTGCCTCCTTGCCCTTCTTCTGGTGTGGGGTGAGCTTCGCGTCCTCGCGCACATAGGTCCTGCGCCCGCCCGCGTGACTAGTGGACCAGTCCTTTGCCGGTGTGATCTTCTCGATGAGCTCGAGTCGGTTCTGGATCTTCAACCTGTCATAGATGGCCGACCAGGCGCAGTCGATGTCGAGATTAACCTCGCACTTCCCGTTGGCCGAGCCACCGCAGGGGCCGTTCAGCATGCTTTTCGCGCATCTCGAGATCGGGCATATCCCGCCCGTTGTGTGGATTATGCAATTCCCGCACCCGACGCACTTCTCCGACCATACGCCCTGCTCCTCAGGAACGCCGAAGATGCCGGTGTTCAATCCAGGGAATGTCAGGTGTGATGGGTACATGTCCCCGATCGTCTGTGCACCCAGCGAGCAGGCCATGGATAGCGTGATATCCGACCCGAGGACCTTGTCCTCGACCTCCTTGATCCATTCCTTCTCGCATTGCCTCTCGACCACGAGCGCCTCGAACTCCTGGTCCCTGCCCTCCTTTTTGTTCTTTACCTTGAGGGCCGAGACGAGCATCTTGACCTCCTTCTCGCCTCCGGCGAGGCAGATGGCGACGCAGCTCCTGCAGCCTATGACCGAGACTCGCTTGTAAGGCGCGAGCATCTCGGCGATCTCGTTGAGGGGCTTCCTCTTCGCCACTATCATTGCTTCTCACCCCCGATGGGACCGAGCTTCTTCGCCAGTGTGACCATCTTCGAGACGATCTCCGGGAACATCCATGCGTTCGTCGAGGCCGCGTTGAACATCTCGACGCGCTCCTTCTCGATGCCAACCTCGGAGAGCATCTGCT
>Ga0315281_10003178_pt1 | contig 24149 bp, 30 predicted proteins | sample YL17G07_0_MG_FD_204540 | JGI IMG/M metagenome (GOLD analysis project Ga0315281, IMG submission 204540) | Sediment microbial communities from Yellowstone Lake, YNP, Wyoming, USA - YL17G07_0 | ecosystem: Environmental > Aquatic > Freshwater > Lake > Sediment | place: USA: Wyoming | collected... | reverse complement strand
GCCACGCAGGTTGAACTTGACGAAGCGCTGCCTTCACCGGCCATTGTCGGATCGGACGGTGTCAACTACACCGTTATGCGTCCTTCTACGGGTGTAACGATTATTGCACTCGTCGACAACCGCGCCCGTAAGACTACCGCAGCAGCGACCACGTTTACGTCGCGCGTAGCGGGTCTCACGCCCGGAACGCGTACCATTACTCTTTTCCAGAACAATACGACCGCGAACGGTATTTTCAGCATTGTCGAAGTCGCGGGAGTTTCCACCATTGTAAATGGTGATTTCGGCTCTACGCAGGTCAGCTCGCAAGAACTTGTAGATGCCATTAATTCCGGCACAGGTGTCACCACCCCATTTACGGGATCTGTAAATCTCGTAGCGTCTACGTCGTCGGGCGCCACGGCCCAAGCGGCATTCGTCGCTACTGCTCTGAATACAGTTGCGGGTGTCGACGTTGTGACTACAGCTATTCTCGACGCTGCGTTTTTGCGCATGTACGACTCGAATGCCGCGTTTATAACCGCGGGTGTGCTTGCTGGCGACACCATTGAGATTCCTAACAATCCTAACAGTGTATTCACAAGCACGTTCAAGAAGTTCATCGTTGACAGCGTAATCAGCGAGCAGCGCCTACAGATCACAAATATTGTATCTGGTGCTTACCAGAACAATACGAGCGTATTGGAACGCGAACTCCCGCATACGGATAATCGTCTCGGAACCGGCACGACCGTTACCCAAGGTTCCCTCCGTTATCGCGTAATTCGTGAGCTCAGCAAAGATCAGCAAGTTGCACAGCTCGTAACGAATGCCCAGTCTCTGAATTCGCGTCGCGCAATCCTGACCTGGCCTGATACAGTTCTCGTTGATGGTTTGGTAGACGGCTCCAAGCCGGCTAACGCGGATGGCACTGCTGCGGCGGCCGACGCACAACCGGGTTGGTACTTGAGCGCGGTTGTCGGCGGTATGACTGCGGGCCTGCCGAGTCATCAGGGCTTCAGCAGGCTCGGCGGTGCTGGCGTCGGTCAACTTACGCATTCCAGCGATTACTTCACGGAGGCGCAACTCACTGATCTCAGTGACGGCGGCTGGTATGTGTTCGCGCAGAATTCGCCAACCTCGTTGCCGTACAGCATTCACCAGCTGACGACGGACCCTGCGACACTCGAAAGTGGCGAGTACTCGATCGTCAAGAATTTCGATTTCGTATCGTTGTACTATCTCAGCGTACTTGAGCCGTTCCTCGGAATCTGGAACATCAACAACGACACACTCGGATTTATCCGTCAGGCTGTGAATACGGCTACGGACAGTCTCAAACTCCGCCGTGTTCCACGACTTGGAGCACCGCTCAACGGAGCGACTATTACGTCTCTCGCAGTGTCCACTGCCTCTGCCGACCGCGTTGAAATCTACGTCGAGGTGGATTTGCCCAAGCCCCTGAACGTAATTGGTCTACACTTGGTGGCGTAGTGCTCCGAGAGATCGACATTCGCGCGATGCCTGTACCTGGAAGGCCGTCTGAAAAGACGGCATTTCTGGGTATGGCGGCTAGGGCCTTTGGGCAGGGGTTGAGTAAGCTTGGCCCGTCTAAGCTCATGCAATTCACCAATCCCTTGGCGCGACGCGCTGAGAGTGCCGTTATAAATGGAGCTACTCGATTTCTAGGAACGGACCCTACAAAAACACGTCAGATGGTGCGCGGCGTTGCGCACAAAGCAATTCGCGACACCGTATCGGGCGGACTCGCGGGTGGTGTGCTTAGCGGCGGACTCAACGCCGCCATGGCGGAACCCGGCGAACGCGGTAGCGCTTTCGCAAGCGGTTTTGGCTCGGGTGCGCTGTCGGGTGCGGGTTTTGGTGCAGCTACCGGTGTAGGTGAGGGGTTACTCGGCAACGCGAAACGTATGCGCTTTAGAGAGCTGTCGAAAACGACGGGTATGCCGCTAAAGCAGATGGTTACGCGCTCAAAAGACATGGGCTGGCGAGATGCGTTAGGTAAGTCAATGCGAGCGCCGGACCCCATGAACCCGCTGGGTAAGGTCGATCAGAGTATTGCGCGTACTAAATTAGTCGGCGGCTTAGGCTTTGCTGCCGCGCAGGTCGCGCCTGACGCAGCGATGAGCGCAGCCAGCGGTTCGCCCCCTCCGCCCCCTCCACCGACACCGCAATACCAGCCCAATGCTCCGGCTGTGTACTCTCAACCGCAGTACTACAAATCAAGTTCAGCGAAAATACAGCTGCGCCCTATCGATTTTACGAATCTACCAAGCTATCATTGATAGCGAGGAGTCCACGATGCCCCTTGGTATTACACGCAATTTGGTTAGTTGGCGCTTTCAAGACCATTACGTCGAGCGCGTCATGGACAATGCGGCGTATACGTCGGCGCATCCGGATGACACTCTGGTGCTAGCGGGTCCTGCGCGAGTCACCGAGGCCCTAGCTGAATCGGTCAACGGTAAAACCGTGGGCTCTTTGTTAGCCGTCGGTATGATGCAAAACCTGAATATCAGTCAGGTAAAATCTACGACACCGGTCATGGCCATCGGCTCTGGCCGGTCGTTCTTCGTGAGTGGCAAATCCCAGGGTAACGGCAGCATCGCACGTCTGTTCGTAAATGGGAGAAATCTACTTCGGGTACTGTACCACAACGCGAATAGCGCTAACTTAAACGTCGCAGGTATGGATGACCCCGCTGCCACTCATGCGACGTCTAGCTTTTACATCAATCTCGACTCAGAGCTTTATCTAGTCCCTTTCGGCCTAGGCTCAATTTTCCGAACAAAGTCCCATCAGTGGGTAGGTGGTTTCTACGCTGAATTGACCATGATTCAGTCGTACAACATCAGTATTCAAGCGGGCGCAAACATGATCGCCGAACAGGTGTCCTTCATGTTCGATCGTCTCATGCCGTGGACTGTAAACGATTTAACCGCGAGCACTAACCTACCGGTCGCCACGCTCGACGCCATTGTTGGCTTCACCGATACGACGACCAGCGATGCTACACTAGAAGCCATCTCGCAAATTTAATGTACCGCGCAGCCTACAACCAAGGCTGTAAAACCCTCCTGGTAAAACTCGGGATTTATCCCGGTTTACTGGGAGGTGCTGTATTAGGCGGTGTTGCAGGACGTGTGCTTGCTCCCGAAGACCGCAAAGGTCAGGGCTTTTTAATGGGCGCTTTAGCGGGCGGTGCAGGTGGAGCTCTGGGACATAAACTGTCACCTGCGCTGTTAGATGACGCCGCGCGTGCTAATCCAGGTACGCTTGCTAGACATGCACCAGCAATTGGCGGCGGTCTAGGTGCGTTATCTGGACTCGGCCTGTCACAGGCGTACCTAAATAAAAAAGTACCTGACACGGCGGAAGACCCATACCACTACTTTACGCAGTAGGTTAAAGTGGGGCATGTCTACTTTGTTGCCCCAACAGATAAACGCGAGTTCACGCGACCCCAATGCTACTACGGACGGTGGCCGGCATGGTGGCGTTGGCGGGCATGCGCGTTCGGGTGAGTACGGGACAGTTATTTCGTATAACGCGGACACGTATACATCAACGGTGCACACGCGCCGTGGCGCTATGACAGGCGTACCGCGTTTACGCTCTACGCCGGGACAGATATCCGCATTAGAGCCCGGTACGGAAGTATTGGTGTCCTATGAATTTGGCGATCCTATCATTCTCGGTATCGTTACGCGTCTTAATAACCAAGCCAGTAACACTACGCCTTTTTCCGTAGCGGATGTGGGTGGTTTTGGCGGCGAGGGTCAGAACAAAGACCTGCTCGGTACGGGGGGTAATTACAGACTGCCGTCAGAGCCTACAAGCTGCATGCCAGGTGACTGGGTACAAACCTGTGCCGATGGAAACATGATAGGCGTGCTTGCCGGCGGCATGAATGTTGTACGTTCAGGCGCTTTTTCGCAAATACGCACGCATTTACTCAATGATTTGGTTGAGATTATTTCGCGTAATTACCGGCATGTCACCGACATGGGTGAGTTCACCATCAAAAATAACGATGGTCGAATCAATATGAGCTTTCGTGGCGGAAGTGACCAAAAGACAGAAGCGGGTTCAGACGAAGAGAATTGGTCCATCAAATTCGATCTAGGCTCTGAAGGTGACATGCTCAATCTAGAGCTATGTACACCTAAAGGTCAGACACTATTCCGTTTCCATGTAGATGCCGATGGGCAGTGCGAAATCTACGGGATAAATGGCGTATCCATCAATTCCGGATCTGCCGCTAATGGCGTAAGTTCGGAAGAGAGCACTGGCAACAAAGCTAAAAAAATTCAAGGTAGTCAGACAACGGTTATCTCTGGCTCGGATACCTTGAACGTAGGAGGTAACGCTAAAACCTCGGTGACCGGAGACTACGCCGTAAATGCAGGCAATGATCTAAGCTCAAATGCCGTTCGCGATTACGGGATCTCTGCAGGCCGTGGTTTATTTGTCGCCGTGCAGGGCAGCACTCTTGGTGATGCCGTTGTATTTGATATCGACAGCGGTGATTGGGTCGTAGACATTGGAGGGCCTACTTCGCTCAACCCAACCAGCGGTTATAAAATGACCACCTGGGCTGGTAATATGGAGTTCTTGTCCATGGCCGCAGGTAACTTCGAAGTAACGTCTTTATTGGGGCAGCTTAAAGCCCGTACATTGAAAACTATTCTGAGTACGAATAACCTGCCTGATTCCGTAGTCCTGGGCGGTGACTCCATTACGGGGCACATTGTAAAGTTCGAGCAGCTCCAAGCGCATTTGCTTCATTTGTACGGATTGCTCGATCTACATACACACCCTATCACGGGCACTGCAGGGCCTTTTCCTGTGGTTGGCAATGCGCTTCCCCCGTTAGTTCCCTTCACGCCGCAGCTCAGTGCTGAGATAATAAACATGCGCAGTGTTACGTCTGGGGTTGCTCTGTAATCGGTTCGTCGGACGCGCCTTGTCTGCGCTTGAACTTTTCGTATTCAGGTACGAAAATCTGATCGATAATAAAAGAGCCATGTTGATAGTCTTTGGCAAGGTTGTTGTCCACCAAATATGCGTAGACACCTTCTTTGCCGTAACGCTCATAAACACCAGCTACCAAGTCAAAGTCTAATACTACCTTTATGTTGCTTGTAGGTACTACAGTTGTAGGCGGTAGAATACTTGCAGGAATATCGTCTAACACTGAGCGCCGCTTGCCTTTACCCAGCGTGCCTAAAAAGAAACCCGTTACCAATCCGAGTAATGCTGTGACAACTGCTTTGTTCATAAATACTCCAATTGCTAAAGTACAGGAGGCGCAGGGTTTTATCCCCGCGCCTCCTGTACTTCTGACTACGCCTGAAGGCCGGCGTCGCGCGCACTGTCCTTGATCTGCCTCTGCGCATCTGCCGAGAGCTTGCTCAACGCAACCGCGTCGAACACGATCGGCTTGGGCTGAGTCACCACATCGTACGTCTTCTTGGCCACCACCGTGGTTGCGATGCCACCGAGGAAAGAAGCCAGACCCACGAACAACTTCGACGCGAGGAAATTTCCCATTTGTTTAACCCGTTCTGAGGGGGATAGATTGTCCCTCTATATTGTTATACCAGAAAATATGCCCAATTTATGATACCCTTACGTACGGTGATTTATGGCTAATCAGCACTGGGAAACCCCGCCTATACTCGTTAAAATACTCGAAGCGCAGAGGTTGATGAAGCTCGCGCAAAAAGCCGAGCTTGAGCAAAAGCTCGCTGCTGCTAATCGGTTACTTCAACAGCAAATGGACATGCTGGAAAAGACCAAACAATGACTGACGACAGAAATGCCGACGTACCGTTAACCTTGTCAGTAACGGCACCTACGCGACATATGTGGCACAACTTAGAACTACAGGCGTTCTATCCGAAAGACGCGCGCCAAGCTGTAGACGCAATCGTTGAGTTTAACAAGACGTTAACAAAATTACTGACCACTACCAAGGCCGGCCTAGAGATCGCGAAAGCCCTCGCCGCGTTAGCATCCGCGGACCCCTTAGAAGTAGCACTTCGGACACTTCTCAAAGAGATAGAAGATTTAATTGACGCACTATTAGGGGAGACCACGGCGCATGCGCTCGTAGTGCCTATACAAAAACAGCATTACGGATTAGGAGATCCGATACCCACGGACTCTATCGATGCGTCTATCCGTACACCAAACTATGGGACACTACTAAATAATAACGTGTTTCCGCAGAGTGTTGTAAACGCCAATACTCCCGATGTAATCACTTTCATAAACACTGCCGATGAGTCACAAGGAGGTAATCGCGGTTATTACCGGACCGTACTTACGTCGCTGAATGATCCTGGTGATTACGCCAAGCCTGATTTCCCACAAGACTTTGCTGTAGCTGGAGTGTCCGTCGTGTTCGGTTCAACGAGCTTGACTGACATTTACAGGATCGTAGCAATTATCGGACGCATCATTGATCTAGGTATTCGCTCTGACCTTACGTCACGTAGCCGTCCAGTACCCGCGGGCTTAAAAGCCCGTATTATGCCGGAGCCTACTGAAGGTAAAATCGGTGTTCAATTAGACTGGGACCCGGTACCTCCTGTACTAATCAAACCGCTGCTCAGTCTAGAAAAAGCCGTGATCACGGAGATATTCGTGATTCGATCTACAGATTCTATTCTCCGTGAACGCTTTACCTGGAACAGTAATTTCACAAAGCAACCCGCTAGGGATATCAACGCTTACCCCTCTACTGCTACAACTAAGGTCATCGCACGCCTTAGAAACGACGGGTTCCGTTCCAGATTCGTAGACACCTCTGCGGATCTAAAAGTAGATACGCCATACTATTACGCACTCGCATTACGTTACAAAATAAACGATTCTTTTCAACCTATGAGTGATTTATCTAATTGCGTCCGGGTGTACTATACGCGATTTCCCGGCAGCTCACGTAAGGGTACGCCGCCCGATTGGTTTGCCACCCCATCGCTGTACCAGATGTTTCCTATCCTGCGGACTCTCATCAGTAAAATAGAGTTGTTCGTCGAAGGCATGTTGAATCGTACCGTTTCTAATAACGGAATCATCAACATGATCGAGCAGACAATCAGTCAAATCGAAGCCCTTATCGCGCAAGCTGAACAGCTCCTCGCTGAGATAAAAGAAATAACCGACCTATTACAAGAAATAGCGACTGCAGATATCGGAGGCATCTACGCTACTTCTTTTTCGGTAGCGACCGGCGGCATCCTCGGTTGGACAAGTGAGCTTGCACGGCGTCTGAGTAATACCGAAGACACGAGCAGGCCCCCGTTTGACGAGAGCGAACTCGTTGCAGGGCTGGTTCTTGTTGCCGGTGCGCCCAATTTATCTGAACTCGCGGCATTCGTGAAACTCATCAAATTGTTCTTCGGCGGTGACAAGGCGTCGGCGGCACGCAAGGCTACCGATGCGTTCGTGCTTGGCCGTAGCGGCTCCGGCGGGTTGGCGCTAGTGCCTACAGCGACTTATTTCGATAAAAGTATGGCCGCAACGACTGCGCCTGCCACTACACCTGCTCCAGATCCTGCTCCGGATTCAATAAGCAAAACTAAGCCTGTTTTCGATACCACAATGAAGCCTGCTACCAAGCTCGCTAACTGTTAATTTGCAACAACTAAGCTAAAATCTAGCAGGAGACATCCATGGCGAATCTCACAGTTTCAGCGACGCTTACCTACGGCGACACCACCCCAGACGGTGCGGTACCCTGTAGGACTCCGTTGACTTTCACCTTGGCGTACAATGAGCAGTCCATCAAGACCGTCCAGATCGCTGCAAGCGTGGTAGACTACTCCGTAACGCTCGACACGGTCACGGCGCCTAAGTTTCTCTTCGTCGAATCCGATACGACCGATGTCACGGTAAAGCTATCGGATGGCGTCGTTGTAACGCCCACACCGACGAGTCTGTCCGAAGACGGGGGTTGGATTATGATCAGTAATCCCAATGGACAAGCCATTAAACAGCTGTTGGTCACCACGCCTGCGTCGCCTGTGACAGGCGCGCGTGTTAAGATCATTGCATTCGAGTAAATGGATGCCATCGTAACAATCTTTTTACAACAAGGCCCGCTTGGCCTCATCGCGGGCCTTTTCATTTTCTTATATATGCAAGAGCGTACCAAAAATACCGACTTACAAGCTAAAATGCATGAGATTCAACAGCACAACTATTCGACTCTCGACAAGGTACGTGAGAGCCAAATAAAGCGCGAACAAGAAGTCGCAGGTACGTTCGAGGAATACGGCAAGGGTGTTGTTGAGGCCGTACACCACGCCACGCTAGTTGCTGAAGAACTCCGGAGGCTTCATGGTGGTCATAAATAAAGATCTCACGGCTCTCGACCTTGAGTATCACAATAAACAACGTGCTCACGAACAAGCGCGTGAAATTAACCGGGGTTTGACACGGTTAAAAAAGATTTCTACGCGCCCGATTCTACAGAAGAAAGCCGCCGTCGACATAGATAAAACCGGTAATTTTATCGTCGTACCTATCGGTGAGCTTCAAGCGAAGAATATCGAAGAAGCACTCAGCGAAGCCGGTAAATCCTGTAGTGAGCCTCCTACAATATCTAAGAAAGCTAAAAAAACCTGGTTTAAATGGGGCTCTAAGTAAGACTTCCGGTTCCGGTACCTGTCAGAGTCTTATTAGTTGCAGGACCCAAGGTTGCGCCGAAAGGTGTTACGGGAGCTCATTGTCACCGGGACATTCATGCTGGTCGACGCATGCGGTCTTGAAATGCTCTACGATCGCTTCCGCTACTGCCTCTGTAAACTTCTCAGTAATACGCTTCGCTTTCTTGGGTATCTTACCCATCTTGCTTTCTAATTTCGAATACAAGAGATCAGCTAACGTATTACTTGAGAGAGCCATTACTTACTCGCTTTCGGAATATGCATAGAGACTTGTGTCTCTTTTTTCTCAGCGGGGCGTGCGTGTGAGTGTACATATCCTGCCTTGAGTCTTTTAGAACCGGGATACGCCATGATTACGTGCGTAGGCAGTGCGAAGGTGCTCGGTAGTTTCTTGAAGCCCTCTATGTTTTCGCAATGCAAACACTTATCAGGCACGCCTTCGACGCCTTCCACGTAGTCAGCGAAGGTCTCACCGCACTTACTGCATTCGAAATCGTAATGCTTCAGCATGGCCAACCCTAGCGCAACGCGCGGCGCTGGGGAAGCGTGTCAGCCGTACTTCGGAAAATATCGTCATCGTCCAGGTCGTCATCACCGCGCTCGGCTCGACGTATGTCGAATTCTTCCTGTTTTGAAGCGCGTATCTCGGTGTATTTGGCGTAAATCTCTTGCAGGATTTCAATGGCGGCCGGGATTGCGTGCATGGGCAAGTGCCTGTTCATGTCGATGACTTGACCGTTGTCATCAATACGTGCTGCGCTTAGCGCACATGAATACTTAGGGACTGGAAGGGGTAATTCATTTACTTCTACAACAACACTGCTTCGTACGCGGCGCTCTACTGCACGCCATGTTTTGTGGGTTTGTGGGCTAAACTTACGGTTAGGACTTCTAGTCTTATCATATACCATTGACTGATTCTCCACGATTATTCTACGTAGCATAGTGGGACCACCGAGATTTGAACTCGAACCGCACGGATTAAAAATCCGGTGTGCTACCATTAACACCATGATCCCTGAACACAGCCCTGCTTGCACGGAAACATCTCTCAGAGCGCTCTACGCAGTGAAAGATGCTCTACGCCGCGGGGCGTTAGTTGAGGCTAGTAATTTTGTTTTTGATACATTGGCTATTATCCAGAATGAATTTGATGGATGTTATCGCACTGACCCAGTGCTCCCGTTTATGCGGGACTATTTTATAGAACTAAATACTGCAATCAGTTCGATTATTAAGGTTACACCGGAAGTAAAGAAAGCGCAAGCTCAGCGCTTGATCTCTTGCATTGACCAGACCCTGCAAGATGTCAGTGCTGCAACCGCTGCTTTACCCGTGTACCGTACCGAAGAAGGCAGGCCTGACCGGCTAGACAAGGAATACCTGCTCAGCCTCTACGGGAACAGGTAACTCTAGCGGCGGAGGCCAGTAGTAGCCGGGTATATCGACCGGCTGGTAATAAGCGAAGCTACGCGCCAGCTTACTAAATATAGGCTTGTAGTGTGCCGGATCTTTATACACCAACATGGCACGATGCCGTTCGTGGAAGGTTGGTGTGCCGAGCCAGTAAGGAGAATCTGGCTCGCCCTTAGCCATTTCGAAGGCTGAAGGGTCTAGCATCATATTGTGCTTATAACCTCGTCGTTTCCATTCTTCGACGATGGTGTAGTAATATTTAATCAGATATTGCGAATGTCCGCGCCACATTTTAACGGCAGGATGGTTTTTCCATCCACCACCCTTGTGTAACGCGAGTAGTATTTGTTTACACTCGACGCGCTGATTACCTAAGCGCCGTCTATCTAAAATACTAGCCGTTAACGTAAAGTCTTCGAACGGCAAGAAGGTTTGCACTTACTGCCAGGTGCCGCGATTGCCTTTCACCGCAGGCTTACGGTCCTTCTTGTTACCGTGGCACCAGCGATGCACCGTGTCTGCAATACCGTGCGCTTCTGTCTTGCACTTATTGCACGTGACAGACTTCGCACCACTGGGTCGCTTTGATTTAGCCATTGCATTCTCCTATTAAATAAAGGGGTGGGCCCGGTCGGACTCGAACCGACAACGTTCCCGTTATGAGCGGGGGGCGCTGACCATTGCGCTACGGACCCTAAAAACAACAAACTCCAAAGGGGAAAAGCAGTCGCCTTGCTGCTACATTCTTATACCCTCTTTATGCTGACTTTTACGAGACTTAGCTTTAATCAAGGTCGATGTCAACGTTTTCATCGTCTTCATCGGTAACCTTTACGTGCGTAAGCCTCAAAACGTAAGTATTACCCACGTTATCTTCTACGTCGAATACTGCATAATCCGGTTTGGCAACCTTTATACTTATCTGAATGTGGTCTTGCAGCGTATCTTCCAGAAATGCCGCTAATTCCCTGGTATTCATACAAACCCCCTAGCTCCGCGTCGGGAATATAGAACCTACGCCTATGAACAGGCTCTTGGGCCACAGTCCCGATGCGAGCGCTGCGTTGTAAGTGCGCGTGTAGCGTACTTCCCAGTTCCCAAACGAGTTTGAAGCCAAGTGGGCTATAAGGGCAACAGCAAAGGGTTTTCCGCTCTTGCTTTTACTTAGAGTCTTGACGAGCTCATCGCGTGCGGGCGCAGGGGCGTTTACGGAATAGCAGTGATATACGCACATTGCTAAGTCCTCTTCAGGACTTAAATCTGTCAGAGTGCGGGGTTCGCGTCCTTGGTAGAATAAATTCTCAACGTCTTTTTGCGTTTGTAACAACCAGTTAATCGCATAGTTCTTTTGAGCATCGAACGTAGCCGGCGACGCTAATAGTTTATGGTGTAGCAACGCCCAGCGCTTTGCCTTCTCCCACGCTTCGCCCTCTTTGGGTACCGCGCCGTTAATAGGCGTGAACGTGTTACGTATCTCTGCGCCAGGTACGCTATTACCCGTGTTTTTATTCTTTAAAGTTGCATTCTGGGTAACCGCCCAGCGCTGCGCATTATACGCTGCCCATAGATCGAGTAATTCCGGTGGATTCAACGTGGTAACTTCGATATGGCGCAGTAGTGCAAAAAATGACCCTTGGGCTAAATCCCTAGGCTGTACAGCGATGTTGTGCAGCGGGCCCCCCGACATAGCCGCGCCATCGTAGCTTTGTACCGAACCGTATGTCGGTGCCTCGATCATCGCCGTTAAATAAAAAGCATGGTCCATGTGAAAATTGGACGTGGGTTTAGGCACAGGCACGGTGCCATCTATCTTGCAGCCTGCGTACTCTTTGTACTTAACCCACGTCACTATTGTCATGGCGCCTTGTCCTGTAATTGTTTTTTCAAGTATTCAACTTGATTACGTAGTATAGAGAGTGACGTTTCTAGGTCTTTAGTATAGCCTGCGCCTTCCTCATACAGGTTAGCGAGCCAATATACGAGCACGCCGCGGACGGCTTCGCGCCATTTCTCACGATCAGCACTTTGATCAACGGTGCGCTCGATGTCTGCCCTTACCATCTCTAAGTGGTTGAGAACCATTCGGGTTTTTCGATCTTGCGGCACATCTTAGCCTAACCGCTATAGCCTAGAATAGCAACGTATCTAAGAATTCTGGAGCGTGTATATTCCCGCAGATGTCGAGCGTCTCGGTGCGAGCCGTAGTACTGGATTTCCTGTAACTAACGCATCAACGCATAACAATCTGTGCTTTTTGCTAAGCGGCATCCACTTAGCTATATAAAATATTGTACGCCCTTGAAGGGTTAGAATTAAATTCACATCTTTGTATTGAAAATGCCCCCTAAGATAATTCGATATATCTACTGGTACGCCCATAGCGTTACCCCCCCCGGTTCGGGATGAGGGAATCGAACCCCCGTGACCAGAGTCAAAGTCTGGCATCTTAAACCGCTAGATGAATCCCGAATACTGAACTAAAAAATTACCATCTAAAGGAAACCAAGCGCAAGCCTTGATTTCCTCGAACACCGAAGTGCTCTAGAGTTATTCAGCCGATGCCGACGCCGCGCATGTTGGTCGTGGGTTGCGACCGACCAGTGCTGAGCACTTCAATGTTCCGAACCAATTGCTTGAGGTTCGAAACGGAGCTGTACGACACCACCGAGCTGTCCAGCCGGTGCGCGTGCTCAGCAAGGCGCGAGGCCTTGCGGATCATGTCAAGCTGGTTCTGCGCCGAGCGCGGCCCCACCTTGTGGGTCCCGCGAGGTCCGCGGCTCTCACCGCCAACGGCGCACGCCTGACAGTTGCGGCTGTAGAGCCGCAGCGCCTTGGCTCGCTCGGTGCGGTCGGACCCGCGCTCCCACGACGAAATGTCGCGGTCGATATCGACAAGTTGCATCGCAAGAATGGTCAGGAAAAGAGCCGAGAAAAGATCGTTGCTATTGTTGGTGCTCATGGTCATCTCCGTTAATGAGTGGTTCCGAGTGTTCAATATGAAGAACATTAATGTTCCTCTATATTGTTATACCAGGAAATGTGCTCATTTTATGACTACGAAGAATGCCCTGAACACCACTCATAAATCTCTTGAGGAGACATGATGTCTTTGACCAACATGAAGAACGTACCTATAGAACCTCGTTGGCTTCTCCGTTTTGACTTGAAATGCTTACACACCTTTGACAGGGCAGCATCTGCGACTAATTCCTTTATCTGAGGTTGGACAAGTGCATGGAATTCACTGGCAATCTCGTGGGCCGTCGTAACGGACAGTTGATGTTTGCCGCCTTTGACTAGCTCTGCGTCTGTCAAGTTGGACTTATGTCCAGGTTTAGGTCCTGGTTTACCTTTAGGCTTGTCGCCAGCCAGTGTTTTGCGTAAAGCTTTTACGTTCTTTGCATGGGTGGGATAACCCTCACCCTTAATCCATTTGTACCAACTATCGGTAGTTACACCGACAAGGTCGGCGACTTGTTTCACCGACAAACCTAGGCGCTCCTGAAAAGCCTTGAGAACTTCCGGAGCGAATTCAGCGGTTGTCGCACTTGCCTGCAATTCGAGCGCTACTTCGCTCTCGGAGAAAGACCCCACACCGTACGTATTGGCTAGTGCTTTAAGCCTAGCAACTGTGTACGCTTTACGTGGCTTGTAAATGCCGTCAAGGTACATACGAAGAGCTTTCGTAGTAACTCCGATGTCTTTCGAGAAGTCGCCCGACGATTTACCACTTGCCTCGAATATGTGCGCGATAAGCTCTTTTGTGATTTCTAATTCAACAGACATTAAAGTTCCTCCAGTTATCCAAGTTCTTTTACCAGAATAACTGGAGGGCTTAGTAGGAACGACCGGACTTGAACCGGTAAGGTCTCACGACCGGCTGATTTTAAATCAGCTGCCTTTGCCGATTTGGCCACGCTCCCCTGGTGGGCCTTTCAGGACTTGAACCTGAGACTCTCGCCGTGTAAAAGCGACACTCTACCGCTGAGTTAAAAGCCCGAAGCACCTTATCTAACAAATACCGTTGCAGGTTGCAATAGCTAAAAAATCACAAGGCTTGCGCCTCGAATGATTTTAGATATTCGGCACGAACCTGTACGGCGGGAGCGTGGGTTTAACCAGAGTCTCCGGGTCCGGCGCCGCTACTACGTAGACAGCATCTACGTAGTAAAAGTAATGTTTCGTGCCGTCGCCCCACGCGACGGTCGTGTCGGGCCATGTTATTTCCCCTGCGCTACACGCTTGTGATGCCACCGCCGTCCCGTAGTATATGTACGATCTTAGCTTTTCAGGAAGACCGAGCTCCTTTTTACCCGCCGCGTACGCCACTTTGACATCCCTCGAAAAGGCATAAGCGCCTCCCCGCAGTGAGAACGTTACCATGGGCGCCCTGTAGTCGTATTCATCGAACGCGTACCAGCTACGTCCGGTACAATCGTTGTTTTCAAAGTAGCGGGCTATTACCCGCAACTCCGCCAGGCCCGTCTCTAAGTGCCCTGTTAGTGGGTGTATTTTGTACATAAACCCCTGAGGGTTAACATACATTGTACTATTAACATTAGTTCCTCCGGCGTTAACGATGGGCGCACGGGCGCCCGTCGAGTCCACCCAATATCCTCCAGCACCATCCGCGCCTTGGGGGCCTTGGGGGCCGGCTAACCCCTGAGGCCCTTGAACACCGGGTAGTCCGGGAACACCGTCAGAGCCTCGCAAACCCGCAATACCTTGCGGGCCTTGCGGGCCGGGAGCCCCTGGTGTGCCTGGACTGCCGTCACGCCCGTCTTTGCCGTCGCGGCCGTCTAGGTAATCAACTGACGTCGCGGTGCCCGCGTCTGAGACACCGACGATACTTACGTGCTCGTTCGGCATCTCAGACATTTTATTCATAGCCGCATCAGGGTTCCCCCCGCACGCAACCAAAACCAGCAAAAACAAGATTGACTTGTTCATAATATTCCCCCGTTGTTTGTTGTCCAGGTACTGGTACCACAAATAGGGGTTAATTACGGGTACTAAAAAAGAGCCCCTGGCCGGATTTGAACCGGCGGTCTTCGGCTTACAAAACCGCTGCTTTACCAGCTAAGCTACGGGGGCAAATTGAGTACAAACTTGACCATGTATTTAAGCCACAACATGTAGTTCTTTACAAAACCTCTTTCTTGTTCAGCTTTCTTTTGTTCGGGTGTTTGTTCATAGATGATTGGCACTATGCTTATACCAGAAATGCGTACTATTCAATTGGTTCTGCAAGTAGCTTCGTCGCTGCCGGCGTGACTCTATAGCTAAATTGTTGTACGCCAAAATCAGACACTGTAACGAACGTAATTAATCCGCGTGAAATCAGGCCGGACAGCGCTCGTTCCACGTTCTGAATACAGTCGTAGATACCTTCTTCGTTCAACTCTGTGAGTGTTGATCCTGGTTCTTCTTGCAAGAGGGCCAGCAGCCGGTGTTGTGCAGAACTAAGCGTGCGTACGCTTTTACGTTTCGTCAATGGATTACCTGTCACAGCTAAACGCATATTTATTTTCCCGGTAATAGGGGTTCATTACATTTATGGGCGTCAACGGCATCGCACAGTTTTAACACGAGCTCTTCGAGTTGTTCAAACTCCTCGAAGTCTAGCCAGTGAGTCACGAACGCATTACTGTTGTCCTGCGCCATGCGTTTACGGTCGTTTAGGTAAGCGAGGTAGACGCGCAGCGCTTCAGTCACCTAAACCTCGCGTGATTAATATTTAGCTGTGAGGGTAGGGCTCGAACCTACGACTCCGCGGTTAACAGCCGCGTTCTCTGCCAACTGAGATACCCCACAAGACGCTAGTTCAAAGAACTACACTACACTATAATCAGCAAGTCAAGGTATGAATTAAATGCCCAAAAACCTCAAAGACTTAAGTGATATTTCGAGCTTTAACAAGTTCGAAGGCATGTTCGTACCGAAAAAGCCCTCCACAGACGCAAAGCCTTTGGACGTGGAGAGCTTGATCAGTCAGACCCAGGGCAAGCTCAAGAAGCAGTTCAATGTAACGCCCCGGTTATCAGGGTCACTCCCGCTCAAACTAAACCTGCCAAACGACACTGACGTTGATTACTTCATACCCGTCAAGAGCCCGAAGAAATTCGAGAAGCTCACGCAGCGTTTAGGTAGGCATCCTGAGTTCAAGGCCAGTCCGTTCAACGTAGCTGGCGCTAATTACCACGTATTCACACGTCAGCCTACAGCACAAACCCCCGTGCCTGTTGATGTCGCTATTGCGCATGGTCCGAGCGCTACAGCTTATTTGAAATCGCTTAAAACCAAGACACATAAGGCTCAAACAATTGACCCTACTACACGCGATGCCCTTCTAGAAAAGAAGTGGACTTTAAAACATACGCCTTTTGATTACAAACAGAAGCGTTATAAAGCTTGGAAGCGCGATATCGACGAAGCGCTGGGCGGAGGCGTGCGTCTTAAACGCGAGCCACTGGCCAAGACAGCCGCGATTATGGATCTGTCCGATCCGGAAGAACAACGGAAATTCCTCGCGTATCTGGAAAGAAGCGATGTTTACGGGCACCGTACCAAGTACATCGACGACGTGCTCGAAGATCAGCGGCTTTACAGCGCATTGGAAGCGTTGAAGCACGGCAAGCTCAAGGGTTACGAGCAGGGTTCTACGGCGGGCACGCATGAAAACGTGATACCTCAGAGACTTTCCGAAGCCGACGTGAATTTACTCGGTATGGAATTGCTTAAAGAAACGCCTAACACAGACATTGTAAAGTCGGTCGCCGACAAATATCAGACGGATGAAAATACAATCAAGCGCGAATTCTTGAAAAGCCGATACGGGCAGATCAAAAATTGGGTACACGGACGAAAAGACCCTGAAAAAGCTCGGCTGGATACAGTATCCGTGCCTAAGCTGAGTCCTAATATTTTCGTTACAAGGGGCGGGCTGTTAGATACTCCGCACTACGGCGAATACGGTGTACTGTTACGTTCACGTACTGCCAAGCCTTCGCCCTACCTAAATCTCATTAACAAAGAACACGTCATACCTAGTAAAGGCGTGATGGACCCGCGTTCGGTTAAGTTGAGAAATAATTACGTGGTTGCGCCTAATGAACAACTAGCGCGGTTGAACAAAATAAATCCCAATTTACGCTACATAGGCGCTTCAGATATACCTGATAACGTCAAAGAAAAACTAATGATGCCTGTGCGGTCTATATCTGAGATCTGGAATAGGCTCATTCCGCAAGCTGTGTCGGGGGATTTAAGTGTCCAACAAACCCGTTGATTATGCCTCGGCCTATGCCGCACTCGAAAAGCTCGGCAAGCTGCTTACCCCGCTTCAGCCACATCAAGAGCGTGTAAAGCAACGCATACAAAACCAACCAGGGCTGGTTGTTGCTCACGGGTTGGGTACCGGCAAGACACTCGCATCTATTGCGAGCGCCGATGCTCTTGATATGCCCACTACGGTGGTGGTACCTGCTGCGTTGCAAGCCAATTACCTCAAAGAATTGCAGGCGCATCGCGCTGAAGGCGCAGATAATTTCAACGTCACGTCTCTGCAGAAAGCTACGCGCTCACAAAGTCTGCCTGATCTCAAAGATCAGCTGCTTATCGTCGATGAAGCACACAAACTCCGCGAACCCGCTACCAAGGCGCATCAGTATTTCAAGAAACTAAACCCCGCCAAGCGGATGTATCTCACAGCGAGCCCTGTATACAACCACCCCGCTGATTTAGCGTCGTTGGTAAATCTAGCTGCTGGTTCAAAAGTACTGCCCAATACCCGCAATGACTTTGAATCCACTTTCACTAAGATGGAAAAGATACGCCCTGGTTTCTGGGGGCGGTTGCGCGGCGTCAAGCCCGGCGAACGCCAGGTATTACAGAATATTCCTCAGCTCAAAGAGACGCTGCATAAGTGGGTCGACTACCACGAAAACAAAGACACGGGTGATTTCCCCACGTCGAGTGAAAAGATTATCCATGTTCCCATGTCTGAGAAGCAGCAAGAAGTCCAAGACGCGTTGTTGGATAAGGCTCCTCCGTGGGTTCGTTATAAGATCAAAAACAATCTTCCTCCTAGTAAGCAAGAGAAGCAGCTCATTAATTCGTTTCTTACGACGCAGCGACAGTTAGCGAGCAGCCCGCAGGCATTTAGCCACGGCATGACCATTGAAGAAGCTGTCAAGCACAGCCCTAAGCTGCAACTTGCAGTTAAGAGCCTGCTCGACCGGATGAAAGAAAATCCGAACCACAAAGCTGTGGTTTATTCGAATTACCTCGAAAGCGGTTTAAATCCCTACAAGCACTTGCTCGAACAGAACAAGGTCCCTTACGGCATGTTCACAGGCGCCATGAAAAAGCCTGAGCGTGAACAGCTTGTACGTGATTACAACGACAACAAAATCAAGGCACTATTACTTAGTACTGCCGGTGCCGAAGGGCTCGACCTCAAGGGCACACGGCAGATTCAATTGCTTGACCCGCACTTCAATGAAGAGAAGATGCGGCAAATTATTGGTCGCGGCGTGCGCTACAAGAGCCATTCCCACTTGCCCGAAGCTGAACGCAGTGTCGCCGTTGAGCGCTATTTAGCGCAAAACAGGCCGGGTTTCCTTAAGCGTATATTCGGCGGTAGGCCTGACACGTCATCTGAAGAGTATTTGCATCAGTTGTCGCAAGACAAATTGAAATTGAATGACCAGGTTGTGCAGTTGTTGAGGGAGCAGGATGCGGAAGGGATGCCTAAAGCGGCGTCTAAGACTGCTGCGCGTACGCGTCAAGAGAGCTTTGACCGTCTATTGCAAGAGCCATTAAAGGATATTCCATTCGATTACGTTATCGGAGCGCATCTAGAACGTAACCTAGTCCTACATGCCCTGATAGATCGAAAAACGCGCGCTATGGCTGCCCAAATGGCTCTAGAGCAAAGTGAAAAAGGTAGCAGACCGCTGCACCTACAAAGCTTCGTAGTCAAAGCCCCTTATAGAGGAACAGGGTTAGGTAGACGCCTATGGACTGAAACAAAATTTGATAACCCCGGCAAAAGCATACTGGCATACCCGGACCCTATTGATGATAAAGCGCTAAATAAAGAAGAATTAAGCAAAGTTTATCAAGCGCTTGGTTTTAAAAAAAGCCCTATACACGAAGGGCTCCATTATATAAACACGCCTAAACGCAAGACTGCCGCTGAGCACGCGCCTCAAGAAACCTCTCATTTACGAGACTACGCCCTGCACTCCGCGCTCAATGCCGGCCAGGCGGCGCGCGACGTACGTTATTTATTCGATCATCCAAGCGCAGATAAAATAGCACCAAGAGATTCAGCTCTACATTCCCTGTCATCACTTACCGCCCGGCTCCCAAATCTTACATCAAACCTGTATTACACCGCGTTACCGCCACAACTGCATCACACCCCCGAAGAATTAGCAGAGCATCGCGATGCGTCTTTAAAGCAGATGTTCTTGCACGGCTATGCCCCTTGGGACAACGCTTTGCCGGAAAGTAAAACTGCTGACGAACACGCCCCCGGCATCCCAGACCGCCACTATCACGCCGCCCTGCCCGACATCAAAAAGCCTCTCACCTGGAAAATGTCCCTTCAGGAACATCACGCTGATAGAGCGGGCCACCACTACGATTTGCGCCTGATTGACCCTGAAACCGGCCATGCGCATTCGTGGGCCTTGCCTGCTGCTCACATGCCTGAACCCGGCAAATCAGTGCTGGCGCTGCAGCAACCTACGCATACGTCTGAATATGCCTTGAATTTCGGCAAGGATAAAGAGCAGGAAATTACCAAGGGCTACGGCAAAGGCCGTGTCAAGATAAAGGCTCTCGACGAGATCGAGATTTATCACAGTAAGCCCGAAGCTACAGGCACGCGGGTGCGCTTTAATATCTACAAGTCTACGGGGCCTGAAGAATACGCCATCGTGAATACAGGTCCGGGAAAAGATCGGCTTGTCAATAAGACCTATCACAAAGGTCGCCTTGAGCATTTAGACTTGGGTACTAAACCCAAGACGAAGGAATTGGGTTTAGACGCCATTGATTTCAAGAACAACGATGAAGTGATGATGCCCAAGTACGACGGCGCGCATACGCTGTTGGACCTTGGTACTGAGGGTAAAATACCTCGACTGTTTTCGTACCGCACGCCCAAGCGACACACGGCTGGCGTTATTGAACACACGCACAAGGTGCCTTCCCTACTAGAGATGCGTGTGCCCAAAGAACTCAAGGGCACACTCTTACGTACAGAAACTATTGGCGTAGACAGTAAGGGCAAAGCGGTGCCTGCCAAAGACATTGCGGGCATGCTCAACGCTACCGTGCCTAATTCGCGTGCGCGCCAGACTGAACTCGGCACTACCCTGAAGCCTATTATTCTAGACGTAGAGCGTTACAAGGGTAAGTCAGTACAACACTTACCGTTCAAAGAACGCTACGAGCTCGCCAAGAGCATTGGTCAGCAGCTGAATTTAGACGTAACCGACGCTGCCTACGACGCTAAAACTAAACAGAAGCTACTCAAGCTTATTGGGAAGGGCAAACATTTGTTAACTACTGAAGGCGTTGTATTGCGCCCTTTGCACGTAACGGGCAGTCCCACGAAAGCTAAATTTAGGCCTGATCATGACGTACACGTACGCGAAATATTCGGGGCTACGAGCAAAGACGGTACGCCGCTAGATCGAGCTGGTGGATTTAGATATTCGCATACTGCTAAGGGTCCAATTGTTGGCAGCATCGGTACTGGTTTCGACCACGCGCTGTTAAAAGACATGCTCAGCAATCCGCATAATTACACGGGGCGTGTAGCTAAGGTGCAGGCTGAACAGAAATACGAAAGCGGCGCGTTGGGCAAAGCTAGTTTTATTGAGTGGCATTTGGATAAAGGTAATCAAATATGAACACGCGGCATACACCCTACTTCGCGGGGGCTACGGCGGCCCTGACTAAATTAGGCGTATCTAACGCATGGGTACAGCAGAAATTGCTTAACGCGTATCGTAAGGGTGTAACTCCAGAGCGCGCGTTACGCTTTGAGGATAAAATGTTTGATATAAGCGACCGTGCATTGGATGCTGGTGCACATTTACCAGACGCGTCGATACCAAAAGATCTGTGGACAATTCCAAAAACGGAGCCGCGTCCCTTACGCCCGGATGCCGCAATGCATTTCTACAGCAGACACTACGAGGCCATGGACGGCAAAGCACAACGGGCTCAGCAATTCCTAAACAGGACGCTACCTCAGCGGTACCCGGTACCTAGCGATGCCCCCCAAGCCTTGGCCGAAACGAGTACCTTCGGGCTCCTACCTCCCGCTGGAGAGCCCTACAGACATTTGCGTGGAGATGTGTACCAATTAAGAGATAGTTTAGGTGACGTACCCGAAGAAGTTATAGAATCGCAGTACGTTCACGGCGGACAACACCCTCGCAATCAGTACGTAGATAAATTAAATACACTAGATGCTAAACGTGAAAAGCCTTTTACGGCGCGTAACCAACGCCAACGGCAGGCTGACCTTGAGGATACCGCCCGCCGTGAAGAGTATGCGCGCTGGCAGGCTGAAAACGCACAACAAGAAGCTCAAGACACACAGCGTGCTACCGATGCAGAAGCTTTCCGCGTGCGTACGGACAACGCGCTGAACAGCCCTGGTACGCCAACGTCGCCCCTTAAAAAACAATTGCTTATGGGCGGTGCCGCCTTAGGGGCCGCGGGTGCGGGTTATGGCGCCTATAGGTATTTAAATAAAGACAAGGACCAAGGTTAGTTTTATTGAGTGGCATTTGGATAAAGGTAATCAAATTAGCGCTTGACAGCGTTTAGTCTGTACTTGTCTACAGACAGTATGGTATGCCCCTGTAGGTTACGACTAACAAGATAGGGGACTACTGACATGTCAAATATTACGTTGTTCAATTTCGAAGGTTCGCAAGTGCGCGTTTCGCTTGATGCGAAGGGCGAGCCTTGGTTTGTGGCTAAGGATATCTGCGTAGCTTTCGACCACAGCGATGTAAGCGTAATGGTGTCGCGTCTCGACGAGGAGGAGAGGGGTACAAGTACTGTTTGTACCCCTGGAGGTGTTCAAGAGCTATTGGTTATCTCAGAATCCGGGTTGTATTCCATCATTCTCACGAGTCGTAAGCCGAACGCCAAGCGCTTCAAGCGCTGGGTTACGTCCGAGGTCCTACCGTCCATTCGCAAGACAGGCAGCTACTCTCGCAATCCCGCGCCACAACAACCGCCTATCCTTAGTGCCGCTGCGGAAGAACGTGCGACTATCCTGGCTTTTTCAGAGTTTGTCTTAAAGCACGTCCCTTCAGTCCGTCCCGAACTAGCAATGGCGTGCACCGCGCGTGCCCTTGTAGCAGGCGGGCACATGATCAAGCCTGTGCACGAAGAGATGCGCAACATGCTCTCCGTCGACTGGGACAAGGCTCCCTCGCTAACGCCCACGCAGATCGGGGAGGCGCTAGGACTGAAGCCCGCGGAAGTAAACAAGCTACTCGAAGTACATGACTTTCAGAAAAAGGTAGGCAAACGCTGGGTGCCTACTGAAGAAGGAAAACAATACGCAGGCGCCGTACCGTACCAAGCCGAGCACAGTCAACACAAGGGCGTGCAATTAAAGTGGGCTCCTGAGATTGTGGACGTACTACGAACATGTATTGAGGATGCAGGCATCAAGGTACTTAAAAGCGATGTAAACTAAACCATGCCTACTAAAGACGACAAATCCTGGTTACTACAACGTTTGGAGCGCCGTGCCAAGGATGCCCGCCAAGCACAACAAACCGCTCTTACTATGTGGCTCACCGCTTACCCTGATGCAGCACAGCTAGGTAAAATCCACGGGGAAGCTGCCGCTGTCTATGAACGTGCTATATTAGAAATAACTGCGGAAGTATCAACGAAACAATGAATGAGGACCCGCCACCTGCACTTACTCGACCACTACGCGCACTCGTAGTGATTCTTGTTGTAGCGTTGAACGTTGTCGTGTGGAGCGTCGTGATAACCGTCGCTATGATGATGCTCTCAGGGCCTTAATCTTGGTGTTCATAGAAATACGTTGTAATAGTATTACGCGCTACGTGTAAGCGCGAGTAAACGGTGCCGATGGGCACTTCTAGTGTCTTAGCTATAGTCTCACAGGAATCACCGTCTACGTAGTACCCTTCAAACACGGCGCGTTGTGGTTCGGTTAAGGTATTCAATGCGTCCCTCACGCGTGATAATTCCTCTAACCTTATCAATATATAATCCGCCGTAGGGGTGTTCGCATTTAACTGAGTTACGCGGTCCGCAGACACCATCGGGTTACGTCTTAGTTTACGGCGCGCATTAGCTGCTACGCGCACGGCTATCACGCACAGCCAGGTACTTGGGCTAGCTGGACCCGGATTATAGCCTCCAAGTCTATATACGACCAAGAATACCTCTTGAACCGCATCATCGAGTACAAGTTCAGGCAAACCGCGCTGACGTAAGAAATTTCTTACGTAAGGTGCGTATTCACGGAATAGCTTGTCAACTCCTACAGTACCGCTACTGCTATCATCGTCGACCTTCACAGTACAGTATTGTACCGTGCGCAATGTGTATAAAAAATGCGATATGAATTAATTCAAGGGTAAAGGCACGCATGCGAATTCTATTAGCGACCTGATACCAGTACGATTACTTCTCCGGCAACCATACCTGTCGTAGATGCGCGCACGCCGGCTAATGAATACCCACTTAGCTTGAGGATTTCTTCGTTTTTGCTGATCAATAGCGGCGCCCAAAGAATAGTTTCAACGTCGGTATCGAGTGTTCCTTCAATTGTCACCGTACCGTTGAAAGGCTTATCTTTTGCAGTAGACGATATCTGTATTGTCGTGTCTTGCCAGTCATCTACGGTGGTATAGCTACCAACATTGTCGTTGCTTGTGAGGAGTAATTTTTCTATTTTCATTTTCTTGCTCCAAGGCCATTTGAATTTCATAAAGCGATTTCCTTTATGGGGCTTACGCGGCTTGCGTAGCA
>Ga0315281_10003177_pt1 | contig 24149 bp, 21 predicted proteins | sample YL17G07_0_MG_FD_204540 | JGI IMG/M metagenome (GOLD analysis project Ga0315281, IMG submission 204540) | Sediment microbial communities from Yellowstone Lake, YNP, Wyoming, USA - YL17G07_0 | ecosystem: Environmental > Aquatic > Freshwater > Lake > Sediment | place: USA: Wyoming | collected... | reverse complement strand
AGGCGGCGCTCGGCATGGCCCAGCTCGATCGCGTCGACCAGATCGTGGAGCGCAAGCGCGCCATCGCAGCCGCGTACACCGAGAGATTGTCTGCTGTCGACGGACTGCAGCTGCCTCCGGCTGAGTCTTGGGCGAGGAGTGTGTACTGGATGTACGGGGTAGTGCTCGACGACGGGTTGTCTGTCGATGGAGCCGCGTTCGCCGAGGAGCTTGCCTTGCGAGGTGTTCAAACCCGCCAGTTCTTCGTGGGGATGCACGAGCAACCGGCTCTGCAGCGGCTGGGTCTGTTCGAAGGTGAGTCATATCCTGTGGCCGAGCGGCTGGCCCGTCGAGGGCTCTACCTTCCCTCAGGTCTCGCGCTGTCGAGCACGCAGATCGACGAGGTGTGCGATGCGGTCGCGGAGGTACTCGGGTGACGGAGGTGTTCGCGCCGGAGTATGCATCCGCCTACGACATCATCTATGAAGACAAGGACTACCCCGGGGAGTGCGACCTCTTGGAGACCATCTTCCGGGAGTCTCCACGCCCGGTGACTAGGGTGCTCGACCTCGGTTGCGGCACCGGTGGCCACGCGCTGGAACTGGCGAGGCGAGGCTACTCCGTGACGGGGGTGGACCGGTCCCCTGCGATGCTTGATCTGGCCCGCACGAAGGCGAACGACACGGCAGCAGAGGTGTGCCTGGAGTTGGGGGACCTCCGGGACCTGCACCTGGAGCAGCGTTTCGATGCGGTGATCGCGATGTTCGCGGTCGTCGGATACCAGGTGCAGGACGAAGACCTTCGCGGCGCGGTCGCATCGGTGCGGCGGCATCTGGAGCCGGGCGGTCTGATGATCTTCGACTGTTGGTACGGCCCGGCCGTGCTAGCCCAGGGGCCGTCGCACCGGTCGAAGACGATCGGCGACCCCGCCGACGCCGCCGAAAGGCTGGTGCGCACCGCTGACGGAAGACTGGACGAAGGACGCAACGTCTGCGTCGTCGATCTCCACCTCGAGCGCGTGCGAGAAGGCCGGGTGGTGTCTCGAACGGCAGAGCAACACGAGATGCGGTACTTCTTCAGGCAGGAACTCGAGGACCTGGTCGCATCCGAAGGCCTCGGCATCGTGCGTTTCGGTGCATTCCCGGACATCCACCGGGCGCCGGACGAGAGGACCTGGAGCGTCGTGGTCGTGGCGCGGCATCCGTCGGGAACGGCTGATGTCTAGCCCGCTCGTGAGCGTGGTTATCCCGGCATACGATCGCGCAGATACTCTCCGGCGAGCCCTGGACAGCGTCAGCGCCCAGGATCTCGAGGACTTGGAGATGATCGTCGTAGATGACGGGTCCGGCGATGACACCGGATCCGTCGTTGAGGGGATGGCGCGCTCCGATGCCAGGATCCGCCTCGTCACCCATCCTGAGCGCCGAGGCGCCCAGGCGGCTCGTAACACCGGGATACGCGCTTCGTCCAGCCCGTGGGTCGCGTTCCTCGATTCCGACGATGAGTGGTTGCCCCGGAGCCTGGGACTCCGGCTCGCCCTCTCTTCCGAACGAGACGCCGACGTCGTCTACTCCGACTACCTCATCGCGGACGGCGTTCGCGAGCCGTACAGGGCGGATGTCCCCGGGTTCTCAGGTGACGTATTCGCTTCGCTGCTGGGCGCTTCCGCTCCCACGTTCCCGAGCCTCCTCGTCGCTCGGGATGCCCTTGAGCGGATCGGTCCCCTGGACGAGACCATCGTGTCGTTCCAGGAGTGGGACACCTCGATCAGGTTGGCCGAGCGTGCCAGATTCGCCTTCCTGGAGGCGCCCACCTTCATCTGGTGGACCGTGGGGGGTTCTCGTATCTCGAGTGACCCCTTGAGGAGCGCCAGGGGATACGAACAAGTCGTCACGAAACACAGGCCCGCCATCGTCGGACGGGTGGGCCCATCAGCCTTGAAAGCCCATTACCGGGAGATCGCGCGATGGTACGGACTGGCGGGGAAGCGGGGGTCCCAGTTGAAGTACCGAGGAAGGTCGCTCGCCCCAACCTTCGGCTGACCGCGCCCTCTCTTCACGGCCGCTCGGTCCACCGCTATCTCGCAGGCCAGTCATGCGGTCAACCGCTGATGCCGGGATCCGATGCTGCCGCCTCGGGGGTCGGCTACCATCGCAGGGTGCGCAAGCTGACGTTCACCGTGCCTCTGCCTGATCGGTTCTACGCGGCCCTCCGGAGCCTCGCTCGCAGGGCGCGCCGGCAGGGTCCGGGCCACGACCTAGACCTATCGGGCGACCGCGACGTCGAGTGGTCGTGGGTGGCGGGTTCCATCCCCCAGGGCCCGGGAGAGGCCCTCGACTTCGGCCCGGGAGTCAGCTACCTGGGGCTGATCGCGGCTCGTCGGGGGTTCTCGGTGACGGCCGTTGACCTCGAGCTGCCGGACCCGCCCTATCGACACCGAGGACTGCGCTTCCGCCAGGGCGACATCCTCGATCTCCCGCTCGAGGATGAGGCCTTCGACCTGATCTTGAATTGCTCCACGGTTGAACACGTGGGGATCCCCGGACGCTACGGTGTCACGACCGGGCGAGCCGACGGGGATCTCACCGCGATGTCGCGCCTGCGGGCATCGATGAAGCCCGATGGAGTGATGCTACTGACGATCCCGGTTGGGCGCGACGCGGTATTCCCGCCACTCCACCGGGTCTACGGCCCGACGCGTCTGCCCCGCCTCCTCGAGGGTTTCGGCGTGATGTCCCGCGAATACTGGACCAAGGGTGAAGACAATCGCTGGCATGTCGTTGACGAGGACGCCGCTCTGGACGCTGTGCCGGACGAGCGTTCCTACGGCCTCGGATGTTTCGTGCTGGCCAGACAGTGAGCCGCTGACCGTGCTGAGCATCTTCGCGGTGCCCAAGCCTTTCGTCGGCCACGACAGCGTGACCCAGACGAATGCCATCCGCAGCTGGAAGCAACTTGGCCCGACATGCCAGGTGATCCTCTGCGGGAACGAACAGGGTTCCCGAGAGGTAGCCGAAGCCGCGGGTGTTGAACTCATCGAGGACGTCGCGGTGAACGATCTGGGAACCCCGATCCTGAGCTCGGTGTTCGAGGTCGCACAACAGCGCGCAGCCTTTCCACTGGTCTGCTATGTGAACGCCGATATCATCCTGCTCCCCGACTTCTTAAGTGCGGTGCACACGGTTGCTCGGATGAAGCCCCGGTCCCTTGTCGTGGGTCAACGATGGGATCTAGACGTCATCGAGCAGCTGACATTCGGGGACGATTGGGTGGAGGAGTTGGCAGGCCGGGTGTCACGAGAAGGCGTTCTCCACCCTCCGTGGGGCAGCGACTTCTTCGTGTTCCCTCGTGGGCTCGTCGGGAGACTTCCTGACTTCGCCGTCGGGAGACCCGCCTGGGACAACTGGATGATCTACCATGCTCGGAACCGCCGGATCCCCGTGATCGATGTGACCGGTGTGACCACAGTGGTTCATCAGAACCATGGATACACTCACGTGAGGGCGGGAACCGGGCCTGCGTGGGAAGGTGTCGAGGCCGAACGCAATCGGGCGTTGGTCGGTGGCGCCGGCAAGGTCTTCACCCTCGCGGACGCCACTCACCGCTTGACGTCCGGGGGACTTGTCCGGGTCGAGGCGCCGAAGCGTCGCGCGCGGAAGTCGGACCGGGCCCGGGCGCGAACCGCTGGGAGAGTCCGCCGCTCCCGATGACACGGGCCGGTGGCAGCGGCGGGGGCAGCGGCGGGGGCAGTAGCAGGCAAAGGAGCGCTGCGGTGCGGCGAGGAACGCGGATATCGGTCCTGATCCCGACGAGGGAGCGCGCAGATACGCTCGTCAGTTCGCTGCGCACTTGCACCTCACAGGACGATGACGATCTCGAGATCATCGTGAGCGACAACTTCAGCAGTGATGGCACGCGCGAGGTAGTCGACTCATTCCACGACGGCAGGATCCGTTACGTGAATACCGAGAAACGTCTTGGGATGTCCCAGAACTGGGAGTTCGCACTGGCCCACGCTGAAGGGGACTATGTCACCTTCCTCGGTGACGACGATGGATTGCTGCCGGGCGCGATCGGGGACCTGCGCGCGCTCGTGGCGGACGATGGGTACGAGGCGGTCTCATGGAGGTCCGGGGGATACTGTTGGCCGGACCACCCTGCGGAATCCGCGAGGAACATCCTCACGGTCCCGTTCGGGGACTCTGTGAGCGAGTTCGTCTCTGCCTCGGTCTTGAATGAAGTGCTGGGATGCAAGCGACGCTACGAAGAGCTTCCGTGGCTATACAAGGGGCTGGCGGCAAGATCGGCGGTTGACAGGGTGATTGCGGAGGCGGGTCGTTTCTTCTGCTCTCAGAATCCCGACATCTACTCGGGCGTTGCTCTGGCCTGCGTCGTGGACGCATATCTCTATTCCTCGCGGCCCTATTCCCTGAACGGCGCGTCCAGACACAGCACCGGAACGTCTGGCATGACGGATATCCGAGGAGGCGCACCCACCCAGAAGTTCGAAAGCGAAGAGAATATCCCCTTCCACGCCGATCTGGATGTCGCGCCAAGCATCCCGATCCTGGTCGCAGAGAGTCTCCTACAGGCCCGAGACAACATGGATTCGGCGAAGCGCTTCCAGGTGGATCTGCAGGTCGCTCTTGAGACTTCCCTGCGACAAGCTGTCACGCAGTCACCGCAACAACACCATGATGTCGTCGCGGCCGTGCTGGCTACTGCCCGAAGGAATGGGATGGAGGTCTCGCGCTTCGAACGTCTTGCGTCAGACCTGAAGAACAACCCTCCCGCGGCAGGTGGGCAACGCCTCCAAACGTTCGAGATAGGTCGCGATCAGGTAACCGTGGATTGCACCCGATTCCAGGTGAAGAACGTCTGTGACGCGGCCCAGCTGTGCAAGATCATGTTGTTGCTCCACGATGAAGGGGTATTCCTTGACCGCAGCACGTTTGCGGCGGCCGCGGCGAGGGTTGCGTCATACGTGCGGAGGAGGTTCCTATGACGAGCCCTGCAGCTAGGTGTCGAAACGTCTGCCTCTTCTGAGAGCCTCGAGTCAAGCCCTCCCGCAGGTGTGGCGGCCTTCATGGCACCGGCTCCTCCGTCACGACTCTGCCAAGAACGTTCTCCACGGCACCGACCTTGGATGCAGGTATTCCCGAGCGGCATCCCCCGTCCAGGCGATGAGATCGAGGGCGGTCACGAAAGGGGTATAGCCAGCGGGTGGACGCGGCCACGGGGTGAGGGAGTAGTCCATGTACTCCACGGAAACTCCTTCCTTTTCGAATGCCTCATGATCCAAGTAGTGCGCAGCCCCGTGGGCCGTGACGTATCGGGTGCCGCCAACGGCCTTGGTGAGTTCCAGAACCCGTGGCCAGGACCGACCCCCGATGCCCATGCGGCTTGAGCGAAGGATCTTGGGGGGGAGGATCCCAAGCAGATCGGCCGGTTCCTCAACTGAGGCGATCAGACACTCGACCAATGGGGACCGGGCGACCGCCAGATCGAACAAGGAAAGAGCCAGGTCTCTATGGGGTGCCGACCCGATACTCTGCTGCAGCAGCCTGCGATGTCTAGCAGGCCATCGCCCGTTTGGCGCCGGAGACAGATCGGCGATGTCGGTTGCGGTCCCTTTGTCGGAAAGGGGGATGCTCATCCACCTCTGGTCTTCCTCGATACTCACCTTCACCCGATTCGTGAACGAGCGCCTGGAGAACTGCGCATCGTCGTACCACACGAACACGTCGGCCATCGCCATCAGCTCGAAGAAGCCCGGCCAAGGGAAGTACATCGGCTGAGAGATGACTACGCTGCATGTGCCAATGTTGTTCACGCTCGCCTCGCCCTGGCTGCCGGTCCAGCACGGTCACGCAGAAGGGCAGACCCCAGCATCCGCCGCCAGTCTACCTTCCCGGGGTCAAGACCTCGAAGATGACATCCGTCCGGCGCGCGGCCCAAGAGGCAAGGCCGAGACTAGAACGACGTAGTTCTGGATCAGTCCTTGTACACGTAGGTCACGAAGTCGTAGTAGCTGCCGATGCCGCTCCTCAGACTGCTGTAGCCGTGGTCGATGCGAACCCTCGGCGATACGTCAGAGAGCAGCCACGAGAGGAGGTCGGATGGATCCTGATAGTAGAGATTCTCGGCCATGAAGTTGACGCTGGTTGACATCATCGTGAATGCGACGCCGTGTCTACTCAGGTCGTACATCTTGAGGATCAGTCTCCTGGTGAACGCACGAAACTCCGGAATCGGCACCGACAGCCTCTGCGTCGCGATACCGCAACAGACGACGAAGTCATAGCTTCCTTCGCCGGTCAGGTCGAAGACGTCTCCCTGGATGAACTCAGCGTCGGGGAACTGCGAACGCCCGTGCTCGATCATGGCTTCTACGAGATCGATACCCGTATATCGCATAGGTATGCCCAGCGCACGCGCGTGATGCAGGAGCCCGCCCCAGCCGCAACCCACATCCAGGAGGGACACAGGCCCCGGCAGGTTAGCCAGGTCCTTCTGGATGACGGCGAGCATCTTGTCGTAGCGCAGGCCGAAGTCACCTTCTTTCGGCCAGTCCGCGCCGCGCGGGGTAGCCCCGTGTTGCTCGAACACGCGCTCGTGATGGACCTTCAGTACTTCGGAGACTTCATCCATCATCCGGACCCTTCGGTACTCGCCTCCACACCTCAATGATGGTTGATGATGCTAATGCCTTTGTCGATCATGTGCCGAGGGGTGTCGCCAGCTGTCCAGACGCAAACGACCCTTCTCGATATGTCCTCTGCGACAGGATCGCGCCCGTCTCCCCACAATAGGTTGAGTGGGAAGTAGTGGTTGGAGGCGTGCACGCCTGCCGCTCTCAGCTCTTCCGTTACCATGCGCGCCCGTCCCGGGTCATCGAACAAGATCGGACAGCGCCAACATGTGCTGCCGTTGTGCAGTTCGACGACGGTCGCGTGCTCCGTCGCAACCCCGTCCCGGTAGGCGCTGTAGTTCTGGTAGCGCGCCGACCTGTCTTCGTCCAGGGTGTCGAATCCCGACGCAACGGCTCGCTCGTCCCCGATGCCGCCAGAGCGCATGATGAGGTCGCGATATGCGTCCAGGACGGCTACGAAAGCATCCCCGATGCGGGCGGAGGGGCTTTCGCGCTGAAGATCAGCCAGCCCGTGGGTGAGATCGCGCAAGCTTCGTGCCATGAGTCGTTGAGATGCCTGCGGAGCTCTATCCGGGATCTCGCCCGCCACCTTGAACGGATCGACCGCTCCGTCGGCGAACAACAGCATGCCTCCATCCCCGGGGATGATCTTGTCATCGGCGAAGCTGAGCAACGTATAGTCCATGGCTCCCCCCAGGAGCTTCCCATGGCGGTCACGGCCTCCGAGCGCGCAGGCGACGTCCTCTATGAATGCCGCCTGCGGAAACTTGAGGCGAAGAGCGGAGAACTCGTCTGCGTCGGCATCGACGCCGTAGACGTGAGCCACAACTACGGCACGCGTGCGTGTCGACATCAACGGGGCAACGGTTTCGGGCGTTGCGCACAAGGAGTGGGGGGACGCGTCGGCGAACCGCAACTCGTGGCCGGCGTAGGCAGCCGCCAGACCAACGACCTGGCAGCAGAGGGTCGGCACGATCACCTCGCCCGGGCCATCGCTTCGGGCGAGGCTCGCTAGCAACGCATAGAGCCCCGCACTCCCCCGCGAGAATGCCATCCCCGTTCGCATGCCTAACCGGTTCGCGATCTCCTGCGCGAGCGGCAGGCTCAATCTCTGTTCCGCTTTCCACCCATCGACATGTCCCCACAATCGAGCCTATCCGGCCGACCAACTCCCGACAGCGTGTACGCTGCCTCAGTCACGCTGTTCCCCAGGCGTGAGCCTCTCGGTCCGCACGCGATTTCACCAGAGTTCAGCGCTCGACACATCGCAAGTATCCACCGGGCGACGAAGATAGAACCAGCTTTCCATTCAGAACAGCATCGACCTCGAAGCGGTCGGTTTCTGCCATGTAGTCGCTCAGTGCGGAGAGCGGTTCGTTACCCTGGAACCATGGTTTGGAGCGGTTCCTCGGTGTCTGGTCCTCGCTCAGATACCCGAGCGCCGTATCCGCCACCACCAAGTAGCAGCCGGGGGTGACAAGCGGCCCATACGCGCGTAGTTCGGCCAGGACATGGCTGCGGGAATGGTCGGAATCGAGTACGACCATGACCGAAGCTCCACCGGGGATCCCTCTAGCCACCTTAGCGAGAGTCGCCTCATCGACCGACGACCCCTCGATCAGCGTGACGCGTTTCGACATCGGATGCTGGTCGATGGAGTCGCGGCTGTGTGCACGGATGTCCGCGTCAACGCCGATAACCTCGCCTCTACCGATCACCTCCAGAAGTGAGGCCATGAACAGGACGGACCCTCCTCGGGCCACGCCGGTTTCGACGATGATCTCAGGCTTGGTAGCCCAGATGACCTCTTGGGTGGCCATGATGTCGGCGGGCAGTTGGATAATCGGTACCCCCATCCAGGTCCAGAGGTAGCCGTAGTCGAAGCGGTCGAGATCCACGAGCGTGTCTATGCAGCGTTGGAGCAGAGCCTCGTCTTGGCCGAGCGCTATCGACTGGCGAGCGGTGTTCCGAGCGAATTCTCGCCTATCATCCCCGCCTATCATCCTGGCTCCAGTGTAGGGCGCGGAGTCATTCAACCTCACCACCAGACTAGCCAATCTCCGAGCGAGGCGCCGACAGAGGCCGCGGCGGACGCTGGCAGAACCTGGTAGAGGAAGTCGTCGAGTAGCCCGTGTAACCTGCATCAACGACCATCGGATCACAAGCAGAGGAGCGCGATGCAAAAGCTTGCCAAGCGGCTGCTTGCCAGATTGCTGGCACGAAGAGGTCTGGAGATGGTGGCGATTGCCCCTCGGCTTCCTGACTTCTTCATCGCGGAGGATATGGTGTTGGCTGCGGAGCGTGAGGGGCTGTCTGTTTCCGACTACGTGGAGGAACTCCAGGGCGTGCGGGGGGAAGCGCAGCACGTAGTCGATGAGATGGCGTCTTGCGGAGCGTTCGAGGCACCGAACCCGGTGGTTCTCGAGATCGGAACCGGAACCGGAAGGTACGTTGGGAAGGTGCTCGCGAAGTGCACCCCATCCCGGTACGAGAGCTACGAAGTGCTGCGAGACTGGGCAGAGTGGCTGCGATCTACCTACCCGGTGGTTTCGCACGAGGCCGACGGGGCATCGCTGCGGCAGACCCCCTCCAACTCCGTGGACATCCTCCACTCGCACGGGGTCTTTGTCTATCTGCCGTTCCTAGCCTGCTACCGCTATTGGAGAGAGATGTGGCGCGTAACGAAGCCAGGCGGCATCGTGGTCTTCGACATCTTTTCAGAAGACTGCATGGACGAGGCCACGGTGGAAGAGTGGCTCAAGCCGACCGCCGTGGTTCACCCCCCCGACTATCCTTGCTTCCTATCCAAGAACTACGTGGCTTCTCTGTTCGCGCGGCATGGGTTCGAATCGGTTGGGACCTTCATGAGCCGCCTGGGTGAAGGACGGTCGGAGTACCTCGTGTTCGTCCGCGGCAAGGCCGCCACCTGACGACCTCCCCGCCAGGGGTTGTAGCCGGGTATCCTTGGCCAAGAGCGCGCTACGCGGTACTGGAGATCCTCATGCCGGAGCAGACGGAGACATTCTCGATGGCCGATAGTCGGACTCAGACTTCGACCGACGCGGCCTTCTCCGAAGGCATGTCTGCCTACTTCGAGACCTCGCTGGGGACGAACGTCGACAAGCTCCGCAACTTCACCAAGTTCGTCCCACGCCAGACCTTGACGACCTTCCTTGCCAAACATGAGATCTTCAAACACGTGTTGCCGGTGCACGGTCATCTGGTCGAGTGCGGAGTACACCTTGGTGGTGGTTTGATGACTTGGGCCCAACTCTCATCCATCTATGAACCCCTCAACCACTCGAGGCGCGTGATCGGGTTCGACACGTTCAAGGGGTTCCCCCATATCCATGCCAAGGATCGGGGAGACGATATCGATGTTGCGCACGAAGGTGGTCTTGCCACCCACGCACGGAAGGACCTCGAAGAATGCATTCGCTTGTTCGACCTGAATCGGCACATCAGCCACATCCCGCGTGCAACCCTGGTGGAAGGTGATGCCACCGCAACCGTCCCGGCCTACGTGGAGGACAACCCGCAGTTGGTCGTAGCTATGCTCTATCTGGACTTCGACCTCTACGAACCCACGAAGGTCGCGCTCCGCCACTTCCTCCCCCGGATGCCAAAGGGAGGGGTGATCGTCTTCGACGAGCTGAACGATGCAGCCTGGCCCGGGGAAACGGTCGCCCTCCGCGAGGCAGTTGATCTGGCGGACCTGAGGATCCAGCGGTTCCCATTCGCTACCCAGATTTCCTACGCGATCATGGAGTGATGATCGGCACGGGTGTTCGCCACCAGATCGCGGCTGGAAGTGCAATCGGGCTATGCGATCGGCTCCGATTCAGTCTCCCAGGCAAGCATCGGGCGCACGACTCCAGGCCAGTCTCCGACCCAAGCTCCTCGCACGCCCTCCCCGTCACCCGGATCGACCACATGGAACATCGCTGCGTCGTGCTCGGAGACATGATGTGCGGTGGGTCCGTACGACGATATCTCGATCAGGACGGAGAGCCCGCCCTCAGCCAGGAAGTGACCGGGTATCTGGCAACGGGTCCGCACAGCCTGACGGCCTCGAGGCCTATCTCGCCATGCGAGGTTGTTCATGTCCCACGTGACGAACGCGCAGGTCCCCTCGGTGTTGTAGAAGCTCAGGGCGACGGTGGGTCTGAAGTCGGGGTCGGGGCAGAGGTTGAGGTACTCAACTTCGACGGACACGGGGTCGGCGATGTTGACTTCCGGGGCGAGCTCGCCCTTGGGGTTCCGAATCGCGATCGATCTCAGGCGTACGCGGTCATCGCCCGGTGCCGACTGGATATCGGGCCACTCGCCGAAGGCGCTCCCTCCCTCTCGGCCCATGTACACGTCAACAACCTCAGGGCCGGCTCCGTCGGCCGTCAAACGCCCGCCGTCGAGCAGGATCACCCGTGGACACAGGCGGAGGATGGAGGGGATGCTGTGCGATACGAACAGCACCGTCCTTCCCGCCCCGGTGAGCTCCCCCATACGGCCCAGACATCTCTTCTGGAATTCGGCGTCACCGACCGCCAACACCTCATCCACCAGCAAGATCTCGGGATCGAGATGAGCCGCAACCGAGAACGCGAGGCGCATGTACATACCGCTCGAGTAGCGCTTCACAGGGGTATCGATGAACTTCTCCAGACCCGCGAAGGCGACGATCTCGTCGAAGCGCGAGAGCGTCTCCGCCCTTCGCATCCCCATGATGGCGGCGGCGAGGAAGATGTTCTCTCGCCCGGTCAGCTCACCCTGGAACCCTGTGCCGACCTCCAATAGCGAGGCTACACGACCGAACGTTTCGCCCCTGCCGCTCGTCGGAGACGTGATGCCGGCAAGTAGCTTCAGAAGCGTGCTCTTGCCTGCGCCATTCCTCCCGATGACCCCGACGGTTTCCCCGGCCTGGATCTCGAAGGTCACGTCTTTGAGTGCCCAGAGCTCCCTCTGCCGTTCTTTCTCTCTGCGCTTCGGACTGGCCGCTTTGGCGATGTCCTCGCGGAGCGTCCGATATCGTGCGAACCCCTGGGTCGCACCGATCAGATAGCGCTTGCTGATGCGCTCGACACGGATAGCCGTCTCAGATGACATCGGCGAAGAAGTGCTCGACTCGGCGGAAGTAGTAGAGGCCGCTGACCATCAGCGAAACCGTTACCACCAGGGACAGGATGTCTATGGCCAGCGCCGGCGCAGCGCCGGTCATCGACCAGCGCGAGAGGTCGATCACCCACGCCATCGGGTTGAGGCCGGCCAGCCAGCTCAGGCTGGGCGGGACCGATGTCGCGGGAAAGGCTACGGGGGTGAGGAAGAGCCAGACCAGGAGCAGGAAAGGCACCACGTGCTGCACGTCCCGGTAGGCAACGTTCAGGGCCGCGAGCCAGACGCCGACCGAGAGGGCCGCGAGCAGTGCCGCCACCATCACCAACGGCAGCAGGACCACGGTTAGGGGCGGCGCGAAACCGAAGAGCCCCATCATCACGAGCAGGATCACCGAGCTGATGATGAAGTCCGGGATCCAGGCCAGTGCCGCCCCGGCCGGGATCACCAGTCTTGGGAAATAGACGCGCGAGATGAGGGTCTGGTCGCTGACGAGGCTCGCGCCTGAGCGCGCGGTTGCGTTCGAGAAGAGGGTCCACGGCACGAGCCCAACGAGTACGAAGATGGGGTAGGGGACATCCCCCGTCGGAACGCTGGCGATCCGGTCGAACAGAAGCGTGAAGATCCCCATCATCACGAGCGGCTGCAGCACAGCCCACGCCACGCCCAGCACTGCCTGCTTGTAGCGAACCATCACATCGCGCCACGCCAGGATGTAGAGCAACTCACGGTAGTGCCAGAGTTCGCCAGGCCTGAGCGAGGGCCACCTTCCCGGTGGCTCCAGGAGCTTACGTCTGCCGGGGATCGCCGAACTCACGACCCTTGAGCCTACAAGCCCACGCTGAGGACGGAACCCGGAACCTCACGGGGGCCAGTGGCCCTGGATGACCATGTCAACACCGGCGACGTCGCCCGGGAACCTCTTCAGGTGCTCTTCCAAGTACTTCTCGGCCAGGTCTGTTCGGCCGGTCGCCTCCGCTACCCAGGCGGCGGACAGCCTGATCTCCGGATCCCAAGGACGGTTCCTGACCTGTTCAGCCATCGTTTCGTTCGCAGCAACCGGGTCTCCGAAGCGAGCGCTCCACCAGCGCGGTTCGGGTCGCCATGGCATCAGCGCTGCGGCCACATCAAGGCCAGTGCGCGACCCATGATTGATCGACCACAGGAAGGTTCCGCTCTGGGCCAAGGCCAGGCCAGCGAGAGCCGTGCAGACGGCAAGCACCACCCCCACGACGGGCCGAGGCCGGCGCGCGGCTGTCGGCGGCGCGTCCCGTGGCTTGGATGCGACGCCCAGCAGCACCGCCAGAACCGGCAACACGGAGACGCTGAGCGGCTCATAGAGGAAGAACAGCCCAAGAGCCACGGTGCCGGCCGTGGCCCAGCTCAACTCAGGTGGTGCCACCAAGGTCCTGGGAACCGTCTCGATGAAGAGGAACAGCAGGGCCAGCAGGCCCACCACTCCGGTCGTGAGCAGGAACTGGATGAAGATGTTGTGCATGTCCCACCAGCCGTGCTCGGGATACTGGCTGGCGTTCTCTTCCGCTGTCACGTTCGCCATGTAGCCGCTCAGGCCCACGTCGGTGCCCCAACCGAGGAGCGGGCGATCTGCCGCGGCGCGAAGGCCGACCCTCCACGCCGTCAGGCGCGATCTGGTGGTTGAGACCGGCGGGCTCACCGGCGCGGGCGGTGTTTCTGGAGCGGAGACCGCTTGGCCTGCCTCCGTGGCATCGGTCCCGGCGAAGCTGGGCAGTGAGGTGATCCCGAAAGACAGGACGAACGCCACCAGTACGACGGCGCACCCCTGGAGCGCTATGGCCCGTGCTGGGCGGGCCTTCCAGAACCAGCAGGCGGCCACGACAACTGGCAACAGATACGAACTCGTCTGGTGCGGCAGCGCGACGCCGAGGGCCACGCCCCCCAAGGCGGTCAAGCGGAACCAGTCACGGCTCCGCAGACGGCTGAATGCGGCCGCAAGCGAAACGGACAGAAGGCCGATCGCGAACAGTGGATTCCCGGCGGTCGACCCGAACGGCACGCTGGTCAGCGCCGTGGACAGGTCCGGCCACGCCTTCAGGACCCCTGGAAGCAGCAGCGCGAAGACCATGGCCCCGCTGACAATCAGACCTACCAACGTGAGCCACCTGGGGATGCGCTCGAGGACGACCTGGGGCAACGATGGGAGAGCGGCGATCAGGAACAGGCAAGGCAGGAGCAGTACCAGCCCAGTGGACGACCATCGTCCCCCCAGCAGGCTGTCCAGCGGCGCGACTCCCGCGAGAGCGGCTAGAACGAGGACCGATGCGAAGACGGCCGCGGCGAACCCAGGCCGACGCGTCAGGGGCAGCCCGGACCACCAGATGAGTGCCGCTCCGACGTTCAGCGCCAGGAGCTTGGGTTCCTGGAACGGCCAGACGACGGGGGGGAGAAAGAACAGGTACGACCCAACGAGGATGACCAATAGGCCTGCGCGGAGGATCTTCGGCCGCGGCACGGCGTGCCGCAGGCGCTTCATCGGCATCTGTCCGGGTCGGTTCTCCTCGCGCGCATCCCGTCTCCCGTCAGCGATCTCAGCGACTACGGTCCGGATACTAGCCGGTGTTCTGGAGGCCAGCGGCGACCCCGTTGACGGTGAGATGGACCAGCCTTTCGACCCTTGCGGCTCGGTCGTCGTCCTTGATACCAGCCCTGATCTCAGCCAGGAATCGGACCTGCAGGAAGGACAGGGCATCGACATAGGGGTTCCTCAGCTCGACATCGCGGCGAACGAGAGGCTCCTTCTCCAGCAGACGCTCGTGGCCAGTTGTCAGAAGCACCATCTCTTCGCTCAGGCGGAACTCCTTCCTGATGGCGGATGTGATGTCGGGTCGATCACCCATGGCGAAGTAGAGGTCGGCGATACCGAGATCGGCCTTCACCAGGCTCAGCTCGGCGTTGTCTATCAGCGCGGTGAAGAACGGCCATCGGCGGTACATCTCCCTCAGCTGCTCAGGGCCGCCTGGGTCGCGGGCAAGTGCCGCAAGGCCCGAGCCCAGCCCGTACCAGCCGGGGAAGTTGCAGCGGCTCTGGGTCCACGCGAACACCCAGGGGATCGCGCGCAGAGAGGCCACATCGCGGGTTTCCGATCGTCGGGCGGGACGAGACCCGATGTGGAGCATCTCGATCTCGTCCAGAGGTGTCGCGCGCGCGAAGAAGTCAGCGAAGCCGTCGCGGTCGACGAGTTCCCGGTACGCGCTCTCAGATGCCTCGGCGATCGAGGTAACCGCACCGCGGAGGAGTTCCGCCATCGAGCCAGCCTCCTCTGCGGAGGCCGTCGAGGCGAGAAGCACCGCGTTGGTGACCTGTTCGAGGTGTCGTTGAGCGACGGCGGGGTTCGCGTACCGTGCGAATACGATCTCACCCTGTTCGGTGACCTTGAACCGTCCCGAGACCGACCCTGGCGCCTGGCCGGCTATCGCGCGATTCGTCGGGCCTCCGCCGCGCCCAAGCGCCCCTCCACGGCCGTGGAACATGGTCAGCGCGACCCCGTGCTCCCTGGCCCACGCGGACATCTCGTCTTGCGCTCGGTACAACGCAAGGTTCGCGGCGAGCATGCCAACGTCCTTCGCGGAGTCCGAATAACCGAGCATGACTTCCAGTCGACGACCCCGCCCGCCCAGCCAGCGGTCCGCTCCCGGCAGCGACAGCAGTTCGTCGAGGATCCCCGGTGCGGCTTCCAGGTCGGTCCGCGACTCGAACAACGGCACGACATCCAGCCGTAGAGAGCCGTCCGGCACGGCAAGTCGGGCCAGCGCCCGCACTCCCACGACATCGGCCGCCGAACCCGTGAAGCTGACGACATAGCGACGGCAGGCATCGACCCCGAAGCGTCGCTGTATCTCGGAGATGGCCCTCATGGTGTCCAGCACTTCGGCGGCCTCGGGCGACGGACGCGCGGCCACCGCGGCGTCCGGCCACCCCTCCAAGGCCAAGGAGTGAAGCGCCGCAGCGTCGTCGACCGCATGCGGAGCAAGCTCCGCCAGAACGCGAGAGTGGACGGAGGAATGCTGGCGGACCTCGAGGGACGCAAGATGGAAGCCGAAGGTCTCGGCCTGCCAGATCAGGTGCTGAAGTTCCCCGTAGGCAAGCCGCACCGCGCCTGCGACCGCGAACGACCTCTGGACCAACGACAGATCATCGAGGAAGGCTTCGGACGAACGGTACGCGCCGGGCCCGTCCCTTCGGGTCGCCACCAGGCGTTCCGCCATCAGCAACAACAAACGGCGATGTGGCGTATCCGGCATCCAGCGACGAAGGGTCGCGGCCTCCTCGGGGAAGAGGTGCTCGTCTTCGTCCAGCGCAGCCACGAGTTCCGGACCGGCGGGTACCTCCTTCACGGACGCACTGAGCGCGCTACCGAGCCACCGTGTCGCCTCCTCGAGCGCCCGGAGCGCATGTTCAGATTGGATCACCGCGGCCTGCAAGGTCGTCTCGGCGGTAACCGAAGGGTTACCGTCGCGATCGCCGCCGATCCAGGAGCCCCATCGGAGGAACGGCTGCAGAGCTGGAGGCCGGCTCCCTGAGTCTTCGCCGAGGGCGCGATCGAGTTCGCGGTAGACCGACGGTGCCGTCCAGAAGATCGTTTCGTCGAAGAGCGCGAGTGTTGCCCTCACCTCGTCGAGTGGAGTAGGCCGCTGGATGCGCAGTTGGTCGGTGCTCCACAACACCGTCACCTGTTCCAGCAGTCGGCGTGTCGCCTCTGATTCCTGAGAGCGCGATATCCGAGGATCGTCGAGGACCGCAAGCTCTTCGGCGATCATCTTCAGCGTTTCCACGACCGCTCGGCGTCTGGCCTCGGTGGGATGGGCGGTCAGGACGGGAGTTATCTCCAAGCCGCCGAGCAGACGGGCCAGCTCCTCGTCACCGTCTCGCTCTCGAACATCGGCTACGGCCGCGGCGAGCGAGTCTGGGACCGGCCAGCTTCGGCGACTCTCCTCCGCGAGATACCGAACGCGCGACCGCTCCTCGGCGATGTTGATGAGCTGGAAATGAAGCGTGAAGGCTCTCGCGACGTCCTCGGCGCGATCTGGTCCGAAACTCGCCACGATATCGACGACGGTCCGCCGGTTCTCCGGCGTGGTGTCGCTGCGCAACGTGGTCGTCGCCTCGCGGAGTCTGTCGACGTCCGCAACCAGCTCGGGACCGCCTGCCTCTTCGATGACGCTCGCCAGGGTTTCGCCCAGCAGCCTGACGTCCCTGGTCAGGGCGACTGGCGTCTCGGGTCCCCGCGCGCTGTTCATCGCTGAATTCTACGGGTGGCGTCGCCCGAAGCTCAGCAGCCAGGAACCCCAGACGCCGGCTACTTCTTGGCAGCTTCCTTCGCGGCCTGCGCCTCGGCGATGATCTTCGCTGCCAAGTGGGCAGGCACTTCCTCGAAGTGCGAGAAGCGCACGCCGAACGAACCCCTGCCTCCGGTCATGGAGCGCAGATCTATCGAATAGCGAGCGACTTCCGCCTGGGGAACCTGAGCCTTGATGCGCTGCTTGCCTGGGCTCGATTGCTCCATGCCCGCTATCTTGCCGCGCTTGGAGTTGAGATCGCCCATGACGTCGCCCGTGTAGGCCTCCGGAACGATCACCTCCAGCTCGACGATGGGTTCGAGCAGGATGATGCCCGCCGCCTCGGCCGCCTCCTTCAGGGCGTGGGACCCCGCGATCTGGAAGGCGATGTCAGAGGAGTCCACGGGATGGAACTTGCCGTCCACCAACGTGCAGCGGACATCCACCAATGGATTGCCGGACAGAGCGCCTTCGGTCAGCGCCTTGTTCATCCCTTTCTCGACGGAGCCGATGAACTGACTGGGGATGGCTCCGCCGAAGATCTTGTTGACGAACTCGAAACCGCCGCCCCGAGGCAGAGGTTCGATCTCGATGTTGCACACCGCGTACTGGCCGTGACCGCCGGTTTGCTTCACGTGGCGGCCCTGGGCCTTGCCCTTCTGTTTGATCGTCTCCTTGTAGGCGATCTTCGCCGGGCGTGTGGTGACCTCGACGCCGAACTTGCGCTTCATGCGCTCGGTCATCACGTCGAGGTGTGTTTCGCCCATGCCGTACATCACGGTTTCGTGAGTCTCATCGGACCGCGACACCTGGAAGCTCGGGTCCTCTTCGCGCAGACGTGAGAGCGCCGTAGAGAGTTTGTCCTCGTCCCCCTTGGTCTTCGGTTCGATGGCGAAGGCGAGCAGCGGCTCAGGAAGTGCAACCGGCTGGATGATGATCGGGTCGTCCTTGGTGGAGAAGGTGTCGCCCGTGTGCGTCGCCGAGAGCTTGGCGACGGCCCCGATATCACCCGCGGGAACCTCAGGTGTGTTCTGGTGGTCCTTGCCTCTCAGCGAGAACAGCTGACCAACGCGCTCGTCGGCGCCGCGCGTCGAATTGTGAACGGTGGAGTCGGGGCGGATCTTGCCCTCGAAGACCCTGAACATCGAGATGTGTCCGACGAACGGATCAGAAACGGTCTTGAAGACGAGCGCGGTAAGAGGACCGTTCGGGTCACACTCGCGCTGTTTCTCTTCGCCCGACTTCGTCCTAACGGTGATCGCCCCGCGATCCAGCGGCGAAGGGAACTCCTCGGCGATGAGCTGCATCACTCGGTCCACGCCGATCGGTTTGGCGGCTGCGCCGACGAGGACCGGGGCGATCCTTCCGGAGGCGAAGCCTTCCTTGACCCCGTGGACGATCTCCTCGTCAGACAGCTCACCCTCTTCGAGGTACTTCTCCAGGAGGGTATCGTCGGTCTCGGCAACGGCCTCCATCAGATGTTCTCGGGCTGGAGCGGCCAGCTCGGCGAGGTCTTCGGGCCAATCGCCTTCCTCGGCGATCGGACCGCCGGAGTAGAGGTCGGCCTTGCGGTGGAGCAGGTCCGCGACGCCGCGGAAGTCGGCCTCGGCTCCGATGGGGAGTTCGACCGGCGCCACCTGCTTGCCGAAAGCCGTTATCAGCTGCTTCTGAGTGCGTTCGAAATCGGCGCGCTCGCGGTCCATCTTGTTCACGAAGATGGCGCGAGGGATGCCGAACTCGACCGCGAGTTCCCACGCGGCCTCGGTCTGCACCTCGACGCCGTCGACAGCCGACACCACGATGAGTATCGCGTCTGCGGCGCGAACGGCCGCGCGCATGTCACCTACGAAGTCGGCGTAGCCGGGCGCGTCAAGGACGTTGATCTTGGTGCCCCCCCACTCGACCGGCGCCATAGAAAGGGAAACACTGATGCCCTTCTTGACCTCTTCGGGCTCGTGGTCGGAAGTGGTGTTACCGTCCTCGATCCTTCCCATCCGCGTGATGGCGCCTGAAGTGAAGAGCATGGCTTCCAGGAGAGTGGTCTTCCCGGATCCTCCGTGCCCGGCGAGCAGTACGTTGCGGATATTCGCTGCGTTGTAGTTGGTCATCGGCTCCTCCGTGGCGGGGATTCTATCGCGATGGGCAACCCGTCCCGGGCAGACCAGATGGAGCGTCGTGGAGGCGTCCGGGGGACAGCCCGGTGATACCCTCGCGCGCATGGACAGAGACGGTCCCATGGCCTGGATCTCGCTGGCCGTCGGAGTCACAGGGACGACCGCCGCTACCTGGCTGGTGCTGATCGGCGAAAGGTCGCTCGCGGGGTGGGCCGCCGCCGTTGCCTGCGCAGGCCTCACTTGCGCCGCAGTGACATCGCACCGGGATGCGACCCGGTTCCTGGGTGCGGTTGCATACAGGCTGTTCGATGCCGCGCTGCTCTCGGCGATCGCTTGGTCCGCTCGCTTCACCGCGCCGAGCGTTTCGGTCGCGGCGCTACTGGCGATCGTCGGCGGCTTCCTCGCGGCCTACTTCGCCGCCAAGGGTCGGGCGCTCGGATACGACGTCGACGCGAGTACGGTGAATCGCTTCCTTCGCACCGGTCTGGTTGCCGTGGCGCTCTTGGGCGGCAACCTTTCGTTCTGGATGTGGACGCTGGCGGTCCTGTCGCTGCTGACGGCGGCCGTCAGAGCGAGCCAGACCCTCAAAGAGGAGATGGTTTGAAGGAGGCCGAAACCTTCAAGGAGAAGCTCGGCTACTGGACCTACGCCTCCATGTCCTGGCTGTCGGAGAACCTCCCAGAGCGCTCCGGCCGGCTCGTATTCAAGATCGGTGGACGCCTGGCTTTCACGCTCGTGAAGGGTGCTCGTGCTACGGTTTCGGCCAACCTCGCTCAGGTGATGGGGCTGCCGTCTGACTCGGATCTGCTGAGGGCGTCCGTCAAAGAGGCTTTCGACCGCTACGCGGAGTACTGGCACGAGACCTTTCGGCTGAGGGTCATGTCCGCCGCTGAGCTGAACTCGAGGATGTCGGCGGAGGGTCTCGGGCACGTGGCCGCGGCGATCGAGGCGGGGACGGGCGCGATCGCGGTTGCGCCGCATATGGGGAACTGGGACGCCGCCGGCGCCTATGTCGCGGCGCAGGGGTTCGACGTTGTCGCGGTCGCGGAGGCGCTGCGCCCGAAACGGCTGTTGGATCTGTTCGTGCGGCACCGCGAGGAGATCGGGATGAAGATCATCGCGCTGCAGAAGGGCGCCAAGGTTGCGCAGCAGCTCTCCGACCGCCTTGCAGGCAACCGTGTGGTCGCCCTCGTCGCAGACAGAGATCTTTCGGGCAAAGGGATAGAGGTCGAGATGTTCGGCGCGATGCGCAAGCTCCCGGCCGGACCCGCGGTGCTGTCGAGATCCACGGGAGCGCCGATATTGGTCGTGTCCGTCTACTCCGAAGGCGGAACGTGGCGGTTGAATATCGCGCCGCCTCTCGTGATCGAGCCTACCGGGAACGTCCGCGAGGACGTCGCCGCTCTCACGCAGAAGATGGCGGGGGAGTTCGAGAAGGCCATAGCTGCCAGCCCGACGAACTGGCACATGTTCCAGCCGGCCTGGCCGTGAAGGTCCTCATCACCTGCCCGTACGACTGGGGCGCCCCGGGCGGAGTACAGATCCACGTCCGCGAGCTGGCGGCCAGACTGTTTGGCGCCGGTCACGAGGTCAGAGTCCTCGCGCCGGGGAGGGGTTCTCCGGTCGAAGGCTGGGTGCGATACACGGGACGGCCACTTCCCGTCTCGTATGCAGGGACCGTCGCTCCGATATGTCCTCGGCCCTCATCGCTCCGACAGATACGCGCCGAGGTCCGGGCGTTCGGGCCGGATATCGTTCACGTCCACGAACCCTTCGCTCCGAGCACTTCTCTCTTCGCAACCTTGGTCTCCGATGTGCCGGTCGTGGCGACGTTTCACGCCTACCTGGATAGGTCGCGACTGCTCACTGCTACCAGGCCCCTGTTGCGACGGGTGTGGCGTCGCATCGCGGTGTCGATCGCCGTGTCCGAGGCGGCGGCATCGTTCTCCGCCAGACGATTCGGCGGCGAGGTTTCGATCGTCCCCAACGGTGTCGAGGTGGAAAGGTTCGCCTCCGGAACGCCGCGGAGCGATCTTCCAGAAGGCCCGAAGCTGCTCTGGGTCAATCGCCTGGATCCGCAGAAGGGCTTCCGCGTGGCGCTGCGCGCGTTCGACATCCTTGTGCGCCAATTTCCGCAGCTCGCGATGATCGTGGCGGGCGACGGCCCCGATAGGTCAGCCATCGCGGAGCTGCCGGCGCCTGTGAGAGGGCGCTTGGTGATGTTGGGGAACGTTCCGCATGATGAACTGCCCGGCTACTTCGCTTCGGCAGATGTCTTCGTCTCTCCCGCGGTCGGGCAGGAGAGCTTCGGGATGGTTCTCGTCGAAGCGATGGCCGCCGGGGTGCCTGTCGTCGCCACGGACATACGCGGCTACAGCGAAGTGGTGCGTCCGGATACCGAAGGGTTACTCGTCCCTCCTGGCAACGCCATCGCACTCGCGGTCGCCGTTCGCCGTGTCCTCCTGGACCCGAGACTCGCGGAGCGCTACGGAGCCGCCGGGCGCTCGCGGGCCGCACGGTTCTCCTGGGATGAGGTCGTCCCACAGGTCGAGGCCGTCTACCATTCGGCGCTCGCGGCTAAGATTGGCTCATGACACCCATCTGGATCCTCCTCGCAGTCGCGGCCATCGTCCTCGTGTACGGCGTCTACCAATTCAACAGGTTGGTTTCGCTGAACCAGCGCGTGAAGAACGGCTGGTCCGAGATCGACGTTCAGCTTCGGCGGCGGTATGACCTGATCCCCAACCTGATCGAGACCGTCAAGGGCTACGCATCGCACGAACGCGAACTATTCGAGCGGATAACGCTGGCGCGAGCGCAAGGCATGCAGGCATCGGGGGTCGCCGACCAGGCGGGCGCGGAGAACCAGATCACTGCGGGGTTGAAGAGTCTCTTCGCAGTCGCCGAGGCCTACCCCGACCTCAAGGCCAACCAGAACTTCCTCGCACTCCAGGAGGAACTCTCGGGTACGGAGTCCAAGATCGCTTACGCGCGGCAGTTCTACAACGACCAAGTGATGCTGCTGAATACGAAGATCCAGTCCTTCCCATCCAGCCTCATCGCCTCGATGTTCCACTACAGGGAACGCCAGTTCTTCAACATCGACGACGCGGCCCGTGGGCCCATACAGGCGGACTTCTAGAGCGTGTACGAGCAGATAGCAGCGAACAAGCGCAAGACGGTATTCCTGATCATCGGATCGTTCCTGTTCCTTGGCACTTTCGGGTTCCTGCTGGGATATCTGTTCGCGGGAGACATGACCCAGGCCATCACCTGGATGTCGTTCGGGCTGGCGATCGCAGCGTTCCAGTCGATCGTTTCGCTCCGCTACGGAGACAGGATGGTTCTGGCCGCGTCGCGGGCGCGCCTGGTGTCCCCTGAGGAGAACCCGCGCTTGCACAATCTCGTGGAGGGCATCGCGATAGCCGCCGGCATACCGAAGCCCGCGGTCTACGTCATCCCCGAACAGGCTCCCAACGCTTTCGCGACCGGCCGCGACCCCGAGCATTCGTCCATCGCTGTCACCGAGGGTTTGCTGAACATGATGGATCGGGTTGAGCTGGAAGGTGTCATCGCTCACGAGATGTCGCACATCCAGGACCGAGACATGCTCGTCGGAACGGTCGTCGCGACGCTCGTCGGCGCCGTGGTCCTCGTGTCGCAATTCTTCCTGCGGTGGATGTGGTGGGGGGGTGGTGGCCGCCGCAGCGACAGCAGCAACAGCGGCGGCGGGGCGATACAGCTAGTGCTCCTGGCGATAGGCATCGTGATGCTGATCCTGGCTCCCATCGCGGCGCAGCTGATCAAGCTCTCGGTTTCCCGCAAGCGGGAGTACCTGGCCGACGCGAACGGCGCTATGCTCACGCGCTACCCGCCGGGCCTGGCGGCGGCGCTTCGCAAGATCGCGGCTGCGACCACGCCCATGACGCATGTGAACAATGCGACTGCTCATCTTTGGCTCTCCCAACCCTCGAAGATCGAAGGGGATCAGATGCATTGGATGGAGAAGATGTTCTCCACGCACCCGCCTATCCAGCAACGCATCAAGATCCTGGAGGAGATGTGAAGGTCGTTGAGTCGGGCTTCTCTGACCGCTAGCATCCCCTACCCTCAGACTTCTCTCGCCCTAGGAGGTTCATCGCTGTGGTTATGACGCGTCGCGGCAAGATGATCACGGTGGTGGTCGGACTCACCTTGGTCATCGTCGTCGTGGCTGTCCTGGTAGCAACGGGCAAGGCCCCGAAGGCCATCACCGACGCTGTGGGCAATCTCACCGGTACTTCGCCGGCGCCGGTTGCCACCTGCCCACTCACGGGAGAGTCGGCGCCCGGAGGCGCTGTGCCTGCGCGGGCGGCGCTCGCGATCAAGGTCGAGAATCTTCCGGAGGCTCGACCTCAGTACGGTCTCGATGGCGCGGACATCATCTACGAGGAGCCAGTCGAAGGCGGCATCACTCGCTTCATAGTCATCTACCACTGCGGCGATGCTTCGAGGGTGGAGCCGGTACGCAGCGCTCGCACCACGGACCCCGAGATCCTCGTGCAGTTCGGGACGATGGCGTTCGGCTACGCCGATGCAGCCCAGTACGTCGAGAAAGCCGTTGCTGAAGTACATAGCATCGATGACGTGAACTGGCATAACGCGTCGAGCGCCTACCACAACGATCCTTCCCGCGCCGCTCCTCATGATCTCTACACGAGCACGAAGGAACTCTGGAAGGCGACCAAGAACCGCTTCATGAAGCCCCCCACGCCCGTGTTCACTTTCGGAGACATGCCCGGGAAGTCGAAGAAGGCGAAGGACGTCCGCCTGTACTTCTCCGACTACTCCGATGTGCACTGGAAGTGGAACGCAGCCGACGGCGTTTGGATGCGTTTCCACGGAACCGTCAAGCATGTCTTGGACACGGGAGCCCAAGTTCAGGCAACCAACGTCGTTATCCAGATGGTCGAGACCCAGAACAGCGATCATCTCGATCCC
>Ga0315281_10003176_pt1 | contig 24159 bp, 19 predicted proteins | sample YL17G07_0_MG_FD_204540 | JGI IMG/M metagenome (GOLD analysis project Ga0315281, IMG submission 204540) | Sediment microbial communities from Yellowstone Lake, YNP, Wyoming, USA - YL17G07_0 | ecosystem: Environmental > Aquatic > Freshwater > Lake > Sediment | place: USA: Wyoming | collected... | reverse complement strand
TATAATGTGTGCGGTGCCCCGTTTTGTCGAATAAATCCAGGCACGCTTTCATGGCATTGAGATTCCAGAAAGGAATCCCGACGTTAATGAGTAAATCCGGCCGCACCGATTCAATCAACGCGACCAATTGCTGTTTGCTGCTCGCATCCACTCGTCGAAATTCAATAGGTTTTGCCAAAAATTTATTGATCTTTGCATATTGGCTAATGTCCCGACTTGCCCCCACAATTCGCTTAAATATATGAGGAACCTGCACACATTTATGTACCACGACTTTACCCACGCCACCACTTGCTCCTAAAATTACAACTGAACCGTTCATATTTTTCCCCTCCTTTTGTATTCTTTTTGTAAAAAACCAATAGCTCAATATATAGTAAATAACATTCTAAGTCAAACCATTCTTATCTTGTCACCGCCGCGCCGGTTCTGTATAGGTCTCTCTCAATTTTGTTGATAACAAAAACCATATCCCAGCTTCTGCCACTTTGGGAAAATTGCTGAGAACTCATATCTAACCAATGTTTAGTGCCGTCTCCGTTAATTTCATAAACCTTATAATCGCCATTCGCCCTGACCAACCAAGCCTCTTGATACCAATCGCGCTCCGCCGACGATACCTGAATAATGTTTTGCCAAGAAAAATGCGGATAGGCGGCCAAAATTGCCGGCGACTGAATCCAGCGCTTATATTTTCCATTGATTACGAAAACCCGCGAGTCTCCTGTTGCCCGGATCAATGAACCATCCGGATAATTTGGTTTTAAACTTGAAGAAGGAGATGAATTTTGTTCAATGAAAGAAGACGAAGAAGAAATCTGGCTTAACGAAGTCAGTTTTGCCTCAAAAGAGAAAGGATAAAACGGTTCGCTGGCTGAAAAATTTTCCAATTTTGCCTGGCGTAAAGGAATAATTATAATTCCGTTCACTTTTCTGCCAAAATCAGAAATGAAATCCGATACTGGATCTTTACCGGTTGCCAAAAACCTAACGTCTTTAGATCCGTCTACATTGTAAATAATTATTGGTATCTGCCATTTTGCATTGACCCCATAGAAATTCAATGCTAAATTCAAATCGCCTCCTTGCGATAAAATCTCGTACCAATGGCCAGCCCAATCTTTGGTGTTGTCAGAAAAAGAAAAAACCGTGCCATCCTGAGCTGATAGGCTGTTGCTGATTCCCGGGCCTAAATGAAAAACATCATAAGGTAAATTGGAGCTTAAATAACAATATCTCTGGCCGTCGCCAACTTGGCAATTATTGACATAGCTGGCAATGGTCCAGTTTGTAAAAACATCAAAGAAGCGTTCGGCAGAACCTATCTCTTCTAGCGCCTTATTAATACTGGCTATTCCGACTGTATCTGCCTTAATCATTCTGGTTAAAATACCGGCGCTGTAGCGTCCAACTAAATACTGCATAAATAAATTAACCGAACTGTAATCGCTGCTTTTGTTTTCCCACTCGGTTAATGAATCAGAAGGATTTTGCAAAAATTCATTCACCCGTTTCTCCAAATTACTGCCCTTGTAAATATTATCGTAGCCGCAAAGGGTTGAAGCATATTCGGAACGGGCTTCGTTTAACCAAACATCCTCTACTAAATTTTTTACTTTCTCTTTTTGGTAAAAAGTGATCATATGCTGAAACTCATGAGCCAGAAATCCTTTAGTCCTATCGGAGCTTAAATAAGTCCCGTTCAAATATATCATTTCTCGCTCATTGGATGTTTGAGACTGAGATTTTGGGTATTCATCAGCGGAATTGAAATAACCGGCCGTCCCCTCTTTCATTCTGGTAATCAAAATTATAATGCGGTATTCATTGTCGATTCCCGGCGACCATTCCGAACCATAAATTTGAGTTAGACGAGGATAAATGGTTTTATCAAATTCGTCACCCAAATTTTTGATATAAGAATTAATCTGATCGCGATTCTCCAAGCTCGACCACCAATCATTTTCAACATAAATGAGAGATCGGTCCGTCGCTATTTTCAAAAAAGCACTGAAGGTTGAACGCCCTGAAGAGTCATAAGATGGATCGACAAAAAAATCCTGGCTTTGGCCGAGAAAAAAAGCTCCTGCTCCGTTAGCCCTGCATGCTATGATTAATATCAATAAACAAAATAGAGATTTAAGAATGTGCCGTTTCATAAAATAAAAATTTTTGAAAAAAAATTCAAATCTTTCACCTAATCATCATATACCATTTTAATAAAATCTGACAAATAGTGGATGACCAAAAACTTGTCAAAAAGCTAAAAAGTTGTTAAAATCTAAACAATTCGATTCCTTTTATACAAAGCAGGTAAAATATTATTAAATTATAATGGATAAATTTAAAAAGGGGCTTTTGCTGTTGGGCGACATATTGATTATATATCTGGCGTTATTTTTAATGCTCTATTTTAGCTATGGAATGACTTGGGCTGAACATTGGCTCCAGCATTTCTATCCTTTTACGATTATTTTTATTTTTTGGATTATTGTTTTTTTTATCACTGGCCTTTATGAGCTCGGTTCTGCCCGCAACAATCTTGATTTTATCACCAGCCTCATGAAAGCCCTGGCAGTGAATACGGCCCTGGCAATAGCTTTTTTTTATTTTATACCTTATTTTGGCATTGCGCCAAAAACCCATCTTTTTATCGATCTTATAATTTTTGCGCTCCTTTTCATAATTTGGCGGCAAATTTATAATTATTTTATTAAATCGCCGGCTCTTCTTAATAGCATTCTGATCCTGGGCCAAAATCCCGAAATAAAAGAGTTGGCCAACTATATTAAAAATAATCCGCAGCTCGGTTATAAAATCAAAAAAATTGCTGATCCGGAAGAAACCAAAATTCTTTCCGATCTCATTAAAATTATCGTTAAAGAAAAAATTCAAATTATTATTACGTCTACCTATCCCTATAAAGATACAAATCTGGTCAGAAATCTTTACCATTGCCTGCCTTTAAAAATTATCGTCACTGATCTGGCGGCATTTTATGAAAAAATCACCGGTAAAGTTCCAGTGTCATCCATTGAAGAAATTTGGTTTCTGGAAAATTTAATGTGCGGGAAAAAATCGCTGTTTGAAACGATAAAAAGAGCTTACGATATAATTCTGGCTGCCATAGGAAGTATCATTACCTTGATATTCTTCCCTTTTGTCGCTTTGGCTATAAAATTAGACAGCCCGGGTCCTATATTTTATCGTCAGAAAAGAGTCGGCCAAGATAACCAGATATACGATTTAATCAAATTTCGCTCCATGTTCGCCCTGGCTCCGGACGGCAGCGCCGAAAAAAACGGAGCGCAGTGGTCGCAAAAAGAAGACAAAAGAGTAACTCGCGTTGGAAAGCTGCTTCGCAAAACACGGCTTGACGAAATTCCACAATTCTGGAATGTACTAAAAGGAGATATGAGTTTTGTCGGACCGCGGCCGGAACGCCCTGAGTTTGCTTTTTCCAACGACCTTTTATCAAAAATTCCTTTCTATCAAATCCGCCATACCGTAAAACCAGGTCTTTCGGGATGGGCTCAAATTAAATATCCATATGGCTCTTCTGTTGAAGACACTTTGCAAAAATTGCAATATGATTTATATTACATAAAAAACCGTTCGTTTGTTTTTGATATTGGCATAGTTTTAAAAACCATCAAAATAATTGTTAGCGCAGGAGGCAGATAACCAGATTTAATAAATAAAAAGTGCATGAAGCAAAAAATTATAAAAATTTCGGTTATTATCCCTGCTTTCAACGAAGAAAAAGCTATCAGCCAGGTTATCGACCAATTAAAAAACAATTTCAACGCCCGCTTATTGCCATATGAAATAATAGTGGTTAACGATGCTTCGACCGACGGCACGGTTGAAATTTTAAAAAAAATTGAGGATATCAAAATAATTCATCATCCCTATAATAAAGGCTACGGCGCTAGCCTCAAGACCGGCGCGGATTATGCCCAATATGAATGGCTTCTATTTTTTGACAGCGACGGCCAACACCGAGCCGAAGATATTGATAAATTTATCGAAAATTCCGACAACTTTGATATGATTGTCGGTGCGCGTCAGGGTTATCAGGGCCCGATTCTAAGACAACCGGGCAAAAAATTACTCCATTGGATAGCAAATTATTTATCCGAGCATAAAATCCCAGACCTAAATAGCGGTTTCCGTTTAGTAAAAAAGAGTATTTTTATTAAATATCGCCACATTCTACCCGATGGCTTCTCTTTGAGCACCACTTCAACAATAGCCTTCTTTAAAGAAGGCTATAATATAAAATATGTACCCATTTGCATCAACAAGCGAATTGGTAAAAGCTCACTCAAGCTTTCTGACGGCTTGGGAACATTAATGCTGACTTTAAGGCTAATCATGCTTTTTTCGCCGCTGAAAATATTTCTGCCTATTTCCCTGGCTGGCTTTATAATTTCAATGGGCTGGGCGGTTTATGATCTTATTACTAATCATTTTCAATCAATTTCAAAAACCAGCGGTTTTATTTTTGTCGCGACATTATTAATTTTTCTTTTCGGCCTGCTCGCAGACCAAATTGCCGCCATTAGAAGAGAAATTAAAAAATAGCTTTAAAATATGTGTGGAATTTTTGGACTGATTGCTAAAAAAGAATCCGGCTTTACGCCCACTACTTTTAAATCAGCGACCGCTGATCTTTTTAAGCTTTCTGAATCTCGCGGCAAAGAAGCATCGGGTCTGGCAGTTCTGTCGCGGAACGAAATCTCGGTCTACAAAAAACCATGGCCAGCCACCAAGTTAAATCGGAACCAAAAGTTCCAAGATTTTTTTGATGGTGCTATTAACGACCACGGTAAACTAGTTTGGCCGCTAGCTATGATCGGACACGCTCGACTCGTCACTAATGGAATGCTGGAAATCAATACTAATAACCAACCGGTGATTAAAGACGGTTTAGTCGGTATTCATAACGGCATTATCGTCAACGATGAGGCACTCTGGAAAAAATTTCCAGAAATAAAAAAACAATGTCAGGTAGACACGGAAGTTTTACTAAGTTTAATCCGGCTTTTTCTAAATCAGCAGCAATCCTTAACCACCGCAACGCAAACTGCTTTTAACTTAATAAAAGGCACGGCTTCTGTCGCCGTTCTATTTAACGATTATCCGTGCTTGCTACTGGCAACCAACAACAGTTCGTTATATGTCTGCCGATCATTGAACCACACCAGTCTGATCTTTGCTTCAGAACGCCACACCCTGCAAAAATTAAGCGCCAAATATGTTCAAAAAAAGATTCTGGATGAATTTGAAATCCTTCAAGTCAAACCGCAAACCGGTTATCTGGTTAATTTAAATGATCTGGCAGTAACAAAATTTTCTCTGATGCAAAACGCTGATGATGGTAATAAAAATGATGGTTTCAAATCAATAAACCCAAAAACCATACTCAATTGTTCACCCGATCAACCAGAATACTCACAAATATCAGACCAGCCTCCGAGCCTGGTCACTTCTGTCAATCTGGAAGCCACCAAGATACCCAACTGTGATCTTTCGCCGATTGAATCGCTCAAGCGCTGCACCAAATGCGTGCTGCCCGAAACCATGCCCTTTATCGAATTTGATGACCAGGGCGTCTGCAATTATTGTAAAAATTATCAGCCGGTTAAAATCCAAGGCGAAAATGCCCTAAAAAAAGATATCGCCCAATTTAGAAATAATCTTGACCGGCCTGATTGTCTCGTTCCCTTGAGCGGCGGCCGCGATTCAAGCTATGCTCTCCACTACATAAAAAATGAACTGAAAATGAACCCGGTGGCTTATTCCTACGACTGGGGCATGCTGACTGATTTGGGCCGCCGTAATCAGGCCCGAATGTGCGGCTCTTTAGGAATTGAACATATTCTGATATCGGCCGACATCAGGACTAAACGCCGGTATATCAGACAAAACGTTCTGGCTTGGCTTAGAAAACCTGATTTGGGCACAATCCCGCTGTTTATGGCTGGCGACAAACAATATTTTTACTATGCGGAAAAACTTCGCCGGCAAATGGGTATAAAATTAATAATCTATTCTGAAAATCCGATGGAAAAAACCGATTTTAAATCAGGTTTTTGCGACGTCAAGCCGCGATTCGACATTGACCATGTTTATAATCTTGGTCTGTCCCGTAAACTGAAACTGGCGTTTTATTATTTCAAACAGGCACTTAAAAACCCTTACTATTTAAATTCGTCCATCATTGACAATTCTTGGGCCTATCTTTCTTCTTATTTTCTGCCGCATAAATATCTTTACCTTTACCGCTATATAAAATGGGATGAATCAAAGATTGACGGCTTGCTGGCCGATGTTTACGACTGGGAACACGCTTCTGATGCAGCCAATACCTGGAGAATCGGCGATGGCACCGCTGCTTTTTACAATTATATTTATTATTTGGTCGCCGGCTTCACCGAAAACGATACTTTCCGCTCAAATCAAATCAGAGAAAACGTCATTACTCGCCAAGAAGCTTTAACTTTAATAAAAACCGATAACCAACCCCGCTACGAATCAATCAAGTGGTACTGCGATACTATCGGCATTGATTTTGAAAAAACCTTAAAAACAATCAACGCCATCCCGCGATTGTATATTTAAAACTATCTATGAAAATACTATTTATTAATCCGCCATTATACAAAGCCATGGACCCAAGCTTACCGGCTGTTTTGCAGGAAGAAGAAGACCCAATGCCGCCATTGGGTCTGATGTATTTAGCGGCCTATTTGGAAAAAAATTCCCAGCATCAAGTGGAAATTTTAGATTGCCAAATTGAACGACTTTCTCTAGAACAGATGAAACAGCGCCTGATACAAGAACAGCCGGATGTGGTAGGTATCACCGCTATGACATTCACCTTGCTTGATGTTATCGACGCGGCACGCGCGGTCAAAACCGTTAACCCCAAAATTAAAATTGTTTTGGGTGGCCCGCATGTTCACATTTATCCTGAAGAAACGCTGAAAATCCCGGAAATAGATTTTATTGTGATAGGTGAAGGAGAAAAACCCTTCAAGTCTTTACTAGATAATCTCAATAGTCCAAAAAAACTGATTAGCGTCAAAGACATTGGTTTTAAGGATAACCAGCAATTGGTTATTACCGGCCCCGAAGAATTAATCGAAAACCTGGATCAACTGCCCTTTCCGGCTCGACACCTAACACCCTACCAAAAATATGGCTCATCTTTGGCCAAGCGATTTCCAGTTACTACCATGTTCACCAGCCGCGGCTGTCCTTATCAGTGCCTGTTTTGCGACCGGCCGCATTTAGGCAAAATTTTCCGCGCCCGCTCGGCCCAAAATGTCATTGAAGAAATGTCTCAAATCCAAGCTATGGGCATTAAAGAAATTTTTATCTATGACGACACATTCGGCGTTGACCGACAACGGGTGTTGGATATCTGCAAGGGCCTCGAAGCCGGAAATATCGATTTGGCATGGGATATTCGAACCCGCGTCAATACGGTAGATGAAGAAGTGCTGCGAGCACTCAAGAGCGCCGGCTGCCAGAGAATCCATTACGGCGTTGAAGCCGGTACCCAAAGAATTCTAAATGTTTTGAGAAAAGGTATTACTCTTGAAATGGCGGCGGAAGCTTTCCGGTTAACCAAAAAAATCGGTATTCAAACCTTAGGATATTTTATGATTGGCTCTCCCGAAGAAACCAAGGAAGACATTTTAACCACCATTAAATTTGCCAAAAAACTAAATCCAGACTTTGTCCATTTTACTATCACGACCCCGTATCCGGGCACTGACCTTTACCGCCTTGGCCTAAAAAACGGATTATTGCCGCGTGATTATTGGCAAGAATTTGCCGCCAATCCTTCTCGAGATTTCCGGCCACTGGTCTGGGAAGAAAATTTGACTCAAGGCGAATTAATGGTGTTGCTCAAAAAAGCTTACCAGTCTTTTTATTTCCGGCCGTCCTACATATTAAGACGGCTCAAAGAAGTTTCTTCTGCCAGGGAATTAATGGTCAAGGCCGCCATGGCCTTAAAATTGCTAAAGATCTAATTTTGAACGTCAAAAAAAATGAAAATCTGTCTCTGCATTAACGGCCGGCCGCACGAAGGCGGCATGACAACTTCAGTTAATGAATATGCCGATGCTTTAAGAAAATTAAAGCACCAAGTTGATGTAATCACAATTTTCGGCTGTTCATCTTATCGCAAAGTCAAACCTAATTTAGTTAAAAAAACCGATAAACTTTTCAAAAACAGGCCGTCCTTAACGCTAATTATATATCTAATCAGTAAATTGGTTCTGGGTTTTCACTTATACAAATATTTTCTTTTCAAAAAATATGATGTTATTTTTGCCATGGACTTTTCCGCTGTGAATATTGCTCGTCCACTAAAAAAGGTTTTTGGGGTGCCGGTTTTACATTTTTATTTTGGTGGAATTGCCGAATTATTAGATCAGGGAAAGCTTCGCTATAATTCCTGGATAACCGATTATTTCCTGAAAGAAGAAAAAATATCAATTAAAAATGCAGACTTGATAATTACCTCGCCCGCTCTGGTACCAAATATCAAACAGGCCAGCCAGATTGTGCCTCCAATCTTTCTTATCCGCTCCACTGTTAATCCAGAAAAATTTTACCCTGATGCAAACAAAAGAAAAAATTACCGAGAAAAATTAAAAATTACTCCAGAAAAATTTGTCCTTCTTTTTACCGGCCGGCTGGATCCTAGAAAGGGTATCAAATACCCGGCTTTGGCTATTAACGAACTGCTGAAAAAAGGCTTCAATAATTTTCTTTTGCTTTATGCCGGCGAAGGCCCGGAGAAAAATTTTCTAGAAAACTTCATCAAGGAAAACAATCTTTCAGGATATATCAAAATTTTAGGCGCAGTCAGCCACCATGAAATACCGGATTTATACCGAGCCGCTGATTGTCTACTTTTTACTTCAATCCAACAACACGGAATTCAAGAACCTATTTCCATCTCACCGCTTGAAGCCATGGCCTCAGAGACCCCGGTAATCGCTTTTGACCTAAAAGATATTGCATCGGAAAAAAAGATTTTAATCAATGAAAAAAACTGCTTTCTGGTAACCGAAAAAGACTACCTGGCTTTATCAGAAACGATTTTAAAACTTTACCGAAATAAAGAATTAAGAGAGAAAATAAGTAATCAGGGCAGAGAAGAAATATTCCAGGGAGGCTGGACACCAGATGAAATTATTGATAGTATTTTAAAAACAATAAGCGGTTCAAAATTTTAGTTTTTCATATCTCTTAAAAATAACTAGTCAAAACTCATGAAAAAACCAGATCTTGAAAAAGTTAGAAAAACCCTAAAGCAGACCGATTTTCCTCTACTGGTTATCGTAGAAATTGTAGCCGGCTGCAATCTTGCCTGCATCATGTGCCCACAAAAAACCATGAAACGGGCCAAGGGTATAATGGATATAAAACTTTTTGAAAAAATCTGCAAAGAAATCGCGCATAAAGGACCCGAAACTCAACTCTGGATGACAATTATGGGTGAAGTATTCACTTTGGGTCAACGTGCCATTGACTATATCATTACGGCTAGAGAACTTGGGGTTCCTCAAATTATAATTAACACCAACGGTGTCCTACTCAACAAAAAGTTGATAGATAAATTACTTAAAGCCCAGCCAGATAAAATATATTTTGGAATAGACGCGGCCACCAAAAAAACTTATGACAAAATTAGAATTGGCGGCGATTTTAAAAAAGTTCAGGCCAATGTACTTTATTTGATAAAAAGAAAAAAAGAATTAAAACTTGAAAAACCAGAAATTTACGCGCAATTCATTGTGATGGATGAAAACAGACACGAAGAAAAAGCTTTTAAAAAATATTGGCTAAATAAAGGCGTGATAATCAAAATCAGGCAAAAATTGGGTTGGGGTAAAGGCGTGGAAGCAAAAAATTTATCCTTGCCGCAGTCAAGCAGAAATATACCTTGTCCTTGGCTAGTGAGAACTGTTTCAATCCACTGGACTGGTGATGTTGCAGCCTGTGATGGCGACTATGAAGGCAACTATTATGCCGGTAATATTAAACACCAGCCGATCCAGAAAATTTGGCTGGGTGAACTAAAAAAGAGACGTGATCGTCATCTTAGGGGCGACTTTTCTTTCCCCACCTGTCTGGAGTGCAACGACTGGCAGTGCGGACTGTCGGAATTTTATTACCCAAAACAAATTAAAAGTAAAAAGTCATGAAAATTATTCTTTCTTTCTTACGACCTCTTTTTTAAAATGCTAAAAAAAATAAATAAATAAATTTACATGGTTTCCGAAAACCAACATCAACCAGCCAGACTCGGATTCAAGCTAGGAGCGGAACACTTCCCCTTAATGGTTGTTTTATCTGTATCCAACATCTGCAACTCTAAATGCGTCTCTTGCCCTTTCAGCAATAATCCAAAATTGAGGCAACGCGAAGGAAATCCTTTTATGCTGCCGGCATTGTTCAGTAAAATTTTTGATGAATGCCAAGGTAAACAAACATTTATCAGAATAACCGGAACCGGTGAGCCTTTTATGAATCCTTACCTAATAGACGCCCTCTTGGAAGCAAAGCGTAAAAGTTTAGCCTGCGGCATTATTACAAACGGATCGCTTTTAACGCCGGAAAAGGGCAAGCTCCTGATTAAGTCAGGAATTGATGTCTTGGAAATTTCGGTTGATGCAATGGATAAAACAACCTATGAAAAAATTAGAATAGGACTTAAATTTGAAAATATTTTAGCCAACATTGATTTTTTGATTAAGTACCGAAGTAAAATTGACGCCCCGACAAAAATTATGGTTAGTGTGGTGGAACAACCAGATTTGATTGATGTTGAAAAAACTAAAAAATTCTGGGAAGACAAAGTGGATAAAGTCCTCATTCGAAAATTTTTGACTTATGGCAAGATGGACACCAGCCATTATTCTTCCCAAACCTATCTTGATCCTGCTAATCGCATCGCCTGCCCTTATCCGTTTGAACGAATAGTGGTGCTAAGCAACGGCAAAGTAACCTTCTGTAATTTCGATGTTGATCAGAATGACGGTTACTACCTGGGTGACCTGAATAAACAAACAATTGCCAAGATTTGGCGTAGTCCAAAATTTGATAAATGGCGACAGTTAGTTTTAGAAAAAAAATTTGAATCAGTTCCGCTCTGCAATAAATGCGAAGACTGGAAATATAAATCTTGGAGCTATAATTATTTTAAGGCAAAAAGTGAAGCGAAGAAAAAAGCAGTTAAAACCAAAAATAAAAAAAGGAGGGTATAATGGAAAAAACCATCAATCTAAAAAAAAGGCCTGATCTTTTAAAACAATATATTAAATTAAGAAATAAATATATTAATAAACTTCTTTCCTCTCGAGTTTTTTTTGATGACACAATCAGATGGCTTGCCAAAACCAATGTTGAAATTTATGGAATTGTCAAAAATAACAAAATCTTGATTGGCGTTATAATAATATATATCGAGAAAGACAATGAGATATGTTTCTTTACAAAAGAACCAGGGAAAGGAGTAGGTAGCCGACTGTTAAAAGTTGCAGACCGTATCGCTAGGGCCCGCCAGTTAAAACATCTTTGGGCATGGACGAACATAAAGAATATTGCTGCTATAAATGCATTTAAAAAAGGCGGTTATGTGAAGACAAAAGAATATTATCGCAAATTCAATGAAAGAAAAATAATGGGCTGCCGCTTTGTAAAAAACTTCCCCGACTTAAAGAAACTAGAAAAAAATTAATTTTTATCGAAATCTCCTCAACCCCGCAGATGAATTACTATCTTGCGGGGTTTTAATTAAAAAATGTGTCAAAATAATAAAAGTGTTGTTTTTTTATTTTAAATCATTATAATAAATTCATGACCATCGCTATTATGCAGCCTGGCTATCTGCCTTGGCTGGGATTTTTTGAACTAATGTGGCAGAGCGATATTTTTATTGTCTACGACAATGTTCAATATGATAAAAATGGCTGGCGAAACCGTAATCGCATAAAAACAGCTAACGGTCCTCAATGGTTGACTGTGCCGGTCAAAACAAGTATTTCGCTCAAGGTAAATGAAGTTTTAATTGATAATAGCCGGAATTGGCAAAGAAAGCATCTTGTCGCGCTCAAAACAAATTATGGCCGGACGGAATATTTCAATCAATACTGGCCAATTTTTGAAAAAGTACTTACACAAAAATGGGAAAAACTGATTGATCTTGATATGGTTTTCATCTATGAAATCAATAAAATTCTTGGCTTGGAAAAAGAAATAAAATTTTCATCACATATAGAGATCCAAGGCGAACGAGTCGGCCGCCTGATTGATATCTGCAAACATTTAGGCGCAGATACCTTCTACGAAGCCGCGGGAGGTAAAAATTATTTAGAAGAAGAAATTGAACGTTTTAATCAGACAGGTATTAAATTGAAATTCCAGCAATATTGCCATCCCGTTTACAGGCAATCTTTCGGCAATTTTATTCCTCAGCTGTCAATTATTGATTTGTTGTTTAATGAAGGAGATAAATCTTTAAATATTTTAATTAATAAAAATTAAAAAAATGCGCATATTTATTACAGGAGGAGCCGGCTTTGTCGGCTCGCATCTCGCCGAAGCAGAATTAGCAGCGGGCCATAATATTACAGTGCTTGATCTCTCGGACGAAAAAATAAAACATTTACTTAATCATCCCAGGCTTAAATTTATTCGGGGCAGCATCTTGGACGAACCATTAATTAATAAATTGATTGAACGGGCTGATCTGGTTTACCATTTAGCCGCTATTGCCGACCCGCATCTTTACTGTAACAATCCTCTTAAAGTTTTAGAGGTTGATCTAGAGGGCAGCCAACTAATTATGAAACTGGCGCATCGCCACCTAAAAAAACTTGTTTTCTCTTCCACTTCCGAAATCTACGGAAAAAATCCAAAAGTCCCCTGGAAAGAAAACGACGATCGCTTATTGGGTGCAACCGAAAAAATGCGCTGGTCTTATTCGTCTATCAAGTCGGTATGCGAACACTATCTGTTCGCCTATGCTCAAAAAGGATTAAAAATGACTATTTGCCGCTTCTTTAATTTTTATGGGCCGCGACTGGACTTTTTGGGCCAAGGTCGAGTCATCTCCTGTTTTCTAGAAAGATTTCTTACCGGTAAGCCGGTGCAAATTGTCAAACCCGGTAATCAAACGCGTTGCTTCACTTTTATCAGTGACGGAATTGATGGCTTAAGAAAAGCAGCTCATCTTCCGAAAGCCGAAGGCCAAGTTTTTAATTTAGGCACAAACAGAGAAACTACTATGATTCAATTGGCGCAGTTGATAAAGAGATTGGGCGGCTTTAAGTCAAAAATTGTTTTTATTCCTGCCGAAAAAAAATACGGCAAAGGCTACGACGATATCCCGAGAAGAGTGCCAAATATCCAAAAAGCTAAAAAGATACTAAGGTGGGAACCCACCACTTCGCTGGAAGACGGATTAAAACAAACAATCGAATACTATAGAATGTTCTACCAAAAAAACCGACATGAAAGTTGAATTTTACAAACACAATATCGGCCAGCAAGAAATCGCCGCCATAACTAAAACCCTCAAGTCATTATTTTTGACTACCGGCGAAGTTACATCTGAATTTGAACAACAATTTGCTAAATATCTCAGTTGTCAACAGGTTATTGGCGTGACCAGCTGCACCGCGGCGCTCCATTTGTCTTTATTCACTCTGGGCATCGGCAACGGAGACGAGGTCATCACCACTCCCCTGTCTTTTTACGCCACGGCTAACGCAATTTTATATACCGGCGCCAAGCCGGTTTTTGTTGATGTTGAGACGGATACCGGCCTGATTGATCCACGCCTCATAGAAAAAGCCATCAACAAAAAAACAAAAGCAATTCTTCCTGTCCACCTTTATGGCCAAATGTGCGATATGAAACGAATACACGGCTTGGCAAAAAAATACAATTTAAAAATTGTTGAAGACGCCGCTTTGTGCATTGAAGGAAAAAGGGATAATTTCAAGCCGGCCCAGCTTTCAGATGCCGCTTGTTTTAGTTTTCACGCAATAAAAAGCATCACCTCTGGCGAAGGCGGCGCAATCGCGACCAACAATCAAACGCTGGCTGAAAAACTGAAATTTACCCGGCTTCATGGTATGGGCAAAACAGTTATAGAACGCCACCAAAATAAGGATAAAAAACAGGATATGCTGATGCTTGGTTTCAAATGCAATATGTTTGACATTCAAGCTGCTTTATTATTAAACCAGCTAAAAAATATCAATAAACTATTGCGTCTCCGAACCAGCCATTACGACAAATATACAAAGGCCTTTAGTAAAAATCTTAAAATCAATTTGCCCGTAATCAAACCTAGCAGCCAAAGTGCCAAAACATTATTTACTTTATGGGTGGACCCCAAAAAAAGGGACGAGTACGTGCTGGGTTTGCAGGAGATGGGTATTGGCGTCACCATAAAATATTCTCCCATTCATCTGTCTACATATTACAAAAAAATATTTGGCTATAAAAAAGGTGATTTTCCGATCGCCGAAAAGATCAGCAGATCAACCATAACATTGCCGCTATACCCAAAGCTTAAAAATTCAGAAATGGAGTATATCGTTAAATGCGTTAACTGCATCATAAAATAATCATATGGGTAAATTTTTTAATTTACTCAAATTAAAACGCCTGGATAAGCCTGGCACTTATAATTTATATAACTTTCAAACCTACGATAGCCAAGTTCATGACTTTTTTGATAGTTTTAAATCAATATCAGAAACAAAAATTGCTCAAGTAATATTAGGATTTGCTAGTTTAATATTTTGGGGAATAATTGCTCTTATTGTCGGCTTATTTTACTACGTACTCGTGGTCATTCTGGGAATCGTATTTTATCTTTTTTCCAGAAAAAAAGTAGGTTATCAAAGCAATGAGAGATTTAATCAATATCTGAAACACTATTACCATAAACCCGCCCTTTTTTACCTGAAACTGTTAGAGGGCAATTTTTTTTCTAAAGTTGAGCTGAAAAGCCCTTCTTTGGAAATAGGGGTGGAAGATGGCGAAGTCTCATTGCTTCATTTTAATGGCAAAAAAATAGATATTGGCAGCGAGTATGTTCCGGATAATCTCGGAGATGCTCAAAATAAAAATATTTTTAAAGACTTGATCTGCTTTGATGTCCGAAAAAGCTGCTTTGTTGATAATACATTTTCTACAATTTTAATGGTGCACATAGTTGACCATTTCCCCGAATTTGAAAAATGTTTCAAAGAGGTACGGAGAATTTTAAAACCAGGAGGAATCTGTATCTTTTCCACTCTCGATAAAAATTTTTTGAATTCTAACCCTCTGATAACTTTGCTTAGAAAATTAAAAATGGATAAAGCCGTCCAGAAATATAAAAATACCCTTAAGCAAAGAAGGGCGATCTTTAATGATTTTACCGAAGAAGAATTCGAAAATAAATTAAAAAACCTGCATTTCGAAATATTGGAACATCGCTCTTTTCTAAAAGGAGAAGTTAAATATCTCTGGGGGTTTTTCTTCTTTTATTTTGAAACAGTTGGAGGGACTGAGGTTTTAAAAGTTTTTAAAAAGCTGAAAAAAGTACCGAGAGTTATTGAACGAATTTTATGTTGGTCGCTCAAAAATATCTATTACTCGGCGTATCTGAAAGACGAACAGATCGAAGAAGAAGGCGAACATGTTTTTTTTATCATCAAGAAGCCGGGTTTAATAAACGAAAAAGAAAATTTTATAACTCAAGATATAAATTTGGCGAATATAATTTCTTGCCCTCGCTGCCATGGAAAATTACTGGATAATCAAAAAGAAACAATCCAATGTCTTGATTGCGGAAAATTATATTTTTATTACTCCAACAAAATTCCAGTTTTATTAGACAAAGACTAAATATATTTGTTTGAAATTTAAAAATTATCGCCTTGATTATTTTATTATATTAAGCAGCCACATTTTATTATAGCTAACTTGCCCCGCTAATTCATCGGTTTTAGGCCAGACAGCGATGTTAATTGCATCGCTGTTTTTTGTTATGGAATCTGACAAATCTTGGCTGAAACCAACAACGTATTTGACGTCAAACCGATCAAATCCTTCTTGGAGTTTTTGCTCTTTGATCAGTTTATCAATAGTACTTGGAAGAAAAAACACGACAGATTTGCCGGTCAGGTAATTTAAAAACGGATGAAGTTTTATATCTCCAACCGCTATCACGTCGCCCCCGGCAATATTGGCACTTTTCTCGTTTACTTTTTGAGCTAAATATTTTATCGCAGGATTTGCGTTATTATCATATCCCCTGCCCAAATAAACATGATCAGCTAAAACCAGACTATATAGAACCAACGAAACGACGCAAAAAAATATAAATTTAGAATATCTGCCTGCTTGAAAATAATTTTGCAGCAAAGGAAAAAAACCCGCCAAACCCAAAGCCGCCAAAGCGGCAACAGCCCAGCCAAAATCCATTAAGTGATTGCGAATGACCAACAAAGCATAACTTAATATTAAAACAGTTGCCCCCAGCCAAACAACGAAAAAATAATATAGTTCTTTTTTTTGACGCTTAAGCTGCCAGAAACCAAAAAGCATTAACAAAAAAATTATCGGGCCGCCGATATATTCAATGGCCAAAAACTTAGAGAGATGAGCTGCTAAATTATTTGTTCCAGCAACAAAATAATCAAAAATATTGAATTGTTTAAATCCTAAGCCTTTTGCAAGCTTTAATCCTTCACCAGTCTTGTAAAAAAAGCTGCTATTTTTATCAGACAAATCCTTCTTTAATTGTTCTAGCCGCTGGGCGACGCTGCCTTGATCAAAATGCAAGGTGTAGGGATCTATATTTCCTATGGCTTCGACGAAAAATGACCATTGAAAATCGTTTTTGTTCCCCGAAGCGAAAAGTTTAAGATAATCATTGCTGCTGCCTATACCGAAAAAACTTGGCAGCCAAAAAATTGTCAGTAATAAGCCCACTGGGATAAAAATAGCAAGCAGTTCTTTTCTCTTGCGCTGATAAAGAAGCCAAAAGAAAAAAATAGGTAAAAAAACAAACATGGCTTCTCTGGACATACACGACAGCGCCAAAAAAATTCCGGCCAATATAAAATAAAAAATTTTATATTTTCGATCGCGACCAACAAAATAAAAAAATGTAAAAATGGCAAAATATAACAGCGCAAATTCGTAAAAACCGGGCGTTTGGGCAGCTTGGCCGTTAAAGGGCAGCAAAGCATAGACTAAAGGAAAAATCATTGCCGCTCTCAAACCAAAAAGGTGCCAAACCGTCAATGTGAAAAAAACAGCACCCAGGGCGTAAAGCAAAATTGTAATCAAAATTATATTTTCCCAGCTTTGCCAACCAAATAATTTAAATATAACCGAATATGAATAAGCTGTGAATTTATTTCCTATCGAAGAAGGAACCGCTTGGCTTGCGACATCCTGCGGAGATAAAACGACATTTAATTTATTTTCCGTACCCAAAACCCCCGTCTGGGCAAAATTTCTCCCCAATATTATCAAATCCGTCTGCGCCGATTGCGTTATTTCTGAAGGGTAACCTTTAAATAAAATCGGCATATACCAAATAACAACCGACACAATAAAAGCCATAGCCAAAAAAACAGCTAATAGCAACGAGCGCCTGTTTTTTTTAAAAACTTCCATCGACATATTGGCTAAAATAGAATTGGCCTTGCCCCGCCATCTGGCAGGCCTTGGCTAGCTTATAAATTTTGTAATTAACTTCCCTCCTTGGCATCATTAATATTGCGTCAAGGTCGGGTATCAGACGAAATCTTGAAATAAAGCCTTTAAAAAATGCCACGGACTCATTAAAATATTCTGCGCCTGATAACAATAATGAGTGCAATAACATTTTTTATCAACGATGTCTTGCCTCTGTTTTCTGCTAGCAGCTGAATGCCAAATTTTCTTAAAATCGTAGTTATTATCCCTCAAATTTCCAACGCTTGGCAATAATTCACAGTTGTAAATATCACCCTGAGCGCCTACAACCGGAAAAAAAGAGCTTACGCGACACGGAATCAGCTGTTTTTTTCTCCTCAATGTTTCAATGGTTAATTTATGGTAATAAGCGTAAATCAGCTTATGATATTTATTGCGATCTAAAGTTTTACTTTTCAGCAATACCTTATTTATTAATTCCTGATATTTTTCCAGTGACGGCGGCTGAATATTGCCCTGATTATAAGAACCCCTGATTACTTCAAAAGTATGGTATCCAACTTCATAATGTTGATCGATAAAATCGATAGTCTCTAAAATACCTGATTCATTTTTATCCGATATCGTAGTATTGACATTAATTTGCAACCCGGCATACTTTTGAACCAGGTAATTGAGTTTTTTATGGGTTTCTAAAAATTTATCAAAATTTCCGGGGACGCCCCTGATGCGATCGTGGACTTCGCCAACACCATCCAAAGATAAAACAACTTTTAATTTTAAATCGCATTTGTCCAATATCTTCTGGGCTTGCTTAACGATCAAATCAGGCATCAAACAATTAGTGGGAATCGAGATTTTTTTGGTGCCACAATTTTTAAAAAATATTTCGCAGATTTCCGGCAGATCTAGACGTAAAAAAGGCTCCCCGCCACCCAAAGTCAGGCTGGGTAAATCACCAATATTTTTTGTAAATCGTTCAATTTCTTCAAGAGATAATTCTCTGCCTTCCTGGTTCAAAATTTGCCAGTTAAAACACATCAGACACCTTGAATTACATTTATTGGTAATCTGAAAAATTAGACTATACAAAGGCCAATCTCTTTTAAATAAAGAGTAAAAATAAAATTTGCTAACTGGCCAGTAAGACTTAACCATCTTTATTTTAGCAAAAAAATTCATAATTAGTTTAAATCAAATAATTTCTCTAGCTGCTTATCGTCTACTTTTCTATGACCGTTTATTATTTTTCTTTGTCTGATGATACTGGTAAAATTAACGATGATCCAAAGAATACTCTTTAAAAATGGCATAAAATTCTCTGGCTGATTCAGGCAATTCCTTAAATTAAAACGTAAATTTGCTGGTATGTATTTTACTAAATTAGGCAACTGATAATTTCTCATCATAATAAGAAGCCGGTTGCGCATCCATAAATAAGTTCTTCTCTGACCAATAGTACGATTAACGGTGGCGCTTATTGAGTGGAAGCTTACCGCTTCTGGATAATAGACAACCCTGTAACCAGCCGTATTTATTCTTAACGATAAATCAGTATCCTCATAGCCATGATAATATAAATCGCAAAATCCACCGACTTCATTTAAAATATCACGCCTGACTATCATTGAAGCGCTGCAAGCGTATAAGACCTGCCTCGTTTTGTTATATTTGGGGCTATCCGCCGGCTCTCCCAAGCCAATATCAAATCCTCTGCCCCTTAAAAGCATTGTCCCACCGGCTGCCGCTATCTTTTCCGGATGATCAAAAAATAATATCTTTCCCACAGCCTGCCCTATCTTTTCATCCTCTTCCATTAATTCCACCATCTGTTTTAACCACAACGCTGAAAGCTTAGCGTCATTATCCATTGTCACTACATACTTAGCGCACCCATGGCTTATTCCTATATTGCGGGTTTTGGCCGGTCCCAAATTCCGAGTATTTTTAATCACCGTAATATCCGGATATCGCTGTCTAAAAAATTCCGCCTCATCATCAGGAGAACAATCGTCAACCAAAATAATATTATAATCAGTGTATATTAAATCTAACAAAGCATCAAGACATTTTATTGTGATCTCTTTATTCTGATAATTACAGACAACAATATCAACAGAGGGACAATTATTGGGCATATTTTTTATGCTGTTTTCTAACAACTGAATTTTTGCTTTTTTAAAAGTATCGTCTTTTACTGAAATATTTGATAAATTCTTTTTCTTAATTTGCTGATTAAAATTTCCGGAGTATAAAATAACAAGAAAAAAAATATTTTTATTTTAAATAAAATTTTGCTGTTCGGAATTTTAAAAACATAGGTATAAGAGCCGGATGACAAGTTAGCTATCTTCCAAGCTCGAAGCCGACTTGAAGCATCAAAGTCAGGCGTTTCAAAAATAGGAGTCATCTTTTCTCCGTCTCTGGAAAAGTGTTTTCCCGAAGAAAAATCAGCCAAGAACCTGCCGTTTTTTTCTATCCATTGCCATAACTGGGTATGGGGGTAAGGTATCAGAAAATTCCATTTAATTCCGCCGTTCAAATTTAATTTCTCAATAAATTTTAATGTTTTTTTGGTCTTAGTCAAATTATCAAAAGGCAAACCAACAATGAAGAAACCGGTCACCCTGATATTATTGCCTTTGAGAATCTCAACCGCCTTGACTATATCTGACAATTTTTCGCCCTTCTGAATATTATTGAAAACTTCCTCATCGCCACTTTCAATGCCAAGGGCAACTCCATCACAGCCAGAAAGAAACATAACACTAGCTAATTCTTCGTTAATTCTGTCGGCCCTTACACCATTAGGGCAACTCCATTTCAGGTTAATTTCCTTTTCTCTTAATGCCTGACAAAACTTGATGGCCCTGGCTGTATCCATTGTAAAATTATCGTCAACAATTTCAAATCTGTTTATCTGATACCTTTCTTTTACCAAAATCAATTCCCTCAATATATTCTCAACGCTTCTTGATCGCCAAGCTGTTCCGCTGACAATCTTAACCGAACAATAAATACAATCAAAAGGACAGCCGCGACTGGTCAGTAAAGGATAAGGTTTCCTTTTGAAATATTGAATCGGCTCAATTCCCTCAAAATGTTCGTAATCAGGAAATGGCAGGTTATCTAATTTATAATCAAAAAAATAGGGATTAAAACAATATTGATTATTCGCCTTATAAATTAAACCGGCAACATCGCCTATATTTTTTTTGCCTTCCAAAAAATCCATAAAGCCCGAAATGGAGCTCTCCGCTTCAAACTTAAAACCATAATCAATGTTTCTGTTGGTTTTTAAATAATCCTGGCCCAGCAAACTGACGTGCGGACCGCCAACAATTATTAAGCTACTAATTTTGTTTTTCAACTCATTTATTAAATTGTTCACCGCCGAAACGTTGGTAGATTTAACAGAAAAGCCTAATACTTTTGGATTATTATCAATAATATATTTTTTCAATGTATTCTCTGACCAGTCCAAATAATTTAAATCAACAATTTTAAAAGAGCTACTGCCGTCGAGCCCGCCAGCCAAATATGCCAAACCGTTATTTATGTATTTATTGGTTCCTCTGACCTCGACAAATAAGAAATCCATATCTATAAACTCCTTTAACCACCTAAAAATCTGCTGTAGAAGGCAAGCGTTTCTCTGACTTGTCCATCAACAGAAAATTTATCTTTTACTCTTTGATAACCGGCCAAACCAAAGCTGACGGCCTTGTCTGGATTTTTCAGTAAATCAACAATACGTTGCGCCAGATCTTCTGTTTTTAGAGGATTAACTATATAACCTGTCACCTGATCCACAACTATCTCTGGCGTGCCGCCAAAACAAGTGCCCACCACCGGTTTTTTTGCCGCCATGGCCTCAATGTTAAATAAATTAAAAGGGTCAAAATAGACAGAAGGCGTGACGCAGATGTCTGCGCAAAAAAAAGCGCAGCGCATTTCTTCACGGCTCAGCCATCCTGTAAAAACCAACTTGTCAGTCAAGCCTGACTTTTCAGCTAGCTTTATCATCCGCCCAGCATAATCATTTATATCTCCCACCACCAATAGAACAGAATCGGATATCTTCTCTGCGACCCGGGGCATCGCATTCAAAATAGCCTCTCCCCCTTTGGCACCGCTTAGTCGACCGCCAAATAATATTATTATTTTGTTATCCAAATTATATTTTGCTTTAAAACGATCTATGCTTTCATCGCTTGCCTGCCAGCTATCGATATCAATGGCGTTATGGACGGTCTGAGTATTTAAAATACCGTTGAGATTAAGAATTTCCTCCTGAGCACGACTGATGCAAAAAATCTTGTCTATATTTTTCAGATAGAATTTAATAAACAAATTTCGGAATGGATTATATCTTTTTCCGGCTAATTTAATATCGTCAAGAATATTTACTTTATAATGGAAGGTATTATTTTTCAAAGTTAGCTTACCATAACTAATCAACATCATGTCATGCACCGTCAAAAAAACCGACCGACTATGTTTTCTGGCAATCTTAAAACAGTGATATGAGATAAATTCATGAACGTTATGAAAATGACAGACATCTGGCTTAATTTCACTTATTATCTGCCTAAATTTATAAACTGTCTGAGGGTTATAAAGACAAAGATAGTTTCTTAAACGTTCCGGGTATTTGGAATAAATTCTGTACACTTTCAAATTATCATAATTCTCCACCCCCTCACGCGATTTATCCTGAACTCTGGCCACTACAAAAATCTCATGGCCCATTTTTCTTAACCCTTGGGCCAGATTATAGGTAACAATTGACTGGCCGGTAAAGGTATCAGGAAGAAAATCGTCCAAAACGAATAATATTTTCATATTTCCTGCTTTAACTTTCTAAAATAATTCCTAATATACATCATGTGCATGCCAAGCGCAAAAGTCCCCCAATAAATTATCAATATAGCAACACTCACAAGCGGCGAAGTAAATTTTCGAGCCACAAACACCAAGACAAGACCGATAATAATATTTATTATATTAATAATTACAGAATAAATGTTTTTGCCTATGGTCCGATAAAGAGAGCCCAAGCCAATGGCAAAACCGGAAAAAATTACACTCAAACTCAAAGGGTAAACTAATTTTATACTAAGATCAAACTGAGAACCGTAGAATGTCGAAATTAAAAATGGTGCCAGAACCAAAGATCCCAGCATTAAAAAAACAAAAATCAAGCCGGAATAAACTGAAGAATTATAAAAATTGGCTTTCAGGTCTTTCACTCCCGCCTCTTTCGCTTTGGGCAATTGCACTTGCAGCAAACGGCTGATGGGGCTCACTAAAATATTTGGCAAAGTTAAATAAGCTAGCGCAATTTTTAAATTAGCCACCTCACCAGAAGTCGCCAAATAACCCAAAATCATCAACGGCAATAATCCAAATAGGCTCGATATATTTTTATCTAATGCCATAAAAAAACCAAAACTAAAATAACGGGCAATTTTCACCCGGCTAAAATTGCGGAAAATTTCCAAAAGAGAAGGAACTAAATTGTTGCGGCGGGAAAATTTGTGATAAACCAATAAAGAAAAAATTATCGAACAAAAAATTGCTGCCAGATACCCCCAAACTATTCCCGTCAATCCGTAGCCCAAAAGCACCAAAACCACAGACGGCAAAATTGTAAAAAACTGAAAAACATTTTCCGCTATAATCAAATATTTCATCTTGCGCATTACCTGAAGCAGGGTAGTTAAAAGCGAAAAGAAAATCTGCAAAGATGAGCCGACCAAAACTATTCGCGCCAATTTCCCGATCGCCGGATTATGGTAAAGATATTGCGATATCAAAGGACAAAAAATAATTGCTGCCAGACCCACAGTGAAAAATATAATCGAGCTTAATTTGAAAAAATAGGTTAAAATATCTTTTATTTCCTGCCGGTCTTGCCTGGCATAGGCCGCCGCCAACAATGTGATAGCGGCGTAACTCGCCCCCCAATCCATAAAAAGCCCGACTAGGCTGACCAGAGCAAAAATCAAAGCGTAATCGCCATAAAGCGTCACGCCCAAAATCCGCGCGTAGATGACGGAGGCAATAATACTCAATCCTGTTCCAACCACCGAACCAACCTGCAAAATTAAAGTATCGCGGGTAAATCTAAGACCCCACAAAAAATTCAATTTTTCTTTTGCTAAATTAAATATTTTAGAAAAATATCCCATAGTTTATTTTAGATATACTTTATAAATGATTTAGAATCTGGCTATTTTTTTTACGTCCTCTGGTGTAAATTTTTCTGTTCTAACATAACATTGGCTGCCGGTAACATAAGAGCGTTTGGGGTCAAAATCGGCTGTCAGATAACCCTTTGCTACGCATAAATCATAAAGGACGGTGTTAGGAAACGGCTGATAAATAAATTTTATCACCCGATCAAAACCAACG